>Ga0209491_10000212_pt1 | contig 113250 bp, 87 predicted proteins | sample BON02_FD_187213 | JGI IMG/M metagenome (GOLD analysis project Ga0209491, IMG submission 187213) | Freshwater microbial communities from Lake Bonney liftoff mats and glacier meltwater in Antarctica - BON-02 (SPAdes) (version 2) | ecosystem: Environmental > Aquatic > Freshwater > Ice > Glacier... | reverse complement strand
TAGTTTTTCGTGCTACTTAAACCATAAAATAAGGGCTAAAAATTGGGGTAGAAAAATAAAGAAATGAACAGATATCAGGAAGCTAAAACCCCCAATCCGCCTAAATTACAGCGTGTTTTAAGGGTGGAGAAAAAGCCCCAAGATAAACCAAAAAAGCCAAAAAAAAGAAGGAAAACAGAGCCGAAAAAAGCCCCAAAAATGACCGACTAATAAACGAGAATAAAAAGCCCGAAAAAAGCAAAAAAACAACCCTTAAAAGTCCAAAAAAATAAAAGCCAAAACCGAACCGACCAAAAACCGAAATAGAAGCCCGAAAAAAATGTTTAAATCAAGTCAAAAAAAAGCACCAAAATCAAAAAAAATGAACGATTAAAAACCGACTTCTTAAAAATCAAAAATCAGTTAAACAAAAGCCCGAAAAATTGCACTGCGAAGCAGAGCAAAAAAGAAAAAGAAAAAAGCCCCCAACCGCCAAAGGCGGTTAAAATGAATTGTCCGCCAATGGGCGGAACAAAAAAGCCCAAAAATTATTCTTAAAAACCTGTATTGAGTTTATCGAATTGCAAAGCAATCACGAACACCAATGAAATAAAAATGAAGTGAGTAAATATCAAAGTAAAGTACCGTAAACGGCACTTTAGAAATCCAAGAAATTTAAGCCAAATAAAGCCCTTAAAAATCCAATAATACAAGCATAAAAAACTACAAGTAATCCGCCAAAGTCGGAACTAAAACAAACTAAGTTGACCACCGCCCACAGGCGGAACAGGAAAAGGAACAGGCGAAGCCACCCAAAGCAAACCACCACAGGGAGCAGAACCCACACAGCAAAAACGAGAAGCCAAAGCACCAAACCAAGCAGAACCAACACCCACAGACGACACCACAAGCACCGAGCCACCCAAACCAAGAGCCAAAGCAACAGAACCCCAAGAACCCGAACCACAGCCCCTAAAAGACGAAGAAACAGCAACGCCAACAGGACAAGCACCAAGCGGAAACGCCACAAGCAAACCACCACGAGAAGCACACCAAGAAACCAAAGCAGACGAACGCAGAGCAAACGAAGCACGAGAAACCCGACCGCCAACCAAAAACGAAGAAACACGAAACACAGAAGCGGACGGAAAAGCAGAACGCACAAGACTATCAACGCCCCAAGCACAACCAACACCGACCGACCCCGAAAAACCAGCCAAAACAGGCAAAAAAGCACGGCAGGAAACCGAAGCGGAAGACGAGCCGACACGAGAACCCGAAAAAGCCACACAAGGGAAAAAACCAACAAAAGAAGCTAAAGAAACCATAATATAAACTAAAAAATGAACGCTAATAAAACAGGGCATAAAAGCACCCATTTAAAGCAAGGGCGGACGTTAGGAACGCTTTGTATTACCCTTGCTGAATGGGGGAAAATGCCCAATTTTGCGTTTCATTTTTTGTTTATTATGGTTGATAGCTGAAAAGTTGGTTTTCCTTGTGGCTTTTAGGTTCATTGTGTCGGCTCTTTTGCTTAAAAACTGCCGTGCCTTTGCCTTGTTTTGGTGTCTGAAAAAGTCAAATAAAAGCCCCTTTTTCTGCTCCGCAGGAACAAAAAAAACAGTCCGCCAAATGGCGAAATAATGAAGCGAAATTTTAAAGAAAAAAAGCCTCAAAAATGACCTTAAAAAAATGAATTTTAAGCCCAAAAAACGACCAAAAAAGCCCCTAAGAAAAAAGCCGACCAAAAAGAGAAAATAAGAGCAAAAAAAAACCTAAAAAACAACCAAAACCAAAGAGAAAAAAATACAAAACCAAAACCCTAAAAACCCAATCAAAAACACCATCACAAACCACCCTTAAAACACGCTGTAATTTAGGCGGATTGGGGCAAAGGAAAAAAGAGAGAGAAAACAAGCGGAAAGCAAAGAGCCACAAGGGGTTAAGGGCAAAATACTAATTGTGGAAAACTTTTTTGGATTACAGGGGCAGGAAAGAGTAATAAACTCCCTACTTCATTTTGTAGTAAGTTTTGATTGTTGCCCTTTTATTTCCAATTTGCCACGCTACAATTGAATCTTGATATACGGACGCTTTAAATAAATTGTAGCCGTTGTAACTGTCGTGGTATATTTCCCAACGTAAATATCCGTTCTTGAAAATGTAATAATTTTTATTCGGTGTAATCGTAGCTAATTCAGATATTTCTAATTTTTCTCCAAAAGAGGTGTACCCATTAAAAGTTCCATTATTATTAAATTTCAGATAACCATATACATCTTGAGAAGGGTATTTTCGTATGTAATAACTTGTTGAGTCCAACTCTTTTGGTAAAGTTGTTACATCAAATTTCCCTTTGTATTTCGGACCTCTAATGGCATAAATAATGCTTGAACAACCCGTAACAACTAATAGAAGCAGAAATATTCCTGCAATAACTTTAACTTTCATTTTACAATGCTTTTAAGGATTACAAACCTGTTCCAGCTCCTCCCTGAAAAATCAAAGATTCTTTGGAACTATTTTCAAATCTGTTTATCGGATCACTTCCCCACTTGAACGGATTAGAAATAGGCCAATTATCGTGTATGGCATTTTGAAGCCATTGCCCATTCATTACTCCGTTACCAATGTGTCCAACTCCGAACGAAAAATTTGTATTGCTTACCTTGAGCATTGTTTGCCCATTGTTAAATTTATTTTCAGATGCTCCACAACCATAATAACAGAAACCATCTGCCCCTTGATATTCAGGATAGCCCCCAAATTCATATTCATCAGGTCTTGCCCCTGTAAATCCGTCATAGGTTAATGAAACGCTTGTTTGACCAAATGTACTTTTAGCTTCAAAACCACCTGTCCAATAAGAATCTTTATTTAAAGGTCCAGAAAATATGTCGTTATAGGTTGAAAGCGTTGTATTACCGCCAAATTTAGCACCTAAGTAACCACTTACTTGATTTCTTCCGGGTTGACTTTTCATATTAGAACTCAACGTTCCTGCTGCTCCTAATGAAAATGAACTTTGAAAAGGATTTTGTAAAGATATTCCAGACCCCTGATAATAATTATTAACTGACGTTGCTGTACCTGTTCCTCCCCCTCCAGTTGCACCAGCGGAAAAGTTTAAATCTAAATTAAAGGATGATTTGCCCGTAGTTCCTTGATTTGTACCAATACCACCCGAATACAATGATAAACCAACTCCGAAGTTACCTTGGACAGAACCACCAGTATTTGTTGTTAAACCAACTCCTGCAAAGGCTTTTATGCTCGAATTTCCTTTATTACCAATATTGATTTGAACACCTGCTTTTGCATCAACTTCACTTTCTAGACCTTCAATTTCTCTTGACCAAACTGGTTTATTTCCTGCAAACTGATAAGGTGTCATATGAGGGAACTTCTTTGCCAACGGGTCAACCGCAAAAAACCTACCAATGCGAGGATCATGCATTCTGTATTTGTAGTTTATGCTGTTCCCTTCCCCTTTTATTTCGTCATCTTTCTCCTGTCCTTGAAAACCGTACCTATACCCTTCCAAATCTCGACATGTAACAATTTGAGTAACTTGTTCATAGGTAAGTATATAATTATCCAATAATACAAAGCTGCCAAAGCTGTTTGGATCGCCTACAAAACGAATGCTCACATCGCCAGAATTAGAAGGCATAGTAAAACTCCATTGTAATCCAGAAATAGCACTGGACGTTGAATATACCAAAGGCTGTAAGGTGTTAGGGTCGTTCAATATTTGGCCCGTAAAATTGTCATAAACCTGAATGTAACAATCTGATCCAACAACAGAAAGAAGGTCAACTTCCAATGTATAATCAGCACCAGTTGCAACAACCCCGATAATTTGCGAAGTCACCATATAGGGGTCCAAGCCATTATTGGCTTCTGCGCGTAACGCGTTACTGCCTGAATGTACTAAATCAGTGGTATTGGCATCAGCAATCCAGTCGTTATTCTGGGTGACTGTTGGCGCCGTTACGCAATCATCATTTGAGGTATTCAATACATAAAAACCAGAAACAAGATTTAGCGTAGTGGAGCAGAACTCAAAGAAACTTTCCTGTTCTGTTACAGTTGCCGTAACTGTTGAAGTGCTGCACTCTTGAGCTAGGTAACTACGTTCAGGCATGGGTGATCCAAAAGGGTAATAATCGTAGAGGTTAACCACTTCTGGAATAGAATAATCATATCCCGTAAGCGATGCATTGGAAACACCAATCTTTCGGTCACTGACTACCGCCATTACATTGCCCAAATGATTTTTCAATTCATACCGAGCAAAACCCAGTAAGGATGTATGTAAATCACCAGTCGAGGAAATAAGACTCGCATAATTTTGAAAAACCAAAACGGGCCCTGGATCAATGGTATAATTCACTTCCGCTAGGTCAATACGTTTCTTCTTCATTCCAATTCGGTCACTTCCATACACAATGAATTCAGAAGCATATAAGCTACGATTTAAGTTGCTTCCATCAATTTCATCCTCTGTTTCATATACCGCCATGGTATTACCTGTTGCGTCTAACGAATACCACGTATAGGTTTCATTCGACCCGTTATTCGGTATAAGGTGCTTCATGATACGCTGTCCGGCACTGTTATAGGCAAATTCCAAATCTGGTTTTTGACTACCCCCAACGCGAGTAATCCGTTTTATTTTTCCATATACCGTCCATTCAATGGCAGCAATTTCTTCCTTTGCATCTGAAACCATATTACCAATGGCATCATAGGTATAATTGCCAGGATTTTGGGTCTCAATATCCTCTGGATAATTCCCTGCAAAGCTTGCGCTCATTGCATCATCTACATAAGCTAATTGATTCGATTTGTTGGTGTTTGGGCCAATGGTCGCATAATTATACGTCATATCATCCATTTCAGGCAAACTTGGCTGGCCCGTCCGGTAAAGACTTAGAATATTACCATTCGCATCATAGGTTAGATTCTCCTGATAAGGTACTGGCACGGCACTATTTGAAAGATTGCTTTGCCACGCATTTCCCGAACTCGAGAAATTCAAGAAACTCGCACTGTTTCTTAACCTATTTAATTGGTCGTATTCATAGCGTCCAGCCCGTGGTGACGGCAAATATGCACTTGGCAACTGAATAGGATCAGGAATGGCATATACAGCATGAGAAATATTTCCATTGAATAAGTTTTTTACCCAATGCTCCAAGTTGCTGCCCGTTTTGTTGGTAATATGAGTAGTAGGCCTGATAGAGGTATAATCTTCCTTTTCCGCTCCCCAGCCCTGCATATAATAGCCCAGCTCCAATCCAAAAGCATCCGCTCCAAACTGTGCATTGAATCCAGAATAAGCATCCATTCCAGGATCATGCTCCTTCATCATAGATCCACTGTTGATGGTCTTTAGCCAACCGTGTAAAGTATAGGAGAAATCAACCCCCTGTATTTGATGTTCGCCAAGCTCCCGGCGTGCTACTGGCCCATGTGGGAAATAATAGGCCTTCGATTCTTTCACCCAGCCTGTTGAATATGTTATCTGAGGTGTGCTCAATACAAAATCGACATCCCAAGCCATTGGTGTGGAACTAGTATAAGTTTCTACCAATCGATTATTTGCATCGTAGGTATAATGATGGAAGAACTGATCCGACTCATCCGCTTGATAGGCCACCACATGCACATTACCACTAATCAAGTCATAGCGATAGGCTGTCTTTTTATACTGTTCTTGGAAATCAGCCAATGCAGGATTGTCTTGAATTAACTCTTTTACATTTCCATGGATATCATAAGAATAATGGGTCGCATGGGTATAATCCGAGATGGTCGCCGTATAATCTTCATAGTAGAGGCTACTTACCACACGCGATAGTGTGTTTTCTGGAGTAAAATTAGGAATACTAAACAGCCAGTCTTCGTAAAGCGTTCGCGTTATTTGTGTTTTGGCGGTAGCATTCGTAATGTTTGCCAAAAGCCAAGAATCATCAAATGCATTGGCCACAGTTGGAGTAGAGGCAAGGGTTATCTCTCCCACTTCGCTTATTCGCCCTAGATTATCATGGAGGGTATAGCTATAGTGATTTTGTCCCAGTTGCTTTTCATTTTGGCTCAACACCAAGCGCCCTAATTTATCATACCAGAAATGACTCACGCCACCATCTGGCGTTGATTGCCAGCTAAGCGCATTTAATGTATTGTATTGGTAATAAGTAATAAGCTCGTGGCCCGTTGTAACGGCAGGGCCAGAGAGGAGTGGATTGCGATAGACCGTCATATCCGCCTGCTCAGTAACGCTCAAAGGGTGAACTCCTTCTGGAGGAACTGTTTTAATTAGATTATCTGCCTGATCGTAATAATAGAGGGTATATTGATACTCTTGCAAAGGATAGGTAATACTAAAGCTCTCTGTGAACTGTTGGCATTTCTTCAAATATTCTGCTTTAAACTCGCGTAATAAACGTTGCCTTTCCATTTCATAACGGTATTTCGCTTTTGTAGTTGCCAACCTGTTTAATGCAGAAACACAGGGGTCCTCTTTCACTTCTGGCACTGCAGGTTTATTGCAAAGTAACGCACAGCTCGGACAAGAAAACTCATCAATATCAGCATGAAGATTGAGATTCTCAATGCGGCCTATCATTTTAACGTGTTTCTGAACGCATGTTGGTGGAGGATTGATACCACAATAGCTATTAACATATAGAGGAGGAACTTCAATCGTCACCAGCATGGTGAACCAATCATCACTTATGCTGATACCGCAGGTGGTACTTTTGTAATAATCAATCTCCTCAATTTCTTTAACATAGCGCCAATTATAAATGTCAAAATATTTGAGATCAGTAAATAAAAGTTGAATATCACGGTCCTGTCCAGGGTTATTCTGATCGGTTACTGTAAAGTTAAGTTGTGGGACTGCGTTATTGGTCAGCTCATGGCGAATATTTGCCTTCATAGTTGCCAATAAATAGGCCGGATAGAAATGGTCATAGTATTCGGGTATATCTCTTCCTGAAGGGGTCACAAAGTAGCGTGCATTATTTACATGCAAAATATTTTCCTTATCCTTGAGAAGTTCGTTAAGATAGTCTTTAACCTCTTCAAGTTTGGTCCTGTCTACTTTATAACAGCGTTCAGGACATGGCGTAATTTTAACTGGCCAAAGCCGAACTCCCCCATTAGGACCCACATCATCCCATCCCCAATGGCGGACATTGCCACCAACAGAATTCCAGCTCGCCGGTCTAAAACATTTGTACATGAGAAGAAAGAAATAGTCATTGAAGTCTTCGGTAGGGCATCTACCCGCTGCCAATGCTTGTGCTTCTAAATAAGCACCCATTGCCGCCATATTGAATGGAAAATCGCCAAATTTATCCGTTCCAAATTGTTGGTAATGGGTCATAACTTCTGCTGCGTACGCTTGGTCCAACATCTTATCTGGCCAAGTAAAGGATTCTAAATTATTGGCATCCAGGAAATCACGGTACCACTGTCTTAATTCGTCGCATGATGGATACTTACAACGGACTGGTTCATTACTACTTGAACATTTAGGATTGCAGCTTAAGCTAAGCGGCATAAATTTATTTTCATGTACAGCATCTCTTTCCAATTGGTTCTTTCCAAGATTGTGTGCATCCCACATAATATATCCGTTCCCATCTCTTGGTGTTCCAGCTGCAATATCCGTCGCTACATTTCCATTGGCATCTTCGCCCATAGCATTTGCCCAGGAGCTAAAGCATTTTTTAAGTAAGTCTCCATAATCCGGTCCACCGGGCAGCTGAATGCCTAAATTAATTTGCAATTGCAAGCGCAGTTGCTCGGGGTCAACATTATCTGGCTTCAAAAGTGGATTAGATGCCAACATAGCTTCATAGCCAGCAATTAATTTATCACACCCACACTTGTCCAAATAAACCATTTGGTTGGTACACGGCTCATTTTGAGGGGGACAGTTATTCGCTATTCCCGATTGTACCAGCGGCGAGTTTGGATTGTTTGGATCAAATCCAGCCATCCAAGGTGCTCCTGGGCTAGCCCAAGATTCATCCAAGATTTCTGTTGGGAGTGTGCACGGCTCGGTTGGATTATCACAACCTGTGCCCTGATTATAATAGCAACAGCATTCTGCAACAATTTCATCAAATTCGGTTTGAGTTAAATTTGTCCCATAGAGCGTATTGAAAATTTCAACAGCACTTGCTCCACTAATAAGGCCTTGATCAAATTGTGTTTTTGCGTTTAATATTTCTCGACAAGAACATTTTTCCGGGTCGTCTACAAGCGCTGGTTTCAGTGCCAGTATGGGTGATGAAGAAAGGGAAGCTAAATAATTGTTTTGTTCATTGGATTTTACCAATTCCACATATTTGTATGGAAGCGGTGCAAATCTCGCTAAGCCCATATAATCAGGGTCTGCAGGTATGAGAAACTCATCATTTTCCACAAGCTCAAGCAATTCATCTTGTTTTAAAATGCTAGCACCAAACCACTCATTCCAATATGCATCTGGTAAAACAAAATATTGAGGATCCAAATAACTCACATTCGAAACTGTTTCCATCAAACCGTCAAAATCTTCCGTATTTAATACCACACATTCTTTTGCAAATGCTAGATAATCACTATAACGTTGATTCATTAAGAACTTCAAGTTGAGAAAGGTGGTCAACCTTACTTCATCCTGAATTGGGTCATCAAAGAAATCATTCTGGTAAGCAAGATAGTACTCCCTCAAAGCTTCACGTAGGTGATTACAATCAATACAGTTCTTGCATTTTGCAGCCTCAGGAACATCTAATGTTTGCAATGCCTGACGAAATTCTGGAAGTGAAGAATTCTGCGCCTCGTTGCAAAGGCAATTGTCAATCACCTCTGTTTCAATTTCATCCGGACAGGCTACTCCTCTATATGGTTTAAATTTATCTTCATCACATGCGCATTCATTGTCATTTGTATTGGCTCCTGGGAAATAATCATGATCCCAACCCATCGGCCAGGAAAGATTAAGGTCATTGCATAGGTTAAGGTCCCAATAGGAACCCAAGGCCTCCTTAAAATTCCTCGGAGTGAAAGTCCCGTTGTTTGGGTTTATTTCTCTAGAGCCAAATGGATGATCCATATCACAACCTTTTCGGCAAACATTAAACAGGTTGGTTAGCACAATGCTGGTATCCAATAAGGGGTTTGCATCAATGCATCCCCGAAGTTCAAAGTACCATTGTTCTCTGTACCCTTCGCAGACATTGTCACAGTGTTCTTCAATTTGGTCATTCGGCACTTGAGGGTCAATGGTAGTTGGTAAATTAAAATCAGTATCGAACGTCAATTCCGATTTCACTGATGGTCCATCCAAAATCCACCTTACTTGCTTTCTAGGTGCCGGTGTATTAGAGGATGGACTATATGAGTTTGGACAGCTTGTTTGCGCCATGTAATAATCCTTGAGGACTTCATCCTTTTTCATTTGATAAATAGCTCGGAAGAAAAACCAACCCTCGTCAGAAGAACAACCTATTCCATTTTTGTCTGCATAGGCTTCATATGCTTGCCAAATTGAAAAATAGGTCCCAAGATTATCAGGGTCCTCAAAACAATTAAGCATTTTGCTTTTCATGGAAGCCACATAAGCCGAACCGGGAGTTGCAGCAAAGAAAGGGTCTTGTATCAGATATGGGTAGTTTGCTATTACGCTCGATTCATTCAGCAAATTCATATATCCCTGGGACTGTGCGTCAGTGTAATTGTCAACCAAACCCATTTCAGCATCAAATTCATAAGATGTTTCTATGGTCATACATGCGGTATACTGGCAATACTCTGGGTGATACTGAATAAGTTCTTCAGCGAATTCAGGCTTCCAATTATTCTCTACATCTTCCCATGATTGCAATACAATGCTGGAACCATAGACATTCTGATATATGGTCTCAAGGTTTTGGAAGATGGTGCTACTTTGTGCAGCTAGATTTGCATCTAACCAGGCAAATCGATCAAAACCGATTGGCTCATTTAACCCGTCTTGAGTAAAGTCTATATTCGTAATCGAGCCACCAATATCTGCATCACTAAAGTATTGGCCACCTGGCGACATATCAATTAATAGAGCTTCTTTTAAAATATCACATTCGGTTTTTGTGTCGCAATACATGCCGCAGTCTGCAATCCATTCATTATACTCCGTTTGGTTAATGGTCTGGGTATTCAGTGCTGCTAGTGCGTCGTCGGTGCATTTAACACAGGTATAATCGCATTTATCATAATCCAATAAGGCCTTTTCTTCTGCAATCAGAACGTCAATATTGGGCAAAAGTCCACAATTGATAAGCTCGGTATTGAGCAAAGAGTCAAAATGACGCAATTGGTCATTTAACCCTGATTTATTCAACTTTAATCTTTTTGTTATAGTGTATTCACCACGGTCTAAATACAAAACCAATGGCGGTGGCCCGACTTGCGGATCTTCATTTTTAAAGGAAAATTCAGTCGTTATACAAGCGTCTGTTTGAGGAATAGCATTGCCTAAGGTTCCTCCATTAAACGGAGCTTGAACATATTCATCTCCATACTCATCCATAATACTTATTTCAATATCATAGATGCAATCAAAACAAAAGTCCTCCGTAGAACAGCTTAAGGTGACATTCTCTCCTGTAAATCCATATTCAATCGTATAAGGTGAATTATCATTTGCCACAAATATCTTTTTCGACACAACATAGAGTGGCATCTCATCATCAATGGTTCGAACACTGTTGTTTATATCTGCAGTAATTGTTTCTACGGTACCTGAAGACGATAAAGGCAATAAATTTGGTGAATTAGAAGGATCGCCAGCTAACGCAGTGGCAATTACCCGCCCTGCTGGATCAAAATAAGTAACGGTAGCTTGACCATTTGCATCCACAATATTTTGCTTTTTATAATGCGCTGCAAGGCCCACTTCAACTCCAAATAGCCTATCTAACTCTTCTTGAGTTGGTGTCGTATAGGAAAAATAAGTAGCCTTTCCCGAAACAGCAGTTTGTGTTTCATTAAACCCTGGAAGTTGATGATCCGCTCCTACATTTCCTTGCCGGCGAATTCTGCCTGTTCCGTCAGGCATATATTCTGTTTGAGCAAATGGGTATCCATATGCGTTCGGTAATACATCCATGTTCGTTCCTTGAACAGGATTTGACCCAGAGTAGTATTTAGAAGCACCAGAATTTCCTCCCATTCTCGAGGTGAGACTCGCTCTATTTCCGTTTCCTGGATCCGTATAATCCACGTCAAAGTCCCTCCAAGAGTATGCATCACCATTTGTATTTTGGTTGAATGATGCCTTAAAGTCCAAATTATGTTGATCAGGATCAGCATCGGGTACAGGCACAGGTAGAACTGATATTACTGGTCTACCTTGGAAATCATAAATAGACTGACCGACGATTGCGTAGCGTTGTCCATCATTAAAATTGTAAGCCACATTCTGACGAGTTCTCAACAAACCGTCAAAATATTGGATGTTCTGACCTCTTTTGTCATTCTCGGCAAATACTTGCTGATATTGCCAATTTATATGCTCCTCATAACCCCAAATCCAAACTAGGCCTTGGTGAGTTGTAGTAGATAGTAGTGAAGGTCCATAATATAAATCTATTGTCTGTGGGGAAGTCAAGACCAAAGGATACTGCGGAGGGTCAGGAGTTACATCTTTAAAAATATAGCCTTCGTTTGAGTTGCTATGATTCCAGTCGGTATAAATCCACTCGCCTGGATTATCCTTGTCAAAACCTCTTGCACGGTACCGATAAAACAATATTCCTTTTGGATAAATCAGCGGAATAGTCACTTCGCTGCTTGTTGTCGTAATTCTCGTTGCGTTTTTATCAAACGTATAATAATGTTCCTCATCTTCTTGATGAAATTCATCCAATTCTTGATTATGAGAAAGAATAAATATCCACTCTACATCAAAAGCTTCTGCGCTCGGGACAGCAGAAGCCAAAGGCATATTTATTGTGATTTCATTTTTAGCATTGGGTCCAGAGTGTGAAAGAGGAGGAAGGGTTGATACTAGATCAAGAGAGGCATAGCGTTCTACCTGTAAAAAATTCTCTACAAATACATTGGGAGGTATAGCCGTCGTATTTGTTCCATTACTTAAGGTTGAATTAACACTTAAAATAGTGATTGTTACTTGAAGTCCCTTATCAAATTCGTAAACGACAAGATCTTTCTCTGCTTTTATTTGTTCTGGAGAATAAGAAACTTCGAATATTTTAATTTCAGAATGAGAAATATATGTTTGTGAAACCTGATCGTATTCTTGCCAGTCAATCTGAATATGAACCTCCGACTCAAAACCAAGATTTGATTGGAATGGTAAATTAAAAATTACTGGTGTTGCTCTGTCAATTCCAACTATCACTCGGTTTTTAATGCTGACGTAATTATGTGCATTTCTTGGCGTGGGCAAAGAATAATAGTCGTCTTGAATACTAATAATTTGATTGACGGCGAGAAAATTTCCGCCATTCGACATCTGGGTGGTGCTAAATCGGTCCATTTTAGCTGGAACCCATCCTGCGAATAGGTTTATTGTAATCGAGCAAAATGTGCAAAGCAATAGGGATCTGAATCGGTTCATTTTTCCAGATTTAAGAAGTTAAAAACTTGGTAATTCGCATAGGCTTTGGTTGCCAATACGTTATCTTTATCCTTTATTATAATGTAGGGAGACTCAGAAAAGATGTCTTTTGCTTGATTAAAGCCTTTCGTGTATTTTAAGAAATTAATCTTCAGAATTTTTCCTAAGCTATTCTCACTCGGAAAATGCATACTATAACTAAGCAGCGAGCGATTAGATAAATGATAAACAAACTCAGATTGGTTCACACTGTACCCCGCTTGAAAATAAACGCGTAACCTACCATATCCGTCCACTGTATCGACTTGAATCCGCTCAATTCTCGTAATCGTCGAATCAACAGGAAATTTGACCAATTCCTTAAAATCCATCTTTTGAGATTCAAAAACATTAATGCGTTTGTTTTCACCATCAATATGCAGAAAGCAGTTTTTATTATTGATACTTTGATGTTGCCCAACGGCTGAATAGTAAAGCGCGCCTTTGGCTTTAATCTCTCCAGCAAGCGACTCTTTAAGCTTTCCGTTTTCAAAATAATCATACCGAATACTCATTTCAAACGCATTGTTTTTCTCATAAAAACCGCGAATGTCACTGAGTATTTCTAGTCCTACCTCTTTTTGACCATAAGCTGTGTGAAACACAACCATGCATGCCAATACCGCTAATATTCTCCTCATCGTTTAATGAATTATATGGGATCTATTTTCACTAATAGTAACTATTCCTCGCTCTGTCTCTCGCTTAGTTCGAACCAGTCTGCCTTGGTTGTCATATTCGAAGAAAGTCGCAAAATTATTTTCATCTAAGGTTGCCAAAAGGCGCAGAGTCAAACGATCGTACACAAAAGTCTTCATCAAAGATTCTTTTGGATGTATCCGCAAATCATCAAAATAAACATCTAAACCACTGGGATTTGTAAATTTAATCTCGAGATAATTCATGCTAGTTGGTATTTCAATCTCAAATTGTCTCTTTGTCCAACCTTCAACCTTGGTAGTGTAAATTTGTCCGTTGACAGGATTAAGAGTAATCCCATTTACCTCTATGGCTGCTTGACTTAAGTCCTGACTTCCTGTTTCCCCACTTATCCAGTAGCTCAGCAAATACTTCCTTGAACCTATTCCAGCATCATTATCACTATTAGATGGAATAGGGGAAAAAATATCCAATAAATCAGATTGATTTACTTTAAAATCTTGAAGCGGTTGACCCATGTTCGAAAATGCCGTTGCTCCATAAATTGGAATTTTAATATCCAAATCGCCACTTGTTGCCTTTAAGCATTGCTTACCCGAATGGCTCTTTTTAGTTTCAATAGAATATCTAAATCCAGCTTGGATTTTTGGCCATATAAACCAATGAAATGGTGCTCGGAACTGTTTATTCATCATTAGATGATGGAAATCTGTTGATATTTGTTGTTCTTTAAAACCATTATAAGATTCGTCTTGATAGGAGTAATTTATTTGATCATCACAATTAAAACCATATCTCTCAATATAATCTTCAAAGTTTTCATTAAGAATATTGCGCAAACGGGCATTCTGAGCAACTGCATAGGGGAGTTTTGTAATGCCACTAAACAAAGCACTGCTATAAATGCCTATGGCATCCTTAGATTCTTGCTCCATACTATTTGGACTAATTTGTGTGGTAATTATCGGGGCCATCCAAGGATCTTTTGTCGGAACCAATTCTTTGATATTCTTCCACTCCCCATTCGATTGTACTCTCCAGAAAGGCGAAAAGTCGAGTAGTTCCCCATCTTCTCGCATGGACGTCAGGTTGAAGTTGGTATTCGACTCTGATACTATTGGAATTCCTTTGACACTTTTACGCTCAGTTCCAGCGGTTGTTTGATCAAAATACACAAAACTAGTTTTAGGCCTCCATTGACCTTTTAATCCAGTGAAGTATGGGTTCACAATATCACCTGGCTTGAAAAACCATTTTTGATCACTTGTTTGAAAAACATCTGTTAGATATTGACCAACTTGAGGAATAAAGTCCTCTGAGTTATAAAATACTACATTATCATTTTCACATTTGGTCACATATTTCTGGTCGTCATATTGATACAATTGCCATATATCTGAATACGTAATCGCAGAAGCGTTCAGCACATGATAATCATTTATTTCGTTGGAAATATCCAATTTACCAATATTTGCTATATTTAAATCCGGAACCATAGGATTGGTTTTCATCACTATTTTTCCAATAGGCGTTATTTGCTGGTTTTTTCTTCCAGATCGTATAATTCTGAAAGAATAATTTCCATCTGGAATGGCTATACCCATCTTGTCTATGAGGCTTAACTTATGATTTGACGTGTTATCGTATACATCAAGAATCCAAGTTCTATCTTGTCCAATTAGCACGTTATCCGTAACCAGTTCGTCTCCTGGTTCCAATAATACCCCAATGGAATTGGATACATCTCCAATTCCATTCAGAACAGAAGTGGTAAAAGACAAATTAGCATTTGTATAAGCATGAGCCATCCCGCTATAAACCCAATGTGCAGGAATAGTAATATTATATAATAAATCCCCATACTCATTCTGCGTACTATTGACCAAAACCTCTCCAGTTTCCGAATCAAGCGCTAAGTTCTTGGTAGTGATTTGGGCCCCATTATCAAAAGCTATCACCTCTTCCAGAATTCCATATTGCCGAATTAACTTGGTCATTGTTGCCGATTTGGTTTCCGTGTATTGGAAACTATATTTTAAAGGAATTCCAGCTATTATTGCGGGAATAACACCCACGGAAAACATGTCCATATCAAAATGCAATTGAAATTTGCTTATTGATTGATGAGCCTGTCTAGGGTCAAGGAGTGTCTCCATTTCGTAACCAACCAACGCTTGATAGTCAATATCCCCATTGGGCAGAATAACTGGCATATGATTGTCTAATTCCTGTGATTCAATCCTTCCGTCCTTAGATCGATACTTATACAAAGTTCCAGAAATTTGATTTCCGTCATTATCATAAGCATAGGCACCTTTTAGCTTACCATGCATGTCATTTGTAGTAATAGAAAAGCCTTGAGATGCCCCTGCTCTACCAAAGGATAACCCGAGAATATCAGTAATATTAACCTGCTGATTTTTAATAATTTGTTTATCCATCTCAGAGACTTTCCATCTAGTTGGATAATCTTTCGCTGTATAAAACTCTTTGACCTGGTAGCCAGAACCGTTGTGTTCTGTCGGATCATTAGAAGGATTAATCAAGTCATTATCAGCCGACAGATTCTTAACTGTGACTTTTGAATACCCTACTTGTGCTCCAGGGAAATACTGTTCCATTACAGGAATATCTAGCCATTGTTGTTTATTAAACCCTAGAAAGTTTCTTTCAACGGAGTATTCGCTATTTCCATAATTTATGCCTAGCGGACTTTGGCGAATTAAATTTTCAATATTCCCATTTATACCAGGCGCATGAAATGGATTTTCATCATTTCCAATCGTAGGTTCATAGCTGGCAACCCCGCTACTTTTCCCGTCTTCCAACAAATAACTATATTGTTGACCAAAAGATTCTGTCGGCTCTGAGCTTCCGCTAAGTGAATTCCAATTATCATTAAAGATGATTGACGAAACACGATTTCCTCCGCCTTTTTTCTTACCTGAAGGTTCAAAAAGACGAATACTGCTTTTGCTTATGTCGAAGGATTTTGCTCTCTGATAAACACGACTCTGACGATTAAAACCAACAATGGCTTTCATAAGCTCCGATATAGGAGATACCATTGCTCCCAAAAATGTTTTGAAGGAGCCCTGTTGGACACTTCTTATTTTATTTGCTCCTGGAAAAGCAATTTCAGGCGTATTAAGCATGGTGAATTGCCATGCTGCTTTGGAAATCGGATTCGCATTTTCCCAAGCAGAAAACTGATCATATTTTTCTCCCTTAACTTTAATATATCCATAATTACTATTTCCTGGAAATATACCAAAGTCTTCTATTCTTGCATATCCACTAACATACTCATACTTATCATTACCCCCATCGTTTGTGCCATTCAATTTTACGTAATAATTGAAATATAGATATTGTAATCCAGAAGCATAATCTTCAATGTTTTTGGATGGGTCCTTTTTAAAAATAATATAGGGCCGATTCTGATCTCCACCATAAAGTTGATTTTCAGTCCGAACGGATCCTAGGTCCTCCTGTTGCGAAACAACCTGAATCATGGTCATAGCCTTTTTATCCATGACATAAGCATAATCATCCTGTTCATAGTTGACACTTATATTTCCTCCGGAGGGTAAATAGACTTTACTCATGCACCAGGCACCAGCCGGGCTTGTTGCTGGGTTCTGATTCACATAAGGAAACTCAGGTGGTTCCGGTTCGACATCTATAGTTGATGGGTATTTAAAATTTCCCCAACGGTCATTCGCTAATCGCTCATAATCCGGATTTATAGCGGTACCTGTTCCATATTCAAAAGCATATTTTCCTACTTTTGAAAGATTAGATCCATAAGAAAAACTTACGGATTTAAGTGTCAACTTCCCTTTATTTACTGCATTCGAATTTGGCGTGCCTTCACAAAGTTCATAGGAGTATTCAAAGTATACCGTCTTGATTGGAATTCGACCTACAGGGGGATCAGAAGTATATTTAATGTTGTCAAACTCATCGATAGTATAGACCTCGATTCGATCAAGCTTATGCATGGCGCTATTCGGACCCCAATCTACACCCCCACCATTGTCGATAGCCTGATGAGCATCTTCCCTTTCGCTCGTGTAAAAAACAGCCACATGACTTTTAGTTCGAATGGTTTCTATATACTTAATTTCCTTTTCGCCATAGATATAGCTTGCCACATCATCATTAGGGTTGCTGGTTAATCCTTTGCTGAGATTGGCATATTTCCCATTGCATACGGGATCCTCGTACATGGGTGCGCGCCATTTGAAACTATTATGAACTTGTTTGTATTCAATATATACGTACGACCCATAATCGCTTGGCGAAGGACCGTCTCCATCTATATCCTGATAATCAGGAGAAACGATTGCATTCAACAAATAAGAATACGCATGTCTAGGAACCTTTTTATAACTATATAAATGATTTGATCCTTTGTCATTATCTTCACTATCATCCCCTGCATCATAGGGGATCAATCCGGAAAGTGATGTGTTAGGATTGTTATTGCTTCGTTCTTTTTCACAAGGGTCTTGCGGATTTTGGCCAGTATATCTCCATGAATAATTATTATCGCTATTTTCAAGTCCAATTGAAAAACTAACCTCCTCTTGGAAATTATTGTACACAGGCGTGGCATAAATATACCTTCCACCGTCTGGGTTTGTCACGGTTATTTCGCCATAATGATGCCCCGGGGCATCATTATTTACGTATTTAATTAAGCCCCATTTTGATGTTTCAACTTTCGTTAAAATGGATATCTGTTGGTTTCTTGCTTCTCGTTGATTCTGCACCAAGGGTGCTGAAATTGCCTTAGAAACTACACTTGAACTTGAATTTCTCCAAGAAAATGACCCATCAAGTTTAGTCCGTAGTCCAATAAAATCAATATTCGGTGCAATCGCTTGATTTGAATCCAACAGGTCAAAAAAGTTGTTTTTAACTCTTGGCATTTCCCCAGAATTTCGAAAATAAACCGGCTCAAAACCTGTATTAACACCCTGGTTACCAAAATTTATAAATTCGGAAAGTTTATTGCCAGAGTTCTCATCCCATTGACCTGATTTTCCAGAGACAATATCAAAGTTTAAATCAACACCTATCTTGACGTCTTTTGTAAGACCGACCTGAAACGCCCCACCTATATTTTGCGTGGCAACCGATTTGGTTCTTTGAGGTATATAAGAACCTACAGCAGATGTTTGGGGTGCGTATACTCCAGAGATCCCCTGACCATTGACATTCAAAATATCCTTGGCTAATGCATTATTTGTTAAAAAGACTGTGTTTTTTGAAATTGGACTCGCTGCATGGTTAAATGCATCCATCATTACCCGGTCCTCATTATTGCTCATGTGACCGAGATATCGCACACCGTATGCTTTGGAAAAAATATGTCTCTCCGATTTTTTTACGCCCTGAACTGAAACATTTACACCAAACGTTTTCGCATTGTATACTCCCAAAATTTCCTTGCCAAAACTTCCAGCCAATGAAATGGATAAGTTCCTAAGATTTGGATTAACGGCGGGAGTAAACACTTGGTTTAAGAATGAAATTCCAACCCCACCATTCGCGCCATTTTTAAGCCCTTTATCATATTGATTGTCTGCAGCCCTTGACGGGTCCTTTGTTTTGGTGGCGGTGCTGGTGTGTGCAGAACGACTGAAACTCATGCCGGCTAAACCACTCATACTTGAGTAGTTCATTCCAACAGACAGCTTCCTACTAGAATTTTCAGTATAGGTGCAAGTCTTCCCTTCATACGTATCTTTAGTTTCCTGTACTTCCTTCGAATAGCTTGGATCAATACCAATTCCTGAAAACGAATTATAGCTAAGTCCTAAATCTAGTTTATGGATCGTCTTAACACCTTTATCATCAGGACTTGAATTACTCAATAAATTAAAACTCTTGCTAACACCAATTCCCAAACCTTTATAGTTATTGTATAGAATGGAAAAGCTTGCGCCATTTAAGCTTTTAAACTTAGAGTCATTTCCAAAAATTTCTTTGCTAAAGGATGCATTTAAAACCACACCAACAGATGGTTTCATGGCGTTTTTTGTCTCGATTTCATCCCCAAGGAAATCATCAGGAATGCCCTGTACATTTCTTTGAATAACACCCGGATTAATATTCCATCCAAGACCAACCCAAGAGGCTTCTTGTTCCATAGTAACACTCCCATTATAATGGAGGTTTACTGGGTACCCGCCAACATCGAATAACGGAATATTATAAGTGAAGTCGCCAGAAAACAAGTCAACCATCTGATTGGTTGTTATCGGCTCAAAACTTTCCACTTCGGGCTGCGAGGGCCCATCCGTCAAAGCAAATGCAACGGTTGGGAAAAATATTTGGGCTAGTAGGTTTATTGCTACAAAACAGGCAAAAACCTTAAATATTCTATGCTTCATATTTCAATTAGTGTTCAGGGTGGGTAGTTTAGAAAGATCTGACTCAGACCATGAAAAGGATAGTTGACCAAGATTAAACCAATCATCTTCATAAAATAAAAAGATATCTTGGTGCGCTTCTGCTATTGTTTTTGGATCAAAGGCTAGATTAATCGAATTATATGGGCTCAATTCGTAGGTCCTTTCAAGCTGACAAAATGCCGGACGTAATGTGTCCTTGCCAACAATCAACTTAAATTGAGTAGCTGATTCGAATAGGTATCTATTCAGATTGGCATATTCCTTATCGTCTTTACAAGAACTAAAAATGGATGACTTTTGGCCACTATTATTGATGTAAATATCAAATTTGAAATAAAGCTGATTCTGGTATTCTTGTCTTAGCGTACTTAATGTGTCTTTATTCTGCAAGTGGTCACGATTTTGAAGAAGGCATTGGTAGTCTGAAGGCAGATACGTAGCCAAGAATTCAATGGATTCTACCGACCTCTTTTTTTCAAGCAGCCCAGATGAGGCTTTAATAATCTGTACATACTCCTTCACGGAATAACTGGATGTACAACCCAATATGAGTGTAATTAATAATAAGGAAATTAAATTTAGAGATTTCATTCTTTCGCTATTCCTTTATTTAAATAATCGATAAAATCCTCCGTCACATTGAGAGACGCTTCCCCATACATGATGCCTCCATCGCCTGTGGCTCCCATTATCAGGTGGTATTTATTCGACTTTCCGAATTCCAAAATCTCTCTATTTATAAAATTCCAGACCTTTTCGTTGATCCTTTCCTTATCACTATCAAGAACACTATTCAAGCTTCCAATTCTATCATCTAGGGCCTTCAAGTAATACGATACAATTCCAGCAGTATCTTGATATTGGTCTTTATCATTGATAAGACTTTTAAATAACTTTGAAAGACTATCTCTTTCAATAAGAATAGTTTTATTATTCCGTCTATGCTCTGCCATTAGTCCTTTAGCATAAGTACATTCTGAATAAACCTCATTTAGCTCTACGAATGCTAATGGCTCTGACTTTAATGACAGAAACATTGAAATTATCGACATGACCAAGGCCAATGTTCCGAACATCAATCCTAGATTTTTACTCATTACAGTCCAGAGTTTGATTAGAAAAATTTAAAAAATACTTCTGCCCTTTTGCATCAAAAATGATGAGCAGATAATTACCATTTGCTAATAGCACATTCTCTCCACAGAGATTAATTTTAATCATATTGGCCCCGCTTTTTTTAGGAATAGTCAAGCTCTTCAACTCAACTATTTTTTGACCCCATTCGGTATAAATTTCACCTACAATCATTTCGCCTTCCTTCAGTGAATTCATTTCATTATACGCAAAGCACAATATGCCATCCGATACCGTACTAAACGATTGCCCTACACTTGAATTCATCCAAACAAACTGACCATTCTTCTTTCTCTTTTCATCCGAATAATGAAATACCCATACATCACTCTTAGATGCCAATTGGCCTTGTTTGAAAGCAGAAACTTGCCAGACATAACTCGCGTTGTCCTCCAAGATGCTTGCCTCAACAGGATAAAGTTGATTTGAAATCAATATGTCATTTTTCTCAAAAACTGGAGAATTACCAAGTAGGGCGATTTCTTTTGTTTGCCCAGGTAGTATTTGGCAAATTCGGATGGAGTATGTAAATGCAGATGACCCGTCTCCATCGCCCGAGAACACTCTGTTTGCCTCAATAGGTGTCCAGATGAAAAATGGATTTTTCTCCTGAATTGTATCTCCATCATGTACGGAGATAAGCATGATATTTAAATAATTAAATATGCTCCTATTATTGTCAACTCGGGTGAGTTCTTCCCAATTATCCCCCCCTGACTTTTTACCAAATACTTTGTATTGAATCGAGTAATTACCATCAGGAAATTCTGGGTCACTTGTGCCAATAAATTTCGAAAAACTTCGCTCAATAAATGAAAATTGAAATGGTTTTAAACTCTCTAGATTTACCGAAGAATAAACATGCGTGCCTTGACTCAAGGCCATCCTTTCACTTTCTGCTTTAAATAAGTTCTTGCCACCTTGCTCTGAAACGCTTATTTCAATATAAAATTCAGAATGCTCAATGTTACCTATGGTCAGAGAAAAATTCCAAAGTGAACTAAACCGAAGTCCGGTTCCAAAATCCATTGGGACTAAATTCGTTTGTGCAAAAGCATTCCCTGAAATAAGAAGGAACCAGAGGTTTATGTATACCAAATATCTCTTCATAGACTATATGTAATTATCACTCTTGATATTAAATTCCCTGCATATGCAGCACTAAAAGCTGGGTTTTCAACGCCAACTTGATTGAACATTTGATTATAGGACACGGAAAGACTTCCCTGCATCCGTTTATCTTTTGGGGCATAAGCCAGCGTGGTATTTCCTATTAGCGAGCGCGTTAAATTTGAAAAACTCGAACCAAGGGTTATTGAATAGTGTATGGCTTTCTTCGTCCCAGACACGCCGCATTGAAGGCTTTTAAGATCTCTGTTAAGAAAGTTGTTGCGATTAACAAATCTTTGACCAAGTACATTCAGGATTAAAGACTCCTTCAAACGGAATTGAATATTGGCGATAAAATTATAATTCTCTTGATGGATGAAACCACCTTGAACTTCATGTCGCATCATTGAAAAATTGCTGAGTATGGGAATGTTTTTTATCCGAAAAATATTGACATACGAAAGTGTACTAATATGCTGCGTTACAGGTTGTCGCTTATTCCCAGACTCCACATATTGTTGCTGGACATTCAGCGTGTTAAATGAATTGATAATCCATTTTAGGCCTCCAGAAGCTTGATAGCTTCTGTTCTCGTCATTTTTTAGCTTCCCAAAAAATCTGGCATAGAAGTCACTTTTTAGTTCGAACTTTCTTTCGAAAAGCGAAAGTGTTGCACTACTTCTCAGGGCAGAAATATCAGATGTGGGATAAGACAGTGAACCATTCGACCAATTACTTCCTTGAAACGTGTATTCCATTTGGGCATTCAGAATATTCCCGGAATAGACTGCTCCAGCCCTATAATTTAAAGAGGGTTTGTTTGCAGTAATCATTTCTGGCAGGGCATTGGAATCTTGCATTTCCCTAACATCCATTGAGTTCTTTAATTGCAAATTTTGTTGCCTGGTGGTTGAAATATCTCCAGAAACACGAAATCTCCCCAACTGCTTGAATCCTGTCAAGCCGAGGATCTCCGTGCGCTCTAATGGTGTTTTAAAAATTTTCCTCTCTTGAAGGATCCTCAATTGTGAAATATTGGCCAGCACCTCAAAATCCTGTTGCTTAATTCCAAAAACAAATTGCCCTACAAGTTCACCTTCCTTTGCAAGAGTGGCAATTTTGGCTTCCATACTCGTGCCAAGCAATATTTCTGTATACAGCATTCCAAATTGACCGCCAATATTGAACCCCTTTAAGGGTCTACCATAATTTGTTTGAAAGGGCGACGAGGCCTGAATCAAGCCCAAATTCAATTTTTTAATCTCCCAAGATGGCTTCAATTCAAAAGAACCATTCGACTCTATCAGTTTATTTAATTTGCTAAGAGAATCTGTATTGGCATTGTATTTTTTAAATAATTCATCCTTTTGATTCGTCAAGGACTTATAGGCGTTGTGCTTTTCTCGGATTTCAGATAATTCTTTCCGTTTCGCAAAAAGTTCTTTGACTTGGCTAGTGTCTAAAAACTCAAAACTATCAGCAAATGTTTTTGACACTTGCTCGTATTCAAGAATTTTTTCGTAATCGGGTAGCTTTTTATACTTTTCAATCTCTGAGTCAACACTCCCCAATTTATACAAAGCTTGCTCATTCCAATTGGCGAGAGAATCACGTGTATTTTTGACAACTTGCTCTGGAGATAAATTCAAGCGTTTAAGCTTGGCCATTCGAGATTGATCTATTGTAACTCTAAAAAAATCGGAAGAATAAGTCTCATTGCCAAATCCATATTGACCCATTACCAATATTGGCAGCTTGAAGACGCTCAAACTACTATTAAATCGTAATTGCTGCGAAAAATCAGGGATATAACTATTAAGCTTATCTCCTGTATTAGTATTCATTACATACGAGAATTCCGTTCTTTGAAATCCAATCGCACTTTTCCAAAAAGAAAGATTTCCATTCTCTTTACCAGACCTCATAGCTTTCCTAATAGTGTCCGGCATTACAATACCCTCTTTTTCAATATCTTGCGCCATCAATTTTTCAGCTGAAAGCGAGAGAAATAATACAGAAAGAAATAGCAAAAACGAGCTTCTGCCATAATTCATAGGTTTGGACTAAATTTTAACACTTAGCAACTGCAAATAAGTAAAACGCCCTGAAATAAAAAAGTATTTTCTCAATCTTAACCATTTATTTATGGTTGTTGGTGTTATTCGGCTTTAAAAATCCCAATAATAAAGGGCTGGTCAGAATGGTTTTGTGAATTAGGCTTAAAGCCCCTCCACAAAATCCTGAATAATTTGATTCTCTTCTGCTGTGGCAATGGTGCCGAGGTAATAATCCGTGGTATTTGTAGATGAATGGCCTAAGTATCCAGAAAGGACTGACATAGACACATTCTTATACTTCATCGTATTGGCAAAGGTATGTCTCGCTGTTTCAAAGGACAGCTTAATTGGAAGCTTAAGCGTTTCACCAATATCATTGAGGTATTTATTGCAAAGCTTCCGGCGATCAAGGGTCCTATTGTATTTTCGTTCATCAGTCATCTCAATGGTAAAGTCAGGAAACACATAATCGTTCTTGGCCATGTCTGCGTAACTTGTAGATTGCCTCTTGATTATTTCCAAATTTATCGGGTTTAAGTAAACAGTAATCTCTTGTTGACGACTGTTGCTTCCCCGAGTTTTAGACCTTCGAATGGAAATGGTCTTCTTATCTACTTGCTTCCATTTTATTTCGAGAATATCCCGCATGTTAATCCCATTGGAAGTCAAGCTGAACATCCAGAAGTCCAGCGCCTTCTTTTCTGACCTTTCAGCCTTTTTCCAATAATCTACAACCAAAGCAAGCTGCTCATTTGATAAGGCCTTTTTGGTTCTTGCTGGGGCCTTAATTACATACTTCTTTCTGCCAAAAGGATAGAGTTGTGGATCCACGAGCTTTTTGTCGATGCCTAAATTATAGATATGACGCAAGTTCCTCATATAGACACCAACTGCGCCGATAGAGCACCCAGAGTCCATGATATCCTTCTCCCAAAACTTCAAGAACTCTGAATCTATATCTGCGAAATCCAGTTTTTTTCGGTTGGCAAACTTTTGCAGGCGATTCAGCATGCTTTTATAGCTCTTGGAAGTGGATACTTTTCCGAGGTCTTTAAGTTGTGCAATTTTTTCATTGCACACTTGCAATAAATCCATTGCTCCCGCATTTTTAGCTGGATTCAGGTTATTTGTCAGCCGTTCAATCGTGAATGGAACAGTTTGTTCAATTGCTTGTTGGAATTGGCTCAATACCAAATTCAAAACCCTTTGAGCAGTCCGTAATTCGGTGGTCAAGTATTTAGAATTTCCCAAACGGGTAAATTCTTCAATACTAAAGGCATGTCCTGTGCTGAATAGCTTGGTCTTTCTCTGATAGATTACCGCCACCTTTACAGGGTACTTATCGGAATCTTTTAAAGGTCGCCTTGTATCGTGATAGAGTTTCGCTGTTGCCTTCATGTCGGGAAATCATTAACGTAGTTTGCATGCAATTTGCAAACATATCGTGAAAACAAAGGTATAGTTCTGAATTGAAAAGAAAAACCAAAACATATCTTATAGCAACAGTACCAATGTATAAGAAGGAAAATGCTAAAGAATGTTATTCAATGAAAAAATGTGAAAATCAAAAAAAATCTGACTCATAATCAGAGGGTCACAGGTTCAAGCCCTGTTGGGCCCACGTAGTTAGACAAGGGGAAGCAAATGCTTCCCCTTTTTTGTTTACAATTTTTTGACCGATTCGTGACCAGGAGTGCCATTTGGCTTTGGTAAATTGCTGATACTATGAATTCGGAAAATTATAAAAACAGATACCGAACGCAAACAACTCGAGCTGAGTGGTGGGATTATGGTGCTTGCGCTTATTATTTTATAACCATACTTACTGAAGGAAGAGTCATTTATTTTGGAAGTTGCGAAGATGGAATTAGAATACTCAGTGAAATTGGTTCAGAAGTTGAAAATTGCTGGTTGCAGATTCCGCAACATTTTGAAATAGCTGTTCCAATGGAATCTGTGGTCATGCCGAATCATTTTCACGGTATAATAAAACTCAAATTGCCCAGCGCTGATGTTCATCACGCCGGCAACTTGTTTGAAAATGCCTTTTTAGAAAATATCATAAAGCCCAAAGCAAATGAATTCGGGCCTCAATCACAAAATTTGGCATCAGTTATACGTGGATTTAAAATCGGCGTAACCAAATATGCTCGAAAGATGAATTTGGAATTCAACTGGCACCCTCGCTACCATGATAGAGTAATAAGGGATGAAAAGGAACTTCAAAACGTAAGGCACTATATTAAGCAAAACCCAAAAAATTGGTCAGAAGATGAGTTCTTTTCGAAACACTAAACACCCACATAACAGCTATAGCAGTCCGTAAAGACGCAATATCTTGCGTCTCATTATAGGTTCGCAGCCTGATGTATTGGCTTTGCCCAAGGGCGTATGGATGGTTTGAATATCCTTTGAAACAGTGTGCTAGGCTTAACGAGAGACGCAAGATATTGCGTCTTTACAGTCTGGGTTCCACTAGGCTTTTGTGGTAGTTGGTGGAAAAAACCAGAAACAAATTAACACTTTAATCGCTCAATAATAATCGACACAGCTATCTGTACTGTTGATAGTTAAAGGGAGCTAGTTTCACCTGACAGAGTGTGATTATGGGCTGTGTATTCTTCTTATTGATTCGTAAACGACTGTGGATGTAAACCGAACTTATCCATCCTCAAAAAGAATAGCTCAATTCACACCGGAATGAGTTGTCCTGAATAGTCCATAATTGGCTATTATTCCTTTTTTTGATTTAAGTAATCTCTAATCTGTCCTTGACATTTTTCTCTGTTTGAGTTTATATACCTAAATACAATTGCTGTATCTTCACAATTATTATCTAGAACATCCCATTGCATTCCGAATACTTCAAAATTTGGAATTCCTTCCTTTCTTCTTAGGGTCATAAATGCAAAATCACCCACCTTCATTTGATAATTATCGCAAAACCAAGCGTCGGTTTCTTCATCGTTAGCAATCAATTCAATTAACAGTGATCTATATTCACCATAATTGTTAATCACTTCGTAATAACCTTCATTTTCAATCAAATTGCTAGAATCAATATTCCACATCAATATAACGGAATCGGTCAACTCAATTTCAATATTCCCATGCGCATTTTTCGGGGGCTTATCATTGCAAGACAACAACACAAAACCGCCTAATATAAAAATTAATGCTCTCATATAAAATCTGTTTAATGATCCAAAAGGGTAATAATCGTAGAGGTTTACGGCTTCCGGGATATAGTAGAGATACGAGGCATTGGAAGGGTCAGAGATACCCAGCTTGCGGTCGCTTACCACTGCCAATACATTACCCAAATGGTTTTTTAATTCATAGCGGGTAAAACCCAAAAAATTGGACAGAAGATGAGTTCTTTTCAAAACACTAAACACCCACATTTCAGCTATAGCAGTCCGTAAAGACGCAATATCTTGCGTCTCATTATAGGTTCGCAGCCTGATGTATTGGCTTTGCCCAAGGGCGTATGGATGGTTTGAATACCCTTTGAAACATTGTGTTAGCCATAACGAGAGACGCAAAAGTTGGATTAATGTGGAAACTCTAAGTAGAAGGTGGTTCCCCTTCCTTCTTCACTATCGAACCAAATACGTCCGCCATGCAGTTCCATGATGCGTTTGCAAATGGAGAGACCCAATCCATGCGTTTTCTCGCCTTGCGTGCCTTCCCTTTTCGCCTTTGTAAGGATATCGAATACTTGTGCTTTCATGCTCTCCGGAATTCCAATTCCCTGGTCTTGTATGCTCAGTATAGTCTTTGCCTTAGTGTCGTTAATTTGGATTAATATGGTTCCGCCTGACTGGCTAAACTTGATGGCATTGGATAGCAGGTTAATGATCACACGCCACAGCATATCACGCGAACCATGTATTGTTATATTTGCTCCCTCTACCTCTATTTTTTGTCCTTTTTCTTTGGCACTATGCTTCATTACTCCTGTACAATAATGTACCAAGTCCAATAAATTTAGCGGCTCAGACTCAAAATTACCATTGACCAATTGCATATTCAAAAGCCCTTCCATTAGGCCGATAGAATCTTTGCCTAATTTCCCAATCATTTCAACAAGTTCTTTGGTTTCAGAATTCAAGCCTTCATCAAAACCAATTACTTCCGAAAGAGAAACTATGCTCCCAATTGGGGTTCGTAAATCATGCGCAACAACACCCAGTACATGTTGCATTTCTTCCTGACTACTTTCCAAATTTTCCATAGCCAATCTCAGGTTATCGTTACGCTCTACTATTTTATAATTGAGTGTGTTTAGCTTTTCCACATTGGCCTTTGATACGACTAAATTTCTTCTTATAAGGTAGATAATAATGCCTAAAGCTAGGGCTAAAATCAAGGCGGCACCGATAAACAAATTCTTATCCTCTTCAGTCTCGCGGAGTGCATCTAATTCCTCTTTTCGAGATAATTCTAAGAGGGCCATTTTTACGTCTGTATGAGTAAGCTCTTTAGTAATTTGGCTTAAGGAATCTGTAAGATGCTGATATACAAGAAACGATGCAAATGCCTCCTTATAATTAGCCAATGCAAGGAAATACTGCCTCTTGAGGAGGTACAAACGTGTTTTTGCTTCAAGCAGCGTATTCCCTTCAACATACTCTTGAATTATTTGGATAAGACTATCACAAGACTTGAGGCGGTTTTGAGTAAGGTAAAGATTGGCTAATTTAATTTGTGTCAATGTTGCATCTGCTTGTTCTCGGCCTCTTTGGCTATTGACAGAAATGGATTCAATCAAATGTGCTTCCGCTTGTTCATGCTTTCCTATGGCAATTTCTACATTTCCCATATTTCCATAAACGACTCCTTTGGCTACTTGAGGAAAATCAGAATCTGGAAATTCCGCTCTAAAATGGCTCTCAATGAAATCAATCGTTTTTTGATAATACATTAATGCACTATCATGGAGGCCCAACTTTTCATAACAAAGACCTAAGGCATTGAGACTCATCTCTTGCTTTACGAAAAAGTGGTGAAAATCAGTTGGAGCACAAGATTGAGAGCCTTGATATGCCCACTTAATATAGTCAATTGCATCGCGGTAATTCCCTTGGTCATAGAGCACAAAACCTAGGCTAATAAAAACCTCTGAAGAGGCACAGCTATCGGTATACTTTTCAGTAAAACATTGGCTGCATAAAAGGACTGCAGCGCCTCAGGGTACCTATTAAGCGATTTAAGCGCTATCCCCTTTGTAACCAGTGCATGGACCAACAAATCTTCCGCGCCAACTAGGCCGTTTAAGCTTTGGAGCATGCTGTCTGCATACCTCAAAGCCAGAACATTTTCTGAGCGGTGTTGATGGTACCAATTATAAAATTCATAGTAGAAATAAATATCAAGCCGTGAATGGGAAGTCAGTGCCGCAAATCCGGAATCCATAAGGTGCTTGGCTTGAGCTTCCGTGGCTGAATTTCGAATACTATTTACCTGCTTCTCTAATGCCTCCATCTCAGGAGACTTTTTGGGCACACCTTTGTCGCACGAAATTATAAGTACAGCATAGCCAAATGCAAGGAAAAGTAATACGCGATTCATAGTTACAGGGTTGAATCAGTTTTCAATGTAGGACTATTCAGAATATCGAGCAACTATCGAAGTAGATTAATTGCATGGAAATTCTAGGAAGAAGGTACTACCCCTACCCACTTTACTTTCAAACCAGATTTTCCCACCATGCGAATCCATCACTTGCTTGGCTAATGGTAGGCCTAGTCCAAACGTTTTTTCTCCTTCTGTCCCACTGCGCATTCCTTCAGAAACTAAAGAAAAAAGCTTGCTCTTATACTCCTCAGGAATTCCAATCCCTTCATCTTTTATACTCAACAAAGCTGAGGTGGCCGTTTTTGTTAGTTCCACCTGGATAGTCGTGCCTTGGGGACTAAACTTAATGGCATTATTGAGTATATTATTCACTGATCTCCAAATCTGATCACGCATTAACGGCAAATGGATATGCACACCTGTTAAGCGGATTTTTTGATTCTTATCATTTGCCCGCAATTGCATTAAATTAGTACAATAGCTTAGCAGATCAAATAGGTCGAGTTCAATTTTCTTTTGGGTAGGCAATACTTCTTTTAAATCGAGAATATCCTCCATCATCAATAAAGAGTCGCGCCCAATTTTCTCAATCATTGAAAGCAAACTAGCTTCCTTTTCGTCCAATCGAGAGGAGTCTTTTAATAGCTCAGCCAACGAAACCATCCCTCCAATTGGGCTTCTTAGGTCATGTGCCAATGCCTTCATGAGTCGTTTATTCTCATCATGACTTTTTTCCAGTGCTTTCAGTGTGTTTTCCAACTGGTCGTGCTGTTGCAGCATCTCGCCATTTAAGCTGTTCAATGCCTCTACATGGCGCTTTGACTCAACTAAATTGCTCCGAATCAAGTAGGCAATAATTAGGAGCGCAAACATAGATATTACCGCGACTATGAGATAAAAGGTCCTTCGTTGCTCCGCTTCTACCAAGTTTCGTATTTGCTCCTTCTGACTTAAATAAGTATACGTTTCTGTTAAGTTTAGAGGCAGAAGTTCTTTGTTACTTTTCTGAATTGAATCCCGTGTTCTATTATAAAGCTTGAAGGCACCGTATGCCCTAGATTCTTCACCATCTTTATCAAATAATTCATGTTTAGCCGCTTCCAAACGCATAAATACAGCTGGGGTATAAGTCCCTTCAAGTTCTATTTGCTCTATAAGAGCTTTTGCCTTTGCAAAGGAATTTTTTAGCGTATAAAGCTTCACCAACTTTATTTTCGTAAACAAGACATCTTCACGCAAATGCGAATCGTCACTATTCTGGGATATCGACTCTTTCAAAATCCGCTCTGCCGTATCAAAATTCCCACGCAATACTTGCGTATATCCCAAGTTGCCCATAGTTACTCCAATCGATGCAGACATATATGCTGCCTCTTCAGGAAATCTCGGTTCACAGCTGCGAATATGAGCCAGACTGCGTTGATAAAAATAATTGGCAGTATCGTAATTGCCGAGTTTTTCATAACATAGTCCTAATGCATTCAATGCCGAATTGAGATTATAAACATATGGTTTAAATTGGTTCGAATCACACTTAGTGAGCAAGTTCACCACCCAGAGATAGTGAGTGATGGCTTCCCTATAATTTTCTTTATCGTAAAGTACCGTTCCTAAATTCAAATAAACCTCGGAAGAACCACAGGTGTCAGTGGAATTTTTCGTGAATATTTTTGCGGCATAATATTGCTTTAGGGCCTCATCATACAGGCGTTTCGCTCGAAGAATTACGCCGCGAATATTTAGTGTATAGATATATTGCCTTTCAACACTTCGTATTGGGGTCAACTCCCCCAACATGCTGTCTGTATAGACCAGCGCCATATCCCAACTATGTTGCTGCCTGTAAAACCAGCATTGGCGCGTATAATAATTGTAATGGTCTAAGTGACTAGGGGATTGAATGGCGCAAAAACCCCCTTCTACTAGCTCTATGATAGAATCTCTATTTTGCTTTGTATAACCATCAGGCAAGTTTGCACATAATGCTCCAAAATCCTCATTGTATTGCGTTTCATTAGAATCACAACCAAAGAGGATTGCACACAGAAAAATAAAGGAAAGGAGAGCGCGATACATTATAGTTTGACAGTAAAACCCTGCAAATACTACTATGAATCACATATATCAAAATTTTCTCTCTGATTTGTAGCGTTTTAGTCGAAGGAGACCTTGATTTTCATCAATAAATCTTCATTGTGAAGAATTTTCTGCTAAGTGCGCCAAAGACACCAAGCCCTCCCTGAATATTCGTATAAGCAATTACAGGTTCACCAAAGGGGTTATCGCCAGTAGTGTAAATGGCATCAAAACTTTGCATATAGGCTGAGGCATGCATATCCATTACCATCAAATCTAAAGTGCTTTCTAAACGCGTAATCGGGGCTCCTGTATCAGGTAAATAGAAGCTACCCAAACCACTAAAAATCTCCTGACCATCTTTGCCAAAATCCGTGATGTTTTTATTTGAAAAATAAACTTCTCGCACAGAATTAATTGGGAAATGAACCTCACTAGCAATGCGATAGTAGTTCTTCACCCCTGGCTGATCATTCCAATAGAATCCGATACGCCGAATTGAATCGCTTTCTTGACTAGGGTCTGGCGCTGCCGAATAATCATAGCGAATAGTATTGGGCATATAATTAGGTACCGTGCATGCTGCGGATAAACTCGGGAAACCCGCTTTGCTCACCTTTAATTGGTAGTTTTCACCGGCAATAACTCTATGATATGAGGTGTCCACGTATCTTCCTGGTGTTTGGCCTGCCTCTACCAAATTCAATACAGTTGTTCCATAAATGATTTGAACTTTGGCCCCTACTATCGGACCTGGTTCGCGCCGAACTTTGCTAAACACTGGAACTACTTCCTCCAGCATTACATCAATTGGGCTTCCTTCTCGGAGAAAAGAAAACGCCGCCATCATCGGTGGGTTTTCAGGCACATCAATATCTGCCGTTTTTTCGCAGCTTGAAAAAATGAGGACCAAAGCGATACTATATAAAAAGCTTTTCATGACTAAAATTTGATGCTATAAGAGATGGAAGGAATCATTGGAAAAAGGGTAACCTGCTTAAGCACATTCCGCGTACTTTGTTGCTGCACATAATAGAAATAAGGATTCTTCTGGTTGTACAAATTGTATACACTGATTTCCCAGGTTCTCTCAAAATATTTTTTCTGCTTATGGAGTTGCAAAGAGATGTCGAAACGATGGTAGGCGGCCATGCGGAAGGTGTTTTTTTCGCCATAATACGAACCTTGTACTATTCCTTGATTGAGGTTATTGACATCATGCACTCCATGCATATTATAAGAGCCAAGGGGAAGAGAAATGGCATTTCCTGTTCCGTATACCCACGTTCCAGAGAGCGTGATATGATCTGAAATTTCATAGATGCCGACCACGGAAATATCATGGCGTCTATCATATCTCGGATGAAACCTTTTGCCATTATTGAGATCATTAAAGTCGAGCCATACCCAAGCTAGCGTATATCCCACCCAGCCAGTGAACTTACCCAACTTTTTCTCTACCAATAATTCTACACCATAACTCTCGGCTTTCCCTGTGGTTACATTATTCTCCCATGAAACTTCGGTGCCACTAAATGGGTCATCAATCTGTAAAAAGCTCGCGCCTTCTTTATAAGCTACCACATCGAAACTGCGTTTATAATATCCTTCCAGAGAGACTGTGAGTTCCGGCTTTTTAATATCGCGGCTAAATCCCGCAGCAATTTGTCTGGAGCGCTGTGGTTTAATTCTTTTCGTGGCTGGTACCCAGAGATCGGTTGGGAGACCAACACCCGTATTGCTTAAAAGATGGATATATTGGTTCATCTCCGCATAGGAAGCTTTGAAGGAAGTCTTTTTGTTCAGCATATAGCTGGTAGAAATTCTGGGTTCTGGACGCGCAATTTGCTTTCCTTCTGCTACAAAATGACTCACACGCAAACCAACTAAGGCTCTCCAGGAGGAAGTGATTTTGATATCGTCTTGCACATAAATGCCTGATTCAAGAGTCTTATATTTCTGAACCTTTGAATAATTAAATTGCCCACCAGACTCATTAATCACCACTGCATTTGGAGTGAACGTATGGAAGGTGCTTATGAATCCGGTTTTTATAGTATGACGGATGGAGGGCATATAATCGATGTCGTACTTGAATCCTATATCTTGAATTCCCGAGTTAAAGTTCAATGCGAAATCCCCTCCTGAATACGATTCTTTGAGTCCTATATTGAGATTGTATTGGCTGTATATTAAGGAGGCATTTGAAAAGGTCTTCTTGTCGATTAGATGATTCCATCGAAGGGTAGAAGTAAAATTGCCCCAATGCATATCAGCTTCGGTTCTGGTTTCCTCGAATTTTTCCTTGTAATAGAATTTATCGCGACCAGTATAAGCACTCAAATACAGTTTGTTCTTTTTATTGAGGTCGAAATTGACCTTACCTGTCATATCATAGAAAAAATAACCAGCATTAAATCCTTGAGATAGAGTTAATGGCTTAATCAATACATCCACATACGTTCTTCTCGCTGAAAACAGAAAAGATGATTTTCCCTTTTGTATGGGGCCTTCAAGGGTTAGGCGCGAGGAGATCAAACCAATGCCGGCCTCTCCGTGGAAGGCTTCTTTATTACCCTCCTTCATATTGATATCAATCACGGAAGAAAGTCGTCCACCATATCTCGCCGGAAAGCCTCCTTTAGTCAGCTCTATAGACCTAATCGCATCTCCATTGAACAGGCTAAAAAACCCAAAAAGGTGGTAGGCATTGTATACAGTAGCATCATCAAGGATAATTAAGTTTTGATCAGGGCCTCCGCCGCGCACGTACAATCCGCTTTGCCCTTCAGACCCAGATTGAACCCCTGGCATCAGCTGAATCACCTTCAATGCGTCTTTTTCTCCGAATAAGGCGGGTAAGGCTTTTATGGCATATACGGGAATTTCAATCTTACTCATTTGAGCATGCTCTGTTGCCGTCACTTCCTTTTTGGCCTCCACTTTTACTTCGCCGAAAACTCCGCTAGGTTCAAGCTGAATCATGAGTTCATAGTCCTTATTAATTGGAACGCGGGCTTCTTTTGCTTGGTATCCTACATACGAGAAAACCAAGGTCAGTGTGTCCTGCACCGGCAAAGTGATCGAATAAAAGCCATATACATTAGTGCTCGTTCCGCTTCCAAGCTCAGGAATATAAATATTCACTCCAAGCAAGGGTTCTAAGCTACCCGCTTCTTGCACAAAACCACTAATGGTATAGCGTTGCGCTTGAGCGCTTGTTATGCTATGAAAAAGAACCAGTAGTCCCGTAATTCGAAGGAGGTTTTTCATCTGTTTGGTATGTGTTCAACGTTATGACAACGCAAAAGTTACTTCCCCCTATACAAGGCAAAAAAAATTACTACCCCAGCAACATGGCGCCGATGGTAAAATAGATGCCGAGTCCGAGCAAGTCGTTGGTGGTAGTGATAAAGGGACCCGTTGCAATTGCTGGATCTATTTCGAATTTATTGAGTAGTAAGGGAATAATGGTTCCAAGCAAAGAGGCAAAGACGATGGCTGATAGCAAGGCGATGCTCACGGTTAAGGCCAATTCCTGGCTATTTCCCACAATCATATTATAGCCTAAAATGAGAAGCGCACAAATGACTCCATTCAATAATGCCACTGTAAATTCCTTGCCCAGCTTAGGCAAAATATTGGTTGATCCAAGCGTATTATTCGCTAAACCCTGTACGATAATGGCCGAGGATTGCACGCCAGCATTTCCGCCCATGGCCGCTACCAATGGCATAAAAAAGGCCATCTGTGGAAAGGCGCCAAGCTCGTCGCCATACATCCCAATAACCCTTGAACTAGCAATTCCTCCTAAGAGGCCAATTAAGAGCCAAGGCAATCGTGCACGAGAAAGTATCCAGACACGGTCAGTAATCTCAACATCCTCCACCAAACCCGACATCAACTGGTAATCTTTGTCCGCCTCTTCCTTGATGAAGTCTACCACGTCATCAATGGTAATTCGTCCAATAAGCCGGCCTAAGGTATCCACCACTGGAAGCACAATCATATCATACTTATGCATCATTTGAGCTACCTCCTCTGCAGGGGTATAGGTGTTTACGGAAATAACCTCATCCAAATATATATTCTCCACTTTAGTGCGGGCATTCGATAAAATAATGTCTTTCAGCGAGACAATCCCCAACAGTTTTTCGTGGTTATCGACCACGTAGGTGCTATATACTTTCGCAACATTTTCTGCTTGTTTGCGAATCTCATCGGTGCATTGAGAAACGGTCCAGTTGATATTGACTTTGATAAATTCTTTGGCCATCAAACCGCCCGCTACATCTTCGCGGTAATGTAAGAGTGAAACAATATTCCGAGAGGCTTCCAAGTCGGTCATATAAGAAATGACCTGGTCTCTTGTTTCAATATTCATTTGATTCAGCACGTCAACCGCGTCATCCGAATCCATCCTATCAATAAATCGATGGGCAATGGTTTCTGCATCATACTCAGCCAATAGCTTTTCCTGCCTTGAAGAATCCATGTCTTTCAATACAGCCACAGCCATTTTTTCATCCAGCATATTGAGCAATTGCAAATTTTCTTCTATGCTCAAGTCATAAGCAAACTCAGCTAAATCCGCCGCATAGAGCTCATCATCAATAAACTGAAGCAAGCGCTCATTTTCTCCGCTTTCTAGTAATTCCCGAAGGGTTTGAAGGGCAATTTTTGGTGTTATCTCAATTTCCGTGCTCACGATCTACGACTTTCTGCAATGATGTCTGTCAATTCAAAAAATGCTTGAACAGAGAGTTGTTCAGGACGCAATTTAGCAAAATCTATCCAGCCGGGGGCGTCGTCTTCTAAGCCATATACTTTCAAGGAGTTTCGCATGACCTTGCGTCGTTGATTAAAAGCTGTCTTTATCACTTGCTTAAATAATACAGGATCCTTTAGCCCTTCTGGCTCTGGCAAACGCACCAAACGTACCACGCCACTTTTCACTTTAGGTGGAGGAGTGAATACGTGTTCATGTACCGTAAAAAGATATTCGACAGAATAATACGCTTGAAGCAAAACACTCAGAATACCATAGGCCTTGGTGCTCGGCTTGGCCGAAAAACGTTCTGCCACCTCTTTTTGAAACATGCCAGCCATTTCTGGAATTTGATGCCGGCATTCTAACATGCGAAACATAATCTGACTCGAAATATTATAGGGAAAATTGCCAATCAGGGCGAAAGTGCCAAGAGGGGACAAATCCATCTTCAAAAAGTCATCTTCGATAATGCGACCACTTAATTGTGGATAATGTTCCTTTAAATAGGCCACCGACTCGCGGTCAATTTCTACTACGGTAGTTTCAAACTCCTTTCTATCCAGCAAATACTGGGTTAATACGCCCATACCCGGACCAATTTCCAAGACCTTATCATAGCCTTCACCGCTAATAGAATAGGCAATTCGCTCTGCAACCGACAGGTCATTTAAGAAATGTTGGCCAAGAAATTTCTTTGGGCGCACTTTATTCATGTCGGCAAGATAGTAGTTACCTGAAAAATCTACGACTTTTGTAAAACATGGCCCTTACCATTCATTCGCTTTGCACCCTGCTTGGAAAACGTTTTCAAGGGAATTCCCCTGAGCATGTAATTCATCATCTAAGCTTTGATAGCCGCAGGATAATCGCCCCAGAGGCAACGCTATTTTTTGCTTTGGAGGGACAAAGAGACGGACATGATTTTTTAGACGAGGCCTATCTCGCAGGAGTTCGGCATTTTGTGGTAAAAAAGGGACATGCACATCCTGACCTAAAAAACAGCCTGGTTTTAGAAGTGGCCAATCCGCTCAAAGCTTTGCAGCGCATTGCTCAGTACCAGCGCCAATCTATCACGTATCCACTTCTTGGAATTACAGGAAGCAATGGAAAAACAGTGGTAAAAGAATGGCTTTTTCACCTATTGCAAGGGAAGATGAAGCTAGGTAGGAGCCCTAAAAGTTATAATTCACAAATAGGATTGCCGCTAAGCGTTTGGCAATTGGAAGCCGACAATGACCTGGGGATTATTGAAGCCGGTGTTTCGAAATCGGGGGAAATGCAACAGCTCGAAGAAATCCTTCAACCCGATTATGGTTTGCTGACCAACCTCGGTGCGGCTCATGATGATGGGTTTAAAGACCGCGAGCAAAAACTCCTCGAAAAACTCAGTTTATTTAGTCATTGCCAATTCCTAGTTTATCCCAGTCAATCGAGCACCTTCGAAAACCTCATCCATAAATGGGCAAAAGCCGAAAAAGTGCAATTGCTCAGTTGGGGAAATGCGCCTAAAAGTGCGACCCATATAGAGTCAGAAGAAACGGAATCCGGCAGCTTATTGCGTTATGCAAGTGGGCAGCTCCAAATCCCTTTCAAAGACAAGGCATCCATAGAAAATGCTAGCGCTTGTGTGGCGTTCCTTTTGGCGATTGGCCTGCATCCTAAAGATTTTTCGGAGTCCTTCGCCAGCTTGCCGAATATCGATATGCGTTTGCAGCTGCTAAACGGACAGTTTCAAAGTCGCATTTTGAACGACGCCTATAGTGCCGATATCAGCTCCTTAGAAATTGCGCTTGAGTTTCAGAAAAAGCAGGCAGGAAATAGGAAGAAAACGCTGATTCTGAGCAGCCTTCAAGCCTCCACAAAGCAGGTAGATAAAAAATGGCCAGAATTAAAAAGCTTGCTCAAGGCCTATCAGGTGGAACAAGGATTCTTTGTCGGTAAGGATTATTTCGACTTTCAACCGGACCTTGGCGTTCCGAGTCGTTTTTTTGAAAGCACCGAACAGTTATTAAGTCAGATTGATCCCCGCATGTTTCAAGAAAACATGGTGCTGATTAAAGGCCGTAGAAACTTTGCCTTCGAAAAAGTTGTTCGCCTACTCGAAGCCCAAGTACATGAAACGGTGCTTGAAATTGACCTGAACGCCTTAGAGCAAAACTTTCTGTATTTCAAAAACAAGGTTGCGCCAGGAACAGGAATTATGGGCATGGTAAAGGCGCAAGGCTATGGAAGTGGAAGCATAGAAATTGCACGTCAGTTGCAAGCTTCAGGAGCCAATTATCTTGCTGTTGCCTATACAGATGAAGGAATTGAGCTCCGCAGAAATGGCATCTCCTTACCCATTATGATCATGAATGCGCGGCGTGATTCATTGTCTGAATGCCTGGATTTCCAGCTTGAGCCAGTGGTGTATGATTTCGATTTTCTTCGCTTTTTGCAAGAAACATTGGACCAAACAGGAATTCCACAAGCACGCATTCATTTAGAGTTTGATACGGGCATGCATCGCCTAGGTTTTTCAGAAGCACAGTGCGCGGAGATTTTAGAAAGCATCCGACAAGATGAGCGTATTCGTGTGGCTTCCGTATTTAGTCACCTCGCTGCGGCTGATGAGGCCGAACATGATCTTTATACCCAAGATCAACTCGACAGTTTCACCCGCATACAAAAACAAATTCGAGCTGCTTTAAAAACCCGGCCCTTGTTTCATATTCTAAATACCGCCGGCATTGAACGTTTCGGACAACAAGCCTTTGATATGGTTCGGCCTGGCATTGGTTTATATGGCATAGAAAGCACCAAAAATACCCGTGATCACCTTGAACCGGTAGCGACCCTCAAGGCACGAATTTCTCAGATCAGAGAACTGAATGCGGGCGAAACAGTGGGCTATTCGCGAAAAGGTAAACTTGAAAAAGACTGCCGTATAGCCGTTCTATCCATTGGGTATGCTGATGGATTTCGAAGGAGCTTAAGCAATGGAAAAGGCTTCGTTTGGATACATGGAACTTTGGCGCCTGTAATTGGCAATGTATGCATGGATATGGTCATGGTCGATGTGAGCGAAGTTGCTTGTGAAGAAGGAGATGCGGTCGAGATTTTTGGCAAAAACTTACCCATTGAAAAAATCGCGGAAGCTGCAGACACCATTCCCTACGAAATTATTACTGGCATTTCTAGCCGAGTAAATCGGGTCTATTTTCGCGAATAGATAAATACCATAGCTGATAATCAACGGATTAAACTATTTATAATTACATTAAGTGTATATACATTTATTATGATTACTTTTGTATTACATTTGAACCACACTTTGACAATAAACGACATGAAAAAATTAATCCTTGTACTCGCAGCTGGCGTATTTCTCGCATCCTGTGGAGAATCAAAGAAAACTGCTGAAGAAACCAATGAAGTAGCCAATGCAGGAACCGAAGCAATCACCTATACGGTAGACCCAAGCACTTCTAAAGTAGAATGGGGTGGAGCCAAAATTACCGACACCAAACATGCTGGTACAGTAGCTCTTACTTCTGGAAGCCTTTCTTTTGAAGGGGAGAACCTGACTGCTGGAAACTTTGTTATAGACATGCAAACCATTGATAACGCTGATCTTACCGAAGAAAAAGGCAAAAGCAAACTTGTAGGCCATTTGAAAAGCCCCGACTTTTTTATGGTAGACACATTCCCAACCGCTTCTTTTGAAATTACTTCTGTAGAAAAATTAGAAGGAAGTGCTGACGGAACACATACCATAAAAGGAAACTTGACTATCAAAGGTCAAACACACGGAATTACTTTTCCAGCCACTATTGCTCAAACTGAAGCAGGAGCTACAGCACTAGCATCATTCGAAATTAACCGCAACGAGTGGGGAATCGTTTGGGGTGGATCACAAGAAACAAACCAAGGGGTGCTTGATAAATTGAAAGACAACTTGGTTAAAGACATGATTACATTCAATGTAAATCTTGTTGCGAGCAAATAATTTTCTCTATTGAATAGTTTTTAAAGCCATCCTTCGGGGTGGCTTTTTCATTTTACGCCCCGTTCATTTGTCGTATTTTCGCAGAGATGAGCAAAAGGAAATTCCCCGCCGTATCTACCTTCACCTGGCAAGGGAAATTGCTCGTGACGCTCATCCGTGTTCTTGGAATTTTCCTCTATCCCTTCTATCGCAGCGGTCGGCCCATTCCCGATTTTGAAGAAAATCCAGCCCATTATAAGGTAAAAGACATTCTCTACTTTGCCTTTAAATATTACCTGTCGCCCCCCGAAAAAGCCCAAACCGATGCCCTGCAAAAGTATTTCAATGAAATGCGCTTCGCGTTTCCAGCACTTTCATCCAGCAGCCCACTAATAACCTTAAGCACTGGAGGCGACCTCATGCCTTACCAGTGGTTGAACGAAGCAAATACCGGCAAACTTTGGGCGGATATCGGTCCTTGGTTCTTTGATGCCGACATTGTTTTTGCCAACCTCGAAACGCCAATCGACCTGAAGCAAAAACCAGGAATGGTGCCCGAAGTCATGCTCAACGACATGCATTTTAATGGGGATTCTTCATTGTTTCATTTGTTCAATGGGGCTGGTAGATTTAAGGGTTTTGACATCCTTTCCACAGCCAATAATCATAGTCTTGATATGGGCATAGAAGGCCTCAATAATACCCTCGACTTTCTCGATCAACAGAAAATCCTTCATACAGGAACAGCCAGAAACGCAGAGGAACAGGCAGAAATCCGTATCATAAATAAACAGGGTTTCCGAATCGCCTTTGTTGCTGCCACTTATTGCCTCAATCACCTTGAAGTTCCCAAAAACCACGAATACTGCGTGAATGTAGGTCGGTTTAACCTGCCAAATGCAGACCTCCAACTTATTAAACAGCTCGTAAAAAAAGCACATGATGCAGCAGACTTTGTCATTCTCTCGCTGCATAATGGAAATGCATACCAAGCCTATCCATCCCAACATACGGTAGATAATGTCCACCGAATTTTTGAAACCTGCGGACCAGATTTGATTCTTGGTAGTCACCCGCATAATCCACAACCAATTGAGCAATACGCCTATCGCTGTCCTATTAGTGGCAAAGCTAAAAAGGGCATTGCCGTATATAGCCAGGGAGATTTTGTGGCCTATGACATCTTTACTTGGTGCCATCTGCATTTAGGTCTAAAACTAACGCTCGGCCGCGACCAAGCCAATAATGTGGTTGTAGGTAAATTCGAGGTAATGCCGCAATTTCTATGGCATGGTGATAAAATACAGGGCTTTGACTTCCAATTTATTCCACTGAAAAAGGCCCTATCTATGCAAGCAAATATGAGCGAGAGAAGCCAAAATGAGCTGAAAGAAATTGAGCGTTTTTGGAAAACACACTTGGCTCCATCGCTTTCTCGCTTCGAGATGGAGAGTCGGTGAGACGATGAGACAGTGAGACGAAAGTTATCAGTCACTTCGAGCTTGGCCTGTCCTGAGTTTACCGAAGGGTCGAGAAGCGAGAACCGAGACTGGTAGACCGGTCGAAAAAAGTCAGTGAGACAGTGAGACGAAAGTTATCAGTCACTTCGAGCTTGGCCTGTCCTGAGTTTACCGAAGGGTCGAGAACCGAGACTGGTAGATATTCCGGTCCCTGACTGTGTGCACCATAGCGCTAGCGAAGGTGTAGCTGCCTAAACCATTTTCAATTAAACATGGAGTTTCTATGGCATAGTCGAAGGGCATAGAGCGCAGGGCATAGGACGAAGAACGGGTACCATTATTCACAGGATTGATAACCACGACAGCTACAGAACCACTTACCGTTCCTCTGCGGTCTAGGTTGTAGACTGCTTCCAAACAAGCCTAATGAAACCTTGAATGTAGAGACGCAACATTTTGCCTATTGCGCTATGGCTAATACCCTGTTTCAAAGGACGATAAACCGCGTCTACCTATTCTCGCCACAGGAATTTCTCGAGGATAGAACATAGCGCCTCGACGAATGAATAATTGGTATTACTCATCAAGTAAATGGAATACATGAGTCCTCCATATCTCGTTCTTCGGGTATATGGTCTTTTCCGTGCATAATGTACGGGCATCTAGGCCTGTCGTTTCAAAGAAACTTGATTTTTTAGCAAAAAGAGTTCGACAATTGTCACGTTAGTACTATGAAGTATCCTAGCATTCGGAGAAAATCATTTTCTTTGCAGTGATTCAATTAAAGCGCATCATGACCGAAGAGATTAAGAGTATCTTGGATAATACCCGTTCAAACATGGACAAAGCCATCCAACATTTGAATGCGGAATTCAGCAAAATCAGAGCAGGAAAAGCAAGTCCTTCAATGCTAGATGGAATCAATGTTGACTATTACGGAGCCAGCACACCTTTAAGTCAGGCGGCTAATATAAACTCGCCAGATGCTCGCACCTTGGTGATTCAGCCATGGGATAAATCATTAATTAGCGGTATCGAAAAGGCGATCATGGAAAGTAATTTGGGGTTAAATCCTCAAAACGATGGCGAAGTTATTCGTTTGAATGTGCCACCATTGACTGAAGAACGTAGAAAACAATTAGTAAAAACAGCCAAGAACGAAGGTGAAAACAGCAAGATTGCCCTTCGTAACATCCGCAAAGAGTCGAATGAGAAGGTGAAAAAACTTCAAAAAGATGGACTCGCGGAAGACATGGCAAAAGATGCTGAAGCCAGTATCCAAGAAATCACCGATAAATTCATCACCCATGTTGATGAAGTAGCTGCGGTGAAAGAAAAAGAAATCATGACCGTTTAACTTGATCAATAAGTTCAAATCTCTCAGCAGGCTGCAGCGTGCATTCGTGTACACCACAGTCTTTATTATTAGCCTATTCCTGCTACTTTTCTTGCTTAAAGGAAGTCTCTTTGCATGGATGCTGAATCGGCAAATTGAGCGGCTCAATGCGCATAGTGCCTATACCATCCATATAGAAAAGGCGGAATTAACGGGCTTTTCAGAAGTTCACTTTTCTTCTATCTCTCTCTGTAAAAAATCGGGAGATAGCCTCGCATATATACAAGAGCTTGGCATTGTGATCCGCCCAAGTCGCTTCATTAGCCGGCAACATCTGATCAAATCCATGGAGCTAAATAGTGGCTTTGTGCGCTATTCCCGTTTCCCAGAGCAAAAATTAGACAGTTTGCCCCCAGCTGAATCGGGCGAAATGCAAGAAACAGATGGATTGCCTTGGCGCTTGTATCAGGTCTTTGAACGGTATTTTCCTTCTCAGATAGCCATCAGCGATTTCCATCTATCCTATCAAGATTCATTAGGCCATGTTGGTTTAGAGATGGACAGCATAAGGGGAAACCAAGAAAATCTACAGGGCAAAATTCTTATCAAAGACGATCATCATGCCCAAACCTGGCAAGTAAATGGCCGATTGAATGACGGTATCGAGCTAGAAGCCTATTCGCCAGAAAAAGCACCCTTGCCTGTTTTATACCAGCGATTTGGTCTTGACTTACGCAGCGATACCCTCAAGTTTTCCTTGATTAAAAAAGGCTTAGAAGCTGAAGGACTGCAGTTTCATTTAACCGCAAGTATCCAAGAATTACAGGTGCATCACCCCAAACTGTCTGCCGATACCATCGCCTTTCGCCGCTTGGCTACCGAGATGGACTTGAGTGCCGGACTTGGTTATATCCATGTGGATAGCAGCTCTACCTTCACCGTAAATGAGATAGAAGGGAATTTTGCCTTGCAAGCACCTCTCACGCGGTCGGGGAATAAATTCGGACTGCTCATTAAAACCAAGGAACTCCCCGCCCAGCAGTTTTTCAATTCCCTACCAGTAGGCGCTTTTGATGATACCCGCGGCCTTGAAGTCAGTGGCAAGCTTGCTTATACCTTGCGTTTCTATTTGGATGGCTCACATCCTAATGATGTGCTTTTCGATGCATATTTCGATAAAAAGGACTTTAAAATTCTCCATATGGGAGAAAGCAACTTGTCGAAAATGCGTGATGAGTTTGAACATACAGTATACGAGAATGATCGTCCTTTTCGCAGTTTTAAGGTTGGGCCAAGCAATCCGCATTTTACCCCTATCAGCGAGGTAAATCCGAACCTGATTCAGGCTATTTTGGTCTCAGAGGACCCTTCATTTTTCCAGCATCGGGGTTTTATTATCGAAGCTTTTAGGGAATCAATTGCCACCAATTATAAGGCGGGCAGTTTCAAACGTGGAGGCAGTACCATTTCCATGCAGCTTATCAAGAATGTTTTTCTAAGTAGGAAGAAAACCGTTTTCAGAAAAATCGAAGAAGCGCTTATTGTTTGGTTAATAGAAGGCCAGCACCTCACAAGTAAGGAGCGGATGATGGAAGTTTACTTGAATATCATCGAATGGGGGCCCGGTATCTATGGCATTAACGAAGCATCACGTTTTTATTTTTCCAAAACACCAGCAGAACTAACATTAGCCGAATGCATCTATTTGGCGAATATCATCCCTAAACCAAAAAAGTTTAAGTACTCCTTTGAAAAAGACGGACAGCTTCGTGAATATATGGTAGATCTTCAACGCTTCATTCTGAGAAGGATGGTGCTGAAAGAAATGATTGATCCGGCTGATACGATAAACTATAACCCACAAATTCAACTTTCTGGAGAGGCGAGAAGCATTGTAATCGTGATAGATACGTTGACTCAATCTGACTCTCTGTTTTTATTGGAGGAGGAATTAATTCTTGAATGATTAATTTCTGTATAAATTAGAGTGGTGGAAATTTCTCGATTTCTTCTTTTAATATGCCTCGCAATCGGGCTGAATGCAGGAGCGCAAGTTGACACCAACTATATCCAGCGATTTCCAAGTAAGCTCGTTGTATCTCCTTTTATCAGCTCCCAATCGGCTACCATAGCAATTCGTCCATATAACTGGGTGGGCGATACCAATATTACTCCTTTTGATTACCAGCCTAACCTCCGCGGGGGATACGGTATTTCCTTTTCTTATCGCATTATTGACTTCTCCTTAGGTTTTCGCCAAAAAATCAGTGCCAATTCCGAAAAAATTTACGGAAAATCCTCCAGTTTTGGCTTGAGTTTTCGCGTTTGGGCCAGTAGAAAGATTCTCGCAGAATGCAACCTGCAGAGTGTCTCTGGTTTTGCTAATATTTCCACCCAACAGTTTGATACAATCAATTATACCAAGGAAAACCCTTATCAACTTCGGCCTGATCTTACCATGCAGTTCATCAAGCTACGTATGGTTTATCAATCGAATCCTGATAAATTTTCCTACCGATCTTCCTTTGGATTTAGCGAACGACAAAAAAAGAGCGCTGCAGGTTTCCTGTTCAATACCCGGGCCTATCTTCATTCCTTCTTTGCCGACTCATCCCTCATCCCTAGTCAATTAAAAAACAACTACCCCCATCATAAAGATATTAACCAAATGGCCATGGCTGCGATAGGTGTGGCTCCCGGGATTGGTGGTACTTGGACAAGAGGCAGGTGGTTCCTTACAGGGGTTCTATTTGTTGGCGTTGATTTGCAAAACTTGAGGTATGAAGAAGCCGGAGGCACTGAATTCAAACAGGAAACAAAACTTTCCGCGAACGCTGATTTCCGTGTTTCACTTGGATATAATACACCCCGCTTCTTCTTCGGAATCCAAAGCATCAACGATTATACCCTCTTGCGACCAAGCCCCTTTAAAATGAACACCAACTATAATAAAGGACTTTTCTCTATTGGCTATCGCTTCGATTCACCCAAAACTTTAGACAAAACCTATGATGCCGCGGTTAACCTTATTATTCCTGAGAAGCATCGGAAATTTATGTATTGAAAGTGTAATTTTGGGAGATGTTGCTCCAGCAAAACTCCGTATTTCTTGCAGAACTAGAAAAGCTCAATCGCGCCCAGTCGGAAGCAGTAAATGCTATCGAAGGACCCGTGCTTGTGATCGCTGGGCCAGGAACGGGAAAGACGCAAATCCTAGCAGCCCGTATTGGAAATATTCTGCTTAAAACCGATACCCAGCCGCATAATATCCTTTGCCTAACCTATACCGATGCCGGCACCATTGCCATGCGCAAACGACTGCTCCAGTTTATCGGTCCAGATGCCTATAGGGTACATATCCATACCTTCCATAGCTTCTGCAATATGGTGATTCAAGAAAACCTCGACTATTTTGGGTTGCGTGCCTTAGAACCCATTTCAGACCTCGAAAAAATTGAAGTCCTGCGTGAAATTATTGATGAGTTCGACGCGAATAGCCCACTAAAGCGGTATAAAGGAGATGTTTATTATGATAGCGGCAACCTCGATTCGCTTTTTCAATTGATGAAGAAGGAAGATTGGACGCCTGAATTTATCATCCAAAAAGCCAATGACTATGTGGCTGATCTTCCCTTTCAAGAGAACTACATCTATAAAAGAGCAAACTCCAAGACAGGCGTAAAGGTAGGCGATCCAAAACAGAAGGATATCGATGCGGAAATAGTGCGTATGGATAAACTTAAAGCCGCAGCCACCGCCTTCCATAGCTACCAAGAAAAACTCAAAACCCGTCATCGGTACGACTATGCCGACATGATTCTTTGGGTGCTCGATGCCTTCCGAAAAAACGAAGACCTTTTGCGCAATTACCAAGAACGCTACCTCTACTATTTGGTGGATGAATTCCAAGATACCAGCGGGGCACAAAGCGAATTGCTCGCCTCTTTAATCAATTATTGGGATGAGCCAAATGTCTTTGTAGTAGGCGATGATGACCAATCTATCTATGCATTCCAAGATGCCAATGTGAAGAATATCCTGAATTTCGCCAAGCGTTACCAAACGAGTATCAAACGTGTTATGATGGTGGAGAACTACCGTTCAACGCAGTCGATTTTAGATTTGTCGGGTGCGGTGATTGACCAAAATACCGAACGTCTTGTCAAACAAATACCTGGCCTTGAGAAAAAACTGATTGCCTCTCATCCAGAGAGAATCAAGCATGAGACGCCTCCTCTCATACGCACCTATTTCAATAGCTTTCACGAGACCGTTCATATTGCCCATCAAATCCGCGACCTGCATGCCGAAGGTATTCCACTCACAGAAATTGCGGTCATTTACCGAAAGCATGCACAAGCTGCCGATATCAGCAAATACCTGCAAGTGCTGGGTATTCCACTGAATATCAAAAAAGAAATGAATGCGCTGGACCAACCCCTCGTTGAACAGCTGATGAATATTCTGCGCTATATCGATGCAGAGACAGAAAAAGCCCACTCAGGAGAAGCCTTACTCTTTTCTATCCTCCATTACCGCTTCTTTGGTTTGAAGCCAGTAGACATTGCGCGGCTAAGCGTCGATGTCTCGAAAAAGAATTACCAGTACCGGCAAACTTCCTTTCGCGAAGAAATGGCCAAGCCGGTGCGGAAAAACCTAACATTATTCGAACAAGGGCAAGAAGCGAATTCCTTTACTCGCGTATCGCGTGATATCGAATACTGGATAGGTCAATCGAAAGACTTAACGCTTCAACAGCTCCTCGAAAAAATCATTAACCGCGGAGGCATTCTTCGTATGGCCCTTTCATCGCCCGATAAAGTATGGATGATGCAGCTCATCCATAGCTTCTTTGAATTTGTGAAAGACGAATGCGCGAGAGATACCCGCCTTGGAATAAAAAGCTTCCTTGAAAAAGTGGACCTTATGATGCAAAATCGATTGGAGGTGCCCATTAAACGCGTAAGCTATGCGGTTGATGGGGTCAATTTCTTAACCGCCCACTCCAGCAAAGGCCTGGAATTCGACCATGTATTCTTTATCGGCTGCGATGCCAAATCGTGGAAAGCAAAAGGACGCAGCTTCGACTTTGCCCTCCCAGATACCCTCGCTCCGAAAACAGAGGTGAATGAAGATGAAGAAAACCGTCGTTTATTCTATGTGGCGCTCACCCGAGCAAAACGCCACTTATACGTTTCTTGGGCAGAGCGGAACAGCAGCGATAAGGAGCAAGAGAAAGCTGCCTATGTAGCAGAAGCGGAGGCCGCCCATATTGCGAAGTCGGAATATATTGCACTGCCCGACGAGGACTTGCTCGACTTCCAAATGCACGTAATGCAAGAGATACAGCTCCCAGATATAAACCTGATTGATACCGACTACCTCCATGAGCTGCTGAAGAAATACAGCATGAGTGTAACCCACCTCAATAATTATTTGAAATGTCCGCTTAGCTTTTATTTCGATAACTTGATTCGCGTACCAAGAGCCAAATCTCCTTCCATGACCTTTGGTAGTGCGGTACATTTTGCCATAGAACGTATGTTCAAAAAAATGCTCGAAGATCCCGACAGACAATTTGTGGGAATCCATGATTTACTCAAAGATTTCGAATGGTATATGCGCCGAAATGAAGACAGCTTTACCCTCAAAGATTTCGACCTTAAGCTGGAGTATGGAAGGCAAATTCTACCCAATTATTTCAAAGAATATTCAGCCACCTGGAACCGTGTGGTTAGTGCGGAAAAAGCCTTTAAAAACATTGAAGTACGCGGAGTTCCCATCAATGGTAAAATTGACAAGATTGAGTTTATTGGCTCCGACGCTAACCTCATTGACTATAAAACGGGCAAATACGAAAATGCGAAGCCCAAGTTCAAAAAACCTAACCCAGAAGTAGATCCATCCAAGATAAAATTCGAAGATGAGTTTGGTGGAGATTATTGGCGCCAAGCAGTCTTCTATAAAATATTGATGGATAATGATCGGAGTCATTCCTGGAAAATGGTTTCCTCAGAATTCGACTTTATTGAGCCCGATAAAAAGACCGGGGAGTTCAACAAGGAGAAGGTTTTTATCACCCCTGAGGACCAAGAATTTGTAATAAAGCAGATTCAAGACTCCTATACCCTGATTATGAATCATGCGTTTGATGGCTGTGGCAAAGAAGACTGCGACTGGTGCAATTTTGTTAAGAACCACTATAGCATCGATACCGACTCAGGAGTTCCAGCCGAAATTGAAGAGGCTTAGGGCAACTATTTGATGCCTTTATGGTCAATGAAATCGCGCAGGTAGCGGTCCCAAAACCATTCAAGGTCGATTCCCAATCCATAGGTATAGATGGGTGCACTAAAATCCTTGGAAACCGAATTGGAGAACAATGCATAGCGGTAACCGATACCGCCGCCAAGATAGAACCAGGGCAATACCCTGAAATTGGCATTTAAGGCACATTCAAAGGGAACAAAACGGGATTCTTTGGCCAATCGTACTTGTCCGAATGAATTACGCTCTACACGGTCGCCAAATCCATAGCCCATCATAACTGGCAAGGCAAGCTTCCACCTGCCCCGATTATACAGTACGTAGTCGCAGGTTAAGCCCATATATACCAGTCTGTTGGATTGATGGCGTAGTTCCTCATCAGGTGTGCCTTGTGCATAGATATATTCGCGGGTAATGGTATTATGCAAGCGATAGAACCCCGCAAGTAGTCGCACCTTGCCCCCGAAGCTCAAGCCAAAGCGCAACCCATCAATTTGCGCGGGCTGATCTCGTACAAAGGACTTTCTTCCATCAAAGGAAATATAGAAGGTCGGTTCCTTTTTTAGGTAGGTGCGGAAAGTGTCCAACAAACTGTATTGTGCCTGCAGGGAGACGCAAATAAATAAGAATACGAGGAAGCTAAGTCCGCGGCGCACGTTATACGCTTTGTTTGGCTGGCATCACCTTAGGAAGATCAAGCTCTTTGATTTTCGACCATCCTCCATATACATTCTTCACCAAGCTAAATCCTGCTGCCTTAAGCATGGAACTAGCAATCATGCTGCGGTAACCGCCGGCACAGTGCACATAGATTTGGGCTGATTTATCTAAGGTCGGTATTTTCTCTTCCAAATCTTGCAAGCTTCCTAAGGTCGCGCCTTCTAAATGGCAGGTATCCCATTCACTCGGTTTTCTCACATCGAGCACTTCGATTGGGCTATGCTTAAAATCCAAGGCAAACTCTTCTGGTGTTACGGAGATAACCATATCTATACGCTTTCCAGCATCTTGCCAGGTATTAAATCCGCCTTTTAAAAACCCTTGAATTTTATCGAAACCGACACGTGCCAAGCGCATCACCGCTTCTTCTTCTTTGCCTTCCGGACAAACCAAAACAAGGGGCTCATGAATGGGCAATAAGGTTCCTGCCCAAATGGCGTACTGGCCATTTAATCCAATATTGATGGCATTGGGAATAAAGCCTAACTCGAACTCATCTGGAATTCGAACATCCACCACACGCACACCTTCGTTTCTTAATGCTTGAAATGCGGAAAGGTCGAGGGCGGTATTTCCTGCTTCAATCACTGCCTCCAGGCTTGGATATCCCGTTTTGTTTAGGCGGGCATCATCAAAGAAATAATTTGGTGGAGCGGTGATGCCATCCGTTACTTGGCTGATGAATTCTTCACGCGACATATCCTGCATCGCATAGTTCGACGCTTTTTGTGCTCCAATGGTAGAATAGGTTTCTGGACCTAAATTCTTTCCGCATGATGAACCAGGTCCGTGACCGGGATATAAAATAATATCATCCGCTAAGGGCTTAATTTTCGTATTCAAAGAATCATACATCATAGATGCTAATTCTTCTTTGGTCATTTTGCCATCGAGCAAGTCAGGACGACCTACATCCCCAACAAAGAGGGTGTCTCCTGAAAAGAGGCAATAATCTTCGCCCGACTCATCTTTCAATAAATAGCAAGACGATTCTGGGGTATGACCTGGGGTGTGCAAGACCGTAATACCCAGTTTTCCAAGCTTCAATACCTCCCCATCTTTAGCTTCATGGATTTTATAGGAGGTAACGGCCCCGGGACCGTAGATGATTTCAGCACCCGTTTTTTTGGCTAGATCGATATGTCCTGAGACAAAATCTGCATGAAAATGCGTTTCAAAAATATACTTGATTTTTACGCCCCTTTCTTGGGCCTTTTGAATATAGTCATCGGTATCACGCAGAGGGTCGATAATGGCCGCTTCGCCTTCCGATTCAACATAATAAGTAGCTTGTGCTAGGCAATTCGTATACAATTGTTCAACCAACATGATTCTTCTTTTTAGAGGTTAATGCAATAAATTCTTTGAGGTAAAAAGGCTCAAAATAAGCGAGGTCTAAAAACTCGTTCCTTTCAAATTTACGAAAGCTCAGTCGAAGCTGATGCTCGGCAGAGGGAAAAATGCCCGAGCGTATTTCGATATCCTTTCTATCCTTCAATATTTCAGTGAGTTTGTTTGCTCCATCACCAAAGAGCACTTTCTTTCCTGCTCTATCCTTCCAAACCTTTTCATCGACCACCAAAGCTTCGGGTTTCTGAATTTGTTCCATCGAGGGGGTATAGATAGCATGGTATATTTCCATTCTGCGTGCATCGAGACAAGGAATTAGAAAACCTGCATCAGTGAACTCTTGACTCACAAAGTCGGCCAAACATTCTAAACCCGACAAGCCAATAACTGGAATTCCGTATCCATACGCCAACCCCTTGGCAAGAGAAGTTCCAATGCGTAATCCAGTATAGGATCCAGGACCAATATCTAAGCTTATGGCATCAGGTATGCCCACTTCATGAATTAATTCTTCGCAGAATATAGCGAGGTACTCAGCATGACTATTTGTTTCTTGCGTCTCTTTTAAAAGTACGCTTGTTCCGTTTTCAAACATGGCTGCTGAACATACTGGCCCGGCACTTTCTATGGCAAGAATCCGGCTCATAGGAAGGTCTCCCAAAACATCTTAATCAAGACCAAGATAGCAAAGACTGAGAAGATAACTTTTGAGGTGCCTGGCGCTAGTTTATGGCCCGTTTTCACCCCGATTGGCACCGTTAATAAGGTTCCCAAGATCATTGGGATGGTGATTGGGTATAGAATAAAGCCCCAGTGATTCACGGCAATTTCAGCTTGCATGGGTACCTGAATCATGTAATAAATGGCTGTTGGCAAGGCGAAAAAAGGAACCACGCCAGCTGAAACGGAGATTGACTTTTTCATTTCTAGCTTGAGCACATTCACAAAGCCCGGAATCATTACCAATCCGCCACCTAAGCCACTAAAAGCCGTAAACAATCCAGTTATGGCTCCAACCATGCCAAAGCGCTTTAAAGGAATATCCGACTTCAAATTATCTGGCTCTTTGCGGGTACTGATCATCCGAATAACTGCAGGAATCAAAAGTGCTGCAAAGACGATATTGAAAAATTCCTTTTTATACCAATCGCCTAAGGTTATCAACCATGACCCCAGCAATACGGTAAACACACCCGGAATGGCGGTATACAGAATATATTTCGGGAAAAAATTTCCAGCCTTATACTGCTTGTAAGTATTAAAGGTTCCCGTGAAAATGATCACGGCCAAAGAGTTCGACAAAATGAACTTAACAACCTCCTCTTCAATTCCATATTGCTTTAAAACAATATCGAGAATTGGGATAAAGATAATTCCTCCACCTACTCCGAGTATCCCCGACAAAAACCCACCTAAAGCACCTGCTAAAACGAGCAGAAAAATATCCATTAATTCAGGCATGATTCAATCAAGTAATTAAAACGAATGACTGTCTTCCTTATTTCTGAAGAAGCTTTTCTGCTTTCTCAGCATTATTTAAAACCTCTACCGCTTCCGCAATTTCATTGTCATGTGAAAACGCGATTTCAAATCTTCCGGATTGATAGTAATAATGGCGTGCGATTTCCTCTTCTAAGAGCGCTTGAATCTCTTTACGGTTCTTCACCACATCCGCCTTTTTATCATGATTCAACGCATCAAGCATGCTGGTATAATTTGCTTCAATCGCTTCAAAATACCCTTCTTTTTTCGCTTTGGCAGCCATTTCTTCGAGTTCCTTTTCGGTCTCTGTTTGGTAAGCGTAGTCTTTTTCTTTGATAAACTCAAGGAATGTATTCCATTCTTCGTTCGTCATGCTAAAGTCACGTGCCGTCACAATGCCTTCATGCTTGCCACGATACTCTACCGCAAAGTCGAATACCAGCTGCTTACGCAAGAGGCTAATTGCAATATTGCTATACTGATCGGCTTCAATTTTAACATCTGGCTCGATACCGCCGCCATCATACACTTTTCTCCCATTTCTGGTACGGAACTCTTTTTTCAAGGAATCAGGAATGGTTCCAACGCTGCCGTCTTCATTTCTGTTTGAATAGTCGAGCGCCTGAATACAACGTCCGCTTGGTGTATAATACTTCTGGGTGGTAAGCTTGAGCTGAGTGCCATATTTCAATGGGCGGGTAGATTGAACCAAGCCTTTTCCAAAGGTTCTTTGTCCTAGCACAATGCCTCGATCTAAATCTTGAATCGTCCCCGAAACAATTTCCGCGGCGGAAGCTGAGCGGCTATTTGCCAATACGACCAAAGGAATTTTGGTGTCAACTGGGTTATTGAGGGTTTTGTATTCGCGGTTCATGTCGGTAACCTTTCCTTTGGTGAATACCACCAATTGATCACGTTCCACAAATACGTTCACCACATTAATCGCTTCATGCAATAGTCCTCCTGGATTTCCTCTCAGGTCGAGCACCACACTTTTTAGCGCAGGGTTCTTTTTAAGATTGATTAAGGCATCCTTTACCTCATCGCCCGCACCACTTGTAAATCCAGAGAGGCGGATATAGCCGGTATTATCATTTATCATCCCAAAATAAGGGACATTTTTCACATGAATTTGTTGGCGAGTAAGCTCTTTCATCATCTCCTCACCATGGCGGCGAATTTTCACCTTCACTGAAGTATTCGGAGAACCTTTAAGCAGTTTACTCACTTCATCGGTGCGCATGCCTTTGAGTGATTTGCCGTCTGCTTCTATCAATTCATCTCCAGGGCGTAAGTCGGCATCCGCTGCCGGCGATCCTTCGTAGGGTTCGTTGATGATGACATAATCGCCCCGAATGCTAATCACTGCTCCAATACCGCCATACTGACCGGTAATTTGAAAACGGTAATCTTCCGTTTCAGCTTCTGAATAATAGCTGGTATAGGGATCTAATGACTCAAGCATGGCATCGATACCAACTCGCATCAATTTGCCTGGCTCCACATCGTCCACATAATAGGTATGGACTTCTTTGTAAATGCTGGTGAAGATGTCGAGGTTTTTAGAGATTTCGAAATACTCACCAACAAAGGAAATGGAACCAGCACTGACTCCAACTATCGCAAGTCCAAGCAGCAGTTTGCGGCCATGAACACGTAACTTTTTCATACGCATGATGTGTTTAATAAGGGTTTATGAAGATTGACTGGCATCTTGCTCAATGAATCTCTCCACGATACTAAGAAAAATCCGTTCCACTTCTTGGAGATTGAGCTCTTTTTCTCCCACATAGGAAAGTGACATGTCCATCTTTTTGCTATTCGAAGATAAATACTCTCGCAATGGATGGGCGTTTTTTCGATAAACCTCGCGCAGAATCCTTTTAACGTGATTGCGTTTATTAGCGTGGCGGAATCGCTTCTTTGGAACAGCCATTAGCACGCGCACAGGAGGAACCCCATCATCAAGGTGGAAACACCAAGTAAGTTTAAGGGGGTAAATAAAAATGGACCCGGTTTTTTCCGTAAATAGGCGCTGAACAGACTTTATGCCTGATAGCCGTTCCTCTTTACGGAAAAAGAACCTGCGGTCCACGTATATAAAGATAGCAAAAAAAAAGGATAGACTAACGCTTGTGGCGCTGTTCTCCAGAAACGCTAAGTTTCTTTCTTCCTTTTGCTCTGCGTCTTGCCAATATCTTTCTGCCGTTAGCAGTTGACATACGCTCTCTAAAACCGTGTTTATTTCTTCTTTTTCTTTGAGAAGGCTGAAACGTTCTTTTCATGACTTAGCCAAAAATTTTAAGGACTGCAAAGGTAGTCGTTGGAATGGAATTCACAATAAGAGGATAAATTAATTTTCTATTTTATTCTTTTCTTATTTTCGTGCTCTCGTTATGACACAAAAGCTATTCTTCCCATTTGTATGTTTCTTAACTCTCACTGTCTCTGTCTCTATCGCCCAAACAACCAAACCCTTTGATTTAGTTGGGCCTGCCGATGGGTCCCTTGTCGTTTTACAAGGCGACAAAAATACAGGATACTCCTTGACATGGACAAGTGCAAAAGGCGCGCAGACTATTGGCGTCAATTACGATTACAGTATTTTCTTGGACACGGTCGGGGGAGACATCAGCACTCCTATCGATAATATTACAAAAACCGGCTATGCTTCTTCCTTTCAAGACACTGTTCTGCGTTTTACTGGCGATCAATGGGCAAGTTTTTTGAACGGCGTTTCAAACTCCCTCTATGCCAAGGACTTTGCTATAGGCGATACCCTTTCTTTGCTATGGATGGTCAACCTTGCTGCCGCTGCACCCGGGCCAAGTTATGCGTTTCAGCAATCACAGAGCATATTCATTATTCATTTTGTAAGGGGTCAGTTTTTGGATGAATATGTTCCCGTAAAGCTTAAAAACCCAAGCAACTTCAATCAAGCTTTTATTCAAGGAGACCCAAATCAAGAAATTCTCTTTGAATGGACCAATGCCTATTGCCCTGCTGGATGTGCTCCTGCTTCGTACGACTTGATAATAGACACCATTGATAGTGATTTTGCCTCGCCTTACTACAGTGTTTCTGTTCCCAATAATGACTCTTCATGGGGGGTGAGCTTCAATACATTTAATCAGCTTTTGGAGGATACACGCACTCCAGATAATGCCTCTCGTAAAATCTACTGGAGAGTATTAACTTATGGCAATGGACAAGTGCAATACAGTGCCGAAACGCGCACAATTAATTTATGGAATGGGCTATTGGACAATGAAAATTCACCTTTTAAGCTGATCAATCCAGTCACTAATTCTATTATCAGTCTTTCAGGACAAGCCAGTACCCAATTGAACTTTAAATGGGAAAGTACCTTCACTCCTAAAGGAAACGCTGAGAAGTATTTTTTGGTTTTTGATACCGCCGATGTCTCTCCGATTTTCGGGAAGCCTCTCGCTCAATTTGAAACGGCCAATAATAGCGCAGATACTGCCATTAACTTGACCTATGGAATGCTCGATCATTTGCTTGATTCACTCTACCCGGGATGGAAAAGTGCCACGCTCATGTGGAGTGTAAAGGCCCGTGCCCAGGGTACCTATTATTATCCGCAGGATCCGTTTCTTATCGAATTCAGATCTGGCGTGATCAGCAGCACAAAATCTATCCTGTCGGAAGTATTCGGCCTTTATCCAAACCCTGCTAATTCTTGGTTTCAAATACCGGTTTCTGAAAATAGCCGGTCGATTGAAATCTATTCCTTGCAAGGAAAACAGCTGTTTCAATCTCTGCTAGCGCCCAATGAAACACGGGTTGACTGCCACGAGATTCCTAATGGCGTGTATTTGCTTTTTTTGCATGAAGGTTCCATTCGAAAAACGCAGCTACTAACGATTCGACACTAATTTTTTGCCGCTTTCACCAAAATCAATCGCTGTGTTTGTCGTTTTCCTGATGGGCTTGTCCAGCTAATCAGCAAGAGGTAAGGCCCATTTGCTATCGGTATTCCAAATCCATCTATGCCTTCCCAAAGAAGCTGACCATTCACTCCCAATGGTAGATTATTGGCCCATTCCGTTATAATGGCTCCACTCAGTGCATGCAGGCTTATGCTAGCGGATGAACCTGGCTCAAGACCCTCATAGCGTATAACGGCCTGGTCTTCAAAGCCATCCCCATCTGGCGAAAAGCTGGCCGACGCAAGACTCCAGTGCTTGGTGATTTTTGATGTCGAGCTGCGATACTGCGAATTCACTCGACCAGGAGTGCCAAAATTAGTGCTGGCGGACGCAGATATCCAATTAGAAATTTGATCCCCTACATAATTCGGGTCTATCCGTTCCAAACTCACTCCTTCGGTTTCATCTAATAGCGAACTATGCATGGATGGGGTATAGAAAAAAGAGTCGAGAACCACCCCTGTGCTATCCATCAAAAGTACTCCTGCCCCTGTATTTGGGTAGGATGGAAGGCCCTTCATAAACAAACTATTTCTGCCACTAAAACCAGGATACCGCTTGGCCAATAGATGTTCTCGTTCTGTTATTAACACATATTCACCCGGCAAAAGCAAATAGCCCTCTGGAGCAATCAAGCCCTTTTCCTTAATGATTCCTTGTTCATCCTGTTTTCCCAAAAAAATGCCCTTTAAATCGATGGCCTTATCTCCAGCATTATACAGTTCCACATAGTCGGGTTCGTTGCCAATAGGGTCAAAGAGGATTTCATTGAGTCGCAGTCCTTCGGCGCCAGAAGGAAGCTGAAATTCAAAGCTTTGCTCGGGAAATTCTTCCCCATTGCAGGTTTGACCTGCCGCTTGGGTAAGTCGGTATCTGGTATTAGGCAGCAAATTTTCACTCCACTCGATTTCCCCGTTACTAAAATCCATTCCGGATATATCCCAGCGAAGGAGATTTCCAGAGGCATTAAGCTCAATATCGGGCAGTTCGGGGCCCAGGGCTGATGAATAACTTAGCCTTAAGCGACTCGGACTAATTGGATAAACTTGCCATAACTCCGGCAATGCATCGGCGCCTTGTCCTTTCTGAAAGTTTTGTATTCCTGGAGAACCTCCTAAGCATATTCCAGTCTGCCAATCTTGCTTTCGTGCACAGCGATGAAGACTATCTATACGCACCAAAGAATAAGCGCCGGTATTTCCACTCGCCCCCACAAAGAGACTATCCGCAAAATACGCTTGGTCAATCCGCTCTCCCTCGACATTTTGTAGCCAAACTTTGCCGGATGATGAAAAGACAGGCCAAGTGCTAAATAGTTCCTTTTTAAGCCCCGTTAATTGCATCGTATCAGCCTTCTTGCAAAGCACAAGACTCTCCCCAGGGTATAGCAGTTGGTTGCCAAAAATCAGCATCTTACTTTCATTCCCCCAGCTGGTCCCGGCCAAGCTTAATGCTTTTTCTGAACGGTTATATACCTCCACAAAAGGGGAATAGTGCATAGAAGGCAGATAGAATAATTCTGTAAAAATCAGCTCTGCCCGATGCGGAATTTCTGGAATGGCAAAGCGGAATTCGAAACAGGTATCCGTAGACCTATTTCCAGCACAATCTTGCTGATTTTCCAAGCAAATATGCCAAATTTTTCTTGCGTCAGCGGGCAGTGCATTCTTGAAAATAAGTCGGTATTCTGCTTCATCCACACGCTCCAGTTTTAAACTGTCGCTCTGAAAAAATACGGCGCCCAAATTGCTCAGTGCTTCTGTAAAGATTAGTCGCGCCATCTTCGGTCCGAGTAGCTCAAACAACTGCAGCACAGGTGGAATTTCATCGCGTATTCGCTCGTCTACCGAATTTATCCTTCCTGGGCTCCCTCCTTGTGCATCCTTACTCGCCACAAAGTTCACCTTATCTGGAACACAAGCATTAAATGGATCTCGCTTTTCGAGACTATATCCGCCATCCGACTTTAGTGCATCCTTATACCATGAATTGGAATAGTGAAGGTTTTCTAACGTGTCACCATTGCGATGGATCAACAAAAGCTCATCGCCCGAATTATTTAATAGGCTGGAGCTAATTGCTAGCTCCAAACAAGGGCCATACTGTGTCAATAAGCTACAGTTCGCCGCCAAAAGCAAATACGCACCAGACTGAAAGGAATAGTCAGGGAATAGCGCATTGGATGTCGCATCCTGAAGTTGACAGGAATTCATCTCAATATCGTCGGGGGAGCCATTAAACAGTTCTATCCATTCCTGTTCAGGCAGGCCGGCCGTAGGATTTGGATCAGCCATCAGTTCGCTAATATGGATGCTCCGAAAGGTCAGTCGGGGGTCTTTTAATCGTATGTTTGGCTCAAGCAAAGCATTGCCATTCTGGTCTTTGAAGTCCTGCAAATCTAAAAGCGTATCTCCCAAAAAAACAGGGAGAATCAACTGCCTTGAATTAGCCCAGAAATAAGCAATTGAGTCCCCAAAAAAGGGGAGGGCCTGTCCTGTTGCCGTATCCATCGCCTCTGAAAAAAATAAATGCCAAGCTTGTCCAACTTTATAATGCCGCAAAACAAAAGGAGCAGTTTTATCATACAGAATATTTCCTATTCGGATATCCTCGAGATAAAAGGAAGCAGCATTCGAGGAAGAATAACAGGCCTCAATAAGGAGCGAATCCACTGAAAATGAGTCCAGAATTGCCGTTCCTTGAACGAGCCAATTTAAGGTATCATTACCCAGACAAATCGCCAATTCTGCCATTCCACTACTTACCCGAAGCCTAATCCCCATGGGGTTTATAGAAGAAGAGGCCAAGGTTTTATCCGCTCCATCAATGAGCAATGTATTCTCTTCATACAAGGATACTTCATCGGGAGTGCCGCCTAATTTTACCCTCCAGTATTTGTTCTTGCCTTGAAGGATAAACGATAGGTAATTATTGGATGAGGTGGCCATGTTTAAGCTACTCAAAGCCTGTAGTTCAAAGGAATCGCCTAGCTCTGTAGCCCGACTCAAACGCAGGCAGGTTCCACTTTGAGCTGGTCCATTGCTTTGTAAGTGTCCGTTTTTCTGCTGCCATACTGCATGTTGACCTTTCCAAGCGCTATCCAAACTAGCGCCATCAAAGGTCTCCGTCCATTGGGCCCAAAGACTTATGGGCAAGAAAAAGAAAATCACACATGACTTAAGGCGCATACAGCGGTGAAATTAGGGGAATGTCTTACTTTTGTGGGTCATAAATCTGTCAAAAAATTGTTATGAGAGTTGCGGTAGTTGGTGCGACGGGCATGGTAGGCCAAGTGATGCTAAAGGTTTTAGCAGAGCGAAATTTTCCAATCAGTGAATTGATTCCAGTAGCTTCTGCCAAGTCGGTAGGACTAGAAATTACCTTCAATGGAGCAAAATGGAAGATTCATTCTATGGAAGAGGCCATTGCGAAAGCTCCGGAACTCGCCTTGTTTTCTGCAGGAGGTTCTGTTTCTCAAGAATTTGCCCCACTGTTTGCCGAAAAAGGCACTTTGGTTATTGACAACTCTTCTGCTTGGCGCATGGACCCTACAAAAAAGCTGGTAGTTCCTGAAGTCAATGCACATTCCATTAGCAAAGCTGACCGCATCATAGCCAACCCTAACTGTTCTACAATTCAAATGGTTCTTGCCCTAAAACCACTGCACGATGCCTATGGGATTAAGCGGGTGGTAATAAGCACCTATCAAAGCGTAACAGGCACGGGCGTGAAGGCAGTTCAGCAGATGATGAATGAACGTGCCGGAAAAGAGGGCGAGATGGCATATGCCTACCCTATAGACCTCAATGTGATTCCTCAGATTGATGTCTTCCTAGAAAACGCCTATACCAAAGAGGAAATGAAGATGGTGAATGAAACCAAGAAAATTCTCGGTGATGATAGCATTCGCTTAACTGCTACGGCCGTTCGTATTCCGGTGATGGGCGGACATAGTGAATCGGTGAATATTGAATTCGTAAACGCTTTTGAGGTGAAAGACATTCAAGCACTTCTCGCAGCAAGTCCTGGTATTGTGGTACAAGACGACCCAGCCACGCAATCATACCCTATGCCGCGGTATGCGGAAGGCAAAGACGCCACTTTTGTGGGGCGAATTCGCAGGGATGAATCGCAGGAAAATACGCTCAATATGTGGATTGTAGCTGATAACCTTCGTAAAGGGGCGGCGACCAATGCGGTGCAAATCGCAGAATATTGCTTGGCTAATAGCCTATTTTAATATTCTTCAACAAGGTCGTATTCGCTGAGTATTCCGGGTCTGATTTCTTTTTCTTCTTGAGCTTCGATTTATCCACCTTTTTCATGCGCAAATATCCTGTCCAAGAAACATACATCATTTGGCTGGTGGTGCCTGCGTAAGGCTTTTCTCCCGCTTTAGTTGTAAAGTCTTTATTCAAGAAATCATCCAAATAGTATTGGAACTTGATCATACCAAATTTCCAAAGCTTGAGGCCAACAAAAACGGAAGGGATAAAAAGCTCGGTTTCATTGCTCATAAAGCCTTTGCGCTTTAATTTATTGCCATTTATGAAGGCTTTCTCTTTAAAATGAAAAAGCAAATCGTATTCGGCACCAAGCGCCAAGAACTTGTCCTTTTTCATATTTCCGATCTTCAACATCAGCGGGATGCCCAATGTATAAGAACGGCGTTTAATTTTATCATAGGTAATAGGCCCGCCTGTCGAACCCGGTATGGTAAAGGTTTCGTCTGTTGTTATAAACCCAACATTCTTCATGCTCAGACCTGTTGCTAAGCCAAGATGCTTGCCTAAATCCAAATGGTAATTGTAGTTGAGGTGCAAGAACATAGTGAAGCGTGGAGGTCCCGTTATTCTGGTGCTTGCAGAATCTCGGTAATCGGCCCAAGAAAATATTATTTCTCCCCCACTGGTCCAATATTGGGCCTTCGCTGCATTAAAACTTATTGCCATGACTAGGCATGTTAATATCAAGAATTTTTTCATGGTCGCGGGCTAGATAAGGGTTAATCAAAACTATTAAATTTTTTACGACTTCCCTTGACTCTCGAAAAAGCAGCCTATTTTCGCGTTTAAATTAGAATGTTTCTAAATTGCAATTAAAAATACCAAGCGTTTCGCTAAGCAAAGTGCTGTTAATTAGCACACTGTATATCTCGCAGTCGGTTCCGGTTTCATTCATGAAAACGGGGTTTCAGGTATTTCTTAAGAACCAGCAGCTTTCAAACGATAGCATCAGCCGCCTTTTGGGACTTCTTTTATTGCCTTGGGCGCTTAAATTTCTTTGGGCGCCACTTATCGACCGATACGGTTCTCGCTCATTTGGACATCGCAAAAGCTGGATTATTCCTCTACAAATTGGAGGTGCCTTGGTCTTGGCCCTTGCTGCATTTTTAGACTTAGAAAGTCAGCTCACACAGGTCTTCTTGCTCTTTTTGTTTTATAGTTTTTTGAGTGCCACCCAAGATATTGCGGTAGACGGTTTGGCGGTGCTTAGCCTCAATAAGAAACAACATGGTATTGGCAATAGCATCCAAATGGGCGGCTATTATCTCGGTGAACTTTTAGGAGGAGCGGCCATTTTGATCATCTTTGAACAATTTGGCTGGACTGCCTCTATCCTCACTTTGGCTGTCTTCTTTCTAATTCCATTGCCTTTTATTCTGCCTTTTAAGGAAAAAGAAATTGCGCCAGATATAGAAAGTGCTCGACCCAATTTTGGGAATATATCTTCCTATTTCAAACAAGAAAACAGCTTCTGGATCATTTTACTCTTTATCTATATGGGGAATCAGGTTTTAGCCAGGACCTTGCTTCCTAGCATATTGGCAGAGCGGAATTTTACAGAGAGCGAAATAGGATTCACCATTGGCGTCTTTGGAAATGGTGCTTCTATCGCAGGAGCAGTATTGGGTGGCTTATTTATCCAAAGCCTTGGCCGAAGGCGCTCGCTTATTACCTATGGCTTGCTCAAAATCCCTGTGTTTTTTCTGTTGCTCGTTATTCCAAATACTGAAATTGGGCATGGATGGGTAATTGGAAGCATCCTCTGCAATGACTTCATGGCCGGATTAGCCACTGTCGCGCTATTTACCGTTATGATGGATAAGTGCCGCTTGGATTCTCCAGGTACAGATTTCACCATCCAACAATCTATGAACGCCATTGGGGTGGTCTTCTTTGTATTTCTTAGTGGGGCTATCCTAGAAAATTTTGGATTTACATCGCTCGTTATTACCGCCTCTCTTATTGGCTTGCTCAGTGTTATTTTGGTATGGATGATGCCAAAAACTAGTCTCGATTCGATAAAGGTATAAAAGGAATTTCCTAAACGCCGATTTTGTCTTTGGTTTTATTGCCTCTCGTAAGCAGTCTTTTTTCCATGTGTTCGATGATCTTGCTCGCAATATCCTCGCCCGTAGCTTTTTCTATTCCCTCTAAACCAGGCGAGGAATTTACCTCCATAACCAAAGGCCCTCTAGAAGACTGCAGCATATCGACTCCACAAACGGTCAGTCCTAAACACTTAGCTGCATTTAAGGCTGTTTGGCGCTCGTCTTTGCTCAGCTTAATAAGTGCCGCGGAACCTCCACGGTGTAGGTTCGAACGGAATTCCCCTTCTTTTGCGGTACGTTTCATCGCACCAACAATCTTTCCATCCACCACAAAAGCACGGATATCGCTTCCTTTTGATTCTTTGATAAATTCTTGAACCAAGATATTCACTTCCAAACCATAAAAGGCTTCAATAACCGATTCTGCTGCCTTTTTCGTTTCAGCCAAAACCACTCCAATTCCTTGCGTGCCTTCCAGCAATTTGATTACCAGTGGGGTTCCTCCCACCATCTGGATTAGGTCACCCACATCATTGGCCGTCCGCGCAAAGCCCGTTATTGGCATTCCAATTCCAGCACGCGCCAAAATTTGCATGCTCCTCAGTTTGTCGCGTGACCGAGTAATTGCCTGACTTTCATTCGCGGAAAACACGCCCATCATCTCAAAATGACGTACGATAGCCGTTCCATAAAAGGTAACAGAAGCCCCAATTCTCGGAACAATCGCGTCAATATCCGACACGTCTTGTCCGTTATAATGAATGGTAGTTACTCCCTTGCTCATGCCTACATAGCATTTCAGGTGGTCGAGCACCACGCATTCATGGCCTCTTTTCTGAGCTGCTTCTACCAAGCGAGCTGTTGAATACAAGTTCTTATTTCTTGAGAGTATCGCGATTTTCACGTTCTTTTTTCTCCTTTATTTTTCTGATTTTATACCGGGCACTCAAATTCGAGCGGGAAACGTCGACGATGAAATTTCGCCGAATAAAACTGCGGCCAAGTAGCATCGGATACTCCATATCAGCTCGGTCTCTAAGCGATACTTCAACGGGGTATCTTTTATTGTACAATTCCACCACAGTTTCAATAATGATTCGGTTTTCTTCCTGGCCAAAAGAATTCCTGACTTTTCTTTCTTTATGGAAGGGCAAGGTATATTCTTTGCCATCAAACTGCGGCATTTCTGGGTCGAGCAACACAAACTTAACATAGGATTTGCGGTACTTTTTAACGATTTCGATCGACTGGCAATGCAATACAGAAGTTTTTGCCCCTGTATCAATCTTGGCCGGGATGTCTTTTAAGTTAAAATCAGGGAAACTAATTTTTTCCTTCCAGCCAATCTTTTTCATGATGCGCAAGTTAACATTTGTGACTCAGCTAGCAAGGGCTGTTCTTTCCGCTTTTTTCCTCTGATAACGACGTATAACGGGATATAGAAAAACACTAAACAAAATCAATCCTGTTCCGAAATAAAAGCCCGTATCCAGTTCCAAGTGCTCATGGAAAATTGGGATTGCCAATAAGATGCCATAGACGGGTTCTAAATTAATCGCCAAATTGGCCGTGAAGGCACTAAGTTCTTTTAAGGCTATCAATGCCAAAACATAGGCTACTGAGGTGCAGACTAACGACAAAATCAATAGCCAGCCCCAATCACTTGGCTCAGGCATTAATACGGCATCTGGAAAATAGCTCAGGTATACCGGCAATAAGGCCGTGATAAATAAAAAGCCAGTTCCCAATTCCAAGAAGGTCATGGTTATTGGATTATGATTGGCCATATACTTTTTATTGAGTGTTGAAAATAACGAAGCCAAAAGGGCTGCCGCTAATCCCATAATAATTCCATCACGGTATCCAAAAGTTGCTTGGGTAATAATGACGATACCTATGGCAACGACAATTCCCAAGATCACCTCCAAGGGATTAATTTTTCGCTTAAATACAAGGGGTTCAATGAAGCTGGTAAATAATGAGGTGGTTGCCAAGCAGCTGAGAGCTATCGAAACGTTCGCTAGTTTGATGGCCCCATAAAAGGTGAGCCAGTGCAAGCAGGTAACAATTCCAATGCCCATAAAGCGGATAATCTCCGTGCGGGTCATCTTCGCTAAAGCCTTCAATACCCCAGGGATAAAAACAACGGAAAGGCAGGTTATCCATAGTCGGTGCCAAACCAACATCACCTCTCGCAGGGAGATTAGTTTCCCTAATATCGCCGTAAAGCCAAAGAGTAAAATGGCTATATGCAAAAACCAATAGGCCTGTTTGAGTTCCTTATTCACAGGGCACGAATTTAATCGGAGTTCGCCGTAATTTTTAACAATCAATTGAGGGTTTAAATTCATGAGGCGAAATTGACCAATAACCAATTGAAGATGATTTCTTAATGAAAACGAGCGAACTTGCTTAAAATCATGAAGAAACTCTTTTTTCTTCTTCTTCTTTTTCTATTTGGCCAAGGATCCCTCTTTGGCCAAGACTATGCGGTGCGTCATTTTTCAGTAAGTGATGGCCTTCCTTCTGGAAACCTTACTAACCTATATCAGGATAACCGTGGCTATTTATGGGTTTCTACTATTGCGGGAATCAGTCGTTTTGACGGCCACGAGTTTAAAAACTTTTCACTCCGAGAAGGACTCCCTTTCAGCTATGCCTCCGATATCTGTGAAGACCCAGCAGGCAACTTGTACATAAATTATGGTTCAGGAGTAGCCCGTTTTGATGGGCAAACATTTAAAAATTTTCCTTGTAAGGCAGATGGCCGGGAACTTGCTTTACGCGACCTAGTTCCTCAAAAAGATGGTTCGCTATTGGTCGTTACTGCACAGGCTTTGTTAACTCTCCGTGGTGACAGCCTTCATTTGCATCCAAATCCAGAGAAGAGGACTTTTTACTGTGGGAAAAAAAATGCGGAGGGACGCGTATTTATAGGAGGCACAGACGGCATCTATACCTGGAAGAATGAATCCTTAAAACCTTTTATCGTTGAGAAAGGAGAGCGGGTACAATCACTCCATTTCGCAAGTGATTCCTGTCTGTGGTATGGCCTATTGCACAATAAACTTCGCCGTTTTCCGATGCATAAAAAGGGAGCCCCTGTTGAAAAAATGGAGATGCCGAATTTAGCAGAAGGCTTTGCTGGTGCTTTCTTACAATCGGATGAAAGGCGGGTTTATGTGGCCACCCAACAAGGAATATTAATTTATGAACAGGGAAAATTCATCAAGGCTATCACTTCTTTTTTTACTGTTCCTTCTGACGCCATTAATGCACTTAAAATAGATACAGAAGGAAATATATGGGTGGGCTCCCTGTTTGGTTTATGGCGCTTGTCGCAGGCTTTCACTTACCACTATCCCAGCAACTCCATCATCGCCAAAAACCTTTATGCGATTGATTGCGTTGCGAAGGACTCTGTCATTTTTACGGATGGGTTTTACATGTATGCTGCCAACCGCAGTGAAATCTTTCCAATCCTAGAAGACAAGCCGAGCCTGGGTAGCGAAATGTATGATATTCTTTCCACCCCTAATGGAAACACCTATTTTGGAACTGGGCTAACAGGACTCATGCAACACGATTCGATAGGAAAATATACCAAATATAACTTTGGCAGCGGACCCTTTTATCGCAGTAATGTATTGGCCCAGCGCCACGGACTCATTTATATCGGCGCTAGTAATGGCTATCATATTTGGGATGGAAAGCGTGTGCAGTCGCATAAGCCCAAAGAATTAGAGACCCAAAATGTATTGAGCATGTGGGCCGATGATGATTTTCTACTGCTTGGCACCAATCATGGCCTATATAAATCAAATGCCAAGGGCGAAGTTGAATACCTCTACGAACTGACTGATTCAATTGAAGTTGTTATAGCGGACATATTCCGAAAAGGGAACTCCCTATATCTCGGGACAAAAGGAATGGGCCTTATTCTAGCCCATTATGCTGAAGGCAAAATAATAAGGGATACCATTCTTTCCCAAGCAAGCGGACTTCCATCCGACTATATCGCAAGCACCATCGTTGATAAACAAGGACAGATTTGGGTCACCACCTTGCAAGGTTTGAGCAAGGTTGTTCGTCTGAGTAAATCAGCCTATTATGTCCGCAACTATGGGCCTAATCAAGGGGTTCCTGATGCCTTTTGGGAGTCTTGCAAGTTTGAATTAGATCCCCAAACTGGGTCCATTTGGATTGGGAATTCTGAAGGATTAATTCGCATTGAACCAGAAAAAGAAAATAGCAGCATTACCATCCCCATTATCCATGTGGAGCAGGTGATTATGCGTAACATTCTCCACCCGAGAAATAAAGCAGATATTCGTTTATTCCGGCCACTAGAAGATAGCATATACAGCATTCCATTCGCCTTAAATGATGTGCAAATTCAACTTAACGCGGTGCTATTATCTGGGGCAGAAGAACTCGAATACTGGTATAAAATCCAGGGTATAAAAGACGATTGGGTTCTTGCTCCTATAAATGGAATTATAGAATTGAATAACCTAGCGCCTGGAGAATACCGCCTTTTGGTTTCTGCATTTAATCGCTCAAATAAGACCTTTTCTAAAGAAAAAGGTCTTTTACTGCATGTTGAAAGGCCATTTTGGATGAGCGGATGGTTCTATTTTCTAATCATCAACTGTTTTCTCGGATTGGTCTATGCCTTTTTCAAGTGGCGCGTGCATCAAGCCCTTAAGAAACAGAACGCAGCCATGATCGTAAATAAGCAATTATCCGAATCTCGTTATTTGGCATTTCAGGCGCGAATGAATCCTCATTTTATTTTCAATTCCCTGAATTCCATCCAATACTTTATTACGCAGAATGATAAAAAATCCTCGCTCACCTACCTCTCCAAATTTGCCCGTTTACTGCGCCAAGTACTAGATAATACCAAAGCTATAAAGGTGCCGCTAAATGAAGAGATGGACATGCTCAAAAATTACTTGGAAATGGAATTCATGCGCTTTGATGGGCATTTTACCTACTCTTTTGAGCTGGATGATGCACTGAAAGACTGTCAGTATGAAATTCCCGGAATGCTCCTTCAGCCTTTTGTAGAAAATGCCATTGTCCACGGTCTCTTACACCTAAAAAGTGGGGAAGGTTCCTTGCAGATTAAGCTCAAAAAAGAAGGTGACTTTATCCTATGTACCATTATTGATAATGGAGTTGGTCGTGAAAATGCCAATCAGATAAATGCGCGGAGAAAGCCAAATCATAAATCACATGGACTGGAGATCGCCAGCAATCGATTGAAATTACTGATGGAAAATATTCCTATTGAAGAATTAATTCGGGTGAGTGATCCCGAAACAGGGTCCGGCACTGTCGTAAAAATAAAACTACCTATACTATGAGCTTACGTATCCTGATCGTTGAAGATGAAACCAAAAGTCGCGAAGGACTAAAAAACCTGATTGAGGAATTTTGTCCGAATACAGAATTAGTAGGCCTCGCCGCCAATGTCGAAGAAGGCCTTCAACTCATTCAAGAAACCAATCCCGACTTATTGCTGCTTGATATTGAAATGCAATCGGCCACGGGTTTCGATTTATTAGAAAAAGTGCCTGAAATTCGCTTCGATGTAATCTTCACCACTGCCTACGAGCAATATGCCATCAAAGCCATCAAATTCTCGGCAATGGATTATTTACTTAAACCCATCGATGTCAAAGAATTAGTGCAAGCCATAGAACGCGTTCAAAAGAAACGTAATGGTGCGGCCACACAAGAACAAGTAAAGCACCTTCTAGGAAACCTACGTTCAGAGCCCAATAAGGTCCATAAAATTACCCTAAGTACTTCGGAAGGAATGGTGTTCTTGCCCGTGCTGGATATTATTCGCTGCGAAGCTCAAGGCGCCTATACCCAGTTCAATTTAAAATCGGGCAAAAAGATTCTCGTGAGCAAAAACCTCAAAGAATACGAAATGCTCCTACAAGAACATGCCTTTTTACGCGTCCATAATTCACATTTAATCAATCTTGCAGAGGTTGCCCGCTATGTCAAATCTGATGGGGGCTATGCAGTAATGCATGACGGTACAAATGTGCCTATTTCTAATACGCGAAAAGAGGAGTTTTTGGAATTGATGAAGTGAAACACCACTTGTCAATGAGTCAATGAGAAAGGGTCTTTATTAAAAGACCCCAACTCTTTCGAATTGGGGTCTTCTAAAATTTTATCGTCTTCTAGGGGGTGGTCTGTTATTTGGTGGAGCCGGTTTTCCCTCTTCTGGTTTTGGCGCCTCCTCTGCTGGCGGAGTCCAGTTATAGTCAATAATGGTTACTGTGGTACGACGATTCAGCTGATGTTCTTCCTCTGAACAGATTTTGTTTCCTAGGTCTGTCAAGTCGCATGAACATTTTTTGATTCGTAGGTCACGCTCTCCATATCCTTTCGCCATAATACGGCGTGGATCAATTCCTCTGCTTACCATATACTCAACGGCAGAATCTGCACGTGCTTGGGAAAGCGTATCATTATAGGCATGGCTTGCACGGCAGTCGGTATGCGAACCCAACTCAATTCTAATACGTGGGAATCTTTCCAATACTGCGATTACGGAGTCATTCAAAATTTGGGCTGCATCCTTACGAATATTGGCTTTGTCCAAATCATATAAAATTCCTTCAACCGTAAACTTAACCTCAAGTTTTTTCAACTCGAAATCACGTTGTAGCGTTGTGAAACATTTCACTCCTTCGGTCGTCTCAAATTCCACTTTAGAATCAAAATAGTACGGGTCGTTATCGGGAGCTCCAGCATACAACTCATACTTGGTCATTTGATTGACAGGCAGAGTATACGCCCCTGTTTGATCTGTTTTTAGAATGAGCGTTGAGGTATCTTTATTGTTTTTGATGAAAACTTGGGCATTTGGTATGACTGCTTTCGTTTTTTCATCGCGAACAATGCCGGTAAGCATCAATTCACATGGCTTCATGGTGAAGCTATAGATATCATCACTTCCTCTACCACCATCACGGTTTGAAGAGAAATAGCCGCTTTCCTTATCTTCTGCTAGCCATAAACCGAAATCATCACCTCCTGAGTTAATTGGAGATTTCATGTTTTCAGGTTTCGTCCATTCTTGTCCGGTACCATCTGTATAAACAATATCCAATCCGCCTAAGGTTAAATGACCGTTTGAAGCGAAATACAAAGTTCCAGACTCATGAAGGTATGGATACATTTCGTCGCCTTTGGTATTGATGGTCGGTCCTAAGTTCAATGGAACACTCCATGTTTTACCACGACGTACATAGTTAACAACATAAATGTCCCAACCCCCTTCGCCGCCATCCATATTGGACGCAAAATACATTTGCTTGCCATCAGGAGAAATTGCAGGGTGTCCGCAGCTGAATGAGTCACTATTAAAATCGAGGAGGTATGGCTGTTCGTATGAGTCACGGCCAATTTTCTTAGCAGAGAAGATTTTACAACGAAGGCCTTTTCCATCTTCCGCATTACACTGCGTATAATAGATTTCGCGGCCTTTGCCATCAAAACTTGCTACACCATCCGATAATTTCGTGTTGACAGTTCCGGCAAGAAGCTCTGGTTTTTCCCAAGAAACTTGTCCTCTGCGTTTTTTCATTTTGCAGATATACAAGTCATCATAGTACTGACCCGTCCAGCCATATTCTTTTTTATTCACTCCACCCGCACGGGCAGAAGTAAATACCAATCCGAACTTATCTAGGTACCAAGGAGCAAAATCCGATTCTCGGGTATTCGCCTTTTTGAAGTTTTCAATAACGTAACGGGATTTCTCGTCTTTCCACTTGAGAGCGAGTTCACACCCTTCTTTTGCAAGGAGTGCCTCTTCATCGCCAGGGTTTTCTTTCAAGTACTCATCATACTTAATGATGGCCTCGGTGTATTTCTCCTGCAATTTCATGGCATTCGCCTCAAACTTGACAGACAAACGATCCATCTCGTCACTTCCTTTTGTAGACTTGTAACGTTGAGATTTCGCAAAAGCTGCCTCAGCTTTTTTGTACTCGTTGGTCATCAAGTAGGACAAACCCTGCTTATAATAAGCTTCCTTACGGATGTTCCGGTTTTTCTCACTACTTCCAACTTCCTTGTAGATTTCTGCCGCATCGTTAAAGTTCTTCTTATCAAATTCCTTGTTTCCCTCAGCCATAGTGCGAGGAGGGTTACAGGAATGAAGAACCGGTAAGGATAGCAAAATTAAAATGAAGAGCCCAGAACTAAGAGTTTTTGTAAACAGTTTTCTCATGTTCAAACAATACTTAGTCAGCGAATATAGAATAATACGCAAACAATCAACGACTAAATTGCCTATTAACGTATCAAATACTAAAGATTTTTTATCGAATAAAGAGCAGTTCACGGTATTTAGGTAATTGCCAACATTCATTCTCGACAATTCGCTCTAGTTTATCTGCCAAATAGCGCAATTCTAGGAAGTAAGGTTTCACCCCGGTGCAGTAGAGCTGTGCTCTGCCTTCGGTGTCTTCTTCCATATTAGCACACTTTCTTGCTTCAACCATCTCAAATACCAAACGTTTGAGGTCCGTCATGTACCCAGAAATTTCTTCAATAGTCTTGATATACATCTCAAAGGAGGCTTTTTTCATGCCTAGATCTTTCATCTTCAAGGCTACATCAGCCAGTTTTGCTTGGTATGAAAGTGCTGAAGGTAAAATGATGGTATTCACCAAATCGCCTAATACGCGAGACTCAATCTGAATCTTTTTAGCGTATTCCTCCACCAAAATCTCATAGCGTGCATGTACTTCCTTGCCACTCAAAACACCGTTTGTTTCGAAGAGTTTCAAAACATCCTTCTCTATATAGGCCTTTAAAGCATCAGGAACTTCTGTGATGTTTTTTAATCCGCGTTTTTCTGCCTCTTTCTTCCACTCTTCCCCATATCCGTTTCCCTCGAATAAGATTTTCTTGGAGGATTTCACATACCCTCGAAGCACCGCGATAATAGCTTCTTCCAAGGTGGTGCCTTTTTTCATTGCCGCTTCAACCTCTTTCTGGAAGGCGCGCAATTGGTTGGCAACAATGGTGTTTAAAACGATCATAGGACTTGCCGAATTGGCTGAAGAGCCTACTGCTCTAAACTCAAATTTATTTCCGGTAAAGGCAAAGGGTGAGGTTCTGTTACGGTCGGTATTGTCGAGAAGAATCTCTGGAATACGTGGGAATAAAATACTCCCTGCCTTATCAGCAGCCTTTTTTACTTTATTCGACTCCAACTCATTCAAGACCTCTGTAAGCTGTGTGCCAATAAACACAGAAATAATGGATGGAGGTGCTTCGTTGGCTCCCAAACGGTGCTCGTTTTCCATGGTCGCGATGGATGCACGAAGCAAGTCTGGATAATCATGGACGGCCTTGATCACGTTCACAAAGAAGGCCAAGAACTGCATGTTTTTATTGGGGGTATTGCCAGGAGAAAGTAAGTTCACTCCAGTATCCGTGCTCATCGACCAGTTATTGTGTTTTCCTGATCCGTTAATGCCGGCAAAAGGTTTTTCATGGAACAATACCTTCAAGCCATGGCGACGAGCGATTTTTTCCATGATATCCATCAATAACTGATTATGATCGATGGCTAGGTTAATATCTTCAAAGTTCGGTGCGCACTCAAACTGACCAGGTGCAACTTCATTATGGCGCGTCTTCAAAGGAATACCCAATTTTAAGGCTTCCGTTTCGAAGTCGAGCATATAGGCATGGATGCGCTCAGGAATGGATCCAAAATAATGGTCTTCCAATTGCTGTCCTTTGGCGGCACTATACCCCACCATTGTTCTACCAGTAATTACCAAGTCAGGACGGGCATTATAAAGGGCTTCATCAATCAAGAAATACTCTTGTTCGATGCCCAAAGTCGCCTGTACTTTTTTAACGTTTTTATCGAAGTAATGGCAGATATCGAGGGCTGCCGACTCCAAAGCATGGAGGGATTTTAATAAAGGGGCTTTATAATCCAGCGCCTCTCCGGTATAAGAAACGAAGATGGTAGGAATACAAAGGGTCTTTCCAATTTTATTATCGACAATAAATACGGGTGAAGAGGGATCCCAAGCGGTATAACCACGGGCTTCAAAGGTATTTCTCAAACCTCCATTTGGGAAGGAAGAGGCATCTGGCTCCTGCTGAACCAATGCGCTGCCTGCAAATTTCTCAACTGATTCCGTATCACTAATTGGATCAAAGAAGGCATCGTGTTTTTCAGCTGTTGTTCCGGTTAGGGGTTGAAACCAATGGGTATAATGGGTAACACCCTTTGTAACTGACCATTGACGCATGCCCGCAGCTATTTGTTCGGCAACTTCACGGTCGATTTTCTCTCCAGTTTCGCGTGCGGCCATAATGGCTTTGAACGCTTCTTTGCTGAGATGGGCCTTCATGGCTTTTTCCCCAAACACTTGAGAACCAAAATAGTCAGAAATTTTGTCAGAAGGTAAATCGACCTTAATTCTCGGGCGATTTTGAGCCATTTCCAAGGCTTTTAAACGAATAGCAGATGTGGACATAAGTCAGAGGAGTTGCGCGAAAATAAGAGAATTATCGCTTCCCTACAATTTGTCGGGCAATTCATTTTTTTTGCTCCTTTTTTTTGCCCAAAAAGGGGGCGTGAAAAGAAATATTTGTCCTCCTGCACGCTTAGCTTTTGTTTTGCGACGTTAATTCAATGATTTTTGTTCCTCTATGAAGCACTTGTTCCTTATTCTTTTCCTTCTTGTTTCAGTGAGCCTCTTCGCTCAAGAAAAAAAACTCGCTAAAGCCAAGGCCAAATACGAGTCGGCACAGTATGAAAAAGCCTTAAAAATAATTGAGAAGGTGCTTAGTCATAAAGACACCAAAAACAACCCCGAGGCCTTGCTCTTGAATGCAAAAATCTTGGTCAAACTTGCTGATAACCCTGATTACTCCAAAGCGTTGCTTGATGCCCTCAAGAGCGTTGACAAAGCTTTGCGGAAAAGCAAAAAACCCAATGAATTACGCAGCTCAGAAGCCGAATTTTTCACTTTGCTTCGGGAGGAGGTTATGGAAGCGGCCAACCAAGACTTAAAGGACCAACGCTATATCCAAAGTGATAAATATTTCACAAAAGTTTATGAGCTATACACCTATTTGCCTGCCAAATGGGGACAAGCCCGCGTAGCCTTAGAACTTAAAGACACCATTACCGCGATACAAATTAGCCACGAACTTGTCCAAACGCTTATTCAATCCGAAAATGCACCGTCTTTGCTCGCAGAAACTGGGCCTTTTCTCCTACTGATTGACCGGCAAATTGCGACAAAATCCTATGACAGCGCTGCCTATTATGCAGAGGTCGCTTCTGATTTATACCCCCAATCTCCCGAACTAAAACAGCGTCTGCTAAAGTCGTTTTTACTCTATATCACCAGCTCCAAACCAGAGCTTAAAACCTTGGAATCATTCGCTGCAATGCGGCCAAGATTTAAGAATGACAGTCTTTTCATCCATAAAGAGAATGTCCTTTTTCTATACTTGATGAATCATTATTCGGCTGGCGACGATACCCATATTAGCGACAGTCTTTTGGCCGGATATATCTCTGTGAAAAACGATTATTACCGCGAGTTTGGTGATGCATACTGGAAAAAGGACCCCATGTATGACCCCAATAATAATGAGCTCATTTTTAAGCTAATTAGCTATACCGCCCGCTTCGAGCGCTCGCATATGCTTGCCATGCTGCTCGATAATTATGTGAGTGGCAATTATGCTGATAGTTCGTTTGTGGCGTCTACTCGTCCTCAGCGATGGAATGCCCTCTTCAAGAGAGTGAAGGAAGAAAAATCTGTGTTTCTATTAGCTAGTTCCTTGAATGCGGCCAGCAAAGAGCTAAAGAATGAGGCCTGGTTTGCTCCTTATAAAAAGAAGGAACTTGACTATGCCGTGACTCATTCTGCCCAATTCAGTGACCGTGTGGCTCTTTATAATTTTATTCCTTTTGTTCTTGAAGAATACCCAAAAGATCCTTCCATCTATACCAAGGCACAGCAACTTTCTCTCGCAGTCATTAAAGAATATACGGATTCTGCCTGGTTCAGCTATGCCCGACTAAGCATCAAACAGCATGATCGTTTTTTCCCACAAAATGAAGCTCTTAAAAAGCGCAAAAAAGACTTTGTGGTGGCTGACTTCAAAGCTAACTATTATGGAAGTCGCTTGCTGAAAAAAGAGGTGAACGGACAGCCGGTTTCAGAATTTATATGGAATGGAAATGAGCTCCTATGCGATGCAGGAAAGGTTCCTAACACCATTCAAGATAAAGTGGAACAGCGCATCAATTATTTCCGTCGCGCTGCAGGAGTTCCTGATTATGTGAAGCTCGATACCATCAAAAATGCCGCTTGTCAAAAGGCTGCTTTGATTTATCAGGTGAATACTGGGAAAATGTTCACCGAACCTGCCATTACATGGAAATGCTATTACGAAAGTGCCGTTGAAGCCGCACAGCTTTCTGCCCGGGTATTCGGACAAACCACCGTTTTTGCGGTTACCTCTATCATGGCCGATCAGGGGGATGAAAATATATCTGTAGGAAATCGTCGTTGGCTATTATTCCCCCCTGCTAGGAATATGGGACATGGAAGCACCAATAAGGTAGCGCTGATTTGGACTTTAGATGATGGGGGCGATAAGGATACGACTGATTTTATGGAAGATTTTGTGTCATGGCCTCCTCGCGACTTTTGCCCAACCATGTTCGCTTTTCCACGCTGGAGTTTTTCGCTCTACGCCGATTTAAGCAAGGCTAAAGTAAGCATGACTGCCAACGGTCAAAGCCTTCCAATCGCGCAAGAAAAGCAGGTGTATGGCTATGGAATGCCAACGGTGGTTTGGTCACCCGGGTTTAAGCCAGAACAAGGAAAGACCTATACTGTGACTGTTCAAGGAGTTCTAATCCATGGAGAAAAGAAAGCGAGAACCTATACCTATACGGTGGAGTTTATCGATCCGATGCAGTAAGCTATTGAATGCCTAAGCGTTTTTTGGCCACATCCCGATTAAAGGCCGCGTTTTCATTGCTTGGGTCTAATTGCACGGCAACTTGCAGCGCATAATAGGCGGAATCCACTTGACGTGATAATAAATATTCGGCGCCTAGATTGCTCCAAGCCTCGGCATTTTTCGGGTCTGCCTGAATGGCCTGGGTGTAGTATGATTTAGCTAATTGATGCTCTCCCTTCAGGTATTGAATGTTTCCCAAATTATTAAAAGCTAAAGTATGATTCGGCTTCAACCGCAGGCAATCTTTGAAGCATAATTCTGCCATGGTATAATCGCCCATAGCCAAATTACACATCCCGAAATTATACCAGGTGGCGGCATCATTTCCGTATATATTAATAGCATTACGATATAATTCAGCCGCTCTTTCCAGCACTTTCTGATCGCTTTCTTCTGTTGCAATCGCTTGCTCATAAAGCGCAAAGGCCAAAGCTGAATTCGCGCGAATACTATTTGGTACTTTTTCAATATCTGCTTCGAACAGGGTTAAATTATCTTTCCAATCTGCTGTTCTATTCCAAATCAAGACTGACCAGAAAAGCAAGGCGGGGATATATAGCCACTGCAAGAATTTCCATTTCTTATGGGCCAAAATCAGCAGCACCACAAAGGCAAAAGAGGGAATAAATAAAAAACGTTCCGCTAGGGTGGCCTCCAGTAGGAAGAGCAAGTGTAGGTAGAGGAAAATTGAAAGAAGAAAAAAGAACAGGGACCAGGTAAATACATCAGGCTTCTTTGCCTTTCGCAGGATGAAAAAGCTCGCCAAGAGAAAAATGCCTAAGCCTAAAAAACTTTCCCAATGCATCCATCCATGAAGTGCAAAATGGTTAAATGAATAATCCCAGCTGAGTTGGTAGGGCGCTACGAGTAAAATCAAGTACTCTACTAAAAAGGCAAAGCCCATCGCACTTTGCTCTCCATAACCTGATGCAAAAGCCAAGGCATTATTCACTACATCTACTTGTTCAACCCCAGTAATAACCGAGAGCCTTGCTGCCATATAAATTCCCATTGGCACCAAAAAAAGCAGGGCTCGTTTATCAAAGGTTCTGCTCCGAAGTAAATCAAGACTTGGGAAAATCAAAATCATGGGCAGAGCCGATTCCTTGCTGAAAAGGGCTAGGAGATACGTGCCGAATGCTATCCATATAAACCCTTTTTCCTCCTTTCGTCCCCACGCATAAAAGCTGGCAAAAAGAAACAAGGCCATCAAGAGGTCATCTTGGGCTTTGATATTAGCTATTACCTCCGAATGAACGGGCAATAGCGCATAAAGTAAGGTGCCGAACAAGGCCTGTTTCCAGGTCAGAAGCTGACTTAAAAACAAAAAAACTACCCAGAGAATGCCTGCATAAAGTAGCAGGCTCAAGCCATGATAGCCCCTTGGGTTTTCGCCAAAAAGGCTCACTTCTATCGCATAAAAAGCAGAGGCAATTGGACGGTATTCATTGGCCTGCTCACGCTGGTCGTAGCCATAATAGTAGCTCTCCTGAAAAATTTTAGGAATCCCTCCAATACCCTCTTGGACCAAATCATTATTGACAATCGCTGGGAAATCATCGACTGCAAAGCCGTTGCTTAAACTTCGTCCATACAAAAGCACCGCCAACAGCAAAATGCCGCTGAACACTATCCACTTATTCTTTTCTTGCTTAAGAAATTCGTTCATAGGTCAGGAAAGTGAAGGCATAGGCATGTTTTTCGTCTATACCATGCTCCACGCGGTTTACCTCTTTCCATTCCGACTCGTCGAGTTTAGGAAAAAAGGCTTCTGCTTCGAAGGATGCATGCACTCGGGTAAGATACACTTTGTCACAAAAGCGAAGCCCTTGATGATAGATTTCTCCGCCGCCAAGCAGAAAGCACTCTTCCTCTTCCATGGTTTTGGCTAAGGCAATTGCGTCTTCGATAGAATGTACTACATGAACTTTTTCTGGCGCATACGTTTCGCTTCGTGTGATGCAGATATTTTCCCTGTTCGGTAGCGGACGGCCAAAGGATTCAAGTGTTTTTCGGCCCATGATTACGGCATGTCCCGAAGTGGTCGTTTTAAAAAAACGCATGTCATCAGGAAGATTCCAAAGCAAGTCATTATTCTTTCCAATGGCATTATTCTCCGCGGCAGCAACAATGGCAGTCAATATCATACTACAAGTTTAGGGTCTGTTGGGGCAAAATCGAGTAGGAAGATAGCGAAAAAGAATTTTTGCTGTCTGTCCTCTCACACCACCGTGCATGCCTCGCACACGGCGGTTTCACTTGGATTTGAGTCTTGCGGCATTTACAAGCAGTGAGTACAATCCTTGTTTAAATGCCCGACTAATATTTTCGAGCAAACATACTGCTGCCATTAAATGGCTGACTAAGGCTCGTTCTTGTTCGCCTGCTCCCTTTGCTTGCAAACCCTTTCCTGCTTCTGCTCCGTATACGACTTCACAGTCTTCTGAATGGGGAAGAGCCTTCCTGTTAAACTCATTCGTAAATAAGTCTCCCGGATAAACTATTGCTTGCTTCTGCTCCACAATTTGACTTTTGAACCAACTGCTCCTTACTGTTTGTGATTCAGGCCTTCGATTTTGGTAGCTAACCTCAAACTACTATGCCCTCTGCTGACTTCTTGATATACATCTATCCACATCACTGCTTCTATTGCCCTGTTGGGGCGTATACCAAGAACTCTCAGGATAAGGTCTCTCACTTTCATCAGGTGACGCCTGATTTACCAATTGTGGTTACGGTTGAATTTTGGGCTAAACACAATCCATTGCTCGCTCACCCCGCCAGACTATAGACCATGCGTGACATACAAAAAAGGCCATCCGAAGATGGCCTTGTCTAATATTCAGTTTTACAATAATTCCAGTAGGAAGAAGATAAGCCCTATGACTATAAGAATACTTCCAACTAAATTAAAAATGCCTCCGAGTGGCTGCGGAAGGAGAAACCCTATCAATAACAGAACTAGTCCAATAATGATTAAGCTGAGCCATTGGCCGCGTGCTTCAAGTCCCGTTTTCTCTTTGAATTCTTTTTTAGTTACGTTTTCCCCTTTTGTGATGATGTCCTTCAATTTGGTAGGGTCCTGCGCAATATTCTTGAGCATTGTTTTGGATTCTTCAGAACGCAATTTTTTAAGCACCTCTCTTTTGGTTGGTGTTGGTGCAATGCTTTCTGGTTTTTGAGCCTGATTCGCCTCAGGGGCAATCACTTCCGGCTGCGTGATATCGATGTTTTTAGGTGTAATTGCTGCAACTTCCTTGGGCGCTTCAACAAGCTGTTCTTTTGTTTGTTGATTTACACGCACCTTAGCCCGGCTTGAATAGCGCTGTTGGCTACAAGATGAAAAAATGAGGGTGGCAGTGGTTACCACCATAAGAAGGGTGTTAAGCTTTTTCATAGGTAAGTGTTTAAGTTTCAATTAAAATATAAAATTACGCCATTAATTCGATACTAATCTATTCTATTTCAAAACGGAAGCCCACATAGGCCATCGCGCCCATAGAGGGGCCCCAAACCATGGAGGCATCAAAATAATTTCCATAGGGGTTGGCCGCGTCTACAATTAATTGCGTTTGTTTCACATTCAATAAATTCTCTGCGCCCAAATATGCTTCCCAACGTTTCCATTTCTTACTTATCTGAGCATTGAGGTTCACATAGGCAGGTGAGCTAGCCTCCAAACGAAGAGCTTCAGGATTCTCGCCCAAATCTGGTAAACGTTTTTTTCCAATAAATTGACTGGTCACATCGAAACTCCACTTATTCTTCGTGCTATACGCCACATTGATAAATCCTCTATGCTGAGGTATCAATGCCTTTTGCCGAAGGCCTGTACTAAAGGTGGTGCGCACATCCAAATAGCGGTATGCAAAGCGTAGTTCTAAGCGTTTCATCGGTTCGATGGTAAACTGCGCTTGTACCGTTTGGCTGAATGATTTGCCTTTCAAATTATAGATGGATACTTCTCGGGCAGAATTGTCGAGATCAATAACCGTTTGATTCTGGAAATTCACGAAATAATAATCCACGCTGAATTGGGCCGTTCTTCGCGAACTCACCTTGAAAGTATAGGTATAGTTTCCTCCATAGTTCCAAGATACTTCTGGTTGAAGTCCTCCCTTTCCCGGATATCCTATGCCTTCCATTACCAGTTTTCGTGAGCTCACAAAAATGCTGCTATTCTCTGTAAAGATATTCGCGGTTCTTTGTCCGCGACCAGCACTTGCGCGTAAAATATGCTTTTCATTGATGGCATAACGCATATGTGCTCTTGGCGTAAAGAATGCGCCGAAAATCGAATTATAATCAAAACGTGCTCCCAAGACGGCCGAAAATTTCTCGGCCAACTTATACGTATACTCAGCAAAAATTCCCGGAACGATTTCAGTACGCTGAAAATCCATTGAATTGAATGTTTCATCATATTGGTCGGCCAAAAGACTCATTCCTCCGCTTAAGGTATGTCGATCAAGATCATCGAATTTCCGGTTGAAAATAAAGCTTCCGAAGAGGTTATCATGAAGCCCTCTATAGGTATTTAACCCCGACAGAAAATCGTTCTGATAATGATTCGCATGAAACATGAAACCAATGCTCGTCTGCTTTTCTTCCGTAGCGGGTCTGCCCAATTTTGCCCAAGCTCCCAATTGACGGGTGATATACTCCACACCATAGGGAGATATGCTATCGCGTTCCATGCCCTTCTTATAGCCAAGTTGTCCCGAGATTCGCTGGTCATCAATAAATTTTAGACCAATCATACCCTCCCAGTTCTTTCCTTGGTATTTGTAGCGGTTAATGATATTTATCCCATTTCCAGAAGGAAGGTTATAGAAGCCGTCCTTATTTGGGTCACTTTGGTTTTTGGTAATATTACCATGAGCCATCAAGCTGGTTTTCCATCTATCATTAATTTTTGCACGGGTAATTACGTTCAATTCAGATCTGCCAAATTGATTTACATACGCGTTCACATGAAGTTTTGGCGCTGTTTCAGGTTTGATTAAGTCGATATTGATTTGTCCACTCATGCTTTCAAATCCATACACAACCGAACCTGCGCCTTTGGAGAGATAGATGTTTTCAACAAAAGGTCCAGGAATAAAGCTCAATCCCGTGGAGGCATTTAGTCCGTGAACCATGGGAATGTTTTCTACCAAAGTTTGGGCATATATCCCCGATAAACCAAGCATCTGAATCTGACGAATACCCGTCAAAGCATCAGAATAGGATACTTCCACGGTTGGGTTAGTTTCAAAGCTTTCGCTTAGGTTACAACAAGCCGCTTTCTTCAATTCGTTTTTCCCCAGAATTTCGGTCTTCATGCTGCCTATGGACCCAATGGTGGTGCCTTTTCTTTCTTCCTTGACCACCGCCTCATCCAGTTCAATGGTCGATTTCAGCGAAATACGAACGGTCGTTTTTCCTCGCGTTTCAATGGTATCGTTGGCATAACCGGTATAGGTAACGAGCAATAAAGTGGTTTCTGGAACTCGCTCTATGCTAAAATTCCCTTGCTCATCGGCAACAGTACCTCGCGTGGTATTGAGCCATAAGACAGAAGCATAAGGCAGGACTATTTCTTTTCCTGCCTCATCTCCAAAAATTTGTCCGCTCAGCTTGTCTTGGGCGCCCACGTTTAGGCTTAGAAGTGCTAGGCTAAATAGGACGAAAAACTTCATGGTTTGAGCTCTTTAGCTCGCTCATAATGACAACATCCTGGAAGGTCTTCATAGGTTTCATCTGATGCCATTTGCTTCTCGGTATCATGGCCCGCTTTGGCAATTAATGTATGAATAGTGTCGTCGTCGATTTTCGTTTTATCGTAAACGACTTCGATCATTTTGGTTTCAACACTCCAGTCGGCAGATTTTACGCCTTGGACATCAAGAGCCTCTTCGATGCGCTCTTTGCACATTTCACAATTGCCCTTAACCTGGAAGCGAAGGGTGTCCATTTCGCCCTTTGCAAAGAGTGCTTGAGCGCTTAAGATAATAGCGGTGAGTATAATTAGTTTAATCGTTTTCATGGGGGATAAGTTCAATGGTGTAGCGGCCCGCTTTCGTTAATTCCTCTTGCACGTCGGCCAAATTTATTTCTGCATTGAGGTCTAATTGTACGCGGCCTGTTTCAAGACTCACGTTAAATGTATTAATGTCTTTTTGCTGTCCGAGCACGGATGAAACGCTTGCCACACAATGGCCGCATGTCATTCCACGAACAATTATTTCTTGTTTCATGTAAGATGTTGTTAAAGTTTAAGAATGCCCGATAGGGCGGAAATCAGGAAAGGGTATCAAATAAGAAAGGAGGCGAAACGCATGTATAAGCGTTTGGGACTCGGTGGGCTTATTGCCGGGTTAATAGAAAATTTGTCGCGTTTGGTTACGAATTGAAATATACTCTGGTACGCGCTGGTACCTTGGGAAAACACGAGAAAATTTAAACCTGCGTTTGTTTCTGTTTTCTGAATCTTGTCGCTATCGTCTTGAAGGAAAACTTGCTGAGAATTGCAGCAGTCATCGTCCAAGTCCATCATCATACAACACGCTGGAATTTCTTTATCGCCAGAGAAAAAAGCAATATCACTTAGCTCGTCGCCGCAATAGTCCAAGCGCATCGATAGCCCAAAATTGGCAGTCGAATAAAGTAGGAGCAGTATAATTGCAGCGAACTTTTTCATTAGATACAAAGTTAACAACAAAAACCTATCCAAGAAAGATGCGTATTGCCTGGTCGGAATTGTATTGTCACCCCTTGCCTGAAGGACATCGTTTTCCTATGGACAAATATTCCCTAATCCCCTCTCAGCTTCTTCACCAAGGGATTGTGCGGGAGGATCAATTCTTCTCGCCGGCCTTGGCAGCAGTACAAACCTTGCTGCTTACCCATGGCGAAGAGTATGTGCACGCCGTTCTTTCCCTTCAGCTTGAACCCCGCGCTATGCGAAAAATAGGCTTCCCACTTTCCCAACAGCTTGCCGACCGAGAGCGCATCATCACCCAAGGAACCATCGAGTGTGCTTTGGCTGCCTTGAAGGAAGGAGCTGCCATGAATGTGGCTGGTGGAACCCATCATGCCTATAAAAATAGTGGGGAGGGCTTTTGCCTATTCAACGACTTCGCGGTGAGCGCCAATTATCTCTTCCATCATGAAAAAATAAAGAAAATAGCGGTGATCGACTTGGATGTGCACCAAGGAAATGGAACCGCAGCAATCTTCCAAAACGACCCGCGCGTATATACCTTTAGTATTCATGGAAAGGACAATTACCCCCATCATAAGGAACAATCCGACTGGGATATTCCTCTACGAACCGGAACCCAAGGAGAAGAATATCTCCAACGATTAAAAGAGGCCTTGCCAAAAATTTATGCTTTGGCTCAGCCCGAACTGGTGTTTTTTGTCTCGGGGGTAGATGTATTGGCTGGCGATAAGCTCGGGAAACTTTCCTTAACAAAGGCAGAATGTAGAGAACGAGATCGGCTTGTTGCACGCTTTTTTGCTGAGCGAAATATTCCCCTAGTAGCTGCCATGGGTGGAGGGTATGCTCCTCAAATTGCCGATATTGTGGATGCACATTGCGCAACATTCGAAGAAATTCAGTCGGCCTATTTTGTCTAAATGCCCATAAAACCACGATTTGAGCGGATATCCCAAAATATTTACGCATCAATTCAAAAAAAACCCTTGTTAAATTAATCCCGAATTCCCGTAAATTAGCTTTATGAAAACGACACCCAGTTAAGCAAGTGCTCTGGGTTTGTTTTCAGTGAATTAAACAACAAAGATTAAAATGAAAAAGACAGGGACCGACAGGATCGCCGGAAAGAAAAAGCCCTCTTCTCCGAAGCCAAAAGCTTCAGACGACAAGAAAAACGAAAAGTACAAGAAACAGTTATTGAGTCCAGAAGAAGATGATGATGATGACTTTGATTCTGTGCCGTCGGATGATGAGCTCGATTTCCAACTTGACGACTTCGACGATGAGGATGAGGATGAGGATGAGGATGAAGACGACGACGACGACTATTAATTCAAACTGAGTTAATTGACTCTTTCTGGCCGGCTAGTTCCGGCCATTTTTTTTATATGTCAAGGTTGATTTCTGGGGTAAGAATGCGATTGCTTTCATTTAAAGCGCGATCGTTGAGCCATAATTCTAGCTGAACGCGCTTGGGATCATGTCCATTCAAAAGCACTATTGCAAAGTCTACACGTAACTCCATCGTTCCTGTTATTTCCTTATATTTTCCTTCGGGGGTAATGCTCGGAAGACGTTGATTATAGCTAATGGTATCATTCGAAAAACCATCAATATAGTAGACCTTCATGCCATTATTCAAACCAAAAAAGTCGGTATGAAGGTTATAAAAAAAAGGGTCCCCGATTTGAAAAGGAGCAAGCGTATCGCTTTCATTATAGCCGATATCTCCATTGCCGTCTTCAAAATTAAAGCGAATAACTAGGAGCGAATCTTTTCCCAAGCCATTCTGGTATTTTTCATAGCCGAGATAGGTGATGCTCGGAATTTCACTGCCTGTTTTCTCTTTGCTGCACGAGGCGACTAGGAGCAATCCAAGTAGAACACTTAATTTTGACACAGAGAAAATGAATCGGGAAGCAGCCATCGCCATCATAGAAAACACAAATTACACCAATTTCAACGAAATGGCGATGGAGGTATTTTCTTATCAATCAGAAAAAGTGCTTCCTTTTCAGCTTTACCAGAAACTCATTGGCTTTTCTGCGCATGGAACTATTCTTCCTGAATGGATTCCCTTCTTGCCCATTTCCCTCTTTAAAACGCACTCAATTCTTGCAGAAGGACACGTTGCCGAAGTCAGCTATTTCAGCAGCAGCACTACTGGAAAAGGAGCTAGTCAGCACCAGGTAGCCGATAATAGCCTTTATCAATTAAGCTATAGAAAGGCTTTTGAGCATTTTTATGGAAATCCGAAAGACTGGTGTATTCTCTGCCTGCTTCCGGGCTATTTGGAACGGGAAGGAAGCTCATTGATAGCCATGGCCCAAGACTTGGTTAAGCAAAGCTCCGATCCACAAAGTGGCTTTTTTTTATACGAGCATGATGCCCTGAACCTTATTCTCCAGCAAAAAATTGCGGAAGGAAAAAAGACCATACTCCTCGGCGTTTCCTTTGCTCTGCTCGACTTTGCCGAAACCTTTCAATTGCCTGAATCCGATTTGGTAGTGATGGAAACAGGTGGTATGAAGGGCCGAAAAAAAGAAATGGTTCGCAGTGAATTGCATGAAAATCTTTGCAAATCCTTTGGTGTTAAAAGCATTCATTCGGAATACGGCATGACTGAACTTCTGTCCCAAGCCTATTCCAAAGGAGGAGGCCGCTTTGAATGTCCGCCTTGGATGCGTGTTTTTGTGCGAGACCAAAGTGACCCTTTTTCAGAGAATTTAATCGGAAAGCGTGGCCGTTTATGCGTCATTGACTTGGCCAATATCTATAGCTGTAGCTTTATAGAAACCGAAGATCTGGGTAGTGTATATGAAGATGGAAGCTTCGAAGTTTTAGGCCGCCTCGATTTCAGCGATATGCGCGGCTGTAATGTGATGGTGAGTCGCTAAACCAAAACATCGGCATAGGCTTCGCGGTTTTTCGTCATCCTGGCTTTAGCGAAGGGGCAAAGTGGTGGAATTTTTATTCCTTTTTCGCGAGCAAAATCAGCCCCGGCATCAACGAGCTTCTTTCCAGCACCTTGTCCTTTTAGCTCTTCACCGATTTCTGTATAATCCATGATGATTTTCTCTGGCCCAGCATATACATAGGTCATTTGGCCCAACTCTCGCTCTTCAGCATGAATCACAAAACGGCCTCTTACGCCATTATCTTCTTGGTCTATTTTCCAATCCATCCCGATTGCTACCGGGAAGAGGAAAATTTCAACCTCGCCCTTCTACGTCTGCCATAGCCGAAGTATGAGGCGAAGGCGGAAACATTCTACGTCCGCCATAGCCGAAGTATGAGGCGAAGGCGGAAAGCTTTATCTTTGCCCCTTATGCTGGACAAACTGGAAGCCATTTGGCAACGTTGGGAAGATGTAGGCATTGCTTTGGGTGATCCTGGAGCGGTGGCTGACATGAAACGTTTTACCAAACTCAATAAGGAATACCGCGACCTTACTCCTATTGTAGACCAATACAAAATCTATAAAAACCTACTCGAAAACCTCGACAATGCGCGGGGTATCTTAAAAACGGAGAAGGACCCAGAGATGCGCGAAATGGCCCAAGAGGAGTTAGCAAGTCTGGAGAAAGAAAAATCGGCCGTCGAAGAGGAGGTGCGGATTATGTTGATTCCAAAAGATCCCGAAGACGATAAAAACTGTGTGATGGAAATTCGCGCCGGAACGGGTGGAGACGAAGCGAGTATTTTCGCTGGAGACCTCTACCGTATGTATACCCGCTATTGCGACGAGAAAGGTTGGAAAACCGAAGTGGTCGACGTAACCGAGGGTACCGCCGGGGGGTATAAAGAGGTGATTTTTGAAGTAAGTGGAGATGGCCCTTATGGCATTCTGAAGTTTGAATCAGGTGTTCACCGTGTTCAGCGTGTTCCGGCTACTGAAACCCAAGGACGCGTGCATACCTCGGCAGCTACTGTTGCCGTATTGCCCGAGGCCGAAGAGGTCGACGTAGAAATCAACCCTGCCGATGTCGAATTGCAAACTTCCCGTTCGGGAGGTGCGGGTGGTCAGAATGTGAACAAGGTAGAAACCAAGGTTCAACTTACGCATAAGCCTTCAGGCATTGTAGTGGTGTGTCAGGTGGAACGCTCCCAGCTTGGAAACAGAGAAAGAGCCATGCAAATGCTGCGGACCAAACTCTATGAAAGAGAATTGGAAAAACACCTGAGTGCTATTGCCAGCAAACGTAAAACGATGGTGTCTAGTGGCGACCGTTCGGCAAAAATCCGCACCTATAATTTTCCACAGAGTCGTATCACTGATCACCGTATTGGTCACACTGCCTATAACCTTGATGCCGTGATGAATGGGGATATTCAAGACATTATCGATCAATTGCAATTGGCCGAAAATGCCGAGAAAATGAAGAACGAAGGCGCCATTTAAGGCAAGGTATCCAACTATTCTTGGTATCTTCCCGTTACTATTCTATGCGCGGGCCAGCACTCTTTTTCTTCCTTCTAATTGCACTCCAAACATGGGGACAACGCAAGTATAATGTCTATCTAAGCATGAGTCCTACCGTGACCTTTGGAACTCGCTTTGCAGATGGAAGCACCCAGTTTACTTCGCCAGACAATAGGACAGGCAAAAACACCATCTATCCATTATATTCTGTTTTAGACGGATACCCCAATCCAGAACTTACCGCTATTCAGAATTTTGCTCGAAAATTTACTTGGGGCGTCTTATTGGAGACTTACCTGAATGAAAAACATAGTTTCAATATTGGCCTCGAAATTGGCTCACGCGGCTATAAACTAAATAGTGAACGTAGTATTTCATCGCTTATCAGTTATCGAAATATAAGCATGCCCTTGTATTTCAGTCGCTATAAATGGCTAGGCAAATACTGGACTTTTAAAGTCAATTATGGCGGTCATCTCAACTATTCCTATTCCATCCCCAAAAGCAATAAGGTGGTCGATATCAAAAAGCTCCCCGAGTTTTACCCGACCTTAGGTGGAGGAATCGAGATGGCCTATATGGGCAAAGAAGGAAAGCTATCCTTTGAGTTGGCGTATTTCCATGGTTGGCGTAATATCATTGATCACGTATATATTGGTGTCGACAACCGTTATGGAGAGCGCATTACCGCTACAGGCTCCCATCTGCGCTTGGCTTTAAAGTATAATTTCAAGCGCCTTGGTAGAGATAAAAAGGCCAAAAAGCCATCCCTGGTGATTAATCCCCCCATACCAATTCCTGTGCAACCCTATATCGACCGCATGCTCAAAGAAGCTGAAGAGATTTCACTCAAACATCAAGAGGTCATATTCTGCTTTTTGGATGATCAGACCATTGATGGGGATTCCATCCAAGTGATGTGGAATGACTCCCTTCTATCCCTTGCTATTGGCTTGGAGAAAGAACCTTACTGCATTCCTTTAAAGTTAAAACTTGGTGCCAATACCTTGATTGTTCATGCCATCAACGAAGGAAAAATCAAACCGAATACGTATGAAATCCGTATCCAAGATGGGGAGGAAGCACGGGTTGTACGAATGAAATCAGACTTACAGAGTTCGGCCGTACTCAACGTTACCTGGAAGCCTTAGGCCATTTGCTGCATCTCCAATAGACTGCGATATAATCCTTTATGATCAAACAGTTCTTGGTGTGTGCCGCGTTCGATGATTCTTCCATCATCTAAAACAATTATTAAGTCTGCTCCTTGAATCGTGCTCAATCTATGGGCAATAACCAAAGAAGTACGATTCTTCATCAAATGATTCAAGGCCTCCTGAACCAGCCGTTCGCTCGTTGTATCAAGGGCGGAAGTCGCTTCATCCAAAATCAAAATCTGCGGGTTCTTCAAGATGGCACGGGCAATGGCAATTCGCTGACGTTGGCCTCCGCTGAGTTTTCCTCCACGGTCGCCGATATTGGTATAATACCCTTTGTCCATCTGCTCAATAAACTCATGCGCATTGGCGGCCTTCGCTGCCTCTACCACCTGCTCAAAGCCAACTTCATGGTTTCCAAAGGTGATATTATTATAAACCGAATCATTGAATAAAATGGACTCTTGGGTAACCAAGCCCATCAATCCACGAAGGTCTTTTACCTTGACATCGCGAATGTCTATTCCATCAAAGAGCACATGTCCTTCTGTTACATCATAGAATCGCGCCAAGAGGTCTGCCAGGGTTGATTTACCACTTCCTGAAGGACCAACCAGCGCCACGGTTTTACCTTTCGGAATTTTAAAGCTTATATTATGAAGGGTTTTCTTGTCGGGGTTGTATTGAAAGCCCACATTTTTATACTCTACTCCCTCCTTGATTTCATCCAAAGAAAGTGCATTCTGTGCTTCCTTAAGCATTTCTGGAATCTGCAAAATCTCTTCAATACGATCGGCCGAAGCGGATCCTTTTTGCACATTATAGAAGGCCGTTGAAAAGGCTTTGGCCGGATCAATTACCTGGGCAAAGAGCACGATAAAGTAAATAAACGCTGAAGGATCCATAATGCCTGTTTCGGTTTGAACCATCCGTCCTCCAATATACAGCACCACGCTCAAGGTGATAAAACCCAAGGTTTCAGACAAAGGCGAACTAATATCCCGCGAGCGATTTACGAGTACATTGATTGTACTCAGGTGGCGGTTTTCGGTACTGAACTTCCTAAAAAAATGTGCTTCCTTTCCAAAGCCCTTGATAATACGGATGCCGCTCAGGCTTTCTTCAAAAAGTGACATGAGAATACCCAAACGGCCTTGTGCTCTGCTTGCGTGACGTTTTAATCGTTTTCCAATACGGGATACCAAAATTCCATTTAAGGGAAGCAGAATCAGAATGATGATAGTAAGTTTCCAGCTCATTACAAGCAGAATAGATAGGGTAACTAAAATGGTAAAAGGCGCTTTAAAGATAGCCTCGAGGCTGGTCATAATCGCAAATTCCACTTCGGTCATATCATTACTCATCCTGGAGATGATATCGCCTTTTTTCTCATCCGAAAAATAACTGAGCTGGAGACGCATCACTTTTTTATAGACCGCATTTCTCAAGTCACGAATTGTATTGTTTCGGTAGGGAATCAATACATAAAGGGCGAGGTAACGAAAAATGTTTTTGAGAATCGAAAATACAACCACAGCAACGCACACCAAGAGCAAGCCCATACCCACATCGTCCCCGCTCAGGTCTTTAAGAAAAAGGATGAATTCGTTATTAAGCCTGGTCAAGCCCGTTGCCCCTTCTTTCGTCACGGTCCCATCCTTACCGAATAGGTAGTTTAAAAAAGGCATCAACATGGTAATAGATACCATGCCGAATATAATGCTGAGGAAATTAAATAGGACGTTCAGGTAAGCCAGCTTCCTATAAGGGCGGGCATAACGAAGCATCCGAAAAAAGTTTTTCATAGAAAGGCTCAAATATACAGGCTTTTATCTGGCAAAGAATGCTCTTTCGTCTCCTTATTCCACGCACTAATCGACCATAAATCCAAGACGCAAGCCCATCATTGGGGATACTCCCGCACTACCATAACTCCATGAGAACTCATCATTGGCATAGCTAGGAATATAGTTTTCCGTGAATTTGCTGTTCACCCTTCTAAGGGAAAGGCCAAAATTCCATTCATAATAAAACCCAATAGGGGTCTTCCAAATCATGCCAAGCAGATAATCCATGCTCAGGCGATTGTATTCCTTAAATACTGGGGCTGTTTCCTTCACCAAAACAGTTTGATTATTGAGGGTTCGCTCTACCCATATTTTGTCTTCGCCTTCGATACGAAAGTGGTTATAGCCAAAAGAAAGATGTGCAAAAGCACTATTTCGCTCTTTGCTTTTTTTCGTTTCATTCCAAAAGACATACCGCGCTCCTCCATGAAACCCATACCCGCTTAGGTCACCGTCTTCGGAATACGTCAGATTACCGCTATAATATTCTGGTGACAGGTATAGATGCAGTTTCAGACGAATTGGAACTATAAAATCCATCTTCAAACCATGCATAAAAATATGTGGCACCGACAATCCCACCACTAATCGAGGGGAGGGATTCATTGTCGAATCAGACTGTCCGGTAACTATGTTAGGCACTAAAATAAGGACGACTAGAGTGCCCATAAAACTCAGGCCTCTGCTCATCCAACCGCAATTTTACTCAATAATTTCAACGAGCCATTTACCAATTCGTACTGGTAAAATCCGTCTTCTGCAATCACGAACAAGAGCTTGCCGATGGGAATAACATCTAAGGCATTGGTCATCGGATAGGTGGCCAATGACACGATGTTTTTAGGGTCAGATACGTCAAGGTGTTTCAGTCCGTTATCGCACACAAATAGGTTCCAATTTTGATCGATTCCAAGGCCACGAGGAGAAGTCATTGCTGCTGTATTGATGAGCTTCGGTTGCGCAGGATTGCTGATGTCGAGAATTTCCAACTGATTTAAACCGCGTCCGCAGCGTCCATTAGTTGCGTTTCGAAGCGTCACGTAAGCATAATCATCGTTTGCCACCACGGGGTCGCAGGATATAACATGGGTATAAACTCCCACCTGAACAGGGCCACTTGGGTTGCTGATATCATAAATAAACATCCCCGATTGTGATCCAATGAATAAGAAATTGTCTTTAGGAAAGATCGTTTCTATATCATTTCCAATAGCCGTTTCTCCCATTGCCTGAGGATTTCCTGGAGTAGAAATATCGAAGGCTTTTAGCGATTTCACATTGACGGCATACAAGGTGTTTCCACTGATTGCAAAACGAGCCGTTGAACCCCCTGTTCCTCCAGCGCCTCCAGTTTCTCCCCCAGTAACGCCGCTATCAAAGTTTGCTTGTCCTGATTTTTCACAAGAAAAGGCAAGGATGGCGATAAATAGATATAGGCTTAATTTTTTCATTTCCATGCGATTATGATTGTGTTTTCTGGCCTTTTATCGGCGCGGTAAGCTTCGGGCATGCTAATATAGTCGGGCGGCAAGAGTTCCGGGAATACATTCGTTTTTCGACTCAGCACTTGGATATCGTTTAAATTTGCGATATTTAAACTTACCAAATCCACGGCATTGTCTGCATAGAGCACTTGATTTTTCACTGCCAAGTCCACACAGCCAGGAATAGCTATAAAGGAAGTGTTCACCGGATTTTTTGGGTCACTATTATTGATGATGTGAATGCCCTCATATTTTTCCGTGATGAAGATAAACTCGTTATAATGATAGATTTTTCCAGGATTTTTGAGTGCCTGAGCATCCACGACCTTGACAGATTGCTCCAATTCGGTCCGCTTCATTATGATGGGAGTATAGGTGGTATTGCTCGGAAGCCCCGGCTCTACTGATGAGCCCCAATCGCATGCGCTCAGAAACAAGCAGCATACAAACACGCTCGACAAGAGGATTGCAGATTTTCTCATGATGAAATTTACATGCATTTTAGCATTAAAACCAATCCTAATTTTATTTCTCAAAAGCTTTCGACGAAAAGGCTTGTGAATACATCTCTTAGATACCCCTATTTTCTGCTTGCTTATTGCTATTTTTGTCTTCCCAATGAAAATTGTAGATCATATTAAAGACGCCAAAGGAACCTTGTTCTCCTTTGAGATACTTCCCCCCTTGAAGGGAAATAGCATCGAATCGCTGTATTCTGGAATTGCCCCACTCATGGACTTCGACCCGAAATTCATCGACGTAACCTACCACCGCGAAGAGCATCTGCTACGCGAAAGACCAGATGGTGGTTTTGATAAGGTAGCCACGCGGAAACGTCCGGGTACCGTTGGAATCTGTGCGGCAATCATGAACAAATACCATGTGGATGCCGTTCCTCACTTGATTTGCGGTGGGTTTAGCCGAGAAGAAACAGAAAATGCCTTGATCGATTTGGCCTTTTTAGGTATTGATAATGTGCTCGCTCTGAGGGGTGATAACCTCAAAGGTGATGCGATGTTCAAACCTGAAGACGAAGGAAATGTCAATGCCCTGGACTTGGTTAATCAGGTTCGTGAAATGAACCATGGCATATACATCGATCAAGAACTAAAAAATGCCACACCTACTGATTTCTGCATTGGTGTTGCCGGATATCCAGAAAAACATCAAGACGCACCAAACCTGCGTTCTGATATCAGCTTCTTGAAGAAGAAAGTAGAGGCAGGCGCCGAGTTTTTGGTGACCCAGATGTTCTTCGATAACAAGAAATATTTTGACTTTGTGAAACTATGTCGCGAAAATGGCATTGGTATTCCAATCATCCCTGGCCTTAAACCCTTCGCCACACAAAAGCAATTATTTGCCCTACCAAAAATCTTCCATATCGACATTCCAGATGATTTGGTGGCTCAGGTAGAAAAGGCCAAAAACAATCAAGAGGTCGTGCAAATTGGCATCGATTGGTGCATTCAACAAAGCAAAGAGCTCAAGGCAGCAGGCGTTCCTGTTCTTCACTATTATACCATGGGCAAATCGGAAGCAACCTATGCCGTGGCCAAGGAAGTTTTCTAGCGTATGAAAGGACTCGTGCTCAAATCGACCGGTTCTTGGTACCAAATTCTTGGTGAAGATGGGCTGGAATACCGAGGCAGGGCACGAGGAAAACTGCGATTAAGCAATATCAAAAGTACCAACCCTATTGCTGTGGGTGATGACGTGCTATTCGACAAAGAACCCAATAGCCAGGAAGAGGACTTGGTGAATATCCATACCATCCTCGACCGCAGAAATTATATCATCCGCAAATCCAATAACCTCTCCAAGCAAACGCAAATTATCGCAGCGAATATGGACATGGTTGCTCTCGTGGTTACAATGGCCGCCCCTGCCACCTCCACTGGATTTATCGATCGCTTTTTGATTACAGCAGAGGCCTACCATATCCCTGCCTTGGTCGTTTTTAATAAGATCGATATTTATGGGGAGCTGGAGTCTGCATTATTGCTCGAATACGAGCGCATTTACGAAAAAATTGGCTACGATTGCTTGCAGGTTTCAGCAGCACGTGGGACCAATATGCACAAGCTTAGAGAAAAATTAGCCAATAAAACCACCTTGTTTTCTGGACATTCAGGGGTTGGAAAATCTACGCTGCTCAATGCCCTTGACGCAACTATTACTCAGAAAACGGGGGCAATTTCTACCTTCTCAAACAAGGGAAAACATACCACCACCTTTGCTGAAATGTTCTTGGCCGAAAACGATAGTCGCTTGATTGATACGCCAGGAATTAAGGACTTTGGCGTGGTCAACGTAGCCAAACAAGAACTCAGTCATTATTTCCCTGAAATGCGCGGGCTATTGCAGCATTGCAAATTCAATAATTGCCTGCACCTCGAAGAGCCCGGTTGCGCCGTTTTAGCCGCCGTTGAATCTGAAGAAATCGAACCCTCGCGTTACTACAGCTACCTCAGCATACTAAACAACGAAGACATCCATCATTAATGCGCCTGGTGATTCAACGTGTTTCCCAAGCCTCTTTAACCGCTAATGGCGAAGACCGCGGTTCTATGGAAAAAGGCTTAGTGGTTTTGCTAGGTATAGAAGGGGCCGATAGTGATGAAGACAGCGAATGGCTGGTCAACAAACTCCTCACTATGCGCATTTTTAGCGATGAGGAAGGGAAGATGAATTTGTCATTGATGGATATTCAAGGCGCGCTGATGATCGTGAGCCAATTCACCCTTCACGCCAGCACAAAAAAGGGAAATCGTCCGAGCTTCATCAAAGCCGCTCGCCCCGAACAGGCCGTTCCTCTCTACGACTCTTTCATTACTCTAACCCATAACCTCTCCCCCCAAACCCCTTTATTAACAGGGCATTTCGGAGCCGACATGCAAATCAGTCTTATCAATGATGGTCCGGTGACGATTACAATTGATTCGAAAAATCGGGAGTAAAACTGGCGAAAAAACTAAAACGTATAGGAAACACCGAGACGGCCGCTGAGAATTCTCCCATTTTGACTGAATTGGCTTGGCCCGTCCGTCCACCAACTATACGATTTTTGCTTAAGGTCATACTGAGCATCGCGGTCTTTAGAGACCCATAGGCCAGCGATGTAAGGTTGAAATAAAAAGGTCAAATTGACTGACCAAGCATTGTTGATGGAGTACGAACATTTGGTAAAAACACCAAGGTTCAATAAATGAAATGACAAACGAGTAAAAGAGACATACTCACTTTCGTATACTTCATTTTCTGGTAGTTATATCCCAAACTTAGACCTCCAAGTAGAATAAACTTATTATTTCGGCTCTGAATAAGTTGCCAGTCTGCCTGATAAGCTAAGGAGTAATTAATGACATATTATTTGTCTTCTAATGTTCCTATGAGTTTATACAAGAGGGTATATAATTGTTTGGCCTCGGTTTCTGAAATGGACAGTTGATCAAACAAGGCGGGCGGAACGTCTTGGGCCAATACTTGAAGTTTCCTTCCTTCTTTTGTTAGGGTAATGATGATGCTTCGTTCGTCTTTGCTTGAACGTGTTCGCTGAATCAATTTCATCTCTTCCATACGCTTTAATAAGGGCGCAAGGGTATTGGATGGAAGCCTTAACTTCTCCGTGATATACCCCACATTCACCTCATCCTTTTCCCAAAGGACCAATAATACCAAGTACTGCGGGTAGGTCAAGCCTAATTCCTGAAGCAGCGGATGATAACATTGTGTTACCAAGCGAGAAGCGGTATAAAGGGGAAAGCATAGTTGTCTTTCCAAAAGAAGCAAATCAGCGGGGTTTTTCATTTTAGAGTTCTTTAAGGATGTACTTTTCCATGGATTCTGGCGTCGTTATCGAGGCAAAGCGTTTCATTGGTCTCCCTTTTTTATCAATCAAAAACTTGGTGAAATTCCATTTGATTTTGCTTCCAAGAATACTCCCCAATTTGCCTTTGAGATACTTAAATACCGGATGCGTTCCAGCCCCATTCACCTCCACCTTTTCGGTAAGCTGAAAGGTGACCCCATGATTGATTTCACAAACCTGCTCCATGTTCTCATTACTCTCCGGCTCCTGCTTCCCAAACTGATTGCATGGGAATCCCACTATTACTAACCCTTGGTCTTTGTATTTCTGATGTAGCTCCTCGAGTCCTGCAAACTGAGGAGTGAGTCCACATCGCGTGGCGGTATTCACCACCAAAACAGTCTTTCCTTTATAGTCAGACATGTTTAGTATTTTGCCATTTGGCGTTTTTACAGAGAGATCATAAAAGCTATTCATATCGTTTCTTGGTATTTATATCGTGTGCGATGTAATAAAGAACAATATCAATGCCAAATGCGGCTTTGTTCATGACGAAACCTTGTTTTCGCCAGAGAAATTTGCGTTCAATTTATTTTGGCTTAGCTTAGGATTTCGGCGCAGAATAATAAACATTACCGTCTCACAGTCTAACCCTCTCAACGTCTCACGGTCTAACTAACGCTCAATCTCCTTGAATGAGACTTAGCTTCTCCCCATCAAAGGTGGCATAGGAATAATAGCGAATCCAATCGCCCAAATTGATATAGCGACTGCCATTGCCCAAATCAATATCGAGCGGCAAGTGGCGATGACCAAATACGAAATAGTCAAAATGTTCCTTTTCAAGAATCTCTTTGCAATACACCACAAGCCATTCCTCGTTCTCCCCTATAAATTTAGCGTCTGATTCAGCATTCGCATGACGACTGCGTTGTGAAAAATAATTGGCGATTCCCAATCCGATGCGCGATGGAATCATGCTAAATGCCCATTGACAAAGTGGATTTCGAAAGATTTTTTTGATGAATTTATAGCCTGCGTCTCCAGGACCTAATCCGTCCCCATGTCCCAAATAGAACTTTTTGCCATTCCACTCTCTCACTTCGGGTTTATGAAATACGGGGATTCCCAGTTCTTCTTCGAAATAGCCGAACATCCACATATCGTGATTGCCGCTAAAAACATAGATAGGAACGCCAGAATCCACTATCTCGGCCATCTTTCCTAAGAGCCTTACAAAGCCTTTCGGAACAACATACGTGTATTCGAACCAAAAGTCAAAGAGATCGCCCATCAAATAGATTTCTTGGGCATCGACACGGGCTTTCTCTAACCAAGCCACTACCTTTTTCTCCCGCTCTAAGCTCTTTTCGCGGTTAGGCACTCCAAGATGGTAATCGGAATTGAAATAGATTTTTTTGCCGGGTTCAAGTTGCATGCTTTTCGTTTTTTCAGCAATCAAATCTGATCATTTACCAAAAATAATACAAGCTCCCTGCGCGCTCCCGACTTATTATTCTCCATTAAAGGCCCTTGAACAAAGGTGATCAGTGAAGGAAGTTTTTCTCCGTAGCGGTTTTTTAAGGTCACCAAAGCTTGACGCATATCATCTCCCATCTTCGATAATTTGCCCAAAACCGCCACAACAGGAACTCCTGATAGATAATCGCGCTGGGTGGTGGCAGAAGAAAATAAGAGTCCGCCATTCCGAGCTGTTAATGCCTCCGCCGCTAAAAGAGCCGCCGTTTGATCCGGGTGTTCGAGATTGTCGGTGATTGGCAGTCCCAAATTCTCTATCTCCTTTCTCAAGTCTAAGTCAGAAACCAAAAGATGTTTGATGCCCTTTTTCTCCATCCATATGATGAGATTCTCATGAAAATCAAAGGAATTATGGCAATAGATAAACCCACCGCCCATCCTGGTAAAGTGTTTCGCAAAGGAAACAGCATGGTCTTCATCCGGGTAATGGAAGATATCGGTTTCCATCTCCACGTCAGGGAAATGCGTGGCGAACTTATTCAATAAGCCCGCCCTCACTTTCTTAAGAATCTTTTCCCGAGGGGTGGTAATATCTTCCATGCCGAGGCAAGATACTAATCTGCTTTCAGATCATCCTCTTGTGAAGGGTTTTCCGCTGATTTCTTCTCCACCTTAGTTTCTTCAGCACCAACCTCAACCTCGTCATCCTGAGCGAGGCTTTTCGCCGAGTCGAAGGGCTCAACCTTACCCTCGTCATCCTGAGCGAGGCTTTCCACCGCGTCGGAGGGCTCAACCTTATCCATATACTCTTGGTAATTGGTTTTCTGGTCGAAAGGACGCTTTCCAATAAGTTGCTCGAGATCGCTTTGGAAGATAATTTCTTTCTTCAGCAATTCTTTGGCAATGATTTCTAAGTTTTCGCGCTTATCAACCAAGAGAGCCTTCGTGCGCTCATAGGCCGATGCAATCAGTTTACGCACCTCTTCATCAATCAGCTCAGAAGTATGCTCAGAATACGGTTTCCCGAATCCAAATTCATTCTGTGAATCATTGAAGGATACATTCCCGATTTTTTCATTCATGCCGTACATAGTCACCATGCCATAAGCCATCTTGGTAATGCGCTCCAGGTCATTTTGTGCTCCAGTAGAAATCTTCTTAAAAACAACCTCTTCAGCCGCTCTTCCACCCAAGGTCATACACATCATATCGATGAGCTGCTCCGTGCGATAGAGGTATTGCTCTTTTGGTAAGTATTGGGCATATCCCAAAGCAGCTACTCCACGCGGAACGATGGATACTTTCACCAAAGGATCCGCAAATTCTAGAAACCATCCTACGATAGCATGTCCTGCTTCATGATAAGCCACAATCTCTTTCTCTTCTGGAGAGATTATTTTATTCTTTTTCTCCAAGCCTCCAATCACACGGTCAACCGCATCTTGAAAGTCCTGCATATCCACCGCGTCTTTGTCTCTACGCGCAGCAATCAAGGCTGCTTCGTTACATACATTGGCGATTTCTGCACCCGCAAATCCTGGGGTTTGTGCAGATAATTTCTTTGGGTCAACATCTGGAGCCAATTTCGTCAATGGCTTCAAATGCACTTTGAAGATGGCTTCACGCCCCACTAAATCTGGACGATCAATGCTAATCTGACGGTCGAAGCGACCGGGACGCATCAAGGCTGTATCCAAAACATCAGGACGGTTAGTCGCAGCCAGGATGATAACTCCTGAATCCGTTCCGAATCCATCCATTTCGGTCAATAATTGATTCAGCGTATTCTCACGCTCGTCATTTCCGCCAGTCATCATGTTTTTACCACGAGCACGTCCAATCGCATCAATCTCATCAATAAAGATAATACATGGCGCTTTCTCTTTGGCTTGGCGGAACAAGTCACGAACACGCGATGCTCCAACACCCACAAACATTTCTACGAAGTCAGAACCCGAAAGCGAGAAGAAAGGCACATTGGCTTCTCCTGCAACGGCTTTTGCCAACAAGGTTTTACCTGTTCCTGGAGGCCCTACAAGCAGTGCTCCTTTTGGAATTTTACCTCCAAGATTGGTGTATTTCTTAGGGTTTTTCAGGAAGTCGACGATTTCCATCACCTCCACTTTTGCTTCTTCAAGTCCGGCTACATCTTTGAACGTAACGTTCACCATAGCGTCTTTGTCGAATAACTGAGCGCGTGATTTTCCGATATTAAATATCTGACCGCCACCGCCACCAGCGCCGCCACCCATTCTCCGCATAACAAAGAGGAAGATGGCTACCATCACGATGATGGGTAATAACCAACCAAGAATGTCTTGGAACCAATTTGGGCGATTATGAAATTCAATCACCACCTTACGGCTCGGATCTACTTTATCAATCGCTTCTTGGAAATATTGTACGTCGCCCACCTCAAAAGTATACTGGGGAGCCTTTTCATTGAATATGCCTTTTTCCTTGACCACATCTTCGTGTCGCGCATTGTTTAAGGCGTCTTTGTTCAAGTATACTTCCGCAACTTTATCATTGACAACATCAATTTTCGCCACCTCTTTTTTCTCTACCATTTCTAGTACAGCATTAAGATTGGTGTTTTTTGCTACGTCATTCGGAAAAAATTGCAGAATAAGGAAAATGGCCAGGATGATTCCATAAATCCAATAGAAATTGAATTTGGGTGCACCGCCACTAGGCTTTTTTGATGATTGATTATTCTTTTTCCCTCCGAAAGGATTCAAAGGATTATCCTTCTTTTCGCCTTTATTATAGGTTGTTTTCGTTTCGTTCTCCTTCATGGAAATAATTGAGCTTAATGGCCCTTCACCGCAAAACTAACCATTCTGCGGATATTCAGGGTGATGATGCATTGAACAAAAAACAATCCAAAGCCTAGAATGGGTTTGAAGCCTGATTTTTTTGATAAGTTTGTACCCCCATAAAACGAAAACCATGTACAATACGCTCAAACCCGCTCTAGTTCAAGAACTTAAGGAAATTAAAGAAGCAGGACTCTTTAAATCCGAGCGCATAATCAGCTCTCCACAAGCTGCCGACATTCGATTAAGCGACGGAAAAGAGGTGGTGAATTTCTGCGCAAATAATTATCTCGGCCTGTCATCTCACCCGAAAGTCATAGAAGCTGCCAAAAAGGCCATTGATACACATGGGTATGGCATGTCTTCTGTCCGCTTTATTTGTGGAACCCAAGACATCCATATAGAACTCGAAAAAAAGCTTTCTCAATTCCTAGGCACCGAAGACACCATTCTTTATGCCGCAGCCTTTGATGCCAATGGAGGTGTTTTCGAACCCTTGTTAAATGACCAAGATGCCATCATCTCCGATTCATTAAATCATGCCTCCATCATTGATGGCGTGCGCTTATGTAAAGCAGACCGTCACCGTTATGCGCATAATGACATGAACGAGTTGGAGGAAATCTTGAAAAAGACCCAAGATAAAAGACATCGTTTGATTGTAACTGATGGCGCATTTTCTATGGATGGAACCATTGCTCAATTGGATAAAATTTGTGACCTCGCCGATAAATACAATGCGCTTGTAATGATTGATGAATGCCATGCCAGCGGATTTCTTGGAAAAACGGGGCGTGGAACCCACGAACATTGTGGCGTAATGGGCCGTGTTGATATCATCACAGGAACCCTTGGTAAAGCTTTGGGTGGCGCCTCTGGAGGATTCACCTCCGGGCACAAAGAAATCATCGACATGTTGCGTCAACGCTCGCGTCCATACCTTTTCTCCAATACCCTCGCTCCTTCTATCGTAGGTGCTTCTATAGCCGTTTTGGACATGTTGAGCGAAACCACTGAACTTCGCGATAAACTCGAACATAATACGACCTACTTCCGCGAAAAAATGACGGAGGCTGGATTTGATATCAAGCCGGGAACACACCCAATTGTTCCAATCATGTTGTATGATGCGAAACTGGCTCAAAACTTTGCGGAAAAACTATTGGAAGAAGGCATCTATGTGATTGGCTTTTATTTCCCAGTTGTACCAAAAGGACAAGCCCGTATTCGCGTGCAATTGTCGGCCGGACATGATCAATCACATCTCAATAAAGCAATTACTGCCTTCATAAAAGTAGGGAAAGAATTAGGCGTGATTAGCTAATGCCAGGCGTCGAAACGATTTTTTCGCCGGCCTTAATTGGGCACCATACCCTAGAAGACCGTAATGCGGTGATCATTGATGTGCTGCGCGCAACAACTTCCATATGTTATGCCCTCGACCAAGGGGCTAAATCCCTTATGCCTGTTGCCACTCCAGAAGATTGTTTGCGCTACCGAACCCTTGGATGCCTCTGTGCTGCTGAACGAAATGGCTTGAAGCTGCCTGGTTTTGATATGGGAAATTCTCCTGAAGAATTTAATCGGGCGGCTGTTGAAAACCGCGATATTGCCATAACCACCACGAATGGAACCTATGCCTTGCTGGAATCACACTCCGCAAGAAGAATCTTTATAGGATCCTTTCTCAACCTACACGCCTTAGCCGATTACCTCATTAAGGATGGCAAAGACATCTCGCTGGTTTGTGCTGGATGGAAGAATAAGGTCAACCTCGAAGACACCCTCTTCGCCGGGGCCCTGGCTTCCTTGTTAACGGGGTTCACCTGCGAATGCGACTCTACCTTAATGGCTATGGAGCTTTGGGAGGCTTCGAAAAACAACTTACATGAAGTAGTAAACAGCTCTTCGCATGCGAAGCGTTTTAAGCGATTAGGGGTAGACGATTTGCCTATTTGTCTCGACTTGAATCGCTGTGCTGTCGTGCCTGAATACGTGGTAGACCGAATTGTAGCCATCTAGCGTTGTTCTTAGGTTATTTGATGAATAATCCCCTAAATTTGCAGTCATAAATTAATCATATGATTAGCCAAGCACTTTTATTAATCAGCATGCCAGGTGGAGCCGAGTGGATTCTTATCATCCTTGCCATTGTTTTGCTATTTGGCGGACGTAAAATTCCAGAACTTATGCGTGGCATCGGTCAAGGTATTCGTGAATTTAACGACGCAAAATCCAATGTGAAAAAAGAGATTGAAAAGGGCATGAAAGATTCGCCAGAAAAATCTGCCACAGCAGAAAAATCTTCTTCACCAGAAAAATCCGAAGAAAGCAAGTCGGCAAACCACTAATAGATTGGAAGCATATACCGGGTATTCAAACTACCGCAACGCATTAATCCAAGGAACAACAAGCTGCGAAGCAACCGTTCAAGCATTTATTGACCGCGCTAAGTCACACGCAAACCTCAATGCCTTTTTAGAACTTTGGTCGGATGAGGCCATGGAGCGCGCCAAGGAAATTGATGCAAAAATTAACGCAGGAACCGCTGGCCGTTTGGCTGGGATGGTCATGGCCTTGAAAGACAATATCTGCTATGCCGGACATAAGCTATCTGCTTCTTCCAAAATTCTTGAAGGATTTGAATCACTCTACTCTGCAACAGTAACCGAAAGGCTACTCGCTGAGGATATTATATTTATTGGTCGCACAAATTGTGACGAGTTTGCCATGGGCGCCTCCAATGAAAACTCTGCCTATGGAAATGTTTTAAACGCCGATGATACCAGCCGTGTTCCTGGAGGTTCATCAGGAGGCTCCGCAGTTGCCGTGCAAGCGAGACTTTGCCATGCCGCCTTGGGTTCTGACACGGGAGGTTCAATTCGCCAACCTGCTGCCTTTACGGGAACTGTCGGGTTTAAACCAACGTATGGAACCATTTCCCGCCACGGACTTCTGGCCTACGCTTCCTCCTTTGATCAAATTGGACCAATCACCCAAAATGTAGAAGACTGCGCCCTGCTTTGCGGAGTGATGGCTGGTCAGGATGCATACGATGCTACCCTTATGCAAAGTCCAGCTCCTAATTTCGAGCTGAATGCGCCAAGCACAAAAAGGATTGCCTACCTGCGAGAATGCCTTGAAGGCGAAGGAATTGATCCACAAGTTAAAGCCAATATGCACGCGCTTATCGAACGCCTGCGTGCAGAAGGAAATGTGGTCGAAGAAGTAAGCTTCCCGTATATCGACTACCTCGTGCCTTGCTATTATGTGCTAACTACTGCCGAGGCTTCCTCCAACCTATCCCGTTACCAAGGGCTTCAATATGGATTCCGCAGCGAAAATGCCACAGACCTCGAGTCGACCTTCAAAAAGTCGCGTTCAGAAGGTTTTGGGCCAGAAGTAAAAAGAAGAATCATGCTAGGAACCTTCGTTTTATCAGAGGGTTTTTATGATGCTTATTATACCAAAGCACAAAAGGTGCGTCGCTTTATTACCAATAAAACCGAAGAAATCTTAGCTAATTACGATTTCATTCTCATGCCTACCACACCCACCCCTGCATTTAAAATTGGAGAAAAAGCAAATAACCCAGTAGCGATGTATTTGGCGGATATTTTCACCGTACAGGCTAATATCACGGGCATGCCAGCGATTTCTATTCCTGGGCCTGGAAAAATTGAGGGCATGAGCTGGGGCATCCAGCTGATGGCTGCTAGGAGGAACGATGTGGATTTGCTATCTTTTGCACATTCTTTGCAAGAAAGCAATGCCAAGCATGAAGCCTAAATTACTCCTTACCCTACTCCTCTTTCTACCAATCAGCCTTCTTGCTCAGGATAGTCTCATCCAAGCGCATTTTAAGGCCGATGCCAATCCCTTATCTATCAAGTGGGATAAGTCCATTGCCAAAGAGCTAAAAAACTTATCAGGACCAAGAAAAACGCAAACGGAAATCGCCTTAGGAAGAACATCCTATTATTTCCCGCTCTTCGACTCTGTTCTTAGAAAAAACGGCCTGCCTACTGAATTGAAATACGCCGCTTTGGCCAGCAGTAATTTGCAATATGATTATTTCGATACCCTAAATGGTGCGCGTGGAATATGGCATTTTAATTATACCCAAGCCAAGCTCTTCGATTTAAAAATCAGCTCCTATATAGACGAACGCCTCGATCCCGTCTTGGCCACCGAAGCCTTTGCAAGAGCGATGGTCGAATACCAATCCATTTACGGGACTTGGGAATTGGCCCTGGCGGCATTCATGTCGAGCGCCCCCAAGGTGAATAAAGCCATTCGCTACCACCACGATAGTTCCTCCTATTGGACAATTCGCAAAGATTTAGATGCCAACGCCTCCGTGATTGTTGCGAGAACAGCCGCGGCATCCATACTGGCCAATCACCCAGCAGCATATAAATTAAAAATAGCAGCTTTTAATCCGCCCAAGTTTGGTAAAAAAATCTATGTGCAAGAATGGGTTTCCCTCGACCTTCTAGCTGCTAAAGCGCAAATACCGGTGGAACAAATTACTTTTCTCAACCCAAGCTATAAGCGACATATCATTCCAAATATGCTCGACAGTTTTCCGCTCATACTTCCAGACGGATTGAAAGACTCTGTAAAATGGGTAAAAAGCATTCACTATGAGCCCTATGACGCTTATTATTTTACGGGCAAAAAACCCAAAAAAGACGTCAAATACGACACAATAAATTATACCGTAAGAGAAGGAGATAGCCTAGCCGGAATAGCCACGACCTACTTGGTTACTGTGGAAGAAATCATGGAATGGAATGAGCTCGAAGATGATGAGCTCCTTAGTGGTCAGGCACTTATAATTCTTTTGGAGGTGAAAATTGCTATTCCTAAACCGGCACCTGCCCCAAATTATCGCGTCCACACCGTTCGCTCAGGTGATACCTTAGGTGCCATAGCGGCCAAATACCGCTGTTCAGTGAACGACTTAAAACGCTGGAATAATTTACACTCAACCCTCATTCGGCCGGGCCAAAAACTTAAGGTTTACTAAGCCAATTCTTTCGCTCCTTGTACTTCGCTGTGACCATAAACCATTGGGTATAAAATATTTCAATACAAAATAACGCTCTTCTATCTTATCAACTACAAGGTAGCGCAGAGCCCCCACTATCCATGAAAGAAGTTGAAGCTTGGTTTCGCCGCAGTTCTTGGAAGGCACAGGCCTTTCAGAAAGAAGCTTGGAAAGCCTATGCGAATGGGTTATCAGGACTGATCAATGCTCCTACTGGAAGTGGAAAAACCTATTCACTCCTTTTGCCGGCCCTCCTGGAGTCGAAGGGGAAGAAGATTTCTGGACTACAACTCATATGGATCTCTCCTATCAGAGCGCTTACTAGGGAAATTGAGCTCGCCGCCAAAAGGGCCATTGATGCCATGAATCTGGAGTGGACCGTAGGTATTCGAACGGGTGATACCTCTCAAAAAGAACGGGCTGCCCAAAAGAAGAACATGCCCAATTTGCTCATAACAACCCCAGAAAGCCTCCACCTGATGCTTGCCCAAAAGCACTATCCGTCCACATTTAAACAACTCAAAACCATTGTCGTGGATGAATGGCATGAACTCTTAGGCTCAAAACGTGGTGTTCAAGTTGAACTCGGTATTTCGCGCCTTCAAGGCTTGAATCCTGCTTTAAAAGTTTGGGGAATTTCCGCAACAATTGGCAATCTTATTCAAGCAAAAGAGGTGCTGCTTGGTTATGGAGCTGCTTCGAAAAATAGCATTATCATTCGAGCCGACATTCATAAAGATATAGTAATTCAGACCCTCATTCCTGAAAAAATTGAAACCTTTCCATGGGCTGGTCATTTGGGGATCACGATGCTAGAGCAGGTGATTCCCATTTTAGAGAAAAGTCGATCTACCCTCATCTTTACCAATACCCGCTCATTTGCTGAAGTCTGGTACCAGAAACTGCTCGATGCTGCCCCCCATTTTGCCGGACAAATTGCCATGCACCACGGATCGGTAAGCCAAGAAATCCGGTCTTGGGTTGAAGACCAGTTGCATCAAGGCTGCCTAAAGATTGTTGTTTGTACGTCCAGCCTCGATTTGGGTGTGGATTTTCGTCCGGTTGAAACCATCATACAGATTGGCAGCCCCAAGGGAGTTGGTCGCTTTCTTCAGCGCGCCGGGAGAAGTGGCCACCGTCCTGGAGAAGCAAGTCATATCTATTTTGTTCCTACGCATTCCCTAGAAATTCTAGAGGGAGCCGCACTTCGTGAGGCAATAAAGCGCGGCTATATCGAAGAGCGAATTCCCTATTACCGGAGCTTCGACGTGCTAACTCAATACCTCATGACCTTGGCCGTTTCCGATGGATTTGAACCCGAAGAGATTTTTCGAGAGATAACCCAAACCTTCAGCTTTTCAAGTATCGACATGAAGGAGTTTTCCTCCTTGCTCGCATTCTTAGTGCATGGCGGAAAAAGTCTAAATGCCTACGACGACTTCCATCGAGTGGTGATAGAAGAGGGATTATACAAAGTAACCAGCAGGCGATTGGCCATGCTCCACCGCATGTCGATCGGCACCATTGTCAGCGACCAGATGCTTCAGGTCAAATACCGCAGTGGCAAACGAGTCGGGCAAGTGGAAGAATGGTTCATCTCTCAACTTAAACCCGGAGCCGTGTTTTGGCTAGCAGGAAAGAACCTTGAATTGATTCAAATACAAGGCATGGAAGCGATGGTGGCTCCTGCCAAAACCACCAAAGGACAAGTTCCCAGTTGGATGGGAGGAAGGATGTCGTTCTCGGCTAATCTCTCGGAAATGCTTCGTCTCAAAATGACCGAAATGAACACCAAGCCGCAGGAAGAAGAGCTCCTGTGCTTGGTGCCGCTTTTTGAAAAACAGAAGCAATATTCTCATGTGCCTCATGCCCTGGAATTATTGATTGAAAAGGTTGAAAGCAAAGAAGGCTCTCATCTTTTTGTCTATCCATTTGAAGGGCGCTTTGTCAATCAAGCCATCGCCTCCTTATTGGCCTACCGACTTTCTTTGGTGCGTCCTGTTAGCTTTTCCATTGCCATGAACGATTATGGCTTTGAATTACTCAGCGACCAAGAAATACCCATTGAGCTGGCACTTGATTCGGATATTTTCACTACAGAGTTCTTGCGTGAAGACTTACTCAAAAGCCTCAATGCAACCGAAATGGCCCGAAGAAAATTCCGAGATATTGCCCGTATTTCTGGCCTCGTATTTCAAGGTTATCCCGGGAAACCCGTGAAGCAAAGACACCTCCAGTCCAATGCACAACTATTCTTCGATGTATTCAGCGAGCATGAGCCAGAAAACCTTTTGCTCAGGCAATCGTATGAAGAAGTGATGGACTTTGAATTAGAGGAGGCGCGCCTACGAAAAGCTTTAGAAAGGATTGCTAAACAAGATATTATACTCAAAACATCAAGCCAAATTACGCCATTTGCCTTTCCCATCTTAGTAGATCGATTACGTGAAAAGTTCACCACCGAGAGCCTGCAAGATCGAATTCAGAAAATGCTTCAACAGTTGAATCACTCGCTTTAGCTTGAGGAGATAATTCAAACATAGATTAACCATTCCCGCACTTGCGACGGGCGAAGTTTAACTCAGAGCATTAGCTTGTATTCCGATAGCTTCCCGAAACGAATACGTTGAAGCTAAGTATTTCACTGCACTTTGAAAACTTGTCCTGAGCTGCGCCTGTCCTGAGCTGCGCCTGTCCTGAGCTGCGCCTGTCCTGAGCCTGTCGAAGGGTCGAAGGGTCGAAGGGTCGAAGGGGGGAATTTTAGCATTGGGTTAGCGCGGTGTTAGGTTGCGTTTTTTAGTCGTTTAAGATTTCTGACTCTAGATTTGATAGTTCCTGAACTTTTTTATTTGCGGTTTTTAAGCCTTCTTTCACAATTTTCAAGGCCTGTTCTTTGTCGTCCATTACTTCCCATTCAAAATGTCCAGCTTCCAGGTATAAATCCAAATTGTCTTTTTGAATTTTAAGTGAACTGTAGAATAGCAGTCGAATATCCTTTAATTCATACTGCTCAATTAATTCGTTTTCATTGGCACGTTGCAGAAGAAGTAGATATTTGGAAGCCAAAGCAACGTTAAATTTTGAGTCTATAATAGCTTGTCCGATTATTTGAATAGAAGCATCAATACTATCTGTTTCCGAACCAGCTTCCAGTATAGCTTGAAGATTTTTATTTTGTTTGATATAGGCTGAAATTATTTCATTGATTTTCATTTGTTTATTCAACTTGTGATTCTGCGTATTGAATGCCTTATAACGTTTGCGGCTTGGCGAAGGTGGCGACTTTTACCACAAATGTGTCTGCGGAGTACTGAACCTCCACTTTTTCCAAACAGCTGTTATAGGCTGATTTGTTTCTAGAATAGAGGGTCATTATTTAATTGAGATTGAATTATTTCAAATTTGTAGCCATATCTTTTTATCACGTTGTCAACTAATTCAGTAAACCATTTTGGAGCATTAGGTGCAATATGAATTTTTTCAATTAATGTTTCAATGTCGACTTTTATCTGCACACCGTTTTCAATAGTATCTTGTGTAAAATTAAGTTCACCTTCTCCAGTCGGCCATTTGGATACAAGTCCTCTTATTTCATTTTCATGCTCAAAGCTTTTTCTTTTGTGAAGAAATGGGCCAAGTATGTTGCTTGCATCAATTCCATCTTTTTCTTAATCAATATAAGACACTTTTCCAATAAAAACTTTTTCATCGTCAATTATGCTTTTTTTGTATTTATTAAAAGTTGATTGGATAGCAATTCCTTCGTCACTTTTAAGATAAAGTTTCCACATTGCTGCTGATTCGTGTTCATTAGCATGCCAACAATTAACTGCCATGTATCTTGGCCAATTTTTATTTAAATCACCCATTCTATTCATAGCCTCCAAGTATTTTTTTTGTCCTTCTTCTGGTAAGTCAGTAGGAACATATTTTCTAGCATCAACATTTAATTTTGGCCAAGAACCTTCAAACGGGTCGTCAAATTTATCTGTGCGTGTAAAATAAAGTCTTCTGTTCTCGATTAACGAAACTAGTTTTGTAAAGTCTAAATATCTCCAAATTTTGATATTTTCATTTTCGGGTTGGATAAATGTTGGATGCGATTCGTACATATTCGGTTGTCTTTAAATTTGCCTATAATCGAGTCACGCCGGGGAATTTCACCCCCACGTTCCCACGGAACCTTGCGTGAAAGTCTCCCTTCACACGGCTCTTCATGTTAATAAACCACATTTAAATTAATTAGGCTCTGCTGTCTTTCTATTTGCGACACGTAAAATTTTGACAATCAGCGCTATTATGTGGGTATTATAACTTTAGTTAGTTTCCTAAATGCACGGTTTTAGCTGATATTGTCTGAAATTCCTTGCACCAGTCTAAATCAATATTCTGATGATCAATTATACTCCAGCGGCTCAATTAACACTTGAAGGTTTTAAGCATCCTTTTGAAAAACAACTTCTTAGCGATAATAGATGGGTCGAATTGGCGAGGTTGATACCGTGGGACCAATTGGCTGGAGTTTACAGCTCTAAGCTGGATTTAAAGCGCGGCAGGTTGAGTGTAGATGCGCGAATGGTAATTGCTGCACTTATTGTTAAGCATCGACTAAAGTTGAGTGATCGTGAAACGGTGGATTCAATATCCGAAAGCCTTTATCTTCAGTACTTTTGCGGCCTTCCCTCTTTTCAAACTCAAAGACCTTTTGATCCCTCATTGTTTATTGATATCAGGAAGCGTTTGGGTGAATCTGAGTTCAATGCCTTTAATTCACTTGTGATAGCCCATGCCGACAGATTATTGTCAAAGCAGAAAGTAGGCAATAACAAATCTGATTCGGACACAGACAATAACGATCGCAATCCGAACCCTAATACACCAGAAAGAATAAAGGCACCTTGAAGGTTGATGCGACAGTGGTTGATCAACAAATCACCTTCCCCTCTGACCTTAAGATGCTGGCTACGGCAAGAGAGGAGACCGAGCGTTTGATAGACGTACTCTACGCTCGAATTAAGCAGGAGGAAGAGGCCAAAGCTAAGTTGGAAACAGGGCCAAAAACTAAGTCAAAGCCTAAACGGCGTACTTATCGTAGAGAAGCCAGGCAGGAATTCTTGAAGATTGTTAAGCTTAAGCGCAAGGGAAAAATGTTATTCGAAAGGCTATAGGCAAGCAGTTGCGCTACCTCAGACGAAACATTGCAACAATAGAGAGGCTTCTTGACCTTTCCGAGACAGAACGAATCCCTCTAAAACACCGAGATCTTCGTTAATACTGGATTATTCAAACTGTATATGATCAACAGAAAATCATGTTCGACGACGCTAGGAAAAGGAGTGTCCCACACACACCGCATAGTTAGTATTTGGCAACCCATGTACGTCCTATCGTGTGAGGGAAGGAAAAGGCAAAAGTTAAGTTTGGTGCTAAGATTAATGTCAGTGAATATGATGGATGGAGCCGCATTGACCGGCTAGACTGGGAAGCCTATCATGAAGGAGGAGGAGATTTAAAGCAACAAATTGAAAATTACAAAAACCAATGGGGTTATTATCCAGCGACTGTACTGGTGGATCAACTGTATACAACCCGAGAAAATCGTGCATTCATGAAAGAGTTGGGAATACACAGCCCATGCAAAGCCCTTGGGCGACCATCAAAAGAACCTGCAACACACTACTAATGCCGAAAAATAAAAAATAGACAGATGTCAGCGGAACTTAGTTAAAGGTAAGTTTGGACAAGCCTAAAATGGATATGGGTTAAATGAAATAAGGGCAAGTAGAAGGGACACGTCCGACAGTTGGATTGGTGCCATCTTTTTCATAATGAACCTGATTAATCTAATGAAAAAAGCTAAAAAGCTTTTTTTGTGCCCAATTTTCTGGCTTAACTCAATCCTCAAAGCGTATATAAGGGCAATACAACACACCTATGAACTCTTTGAAACCAGATTCAATATGACATTAACATTGCGCCACGCCAAAAATCAAAAGCTGGCAATTTCCTAACCCGATAAAATAAACATGTAATAACTAATTCTGTATCAATGATTTAATTCGGTAAAATGTGAGATGATGAATCTGACTAATGTCTAAATTAATCAATTTATCCTTGTCCAATGATAGTGATCGGTGGTATCAGCAGATACAGCAACGAACATCTTGACTTGATCGATGCTTATTATTCCAACGCCTTGAACAAATTTGAATTCAACAAATTTTGCCCAATCAGCATCTTTTGGAAAGGAGTCTATTCCCGAAGTGACTTGTATCCTGGTTGATCCAGCTGCTTTTACTAACTCATACGGACTATACCAATAGTATCTGAATCGATGTGGATTAACTCCATACGAAGAATAGATGTTAGTGTCCGTTGGATTCATGTATTTCAGTTTAAAAAGCGGGTACCTAGCATTTCTTACAAATCTCCTAACGGCATCAAAATCCGTAATTAAGGTTAAGTGGTCAGGCAGAATTATATCAACATCCGGATTGTATAATTGAAGCTGCCTAAAAGTATCTAGGGAAATAACGGTATCTTCCAGCCAAGTCATGAATACGCGAACGGGAGGGATATTTAAATCTCGCATATCTTGCCTATCAAAGAATATCGTGTCGCCAGGATTGGCATTTAGCAATCCGTCTGGTGTAGCATTATAACCAGTATCGGTGGTTTTTGTAAAGCCTTCCTCAGATCTGTCACAACCAAATAACGTAAGCAATAGTGTTAAGATGAGAAAGTTGTTATTTTTTGAAAACATACGCGAGTCTTAAGTTATGAGTATTGAAATCCGGAACATGTCTGTATTGGAAATTTTCGAAGTCATTATTATAGAGCAGTTCAATTTCAATTGGAGTTTTGACAGAGTAGTACATGGTATATTGATAACCAAGAATAAATGTCCTTTCTCGAATTGATAAATTATAGGATACCTGAAATATGAGCCCGATAGATGTTTTATGGTTATCTTTAATGTTATGAGACTCTTGACCATTAGACTTTATTTTTGGTTTGCTTAAATATTGAATTTGAGGCCCTAAGCCAAGATCGAAATTGTTGACCCGTAGGTTTGGGACAATATTGAGATTATGAGATAGATATGAGATCCGGGTGTCAATGGCTCGATAATCGGGTGACGTTATTGGATGTATTACATAATTTAAAAAATTAAGTTGATACGTGAGTTGAAAACTAAAATATTTGTAATCAGATTTTAAGCCTAGTTCAAATGATGGAGAAACTAGTGACGAAGCTTTTTCTCTCTCTGCATTCTCGCCATACCTAAGTGATGTTGGGTAATTCAAAAATAAAGGTTTAGGTTGAATTGCATTTATTCCAATTCCAATATAATAACTAGTCTGCTTTTGAGAAAACAGACTATTGCATAAAAGTAAAAATAAAAGCAGACTAGTTATTTTTTTCATCAGTTGTAAGTTAAAACAAATTTAAAATCTCCAGCTGGACTAATAATTTCAATCTCATCCGATGAAGGCACCGCTGGGTTTAGAGTCCAGTTTTGCCAATCAAGTGGATTAATTACGGCGACATATGCATATGTTCCTGGACCTTCGGCAAAGTTATCTGATTTCCACTTCATGCCTAATGGGTCATTTTTTCTAAATGGAGAATGCCTTGAATAGTATTTCAAAGGAATTGACCAACTTGTTCCTGTTTGACCAGTTATCTGCATCGTATGTTCAAATGGGTTAAAAGGAAGTTCATTATAATCATCCTCATAAAAGTATATATATACAATAGTTTCCTTAGGGTTAAAGTGTTCATCCAGAATTGGAACTGATAAACTGCCAAGTGGATCAATTGATTTTGGATAGTCTCAGGGCAAACGCATTAAACTTTCAAGAGATTCAGAGCTTTGATAAGGTAGTGGTTATCCCATCCAGCCTTTAGTCTCTTGCTTTTTACACCTAGCTTGTTGGTTTTTTCATTTTTAAGAAGGGTTAATGCTATCTTGGTGAGTATCGAGAAATTTTGAGATGCATTTTGAGTTCTCTTCCTTGAGGCATCCTCTCCAAAGCTTACATCTAGCGTCCAGTGCAGTTTATTTTCTATGCTCCAATGACTAC
>Ga0209491_10000209_pt1 | contig 113600 bp, 76 predicted proteins | sample BON02_FD_187213 | JGI IMG/M metagenome (GOLD analysis project Ga0209491, IMG submission 187213) | Freshwater microbial communities from Lake Bonney liftoff mats and glacier meltwater in Antarctica - BON-02 (SPAdes) (version 2) | ecosystem: Environmental > Aquatic > Freshwater > Ice > Glacier... | reverse complement strand
CTCCTCGAAGGCAAAGTCCTCCCCGGCATCGCCGCCCTCGACGATAAGTGACAGTCCCCAACCCAAAAGCTAAACAGCAAAAAAGCTAAAAGCTAAACAGCCAGAATATGAGTCGTAAAAACATTATCGCCGCCAACTGGAAGATGAACATGACCCCGTCCGAGACGGCCGCGTTCCTCGATCCTTTCCTCGAGACTTTCCCCGAGGCCACCTCCGTCGACATCGTCATCGCGCCGTCGTTCGTCTCTCTCGCGAAAGCGGCCGAGTTCCTCACCCCGAGTGCCGCCGTGGCTCTCTCGGCGCAGAACATGTCGCACGAGGCCTCCGGCGCTTTTACCGGCGAGACCAGTGCCGCGATGCTCAAAGAGGTGGGGTGCGAATACGTCATCCTCGGCCACAGCGAGCGGCGGGCGCTCTACGGGGAAGATGACATGGTCATCAACAAAAAGGTCCACGCCACTCTCGCGGCCGGGCTCAAGCCCATCCTCTGCATCGGGGAGTCACTCGAAGAGCGCGACGGCGGTCAGCTCGAGTTCGTCCTTTCCCAGCAGCTCGAGGGCAGCCTCGCTGATATTAGCACGGCACAGATGGCCGAGATCGTCATCGCCTACGAACCCGTCTGGGCGATCGGCACCGGTCGCACCGCCTCGCCCGAGCAGGCGCAGGAGACCCAGGCCTACGTCCGCAGTGTCCTCACGACCCTCTTCGGAACCGACGTCGCCGGGGCGACCCGGATCCAGTACGGCGGCAGCGTGAAGCCCGGCAACGCCGCCGAACTCATCGGCCAGCCCGATATCGACGGCTTCCTCGTCGGTGGCGCCAGTCTCGATGCGACGAGCTTCGGCGAGATCGTGAAGGCGTCGCTCTAAGAGCTGAACTCTTCCTCAAAAAAAGCCCGAAGTCCCGCGAGAGGCTTCGGGCTTTTTGTTGTCGCCTCGCCTCACTTCAGCTTCACCGTGATCTCGTCGGCGGTCTCGACAGTCATGCCTTCTAGTGTGCCGAAGAGTTCCTTGACCGACTCGACCGTGACGATCTTGGGATCGAGAGCCGCCTTGTCGAGGAACGCGCCGAAGTCGGGATCATTGAGGATCTTTGCGACATCGGCGTCGCTGAGGGTGATGAGATCGCCGGTGACGTGAGCCGCCGTCGTCTCGGCGATGCCCCCCTCGGCCCGCAGAAAGACGCCCGCGCGCATCCCCTCGGCCATGCCCGCCGCCATCTTCATGGACTGCGAGGGAGTCATGCCCATCGCCTTCGCCTGCGCTAGCTGCTCGTCGTCCATCATGCCCTCGAGCCCGGCTTTGGCAAAAGAGGTCTTCACCGTGAGAACATCCCCCTCGAGGGCAAAGGTGAGCGAGCCACCCGTGTCGGCCTTGATCTCTTCGCCCGAAGATTCCACGAATTCCCTCGCCTTGCCGGGGACGGAGTTCTGATCAATGCGCACCTTGCGGATGTCGTCGAAGTCATAGGTGACGAGGTATCCTTCCCAGCCCTCGTCGTCTTTTCCGGGCTCGTGTTTGGTGTAGCGGACCCCTTCGCCGTAGCTCGCGGCATCTTTGCGGAGCGATTCCTCATCGGGCGTGGCCATCTCGCCGATGAGCCCGAGGTTGGGGCCGCCCGCGCCGACCACTCCTTCGAGGCCCCCGCCGAGGCCCTCCAGCTGCTTGATCATCGCCAGCATCTGCGGCGAGAAATAATAGCGGGAGATGATCGAGCCGGTGCCGTCCTTTTTGACCTTCACAACCGCGGAAGTGCGGACGCAGGAGGTGGCGAGCAGAGAAAAAACACCGACGAGGAGCAGGGAGATCATGCGATTCATGACCGCGATTGTATCGCAATCCGCCGCACGCGGGAATCAAAAAGTGCGGGCTCTTGCTACTGGCGTTTGCGCTTGAAGATCCGCTGAAAGAGGCCTCCGCCTTCGGGCCTTTGCTGGGCGGTGGGCTCGGGCTGGGCGGGGGCGATCTCTTCCAGAGCGGCCTCGGCCTCGCCATCCTGGAAGATGGACTGGACCGGCTCGCGCGAGATGTATTCTTCGGGTTCGGCGGCAGAGGTCTCCTCTTCGAGCAGGTTGGCGCGGGCCCGGACAGTGTTGTAGTTCTCTTCATTGAGGTATTCCTCGAGGAAAGCGCCGACCACCGGAGCAGTCTGCTTGCCACCGCTGACGACCTCGCCGGGATCGCCTTCGTAAACCACGGCGAAAGAGTAGACCGGATTCTTGGAGGGAAAATACCCGGCGAACCACGAAAGGTTCTGCTTTTGCGCAGGCTTCCATTGGCCGGTCCCCGTCTTACCCGAGACCGTGATCTTGTGATAAGCGGCTTTGCCGGTCCCGTTGCCCGCGTTGACGACGTCGTAGAGTCCTCGCTGGACGGCGCGCAGGGAGTAGGCATCGACATTGAGCGAGTTCGCCACCTCGACGGGGAAGGTGCGCTCGAGTTCGTGATTCGGATCCTGAATTTGGAGGACGAGGCGGGGCTTCACGACTTGCTGGCCGTTCCCGATCGCGGCCATCATGCGGGCGACCTGGAGGGGAGTGACTTCGACGGTGCCCTGGCCGATACTCATGACGGCCTCTTCCCCGTCCGACATCATGTAGCCGTGTTTGTCGAGCCAGAAGCGATTGCTGGGGATGAACCCCTCGGCTTCGTTCAGAGGGATGCCGGTCTTCTGGCCGAGCCCGAGACGAGTCGCCATGTAGCTCATCGAGTCGGCACCGGCCCGGCTCGCGACTTCGTAGAACCACGTATTGCACGAGCGGGTCAGGGCCCCGACGACATTCATCGAGCCTTCTCCCTTAACATTCCAGTTGCGCATCAAGAGATCGCCGACTTTCCAGGCATTGGGACAGGGATACAGGTCGTTGGGGGAGATGTAGCCGCTCTCGAGGAAGCCGAGGGCGACGGCTGCCTTGAAGGTCGAGGCGGGCGGGTAGGAGGCCCGGTAGGCGCGCGGGAAGAGCGGCTTGGCGGGGTCTTCGGCGAGGGCGGTGTATTTCGCTTGTGTGATTGCGGGGATGAAGTCGTTCGGATCAAATTGCGGGTTGCTCGCCATCGCCATGATGTCCCCGTTGCGCACATCCATGATGACCATCGCGCCGCGCTTCACTTTCTCTTCGAGGAGCCGTTCACAGATCTGCTGCATCTCAAGGTCGATCGAAGTCACGACATTAAAACCGGGCCGGGGGCGCGAGAGGACCTCTTCTTTGACCTTCGTGCCGTCGGCTTCGAAGACGACATTGACCCGGCCGGGGGTGCCGCGCAGATCGGGTTCGAAGGACTGCTCGAGGCCGTCCACACCGATGGGCAGGCCCCAGAGTGACTCGTCGTTAACGATGGGGCCCTTTATCCGCGGCGGACGCTTGCCGACGTAGCCGATCACATGGGATAGTGTTTTCCCCTGCGGGTAATGACGCAGATAGACCGGTTGCAGGGTGAGTCCCTCCATCTTCTGGCGATTGAGCTCGTCCACTTCGCTGTCGGAGAGGACGGAGGAAAAGGTGAGGGGGATCCAGCGGCGGTCGCGGTAGTGATCGATGACGACTTTGCCCGACAAGTCCCAGTCGGTCCCGAGAATGTTGTTAACATGGACCATGCGTTCCCCCGCATAGCGCAGCACCTCGCCGTCGGATACGGTGCTCCCGAGGAAGGGAAACGTGATCGCCGCATAGTAGGCGACCTTGCTCTGGGCGAGAGGATAGCCGTTCCGGTCGAGGATCTGGCCCCGGGGAGCCGGGATCGAAAAGGTGAAAGTCCGTGCCTCTGTCCTCGTCAGCACGGAGGAACCGACCTGGCCGGGCCTCTCGGGCGGGGACTGGGCGCGTAGATCCTCGGCCATCACGGGGGTCTGGTCGGGGGCGATGTCTTCCATCTTCTTCACGGTGGAGTCCTTCTCATCGACCTTTTCCTCGACATCGGCATCCGCCGCGAGAGGCTCGGCCTCGGGGCGCGGGATGGTCGGCTCGTCGCCGAGGAGTTCTTCGGGGATCTCGACGGCTCCGGCGTCATCGATCGGCATGGCCCGCAAGGGAGCGGCGGCTTGCGGCAGAGCGGGCGCGTCCTCGAAGCGCGGGATCGCCTCCGGATCGACCGGCTCTGCTACCGGCTCGGCCTGAAGCCCCTCGATGACAAATCCACCGGGAGAACCGTTGCCTTCCTGAGCGTGAATTTTCGTGCCAACGAGAAACACCGTCAGAAAAAGAGCAACCGGGACGATTCCGAATCCCGGGGAAATACGAGTGCATGGCTTGATTCTCATTTCCTTACAAGTCATAAAGAGGCGGTGACGATTCGGTCCATTGTAGCACGAATTGACGGGAGGTCACCCTCCGAATACGGCTCGCCGCTCAGTGAGTTTTCAAAAAATGCGCGATTTCCAGGGCCAGCTTCTCATTTATCCCTGAAACTGCGGTCATTTCCTCCGGACTGGTCTTCCGCAGACGCGAGACGGACCCGAACTTCTCGAGGAGCCGCTCTTTCCTCGCCCGGCTGATCCCGGGGCAGTCATCGAGGATGCTCTCCTCGACGCGCCGCTTCATCAGCAACTGATGGTAGCCGTTCGCAAAACGGTGCGCCTCGTCGCGGATGCGCTGCAGCAGTCGCAGGGCGCCCTTGTCGTGCGGGATCACGAGCGGGTCCGATTCTCCGGGGCGGAAGACTTCCTCGCGCTGTTTCGCGAGCCCGATGACGGGCAGCTCGTGCAGGCCGAGTCGGTTCAACTCGCGCACGGCCATGCCGAGCTGGCCTTTGCCGCCGTCGACGATGACGAGATCGGGGAGGCGGACGAAGGGTTTGCGTTTTACCCCTTCCCCGACGGTGGCGGTTTCGACCTTTTCCTCGAGCCGTCGCATTGCATCGAGGGGATTTTCCTGACTCTCATCGGCGTCCTCGTCGCCGATCAACTCGCGGGCTTCGAGGAGGACGCGTGAATACCGTCGCCGGATTACTTCGGCCATGCTCGCGAAGTCATCCTGCCCCTCGACCGTGCGGATGCGGTAGCGACGGTAGTGGCTGTTGTCGGCGACGCCGTTTCGGAATCTCACCATCGAGGCGACTATATGATTGGAGGAAATATTGGAAATGTCGAAGCACTCCATCACCAGCGGGGGCCGGTCGAGACGCAGATACTCCTGCAGCTCGATGACATCGGCCTCTGGATTGATCGCCTTGCCCGGCACCCCGCGGCGGGTGAACTGGCGCGTCGGTTTGAGCGTCTGGCGCAGGTTCCCGATCATGTCGCGCAGCTCGGCGGCGCGTTCGAAGTCGAGGGAGGCGGCGGCTTCCAGCATTTCCTCCTCGATCGAGCGGATCAGGTCTTTCGAATGCCCCTTGAGGAAGTCACAGGCCTGCTCGATGCGGCCCATGTAGTCTTCGCGGGTGATGCGGCCGATGCAGGGCGCGGTGCAGTTCTTGATGACGTCGTCGTGGCAGTGCTGGTAGTCCTTTTCGCCGGGATTCATGGGGCGGCAGTTTCGCAGGCCGAACTCGCGGTTCATCCACGAGATCGTGCGCCGCAGCGCTCCCGAGTGGGCGAAGGGCCCGAAGTAGCGCGCCCCGTCCTCCTTCTTCAGGCGCGTCAGATGGAAGCGCGGCCACGGCTCTTCCGGGTGCATCTTCACGAGGAGGAAACGTTTGTCGTCGCGGAAGGCTATATTGTACTTTGGCCGGTACTCCTTGATCAGCTTGCCCTCGAGCAGGAGCGCCTCGGGCTCGTTGCGGACCTCGTGGTAGTCGAAGTCCCAGATGCTCTCGATGAGCGCCCGCGTCTTGTGCTCGGCCATGCGCTGGCGCGAGGGGGTGAAGTAGGAGGCGAGCCGCTTGCGCAGATCCCGCGCTTTGCCTACGTAGATGACGGACCCGAGCCTGTCCTTATGCAGGTAGACCCCCGGCTTGTGGGGCACTTCCCGCATTTTTTTCTGAAGATCCGGCTTGGCGTCACTGGGCACGGGGAAAGATACGCGCGAACGAAGGGATTGGAAAGCGGCCACAAAAAAGGGCAGCTCCCGGCTAAACCGCCAAAGAGCTACCCGCTAAAAAGCTCTCCCTCACTTCGCGTCAGCGAAGCGGGCCGAGACCTTGTCCCAGTTCACGATGTTCCACCAGGCGGAGACATAGTCGGGGCGGCGGTTCTGATAGTTCAGGTAGTATGCGTGCTCCCAGACATCGAGTCCGAGCAGGGGCGTGCCTAGTTCGGCGTCTACGACGAGACCTTTCATGAGCGGGTTGTCCTGGTTCGGCGTGCTCGTCACCGCGAGTTTGCCCTCGCTGAGATTGAGCCAGGCCCAGCCCGATCCGAATCGCTTGCCAGCCGCTTCGCCGAAGGTCTTTTTGAAATCGTCCATCGAACCGAAGGCCGCATCGATCGCCTTTGCAAGCTCGGGCGACGGCTTGCCCGACTTGTCGGCGGGGGCGAGGGTCTCCCAGAAGAAGGCGTGGTTCCAATGACCGCCGCCGTTGTTGCGGAGAGTGGTCTGGATCGCCTTGTCTTCGACCGGGGCGAGTGCGCCCATGAGATCGCCGAGCGAGTGCGCCGCGAGGTCGGCCTTGCCCTCGAGGGCGGTGTTGAGATTCTTGATGTAGCCGGCGTGGTGTTTGCCGTAGTGGATCTCCATCGTCATCGCGTCGATGTGCGGGGCGAGGGCGTCGAAGGCGTAAGGCAGAGGGGCCTGTTCGTAGGAGGCGGCGGCGTGGGCGGAGCGCGAGGGGATCAGCGCTGCGCCGGCGGCAAGCGCTCCGGTTACCGCAAACTGGCGGCGCGAGAAAGTGGAATCAGGTGTCATGGTGTAGGTATCAGTTCTGGGGTCAGGTTGGTTTTGGGTGGAACGGTTCGTCCTGACGATACAGCCCAAGTGCCCGTTTTGGCCAGTAAAAAGGCGGGACGGAGAGGGGACGCGATCACATCCAGACCCGCAGCGCCGCGAGGTTTTCCGCCTCGTCGAAGATCGCCCGAACCGGCAGGGTGAGACCCGCGATGACCTCGCTCGTGATCGTGCCGGTCGCGGCTTTTGCCTTCAAATCATACCCGTTCGGTCCGAGCAGGTATTGCTCGACCGTCTCGCTCTCGGCGTCGATGATCCAGTATTCGCCGACTCCGTGGGCGGCGTAGTCCTCGAATTTCACCCCACGGTCGCGAGCTTCAGTCGATTCCGAGAGGATCTCGACGATAAAGTCGGGGATGGGGAACTTCATCGTGTCGGGTTGGAGCGAGGCGGACTTCTCCTTTCCGAAAAAAACGATGTCCGGCTCGTAGTCGTTGCGCGGGAAGACGCAGAGGCATTTTTCGGTCTTCACGGTGCCGAGACCGTGGACCGCGACGAAAGTGCCCACTAAGCTGCTTGTTAGAATTGTGGCATCGAGCTCGCAGTTCCTCGCCGGGGTTTGCCTCACCACCTCGCCGTCGATGAACTCTACCTTCTCTTCGGGCGTCATCTCCTCGTAAAAGCGATCACGAAGAATCTGCTCCTCTTCGAGTTGCCTGGAAAGCAGGGCCACGGCCTCGAGAAGCCACGGTGAGCGCCGAATCGGCTCGATGAGTGTTTCGAGAGAAGTCATTTCGAGAAAATTACAGTCGCGCCTCTCCTCCGCAAGGGCGGCCTACCTTGGTAGATTGGGCCGTTCCTCTTCCTCATCGAGGAAGCTGTTGTTCCAGGCAAAGAGCATCTCATCGAGGGGCGGCACAGCAAGCGGACGGACGATGCGGATGCCGAGCCAGTGGGCGTCGGTGAGATACCAGATGCTCTTTGGCAGTTCGGGGTCCTGAATTTGCCAGTTGGGGCTCGAAGGAATGCGTCTGGCCGAACGCAATTCTTCCGCCGGATCATACCACGAGCCACCCCGGGCGACGCGCGGATACCGGGTCTCGGGCCTTGTCATCGGATCGACGATCGGATCTCCCTTCCAGAGTTTATAGGCATCACCACGATACTGATCGATACACCATTCCATGACGTTGCCGTGCATGTCGTAGAGGCCCCACGGATTGGGCTTTTTTGTCCCGACTTTTTCGTAGCCGACGCGGATCTGTTTGGGATCGAGGACGGCAAACTGCTCGAGTTCCGCTGTCGGACAACTGTAAGGCCCGGTCGTCCCCGCGCGGCAGGCGTATTCCCACTCGGCCTCGGTGGGGAGCCGGTAAAAATGCCCCGTCTGAAAACTAAGCCACTCACAAAATTTGTTCGCCGCGTGATGGCTCATGCAAATCGCGGGAAATCCGGTTGTGCCCATGCCGAAGCTCATCTCGGTGTAGGGCGTAGTCGGCGAAGAAACGAGGTCGGCGGGCGTGGCATTCTTGAAATGTTGGGGGTAGGCGAGGGCGCCGTCCTTGTTGCGGGGAACGCCCGAGTACATGAACGGCTCATACTGATCCCAGGTCGTCTCAAAACGCCCCATCCAGAAAGGGCTCACCGCGACCTTCACTTGCGGCCCCTCGTCCTTGTCCCGTTTCGCTTCGTCCGGCGGGCTGCCCATGAGAAATTCACCGCCCCGGATCGCGATCATGTCGTAGGGCACGTCCGTCTTCGGGATCTTCGAGATGTAATCTTCCATCGCCGCCTCGTCGAGCTTCGCGGTCGATTCCAGAATGCGCTCCCGCAAGGCCGCGACCCGCTCGCGTCCCTCGGCCGAGATCCGCGTCATCGCTTCTTCCGCCGTCTTGGGATAGGGCGAGAGTGATTGGGCGACGAGGGTGACCGATCCGGATGCCGATGCGGACACCAACAAGGCAGCGATGACGGCGGGCTTTCTCATTCTTTCAACTTACCTGCTCCGGGCACTCGCGGTCGAGTCCGCAATGCAGTTCTGCAAATGCTCCGCGCAAAGGCTCCGCGCTTGCAAGATACGGAGGCAATCGTTACACTGGGATCAATGGACGAACTCCCTGACATTCCCGGAGTCGATCCGGAGCTGCTGAAGGATCCGGTGTTTCGGCGTGTTTTGGAAGATGCCCTGGCCATTCAGGATCGCTTTTCCGCCGAGCCCGTCTATGCCCGAACCGGTATCGGATACTTAAAGAGCGCCGGGGTCGAGGAAATCAAGGCAGCGAAAGAAAAGCTCCGGAGTGATTGCGAAACGAGTCTGGTGCGAGAAGATCCCTAACCCTTGGCGACGGTGCAAGACTGGCTGGCTCGGTATTCATGGGATTTTGTCACTGCCCAAAATTCCTTGCTGTGCCTGGCCAAAAGTGCGCTGCACAAACCGACATCCGATGGGCATGACGCGACGCGGTCGCTCTGGGATTCGCGCCATGGCGAGCAAATGACATTGGCGGCAGCGGTAGATCTTTGCCGCCAGTGCCATCGGATGGCGCCATTCTGCTTTTATAACGGAAACACGTTCACCGCCATCATTCGCGACGTCATCCGCACGATGGACCTCCCGCCCGACGAGGCCGTCGTCGTCCGCAGCCTCGCCGGGCACATTGTCGCCGGCGTCGCGAGTGAGGCAGAAGAGGCGGCCTTCCTCGAGTTTTGCGAGTCGATGGGTTGAGGCCCCCCCCTCAATCACGCCAAGCGTGAACACGTATGCCGCCGCGCTGGTTTCCAGCGCCCGCATTCCGTATGGTATACAACCTTGAGCTGCGGTCTCCGCCGGCTTGTCCTCACCGCAACCACCACCGACCATGCTTACCATCCTCGGCGATCAATCTGGAAAATTCTGTGACGGGCTTTCCCGCCGCTCCTTTCTCCAAATCGGCGGTCTCGCTCTTGGCGGGGCCAGTCTGCCGCAGATCCTTGCGGCGGAGGCGGCGAGCGGAAAAATCGCGCGCGGCATCAATCACAAGGCGGTCATCATGATCTTCCTGCCAGGGGGGCCTCCCCATCAGGACATGTGGGATCTCAAGCCCGAGGCCCCCGCCGAGTACCGCGGCGAGTTCAGGCCCATCCGCACGAATGTCCCGGGGATCGAGATCTGCGAAGAGTTCCCCCTGCTCGCGAAGATGGCCGACAAGCTCACTTTCGTCCGCAGCATCGTCGGCGCCGAGGGGCCGCACGACGCGATGATGTGCCTCACCGGTCGTCCCGGGCGCACCAACGTCCCTCCCGGCGGCTGGCCCAGCATCGGGGCGGCCATGTCGAAGTTGCAGGGCGGCGTCAATGAGTCCTGCCCGCCCTTTGTCGGGCTCTCGCCCAAATGCGGTCATGACGAATGGGGCAATCCCGGGCCGGCCGGTTTCCTCGGGCCATCCCATTCGCCTTTCACCCCTTTTCGCGGAGCGGGCAAAGAAGACATCGTGCTCAAGGGCGTGAGTCTCGACCGCCTCAACGACCGTCGTGCCCTCCTCGGCAGCTTCGACAACTTCCGCCGCGATGTCGATCAGTCGGGCATGATGGCCGGTCTCGACACCTTCAACGAGCAGGCCTTCGGTGTCCTCACTTCGAGCGCCCTGGCCGGAGCCCTCGACATTTCCAGCGAAGATCCCGCGACCATCGCCCGCTATGGAAAGGGGACCGACCAGTTTCTCGACGACGGCAGTTGGAGACGGCTCGACCAGTTTCTCATGGCCCGCCGTCTCGTCGAGGCCGGGGCCCGCTGCGTCACCCTCGGGTTCTCGCGATGGGATTGGCACAGCAACAATTTCAAGAGCGCCCGCAGCGAATTCCCCATGCTCGATCAGGGGCTCAGCGCCCTCGTGCAGGATCTCCACGACCGCGGGCTCTCCGACGATGTCAGCGTCGTCGTCTGGGGAGAGTTCGGCCGCACCCCGCAGATCAATGCCAAAGGCGGTCGCGACCATTGGCCCCGTGTCAACAGTGCCGTCCTCGCCTGCGGCGGCATGAAGCACGGTCAGATCATCGGCGCGACCGACCGCCTCGGCGGCGAAGTGGTGGAAAGACCGGTCGAGTTTCAGGAAGTCTTCTCGACCCTTTACAAAGCCGCCGGCATCGACGCGTGCAACACCACCATCCCCGACCTCACCGGTCGCCCCATTTACCTCGTCGATCCTCACTACACCCCGATGAAGGAACTCATCAGCTAATATGAACCGCTCTTTCATCCTCATCCTCACCCTCACCCTCGGCACCCTCAATGCCCAGGAAGCCACCAACGCTCCCACCGGGCCAACCGCCGGGCCAACCACCGGGCCAACCGCCGGGCCAACCACCGGGCCAACCACCGGGCCAACCACCGGGACCGCGGGCGTCCCGCCCGCTTCTCTAGCCCCGGCCCCAGCAACCCCACCCCCGCCCGCCGCCAAGCTCTCCTTCCACGCTCCCCAATCCACCGTCCGCGGTCCCTGGTCCGGCACCCAGCTCATCATCACTGACGACGCGTCCGGCATCTCCCGCGATGTCACCCACGAAGCCGCCCTCAAGGCCGAGACCCCCGGCATCGTCGAGATCGATGCAAAAGGCTACGTCACTCCTTTGAAAAACGGCAAAACCCGGCTCCTCGCCTCCCTCTCCGGCACGAGCGGGATCCCTGCCACCACCGAAATCGAAGTGAGCGGCTTCGACACCCCCGCGCCCATCCACTTTTCGCAGGAGGTCGTCAGCGTCTTCACCAAATACGGCTGCAACGGCGGCGGCTGCCACGGCAAGTCCGGCGGGCAGAACAACTTCCGCCTTTCCCTGCTCGGCTACGAGCCTTGGAACGATCACGAGTGGCTCGTCCGCGAGTCCCGCGCCCGCCGCGTCTTCCCGAGCGCGCCCGAGAACAGTCTCCTCATCATGAAAGCGACCGGCGAGATCCCTCACGAGGGCGGAATCCGCTTGCAAAAGGGATCGATCGATTACAACAATCTCGTCCGCTGGGTCCGCGAAGGCATGCCTTACCAGCCCGACGACGCGCCGAAAGTCACCGGCATCTCCGTCTACCCGCACGAGCGGGTCGCGACCGCCCACGCCACCCAGCAACTCGCCGTGACAGCCAGCTTCTCCGACGGCAGCACCCGCGACATCACCCGGCTCGCGATCTACGAAGCCAACCAGAAAGCCATGGCCGAAGTCGATGGCGACGGCTATGTCACCCTCGCCGACCAGACCGGCTCGACGGCGATCATGGTCCGCTACCAGGAGCACGTCGCCGTCTTCCGCGCCACCATTCCGCTCGGCGCCGAGATGGGCGAACTGCCGGCGAAAGAGAACTTCGTCGATGATCACATTTTCAAAAAGCTCAGCCTCCTCGGGCTGCCGCCCTCGCCGCTCACCGATGACGCCGCCTTCCTCCGCCGTGTCACCGTCGACATCACCGGTCGTCTCCCCACTGCGGAAGAGACCACCGCCTTCCTCGCCTCGGCCGAGCCTGACAAACGCGCTAAAAAAATCGACGCCCTCCTTGACACACCCGACTACGCCGCCTACTTCGCGCAGAAATGGGCGAGCATCCTTCGCAACAAACGCACCAAAGAAACCTACCAGCGCGGCACCTACGCCTTCCACGACTGGCTCCGTGCCGGCATCGAGGAGAACAAGCCGTTCAACACCCTCGTGACCGAGCTCGTCACCGCCTCGGGCGAGATCGGGCAGAACCCCGCCGTCGGCTGGTTCCGGGCCGTGAAAGATCAGAAAGAGCAGATGCAGGACATCGCCCAGGTCTTCCTCGGCATCCGCATGCAGTGCGCCCAGTGCCACCACCATCCCTACGAGAAATGGTCGCAGGATGACTACTACAGCTTCGCCGCCTTCCTCAGCGCGGTCGGGCGCAAGCCGGGCGAGGGACCCGACGAGGAGATCATTTTCCACAAACGCACCGTCGCGACGATGCAGAACCCGAACACACAGACCGTCCTCAAGCCCGCCGCCCTAGGCGACGCGCCTCTCGACCTTCCCGTGTCCGAAGACCCCCGCGCCGCCCTCGCCGGCTGGCTCACCGCAGAGGGCAATCCCTGGTTCTCGCGCATGCTCGTGAACCGCTACTGGAAGCACTTCTTCAGTCTCGGCCTCGTCGAGCCCGAGGACGACATGCGTGTCACCAATCCCGCCTCGCATCCCGAACTGCTCGACGCCCTCGCCGCCGACTTCTCGAAAAACGGCTTTGATCTCAAGCACCTCGTCCGCACCCTCACGAACAGCCGCACCTACCAGCTCAGCTCCATTCCGAACGATTACAATACCTCGGACTCGCAGAATTTCTCCCGCTACTATCCCAAGCGGCTCCAGGCCGAGGTCCTCCTCGACTCCATCAATGTCGTCTCGAAGTCAGAGGAGACTTTCAAGAACCAGCCCGCCGGCGTCCGGGCCGTGCTCCTGCCCGATGACAAGTTCAACGACGACTCCTTCTTCCTCTCCGTCTTCGGTCGGCCCGAGATGGACAGCGCCTGTGAGTGCGAACGTGTCGCCGACGCCAACCTCGCCCAGAGCCTGCACCTCATTAACTCCGAGACCATCCAGAACAAGCTCGGCCACGCCGGTGGTCGCGCCGCCGCCCTGGCAAAAGCGACCGAGCGGCCCGACCACGAGCGCCTCGGCGAACTCTACCTCTACGCCCTCGCCCGCGAGCCGCGCCAGCCCGAGCTCGATGCCGCCCACGCCCATCTCGTGAGGAAGCGCACCGCTGCCGCCGCTGCCGACGAGCCCGCCCGTGCCAAAGCCGAGCAGGAGGCCTTCGAGGACATCCTCTGGGCGCTCGTGAACACGAAAGAGTTTCTCTTCAACCACTGATCCGTCTCCGCGACCGATCCAAAGTTATTGTCTTGTGAGGATGAAACATCTCCGCGCCACGCTCCTTTTCCCGGTTCTTCTCTTCCCGATGGCGGGGCACGCCCAGTTGCCCTCGGCGGAGTTGCAGACGCTCACTCCGCCCCTCGTCCGCGCCGGTGAGACGACCGAGATCACCGTCGTGGGTCTGAATCTTGAAGATCTCACCGCCCTTTCCTTCTCCGATCCGCAGATCAAAGCGGAACTCGTCCCCGGGACGAAGAGGTTCCGCGTCACCGTGCCCGAGACCGCGGGCGAAGGCCCCGTCGAGGCCCGCGTCGATGGCTACTTCGGGCGGTCCACCTCGCGGCTTCTCTCCATCGTCCCCAAAGATACCGTCATCGTCGCCGACGCCGGCGCCGCCCACCACTCACCCGCCACCGCGCCCGCGCTGCCCCTCAATGCCGAGGCCTACGGAGTCACCGATGCGAACCGGATCGATCGTTGGAAAATCTCCCTGACAAAAGGACAACGAATCCTCGTTCACGCCCTCGCCGAGCGGCTCGACTCGCGTGCTGATGCCAGTCTCATCCTCACCGACATGACGGGGAAAGTCCTCGAGAGCAGCCACAACGTCATCGGACGCGACCCGCTCCTCGACTTCACCGCCCCCGCCGCTGGCGAGTATCTTGTCGGGATCCACGACTTTCTCTACAACGGGGGGGCCGAGTATTCTTACGTTCTCACCGCGAGCACTCGTCCATGGGTCGATGCCGTCTTTCCTCCGGCCGGTCAAGAGGGTCAAGTCATCGCGGCAACCCTGTTGGGTCGCAACCTCCCCGGCGGCAGTCAGGGTGACGGACTCGCGATCGATGGCAAACCCCTCGAGACCCTGAGCGTGACCATCCCCGTGGCCGCACCCGAGAGCCCCCGGCCCGACCCCAATCTGCCTGCCCGCGCGATGTTGGCAGGATTTGGGTTTCGTCAGGGGGAGTCCAATGCCGTCCGTCTCGGTATCGCAAAAGAACCCGTCGTTCCGGAGCAGAACGACGCCGTCCTGCCGCCTTTGACCGGGCCGACGGAGATCGCGGCGCGCTTTGATGCTCCCGGCGACACGGATCAGTTTCGCCTTTCCGCAAAAGCCGGCACCGCTTACTGGATCGAGGTGATTGGCGACAGACTCTCGGGCAAGGCCGACCCCTACCTAATCGTGGAGAAGATCACCAAAGCGGCCGACGGCACCGAGACCTTTGCCATTGTCCGCGAAGGAGACGATACCGCCGCGAAGGTCGGCACCAGATTGTCTTCGGGATCCCGCGACACCAGCCTGCTGATCGCCGCCGCTGATGCCGCCGACTACCGCATCACTGCGGTGAACCAGTTCGACAGCGGCGGCCCGACCCATCTCTACCGACTCGCTGTGCGCGAGGCGCGTCCCGACTTCGAACTCGTCGCGGTGGCGGAGCGGTCGCACTACGAGCTTAATCAGGCCCACCCCGCCGCCCCGCTCTTGCGCAAAGGCGGGACGGAGCCCGTCCGGGTCCTCATTCATCGTCGCGATGGCTTCGATGGCCCCATCACCCTCGAGGCGGTCGGCCTGCCCGCCGGGGTTACTTGCCCGCCTGTCACTGCCACGGTGAAAGAGGACTCCATCCGGCTCGTCTTCCACGCCGCGCCCGATGCGGCGGGGTGGAACGGTGACATCCGCATCGTCGGGAAAGCCTCATCCGGAGCTACCGAGCTCGTCCGCGAAGCCCGGGCTGCCGCCTTTGTCCAGGGAGTTGCCGACGCGACGAAGGAGCGGCTCCGCCCGCGGCTCAGTGTCACGATGCCCCTCTCCGTCAGCGCCACCGAAAAGGCCCCTCTCGCCCTCGAGGTCGGGAACGGCGGACGTTTTACGGTCGAAATGGGGCAAAAGCTCGAGATCCCCGTGAAGGTCGTCGGACGCAACGGCGTCAAAGGCCCGCTCGCTCTCACCGCCGACGGTCTCCAGGGCCTGCGCCAGTCGCCCGTGCTGACCCTTGCTGACAAAGTCGACGAGGGTAAACTGACCCTCACCTTCACCACCCAGAACAACATTTTTACCCCCGAGGCCGGCACCTGGACCTTTCTCATCAAAGCCGCCGCGACGACATCCTACCGCTACCGGCCCGAGGCAGCCGAATCCGCCGCCGCCGAAGTGAAAAAAGCCGACGAAGCGCTCAAGGCCGCGACGCCGGAAAACAAAGCGGCCCTAACAAAAGCCAAAACAGACGCCGAAGCGAAAGCCAAAGCCCTCGCTGCCGCCGCGGCGGCCAAGGACATCAAATTTTCCGCTTACACCCTGCCCATCACCGTCGAAGTGAAACCGGCGCCGAAAAAAGATTCCTGATGAAGACCTCCTCATTACTCCTCTCTCTCGTTCTCGTCGCCCCGTTCCTTGCCCGCGCTGAGGGACTCCCCGTCGCCGAACTGAAACGCGACACTCCCGTGAACTTCGCGACTGAGGTCTATCCCTTTCTCAAGGCCAACTGTCTCTCCTGTCACAACCAGAGCAAACCCAAGGCCGATCTCATCCTCGAATCACCGCAGGACATGATCAAAGGCGGTGAATCCGGCCCCGCGATCGTTCCCGGTAAAGGTGCCGATTCCTTCCTCTTCGCCACGGCGGCCCACCTCGAAGAGCCGACGATGCCCCCGGCGAACAACAAATCGAAAGCCGAGAACCTCACCCCCGATCAGCTCGCTCTGCTGCGACTCTGGATCGATCAGGGGGCCAAGGGTGACGCCGTCTCCACTGCAGCTCCCGAGTCGTGGACGCTCCTGACAGGACCACAACCTATCTACACCGCCGCGATTTCAAACGACGGACGCTTCGCCGCCGCCGGACGCGGGCAGCAAGTCCATCTCTACGATCTCAAGCTCGGCAAACTCGCCGCAACCCTGCGTGATCCGGGGCTCGAGATGCCCGTGACCCAGCAGGACATCGTCCAGGCCGTCGCCTTCAGTCCCGATGGGGAAACCCTCGCCACTGCCGGATTCCGTGTCGTCAAAGTCTTCCAACGCAGTCCCGCAGCAGCAGGGAAACCCGCTGCCCTCGCAGCTGAGCCTGCAAGCATGGCCGTTTCCCCCGATAGCAAACGCACCGCGATCGGGGCTGCCGACGGCTCCATTTCCCTGGTGAACAACGACCCGCCCGAGGCCGCGCCCGTGACCGTAAAAGATCACGCCGGAGCCGTCACCGCACTCGCCTTCTCCGCCGACGGGACCACCCTCTTTTCCGCCGGGGCCGACAAAACCGTGAAGTCCCGTCCCGTCGCCGACCCTGCCAAAGTCACCAGCCTTGCTCTCCCGGCTCCCGCCGCTTCCTTCGCGCTGGTCAACGGAGGAAAACACCTCCTCCTCGCCTGCGCCGACCAGACCCTTCGCCTCTGCGCGGCCGATCTCAAAAGCGACCTCGCCTTCACCCCGCCACCTGCTCCAGCAAAAGCACCTGCTCCCGCTGGGACCGCGGGCGTCCCGCCCGCTCCGAAGCCTGCGGCCACTCCTCCTGCACCTGCCGTAGAGCCAAAACCAAATCCCACCCCGCCCGCAGCCGATGTAAAACCCGCGCCCACCGGGACTGCGGTCGCCGCACCCGCACCCGCACCCGCACCCGCACCCGCACCCGCACCCGCACCCGCACCCGCACCCGCACCCGCACCCGCACCGACAACTCCACCAGCCCCGAAACCAGTCACCCTGCCCGCTCCGGTCACCAAAAAGCTCCTCGAGTTCAAGCCCCACGCGCAGCCTCTCGTCGCCGTCGCGAGCACGACAGTCGACGGATCTGAATTCGCAGCCGCGTATGCCGACGGCACTGTGATCCTTTTCAAGATCAATGCCGCCAAACCCGGCGACAATCCGACCGAGCTTCGCCGCCTCGCCCACGGTGCCGCGCTGACCCATCTCGCCGTCTCCCTCAACAGCCCCGGGGGCATTCGCCTCGCGACCGCCGGCGCGACCGGCCCGGTCAATCTCTGGAATCCCGCCGACGGCAAGAAGATCACCGAATTCAAAGGGGATCCCACCCTCGCGCCGCGTCTAGCAGCCCTCCAACGCAACTCCGCCGTCGCGACCCGTCGCAAGGCGCATTGGGACCGCCTTGCCCCCGAGGCTGAGACGCTCTGGAAGGCGGAAAGTGAAAAGTCAGTCCAGTCAGGAGACGAACTCGCCAAGGCCCGCCGCGACCTCGCCGCGAAGCAGCGCGATCTCCGGGCGCTGGAGTCCGCCACTCCCGCGACTACCGAAGACATCCTCGCCAAATCCCGCGAGGCCCTCGTTGTCGCCGAACGCACCGTCAGCGGAGCGGCCCGCAATCGCGATCTCTCCGCCGCCCTCGCCGGGGAGGCCTTCGGCCGGCAGACGGCTGCGAAGTCCGGCTCCAAAGAATCTGAAACCCTCGTCGCTGCTCTCAAAGCCGAGAGCGAGGCCCTTCAAAAAGCCGCGCCCGAAGAGGAGAAAAAATCGACGGTCAATGCCCTCGCCTTTTCCACCGATGGGTCGCTCCTGATCCAGTCGCTTGCCGGGGGAAAACTCCGTCTTTTCTCCCTAATCGCCGGGGCCTGGCTCGAGGACATCTCGTCGGGCAAAGAGGTCATTGCCCTCACCGCTGCCGGAGACCGCATCCTCACCGCGAGCAAAGACAAGCAACTCGTCGGCTGGACTCTACCCGGACGTGACTGGACTCTCGCGGCGACTCTCGGTGACGGGAAAAGCCCCGATCCCTTCGTCGATCGCGTCACCGCCCTCGCCTTCGACCCCGAGGGTCGCAAGCTCATCACCGGCACCGGCGTTCCCTCCCGCAACGGGCAGATCGCGATCTGGGACACCGCCACCTGGAGTCAGGTCGTCGCCAATCCCAAGGCCCACATCGACACCCTCACCGCCTTCGCCTTTTCGCCCGACGGATCCCGCGTCGCGAGTGCCTCGACTGACAAGCTCATCAAGATCCTCGACACCGAGACGCTCGAAGTGCAGCAGACTTTCGAAGGCCACACCAGCCACGTCCTCGACATCGCCTGGAACGCCGACGATCTCTCCCTCGCGAGCGCCTCAGCCGATCTGAAAGTGAAAGTCTGGGACCTCGCCGACGGCCGGGTCAAAAGCACCGTCGAGGGCTACACCAAAGAGATCGGCACAGTGAGCTACGTCGGCGAGACCGAGTCCCTCCTTACCGCGAGCGGTGACAAGGTCGTGAAGCTCGCGAATCAGCCTCTCCCCGAAGCCGGCGATACGTTCCTCCACACCGCTGCCGCCAGTGCCGACGGCACGAGGATCATCGCGGGCGGGCAGGACAGCATCCTGCGACTTTGGGACGGCACCGCGAAGAAACTCATCACCGCCTTCCCCAGTCCCGAGGCCGAGGTTGGGAAAGTGGCGGGGAAGTGATTCCGGGATCCTCACATTTCCGGTAGCCGAAGCGATTGCTCTGACTAAATCACATGTCCGTGAGGGCCAAACGGGCCTGGAGACCCGTTCTACTTTTCAAGGACAGCGCGTCGAACTTCCAGTTGAGGGAGCAGCCAATGTTCCCCAGCTACGCCCCTGCACCTCACTTCTTTACCACCGCTGCGGTTACTTCCACGGTGATCGGGAGCGAATACGTCGCGAACTGCTGGGTTCGTTCCTTCGCCTTCGTCTCCAGCGCGGTCGCGGTTTTCATGGCGGCCTCTTCGGTCGTGGCGAGCTTCGCCAGTTTTGCCTCGGCGTCCTGCACGACCTTCTTAGCCGCATCGACGCCGGCCTGCGCGGCCGTCACTTCTCCCTTGAGCGCATCGCGGGCGGCATCATCGGCGGTACTGGCTTCGCGCGGCTTTGCCTCGGCGAGGGTCTTTTCGGCGGCAACGACGATGGCCTTCGCTTTTGCCACTTCTTCGGTAAAGGGCGCCTTGAGCCCTTTGAGCCGAGCGACTTCAGCGGCGGCAGCCTCCGCGGCGGCTGGGTTCTGGCGGTACTTCGCGTTGCCGACGCCCCGGAGGACAAACTGATAGCGGCCCGGCTTGAGCTCGAAGTTGCCCCCCGGAGTGAAGGCCATCTTGAGGATTCCCTCTTTCTCGGTCTCGCCCAGCGTGGGCGTCGGCGCTCCCCGTTTGAGGCCGGGGAAGCCATGGACATTGACCGCGAGACTGCCGACGCGGGTGCCGGTCTCGGTGAGCTTTATGGGGAAATCGAGGGACTTGCCGAGTTCGACGGTCCAGACCTTGTCCTCCTTCAGCTCGATCCGGGTCGGCTCCACTTCCTGATCGAGCACGGAGAGGACCGTCTCGAGATCGAGGCGCGAGCGCACCTGGGCCTGATTGCCGAAAACGCGTTTCCCCCAGATGATGGAGGCGGGCCGGGCACCCCGTACGAGATCCTTGCCCCCGATCTTCGCGGTGCCGGTGATCGCGATCGCCCCGGTCCAGGCCGCTGCGTCTGGCGTCGCCCAGAGGGTGAGAAATCCCTGACTGCTCGATCCGCTCAGGACGAGTGGTTTTGCGCTCACCCCGGCCGGAAGCCCGGCGGCGGTCACGGTGATGTCCCCGTCATAGCCGTCGCGGCGGAAGGCAATAACGCGGTAGACGACCGATCCCCCGCGCCTCAGCACAGGCGAGGCGGGGAAGGCGTCGTTGTTGATCGTCTTGGCGAATTCGGTCCCGGTGATGAGTTGGAAATCGGGTTTCGCTTCGCGGATCGCAAGCCGGTAGAGATGGGCGGCGCTCCCGCCTCCGCTCTGGTTCCCGAGGGTGATGCGGTAGTCGGCGTCGGCATCCGGGACGAGGCTGAGAGCAGGGTCGAGCGAGTCGGCGTTGAGATCGTCGAGACTTTCCTGGCTGTAGAATGAGGGGAGGTCGTCATTGGTCCCGACGAGGGTGTAGCTCTCTTTGCCGGCGGCATCTTTCGCGATTTTCTCGACGGTCACGACGGGATCCGCGCTCACGCCGAGGCGGTGGCAAAACACGTCAATCCAGTAGGTCGTGCCTTTCTTCAGACTGACCCGGAACGGATCAACATCGCCGGGCAGGTCAAAGCGCCCCGCGATCTCTGCGGGGACCGCCACGGTCTGGAACTCGCTCTTCGCATCCTCGGTGACGACGGGCGCGGTGGCGAAGCCGATGCTCACGGGATTTGCTCCAGCGAGGGTGTGTTCGAAAGTCGGCACCATGCTCTCGCGAGGAATCGCGGGGCTGAAGCTCGTCGGCACGGTCGCTTCGGCGGGGACGTCGAGACTGACTTCGAGCGTCTCGAGCGGTTTGCCTTTGACGGACCAGTTGTCCCCGAGCGATCCGTTCGGCAGGTTGCGGCCGAAAAAGGTGAAGGCCCGTTTTTGCCCCGGCTCACCGGCAGGCGGAAAGACGAAGTCCACGTGCGGCCCGCGACTGAGACGGAGGTGATAGAAAAACTCGCGTCCTCCGCCGTAGAGCGCATCGCTCAGCGAGACGAAGTAGTCGCCGTCCGCCGGCGGGGTGAAGTCGATGAAGGGATCGCGACCGAAGTGATGGCGGCTGTTCTCGAGTTCGCGCCCGCCCGAATCGAAGACGGCCATGAGGACGTCGCCCTTCGCATCGAGGCGCTCGGCGAGGACTTCGAGGAGGAGACGTTCACCCTTTTTCCCGGCGAAGCGATACCAGTCGAACCGACCCGCATCGAGGGTGCCGAGGACGCCGTTCTCCGACTCGAGGGCCAGGGCGGTCTCGGCGGTGGAGTGGTCGCCGCTCTCGAGGATCTCCGCTGACCCTGACGGAAACACCACAAAGGGTCGCGCCGTGGAGAGTCCGAAGTAGCCGTGCGACCGCACCTCGTAGACCCCCGGCGGCACTTCGGCGGGGATCGTCACGGTGAACTTGCCCTCGACCGGACGCGGGGTCGGGTAAAAGTCGTCGGCCGGGAGCAAAACGGGCGCGGCGGTGATCTTCGGATGCGAAAAGCGCAGCGCCTTTGCCCCCTCGAGTTCCTTGCCCGTGGTCGTCATCTCAAAGGTCGTCCCGGCCTTGGCGACCGCCGGGGCGACGGTGAGCAGATCCGGGTTCGGCATGAAGGCGAAGCCCGGAAGAGGGATGAGAATAAGGCAGGCGGCGGCGAGGAGAACTCTCATCGAATGGCGAGGTGTCAGGGTGCGGGCAAAGAGTGTCGGGTCGATGGGTGAACCCTCTTTGTTCAGCGATTGAACATGAATTCCTTCGTATTGAGGACGACCCAGACGATGTCTTCGAAGGCTTCTTTCTCGGCCTGTGCTTTAGGGAGCCTGGCCGGGTCGGCGGCGGAAAAGTCGCGTTTCTTTTTGAGATGGGCGAGGGCGATGGCGAGCTCTTCGGGACCGGGCCCGCGGGAGAGGGCGCGCAGGTAGAGTTCGGAGAGACGGTCTTCGTCGCTGCGGTCGGTCGCCTTCGCGAGGGTCGCGGCGCGGCCGTTGGCGGCGGTGAGCTTGGCCTGGATCGTGTCCGAGTTGAGGAGGTGGAGGCTCTGCCCGAGGTTCGCCTCGCCGGTGCGTTCACATTCGCAGGCGGTGTCCATCGAAGGGCGGCCGAACATCATGAGAAACTCCGATTCGAGGGTGCCGCGCTCGTTGGGCAGGGCGATCGCGCGGACCGCTTGGGGCTGGCGAGTGAAGGCATTGACCGCCCCGGTGACGTCGTTGACCGAGTCAAGGAGAACCTCGGCCTGGAGCCGTTTGGGATAATAGCGGGCGTAGTTCTGCTCGTCGTCGGCGTTCTGCTCGTTCGGGTCGCCACTCATCTGATAGGTGCGGCTGTTCGTGATCGTGCGGATGAGCTGCTTCAGATCGAAGCCGCTCGCGACGAAGGAGCCCGCGAGTTCTTCGAAGAGAGCGGGGTGGGTCGCGGGGTTGCTGGGGCGGATGTCGTCCTCGGGCTCGACGAGGCCGCGGCTGAAAAAATGTTTCCAGTAGCGGTTCACGAGCATCTTCGCGAAGTAGGGATTTTCTTTCGCGCGCATCCACTCCGAGAGGTGGGTGCGGGGATCCTGCGTCGCGGGGATTTCGAGCGGGGCGGCGGCGCCGAGCAACTTCGGCTTCAGCTTCTCCTTCGTGCCGGGGTGCTCCACCAGGGCGGCCTTCTGGGCGTGAAAATAGATGTCCTCTTCGGGTAGTTTGGGGACGCCTTTTTTCTCCAGGGTCGAGAAGAAGGCGGTGAAGGCGAAGTAGTCATTCTGGCTCCACTGCTCGTAGGGGTGGTGATGGCACTGGGCGCACTGCATGCGGATGCCGAGGAAGACCTGGGCGATATTCTCCATGCGCTCCTTGCCATCGATGACGACCCGGTACCAATTTACCGCCGGATTCTCGATGGACTTGCCGGTGGCGACGATGAGGTCGGAGACGAAGGCGTCGTAGGGCTTGTTCTCGTTGAGGCTGCTGCGGATCCAGGCGTGGAAGGCGTGGGAGTCGCGGGCGATCCAGTCGACGCCGCTATCGACCTTGTTCCGCAGGATCCCGGCCCACTTCCCGGCAAAGTAGTCGGCATACTCGGTCGAGTCGAGGAGCGCATCGATCTTTTTGGCGCGTCTGTCAGGCTCGGTCGAGGCGAGGAAGGCGGTGGTTTCTTCGAGGGTGGGGAGACGCCCCGCGATGTCGAGGGTGACGCGGCGGAGGAAAAGGCTGTCAGAGGTGTCGCCCGAGGGCGGGATGCCCATCACGCCGAGCTGGGCGAAGATCTGTTTGTCGATGAAGTTCGCCGCTTCGGGAAGTGCGGTGAGCTGACCGCCGAGCGGGATCATCGCGGTGAAGGTGTCGATGTGCTCCTGGAAGCGGACGAGGACGGCGGTGCTGCCGGTGCGGTTGGAGAAAGTGACGAGTCCCGTTTCGGCAGAGGTGGCGCGCTCGGGCTGGTTCGCCTCGTATTGGGCGACGCGGGTGATGTCGCGGACGGTGCCGTCGCTGAAGGTGGCGCTGACGACGAGCTGCTGCGTGCTCCCGGGGGTGGTGACGATGTTTTTCGGGAAGACTTCGATGCGCTCGACGGTGGCCTCGTTTTCTTCGCGGAAGACGACGCCGCCCTCGATCCAGCGCAGGATCTTGCGGTAGTCTTCCGACCCTTTTTTGAGCCGGGCTCCGCCCTCGTGGGGGAGCTCGCCGCTTGCTTTCATGAGCAGCATGCTGTTCTCCGGCGCCGAGGGGGCGACGCGGCGGCCGCGGGAGTAGCGCACGATGTTGTCGTAGTCGCTCGCGGGCTCGTAGCCGAGGAGGGAAAGTTGAAATCCGTTCTGCCCCGAGGCCTTGGCGTGGCATCCTCCCGCGTTGCAGTGATTGCGGGTGAAGACGGGGACGACGTCGTTGGTGAAGCTGACCGGCTGCGGTTTGGCGAAGTCGATCACCGAGATCGGAACCCGGAGCGGGGTCGCGCCCGCTGCCGCCGATGTCACGACGAGGGTGGTCTCGCCTTCGCCGATAGGCACCAGGTAACCCGACGAATCGATCGCGGCGATGCCGGCGGGTTCGAGGGTGAACTTTACCTCGCGGGTGAGGTCGCGGTTTTTTCCCTCCATCACGATGACCTGGGAGCGGGCCTCGGGCCCTTTCAGGACGATGGGTCCGGCACCGGCACCGGTGCGGAGAGAAAGGTCGCCAGATTGCGCAGCGACCGTCACCGCGAGGAGACCGGCGATCAGCGAAATCGCGGGAGAGTAGCGGGGGAGAGCAGGCATCGGATCAGGCGGTCGCGGCGAGTTCCTCGATGGGTTTGCCCGAGGGGAGAATCTGCATGGGGAGACCTTCGAGATTTTTCAGATACTCATTGTAATCGATCCCGAGGTGGCGATAGACGGTGGCCCAGAGATCGTTCGGCGCCATGATGCGCTCGGTCGGGTTTTCGCCCTTCGCATCGGTCGCGCCGATGATCTGACCCATGCGGGCGCCGCCGCCCGAGACAAGCACGGACATGGCCTTGGGCCAGTGGTCGCGACCGGGCTGCATCACCTTCGATGCGTTGCCCCGCTGCGTGTTGATCTTGGGGGTGTGACCGAAGTCACTCGCGACGACGAGCATCACCTTCTGATCGAGGCCGCGGGCATAGAGATCCTCGATCAGGGCGGTGAGGGCCTGGTCATACATCGGCAGACGCCATTTGCAGTCGTCGAAGATGTGGCAATTGACCGCATGGGAGTCCCAGTTGAACGCGCAGTTCGACGGGATCGCTTTTCCGGGTGTGGGATTTTCCCAGACGACCGTGACGAAACGGCTCCCCGACTCGACGAGACGCCGCGCCATGAGACTGCGCTGGCCGTAGGCGTGGCGTCCGTAGCGGTCGCGGACCTTGTCGGTCTCTTTTCCGAGATCAAAGGCCGAGCGGACCTGGTCGCTCGTGAGCATCTCCATGGCCTGGACGTTGAAGGAATCCATCGCGTCCATGATGCCGCTCTTGTCGACATCGCGGCGGAGACGGTCCATCCCGTTGAGCATCGCGAGCCTGTCGTCGAGCCGGGTCTCCATTTCCTGCTTCACCCCGATGTTATCGACTTTGAAAGCCGGGTCACTCGGGTCGCCCGCCACGACGAAGGGGGCCTGCGAAGCCCCGAGATAGGCCGGGCCGAGGGCAAAGGTGTCAATGCCCTGGCGACCGCGATCGACCGCCGCGACACAGGGCGGCATGCCATTGCCGCCGTTGCCGAGGACCTGCTTCACGATACTGGAAACCGCAGGGGCGTCATTGACCGTGCCCGTCGGAGTCTTCGGTGCACGACCGGTCATCATGCGCTTGTGGGCGCCGCCGTGGTCGGCGAACTCGTGCTGGATCGAGCGGATGATCGTAAATTTATCCGCGATCTTTGCGTGCATGGGGAGCAACTCGCAGACCTCGATGCCCGGGACATTTGTGCGAATCGGATTAAAGACCCCTCGATACTCGATCGGCGCGCCGGGCTTCATGTCGTAGGTCTCCATGTGCGGCATGCCGCCGGGCAGCCAGACAAAGATGACCGCTTTGTCGCTCTTGACCGCTGCCGCCCCCGCGCTCGCCGCCATCGCTTCGTAGCGGAGGAGGTCACTGAGACCGAGACCGGCCGCTCCGAGTCCACCGATCTGGAGGAAGCTCCGCCGTGAGAGCGGTCCGGGGCAGAATTGCTTTGCGTAATGGGTGCTCATAACAGAGGTAACCTATCAGGAATCGGCAACTTTACCGTCACGGTATCGCGTGAGGACAAATGCTCGAATGGGCTTGCCAGAGATGATCGTTTTCGTCACAAGATGCGTCTACTCATGCCCTTCCACATCCCTTCACCGACCCGCCGTGCCTGCTCAGGGCTAGCTTTCACCCTTCTTGCCTTCAGTCTCGCCCTTTCTCCCCTCACCGGGGAAGAGGCGACCGGAATCGTCTATCATGACCGGAACGGCAACGGAGCCCGCGACGAGGGCGAACCCGGTCTCCTCGGCATGTCTGTCTCGAACCAGCGCGAAATCGTTCAGACCGACGCGGCGGGACGCTGGACCCTCCCCGTCACCGACGACACGATCCTTTTCGTGATCAAACCCCGCGGCTGGATGACCCCGGTGGATGAGAATCGGTTGCCGCAGTTTTACTACCTTCACAAGCCGCAGGGATCGCCCGGAGACTACCGCTACGCCGGCGTCGCCCCGACCGGACCCCTCCCCGCCTCGATCGACTTCGCTCTGAGCCCCTCGGAGGAACCCGATCAGTTCAAAGCCGTCTTCTTCGGAGATCCGCAGCCGCAGACGATCGAGCAGGTGAACTACATCGCGGACGATGTCATCGCCGAGCTTGTCGGAACCGATGCGAGATTCGGCGTCACTCTCGGGGACATCATGTTCGACAAGCTCGAGCTCTTCGAGCCCTCAAATGCGAATGTCGCCCTCATCGGAATCCCATGGTACAACGTGATCGGGAATCATGACCTCAACTTTGAATCGATCACCGACGCGGATTCCGACGAGACCTTTCACCGTCACTTCGGGCCGAACTACTACAGCTTCGACCACGGCCCCGTCCACTTCATCGTCCTCGACGACGTCGAGTGGGGGCGCCGCAACGCCGAGGGCAAACTCACCTACGCCGGTGGCCTCGACGAGCGCCAGTTGGCCTTCGTGAAAAACGACCTCGCCCTCGTGCCGGAGGAGAAACTCGTTGTCCTGATGATGCACATCCCCCTCACCTCCGTCGAGAATCGCACCGAACTCTACCGGCTCATCGAGCAGCGACCCTACACCCTCTCGATCTCGGGCCACACCCACTGGCAGGCGCACCAGTTCATCGGCAAAGAAGACGGATGGGAAGGGGAAAAGCCCCACCACCACATCGTCAACGTGACCGTCTGCGGGACCTGGTGGAAAGGGGAGAAAGACGAGCGCGGCATCCCCCACGCGACGATGCGCGACGGTGCGCCGAACGGCTACACGATCATGAGCTTCGACGGCACCAGCCACATCCTCGACTTCAAGGCCGCGCGACAGCCCGCCGACTACCAGTTCCACATCCACGCGCCGAACGAGATCGCCGCGCCCGCTGCGGAGGCTACTCCCGTTTATGTCAATGTCTTCAACGGATCAAAGGACTCGAGCGTGCGGATGCGGGTGGGGGAGAGCGGCGAGTGGATCGCGCTGGAGAAAGTGCTCGAGGAAGACCCCTACTACGTCGAGACCCGCAATCGGGAGATGGCAGCCAACCCCGAGGCGAAGAACCCGCTCAATGCCCCCATCCTTTCCGATCACCTCTGGAAAACCTTTCTTCCGGCGGGCATGACCGCCGGATCCCATGTTCTTCAGGTCGAAGCGACCGACGCCTACGGGCGTTTGTGGAAAGCGGAACGGGTCGTGCGGGTCGTGGAGTGAAAGGGAAGCGGGAAGGCGAGGAGCGCGGACACTCCTGTCCGCCTGGATTCGGTGGAGAGGCATAACGGTTTGGTGGAGATGACCGAAGTATCGGCTGAGATCAGGCACTTGCCTTTCGTTCCCCGTCCAATGAGGAGGGCGCGCCAACCCTCTCGACATCAGCGCTTGAAATCTACCAGCCTCCGATGGAGACTCCCCCATGCGCTCATCTCTGCCCGCCTTTCGCCGCGACATCTTTGCGATTCTTGCCGGAGTCTTTCTGCTTGCCGCCTGCGACCGGGGCGCTGAGCCTGCGGCCATGCCCGCCTCAGAGCCTCCAGCTCCCGCATCGCCGCCGAAGCTCACCCCGGCTCAACTCGCCGAGGCGGCCGCTCAGCCCGGGTTCTTTTTCCTCGATGTCCGCAGCCCGCAGGAAATCGCCGACCTCGGCACCCTGCCCGGCTATGTGAACATCCCCATCGAAGAACTCGAAGGGCGGCTCGGCGAGATCCCCCCTGATCGGGCGGTCGTGACCGCCTGAAACGGGGGTGGAAGAGCCGCGCGTGCCGCGGACATACTCGTTAAAAAAGGTTTTGAGGTGCTCGGGTCCTGCGGATTATCGGACTGGAAGAAGGAGGGGCGCGATCTCGTCCATCCCGAACCGGCGCCCTGAATCCCGATCCCTTGTTTGCGTGGCCGGGGCGGTGAAGGCCGGAGGCAGTCGGACGAGAGTCGTGTCTCCCCCCTCCCACCGCGAAAACGTCCTCGCCTCGCCTCCCAAAACATGGCAGGGTTCCCAGCGCTGTGAGTTTTCTTTTCCCGCTCTATCTTCTCGGGGCTGCCGCTATCGCGGTGCCGATCCTGCTGCATCTGCGTCGCCGTCCGCCGAAGGAGCACATGGAGTTCAGCTCGCTCATGTTTCTCGCGAAGTCGCCCGAGCGGGTTACGCGACGCACGAGGCTCGAGCACCTCCTTCTCCTCGCCCTGCGCTGCCTCGCGATCCTGCTCCTCGCTTTTGCTTTTGGTCGTCCCTTTCTCGCCTCGGTGAAGTTGCCTTCGGAAGAGACTCGTCTCACCCGCGCGGTGATTCTCCTCGACCGCAGCGCCTCGATGCAGCGCGACGGACTTCGCGAGGCCTCGCTCGCGGCCGCCCGCGAGGCGCTCGGGCGCTACGAGAGCAGCGACGAGGTCGCGATCGCCTTCTTTGACGAAGACCTCCATCTCGCCGCAGACCTGCCCGCCCTCGCCGGGCTCGGGTCCGGCGCGCGCATCGCCGCCTTCGACGAACTCGCGGCGCAGGAGCCCGCCCTCCCCGGATGGCGCGGCACTGATCTCGGGGGTGCGATGGTGCAGGCCGCCAATCTCCTCCTCGGGGCCGACACCGCCGTGCCCGCCGATCACCGCGAAATCGTCATCATCAGTGATTTTCAGGACGGGGCGAAGCGCGACCGTCTCAATGAAAATCCCTGGTCCGCCGACGTCTCGGTGCGCTGCCTTCCCCTCAGCGTGGAAAAGCCGGGCAATCTCTCCCTCGCTCTCGCCGCCTCTCCGCCGCGGTCAGACATCGACGAGGCCGAGGTCTATCGTGTCCGCATTACGAACTCCGCCGATGCCGACAGTCCCAAGGTGACCCTCGCCTGGAAAGGCTTCCCCGACAGCGCGCTCGAGACCCTCGTCGCGCCCGGGACTGGCCGCATCCTCTCCTCACCGCCGCGTCCTCCCGGAGCCGCCCGGGGCACCCTCGTCGTCACCGGTGACGCCCACCCCTTTGACAACGAAGTCCACGTCTCGCCGGTCCAGCCGCGCCCGCTCCGCATCCTCTTCCTCGGGTCGGAAAGGGACGCGGAAAGCGCCGGTTCGCCGCTCTTCTACCTGCGCCGTGCCCTCCAGCCGACCCCGGCCCTGACGCCGCTGGTGACCACGTCCGGGACGCTCACCGCCGCCGACCTCGACTCCAATGAGGTCGTCGTCGTGTCCGATGCCTGGACACCCGCGACAGGCTCCGCCCTTTTTGCCTTTGCGGAAGAAGGCGGTCTCGTCCTCGCTCTGCCATCCGCAGCGACGAGCTCCGAGGCCTTCGCCGCCCTCACCGGTCAGCCCGACTGGAAGCTCAGCGAGGCCACGGTGAAAGACTACGCCCTGCTCGCCAATCTCGATTTTGACCATCCCGTCCTGCAGCCTTTCGCCCGCGCCGGGATTCGCGACTTCACTAAGATCCGCTTCTGGAAACACCGTCGGCTCATCATGACCCCGTCCGAGACCTCGCGTGTCGTGGCCACTTTTGACGACCAGTCGCCCGCGATTCTCGAGCACCGCGTCGGTGAGGGTGCCGTCGTCGCCTTCCTTGCCGGATGGCGGCCCGAGGAAAGCCAGCTCGCCCTTTCCTCGAAGTTCGTGCCGCTGCTTTATTCCCTCTTCGACCACGCCGGCTACAGCATCCGCTCGGCCCCGACTCTCTATGTCGGCGAGACTGTCCACACCAAGCCGGGCTTCTACGAGGACGAGAAAGGCGGGCAAAATCTGCTCGTTGCCGTCAATCTCGATCCGGCCGAGGGACGAACCTTCGCCTTTGATCCCGCCATCGACTTTGCCGCCCTCGGCATCCCTCTGCTCGATCCCGCCGCCCCCGTCGCCGCCCCGGAATTGAGCGGATCGGACAAGGTCCGTGTCAAAGCCGAGCAGAAAGAGGAAAAGCAAAAGCTCTGGAAATGGCTCATCCTCGCCGCCCTCCTCGTATTACTTATCGAAACCTGGCTCGCGGGTCGGCGCTCCGCGCCGAGTTCCAGGTTCCAAGTTTCAGGTTCCAAGTTGGAACCCCAGCCCAACACCTGAAAACCTGAATCCCTCAACGCCTCAATCCCATTCTCCCATGATTCAGAAACTGCTCGGCACCTGTCTCGGACCCGTCATCGCTGCGGAGAAACATCTGCGCCGACGCCAGCTCGTCATCGCCGTGCTCACCATCGCGGTGGTCGGCTTTGCGGGGCTCGCGGCCCTCTCGGCCTTTGCCGGATGGTGGTCATGGTGGGCCGTCCTCGGTCTTGCCGGGGCCCTCATCGTAGGCAGTCTCGTCGGTCTCGCGATGATCGAGCGCAATGCTCCCGACCTGCGCTCGATCGCGCGGCGGATCGAGGAAAAACATCCCGACCTGCGGGCCGCCCTCCTCGCGGCGATGGATCAGAAGCCCGGACCCGACGGGGAACTTGGCTTTTTGCAAAAGCGTCTCCTCGGCGAGATCTCCGAACACGCCATCAAAAACCGCTGGGTCAGGCAGGTCTCGCAAAAACGTCTCGCCGCCGCCGGCTGGGCTCAATTCGCGGCCGTCGTTGCCCTCTTTGTCTCGCTCTGGTTCCTCCTCGGCGAAGCGCCCCTCGGGGTCAAACCTTTGCTCGCGACCAAAGTAGGTGAGGAAGAAAAACCGCCCCTCGCCGCACTCGAGCTCAGCGTCACCCCCGGCGACGTCGAACTGGAAAAAGGGTCGCGACTCATCGTCGAGGCGACCTTCACCGGCCGGGCACCCGCCGCCGCGCTCCTCGTCCACACGACCGAGGCGGGGGAGACCCGCATCCCCATGAACGTCGGGCTCGACGACACCGTCTTCTCAGCCCTCATTCCGAATGTCGAGCGCGACGGAACCTACCGCATCGACTACGAGGCCGCGAAGTCGGGCGATTTTGCGATCAGCACCTTTGAGTTCCCCGCCCTTACGAGGGCCGACGCCACCGTGACCCCGCCCGCCTACCTCGGCGGAGAAAAAATCGAGATTCCCGACACTCGCAAGATCACCGTGATGGAGGGTTCCGATGTGGCCTGGCGGCTTTCGGTGAACAAGCCTGTCGCTGCCGGGGAACTCTTCGGCGAGGACGGCGACGTCATCACCCTGAGCCCCGATCCGGCCGATCCCACCGCGCTCCTGGCGTCGCACGAACCGCAGGAAACGCAGCGCTACCGCGTTCACCTCGTCGATGACAAGGACCGCGGCAATCAGCGCCCGCCCTGGATCACGGTGAACGTGAACAAAAATCTCCCGCCCAAGCTCAAACTCACCTTCCCCGGTCGCGATTTCGAAGTTTCCGCCCTCCAGGAGCTCCCCCTCGAGGCCGAAGTCTGGGACGATGTCGAAGTCCTCGCCACTGGCATGAGTTACACCTACAACGGCGAAGAGACCGAGGTCTCTCTGAGTGACAAACCCCAGCCGGGGAACGCGACCCATGCCCTTAGCACCCTCATCGACATCGAGAGTCTCCGGGTCAAAGAGCGCGATCTTATCACCTATTACTTCTGGGCCGAGGACACCGATCGCGAGGGCAAAGTGCGCCGCACCGCGAGCGATATGTTTTTTGCCGAGGTGCGCCTCTTCGAAGAGATCGTCCGTGAAGGCCAGCCCCGGAGCGGGCAGGGTTCGCCAGGAGGCGGTGAGGCCGAAGAGCTCCTCAAGATTCAAAAAGACATCATCAACGCCGCCTGGAAACTCATCCGTGATCACGAGAGTGGCAAAGGCTTTGCCGACCTCGCCGAAGATGTCGAGGTCGTGCGTGAGTCGCAGCTCGTCGCCGTGAGCAAAACCGACGAGGTCATCGAAAAGTCCGAAGACCCCGAGCTGCGCGAGATCTTCCAGCAGGCCCGGGAGGAGATGAACGCCACCATCACCGAGCTCGTCTCCGTCGCCGAAAAAGAAGACCCCGCCGGCCTGCGTCCCGCCCATACCAAAGCAGTTGCCGCCTACGCCAAGCTCATCGAGGCCCGAGCCCGCGAGACCGAGATCTCCATGTCGAAAGACCCCTCCCAGGGCCAGTCGAAAGAGCGCCAGCAGCAGAACATGAATCTCGAACTCGAGCAGAAGGAGATGAAATACGAGGAGAACTCCGTCGCGCAGGATCCCGCCCAGACTGCCGAACAAAAGGAGAACCTCGCCGTGCTCTCCAGGCTCAAGGACCTCGCCCGCCGCCAGGAAGCCATCGCCGAGAAGATCAAAGAACTCGAGAATCAGCTCCAGAACGCCTCCGAAGAGAAAAAGGCCGAGATCGAGCGCCAGCTCAAACGACTCGAGGAAGAGCAGCGCGAACTCCTCCGCGAAGTCGACGACCTCTCCGAACGCATGGACTCCGAAGAGAACCGCGCCAACATGGCCGAGGAGAAAGAAAAGCTCGAAGAGACCCGCGAGAACATCCGCGAGACCGCCGAGAATCTCGAGTCGGGCAAGCTCACCGACGCCACCAACTCCGCCACCCGCGCGCAGGAGCAGCTCGAGGAGATGCAGGAGGAATTCCGCGAAAAGACCTCGCGCCAGTTCGCCGGTGAGATGAAGACCCTGCGCGACGCCACCCGCGAGCTCGCTGAGAAACAGGAAGCCGTCGGCGAAGCAGTCGACAAAATGGCGGGAGAGCCTCGGGACGAAGCCTTCGACACCGAGGCTCAGCGCGAGCGCGGCGACCTCGCCCAGTCGCTCGCAGACCAGGCGGCAAAGCTCGAGGAAGTCGTCGAGCAGATGCGGACCCTCAGCGAGCAGTCCGAGGTCTCCGAGCCGCTCCTCTCCGATGCGCTCTATGAGACAGTGCGCCAGACGATGATGAATCAGGTCGGTGAATCACTCGCCGAAGCGCGTGACCTCACTTTTTACAATCGCGCGGATCAGGCGCAGGCCGCCGAGCAGGCCGCCGCCCGCGGGATTGAAGAGCTGAAGAAAAATGTCGAAGCCGCCGCCGAGAAAGTCCTCGGCAACGAAGCTGACGCTCTGCGCCTCGCGCGGAGCGAACTGGACAAGCTCATCGAAGAGACCAAAGCCGAGACCGAGCGCCTCGGTGGCAAAGAGGGGACCGAAGCGAGTCAGGTCGCCGAGCAGACCGGGTCAGGTGAGGGAAAAGAGAAAGGCGAGGGCAAAGGCAAGGGACAAGAGCCCGGTGAGGGCGAAGGAGCTGAACCCGGCGAGGGCAAAGGAAAAGGCAAAGGAAAAAGCGAAATGGCCGGTAAAGGCGAAGCTCCTGGGGAGGGAGAGGGCGAAGGCGCTGAACCCGGCGAAGGCAAAGGTAAAGGCAAAGGCGAGATGGCCGGGAAAGGCGAAGCTCCCGGCGAAGGGGCCCAAGGCGAAGAAGGAGCGGACGGGAAGGGTCAAGGTAAAGGGAAGGGCGAAGGCGAAGGCGAAGGCGAAGGACTCGCCGAAGCCAAAGGTGGAAAAGGGAAGGGCAAGGGCGAGGGCAAGGGCGAGGGTCGGGGACAAGGCGAAGGGCAGGGCCAGGGCCAGGGCAAGGGCGAAAGCGAAAGTCAGGCGCAGGCAAAGGGAGGAAAAGGCAAAGGGAAGGGCGAAGGCGAAGGTCAGGGCGAGGGTCAAGGCCAACAGCAGGCGATGCAGCCGGGCAACGGGCAGCAGCGCGGCGGGCTCAGCGCCGGCGGTGATGACAGAGGCGGTGGTCTGCCGACTCCCGGTCAAGTCGCGGGAGGGCCGCTCTTTTTTGACCAGTCCACCGAGCAGCGCGAGCCGGGCCCGATTACCGGCGAGGACTACGAGGCCTGGAGCGACCGCCTTGCCTCGATCGAGGAAATGCTGCCGCAGGATGACTTGCGCAACTCCGTCGGCCAGGTCCGCGACGACGCCCGGACGATGCGTATCGACTTCCGCCGCGACAATCAGCCGCCCGAAGCCGCCACGATCGATCAGAAGATCACCGAACCCCTCATCGAGCTGCGCCAGCGCCTCAGCGAAGAGATCGCCAAACTCAACCGCGAGAATCCCGTCGCCCCGATTGATCGCGATCCCGTCCCGAGCGAGTTCCGCGATTTGGTAAGAAGGTATTACGAAGAGCTTGGCGCAGGTAATTGAGCTGTCGACCCCTCCCGCCCTTAATGCATCGACTCATGCCTCTTCCTCATTCACCCAACCCTCTCCCCTGTAGCGAAACTCGTGAGAGTTTCGGTTCCGCGTTGTCCGAGCTTCGACCCCTAATTTCAAAGGTTCACCCTCTTTCCCTCATCTGTGCCAATCCTCTACATCTGTGCCAATCTGTGTTGAATCACAAGGACATAGATTTCCCCGGATTCGCTTCGCTCCCGCCTAGGGCACAGATTTAAAAGGTGCTCTTCTCTTCCATGACTTTCCCTCTCTCCTTTCCAGCCACCTCTCCCCTCGCCTCGCTGGCTTTTGCCAACGAATCGTGGGCCTGGGTCGCGATTCTTTTCGGACTGGGATCCTTCGTCGTCCTCTTTCTCACCTACCGCCTCTCCCACCTGCGCGGCGGGAAAAAGGTCGCGGCGATGACCTTGAAAGGGATTGGGCTCGCCCTCCTCGCGCTCGCTCTGATGGAGCCGGTCCATCTCAACGAAGTCCCGAAAAAGAACTCCAACGACGTCGTCATCCTCGCGGACAACTCGGCCGGGCTCACCGTCGCGATGACCGAGGGGCAGGCTCGGCCCTCCGACGCGCTGCGGGGCGCCCTCAATGGCGACTCGCCCGATCTGCCGCCCGCGTGGATGGCGGGGATCAGCGACACCTTCCGGGTGCAGCCCTTCCTCTTTGATCGCGGGCTGCGTCAGGTGGCCGACTTTACCGGACTCGATTTTGCCCGCAACAGCTCGGCCCTCGGGTCAGCCCTGGAAAACATCGGGGCGCGTTTTCAAAATCGGCCCCTCGCCGCGACCGTCGTTTTCACCGATGGCAACGCCACCGATGCGGCTTTGTTAGAGTCTTTCCTCGCCGCCCAGTCGGAGAAGCAGCCGGGCGAGCGAGTCCCCGTCTTCCCCGTTCTCATCGGCGAAGCCAACGCGGCGGCGCGGGATCTCGCGGTGACGCGGGTAGATGCCACGACGACGCAGTTCGAAGATGCCCAGATCACCCTCAATGTCGAGTCCGAAGCTCTCGGTGAATTCCCCGATGCCGCCGAGGTCTACGTCGTGAATGAGAAGGGCGAGGAGATCGCGAAAAGCCCCGTCGCTTTTCCCGCCGGCTCAGAGCGCCGCACCACGCCGGTGCGCATCCGCCTCGCCGCCGTGCCGCCGGGGATTTCATTCCTGAAAGTGGGGATACGTCAGGTCGGTGAAAAGGTCCTGCCCGAGCTGACCGAGAAAAACAACAGCCGCCGCGTCTCGGTCAATCGAGGGAACGGCCCCTATCGCATCCTTTACATCAGCGGCCGTCCGAACTGGGAATACAAGTTCCTCCGCCGCGCCATTGCCAACGACGCCGAACTCGATCTCGTGGGCCTCATCCGCATCGCGAAGCGCGAGCCGAAATTCGAATGGCGGGGCAAGTCCGGCGAGAGCGGCAACCCGCTCTTCCGCGGCTTCAACAAAGACATCCCCGAAGAGGCGCAGCGCTACGACGAGCCCGTCCTCGTGCGGCTCAACACCGCCACGCCCGAGGAGCTGCGCGACGGTTTTCCGAAGACCGCCGAGGACCTCTTCGCCGCCTACCGCACCATCATCATCGACGATCTCGAGGCCGAATTTTTCACGCAGGAGCAACAGAACCTGATCGACCAGTTCGTCGCGATGCGAGGTGGTACGGTGGTAATGTTAGGCGGGCAGGAGTCCTTCCAGCAGGGCGGATGGGACAACACGCCGGTCGGTCGCCTTCTCCCCGTCTATCTCGATCAGATCGGCAAAGGCGCCCCGGCGCTCGACGCGACTTACAATCTCACCCGCGAAGGCTCGCTCGAGGACTGGATGCGTCTCCGCGCGGGGCAGGAGGAAGAGGACATCCGCCTCGCCTACATGCCGCCCTTTTTTGCAGTGAATCAGATCTCGGCGATCAAGCCGGGAGCGAGCATCCTTGCGACGGTGACGGACAGCGAGCAGCGTGTCCTCCCCGCGCTCATCACGCAGCGCTATGGCGAGGGCAAGTCCGGCGCGCTCGCCGTCGGCGACATCTGGCGCTGGGCGATGAAGGATGCCGAACAGCAGGCCGAGGTCGGCAAAATGTGGCGTCAGCTCCTGCGCTGGTCGGTCACCGATGTGCCGGCGCGGGTCGAAGTGGAAAAAGAGGAATCCACCGAGGGCGCGATCCCCATGACGAAGGTCTCGGTCCGCGTGCGGGACAAGGCCTTCGTCCCGCAGGACGACGCGACCGTGCTGCTCACCGTGAAAGAGGTCAACGGCGTCAGCCGGGCGATCACCGCCGAACCCTCGCTCGACGAGCCGGGACTTTTCACCGCCGAATATCTCGCCGAAGAGAGTGACGGCTACCGCATCGAAGCCCGTGTCCTCGACGGGGCCGGCGTCGAAGTCGGGAAGGGCGAAGTCGCCCGCGCCCTCAATCCCGAAGCCGCCGAGTTCGCCCGACTCGGACCCGATCCCGTCCTTCTCGGTCGCCTCGCCGAGGGAACCGGCGGCAAGCTGCTCACCCTCGCGGATCTCGGCCAACTTCCCGCCCTGCTCAGCGAACTCGACCTGCCCGCCGTCGAGGTAAAACAGACCCCGCTCTGGCATTCCCCGTGGCTTTTCCTCATCGCCCTGCTCTGTTTCCTCGGCGAATGGGCCTTGCGCCGCCGCAGCGGAGTGATTTGATTTTTTTGCCTATCCCATGATGCGCTTCCTGCCTCTTTTTCTGCTGATGCTCTTCGGCCCCGCTGCAACGGCGCGGGCGGAATCGGGCGTGAAGATTCTGCTCGTCGTCGGCACCGGCGGCACAGAGGAATATGAGGTGATCTTCAAGGAGACGGCCGCTCTCTGGATCGCGGCGGCGAAAAAGGGTGAGGTTGCCATCGAAGTCATCGGGTTCGACGACGGTGAGGCGAACGATCATACGAAGCGAATCCGGGAATCGATCGCCGCGGAAAAGTCGCCCGAACTCTGGGTCGTCCTCATCGGTCACGGGACCTACGATGGGCGGGTCGCCAAGTTCAACGTGGGCGGCCCCGACTTCACCGACGAGGAACTCGCCGGCTGGCTCGGTAATTACAGAGGCGATCTCACGATCATCAACACTGCCTCCGCAAGCGGCTCCTACATCCGCGAAATGGCGAAGCCGGGGCGGGTCGTCATCACCGCCACGAAGAACGAGGGCGAGATCTCTTTCACCCGTTTCGGCCGCTTTTTCGCCGAGGCGGTCGGCGGGCTCATCGATGCCGATCTCGACAACGATCAGCAGGTCTCGCTGCTCGAGTCCTTCCTTTTTGCCTCGAATCGCGTTGCTCTTTTTTACAAAGACGATGCTCGTCTCGCCACCGAGCACGCCCTCATCGATGACAACGGCGACACCCTCGGTTCGCGGGCCGAGTGGTTCGAGGGGACGACCCCGACGCAGACTCCCTCGGCCGAGGCGAAGCCCGATGGCGATCTCGCCGCCCAGAAAGTGCTTGTGAAAAACGCCTTTGAAAAACGCCTCACTCCCGAGCAGACAAAACAGCGCGACGAGCTCGAGCGGCAGGTCGTGGCGTTGCGCCGGTCGAAATCCTCACTCGACGAAGCCGACTACTACGCCAAACTGGAGTCACTGCTCCTCGAGCTCGCACGGATCTACGATGCGGTCGGAGACAGCTGAGATTCTCCCATGAAGGCATTCGCGTCGTTGAAAGAACGGTCACCGCTCTCGCGTGGCGGGCGGGGTTTCGCAGCCCTGCTCTTTTTCGCGCTCGGGGGGATCGCTTTTTACGCCGGGATCGAGCCGGTCTGGGCGAAGTGGGCGGTCATCGCCGTCGCCGTGAGCGGACTTCTGACCGTCAGTCTCTGGAAATCGCCGGTGAAGGACGCAAAGGACGAAGTCGTGAGCGAGGAGGACATCATCGAGATTGCCCGTCGCGCCATCAAGACCGAGGCGACGCGGCTCGATGCGAAGCGGCAGGGACTCGAGAAAGTGCTCATGGCCTACGGTGAGTGGATGGAGTTTCCCGATTTCAAAACGCTCCAGACGATAGACTGGAAAGACGAGGCCCACGTCGCGATGGACGCCCGCGTCGCCGCGCTCCTCGACAACGAGGCCGATCTTATGCTGCAGCGGTTCTCCAGCGGCGTCTATTGGACGAGCGGAAAGTTCGAGGCCAAACAACTCCTCCTCGACCTCGCCTCCTTCACCGAAGCGATCGCCCGCATCTACCGGCCCGAGTCCGACATGCCGCTCCTCGAGCTGAATCTCGAGAGCCTTTTCAAAGCGATCAACCGCGCCTCGCTCCAGATCATCCTCCTCATTGAAGAGCTCCCCATTCTCGAGGTGAAAGAGATGAACCTGCGCAAGGTCTCCGAGAACATCCGCAAGGCGAGCAAGGTCTACCGCAAGTACGAGGAGCTGCAGCCTTACCTCAAGCCGGTGCGCTACCTCTGGCACGGCAGCAAGATGCTCATCACCTCGAACCCGCTCCTCGCGGCGGGCTGGATCGCGGGATCCGAGCTGATCTGGAAGGGCGGCATGCACATCGGGAAAAAAGCGATGGACGCCTACCTCCTCAGTCTCGTGCGCCAGACCCTCGGGATCGTCGCCTGGGAGACCGCCGGGATCTACGACCAGACGCACCGCTATCGCAGTCCCGACTGGGTCTACGGCGTCGAGCTGGCGCATCTCCTCAGCAAGTTCGACACGACGCAGGAGGTCCTCCGCGAGGCTTTCCGCGAGCTAGGGAAGATCCCGCTCCGCAGCACCTACGATCGTATTTTCCTCTATCGCTGCATCGCCCAGAACGCAAGCCCCAAGCCCGGTCTCTTCGCCCAGCCCGAGCTGCTCCCCGTCGCGACGCGCCTCGCGTTGCGGGAGCAGTTGCTCGCTTTTTACGAGAAAAACATCAGCGCGAACGCCGGGACCGAAAACGCAGCGACCTTGAAATGGCGGGCCGGGCTGGAGGAGCGATTGGGGATTTGAGGGAACGCTGCGGCCGTCTCCCCGGTAGCATCGGCGTCCTGCCGATGCCTCTCCCCCTCCGTCATCTCCGCCGAAGGCAAGGGCTGGAAACCCGTGCGACAGCGAGCCAGCGCACGCGAAAGATTGTAGCTGGCCTCTGTGAGGTTGCTAAAGCCCAAATGAACGCACCCCCCCCCTCACTACCGTTAAAAATTCCAGAATTGACCTCCTCCCTTGGGACCATCTACCCTATCCCGGAAATGATCCCTGAACATGCACGCGACTTTCTTCATTCCACCGGCCTGGCAATGGCGGATCGTGATTTTGCTCTTTGGGTTTGTCGGGGTGTCCTTCTGGTTGTTCCCCTTTGCCTATCACCGGCTTGCCAAGGAGAGTTTTGAAAATTATGTGGCCGAACTCGCCGCCAAAGGCGAATCGCTCGAGGTCGATGATTTGCGCCCGCCACCCGTCGGGAATCCGAAAGACAACGTGACCGAGGCTCCCGTCTTCGCTGACTTTCTCGCCCGCTGCCGAGCCGATCCCGAGGTGTTTGGGAAAGGCGACCCGGTGTGGGGAGCGCTTGATCCGAGCGCGGTTCCCGGTTTCTCAGTCGATCATATTCGCGGCGAGAAGAATCAGGTGCGCTACCTGACCTATCCCGCGCTTTCACAGGGATTCGACCCGCCCGATGAACTGGCCGCTGCCAGAGCGATCCTGGCCCATGGGGAGACTCACGCCGCGACCCTGGACGAAATCCGCGGGGCCCTGGCCCGTCCTGGGGCGGACTTTCAGGTCACCTATGGAGACTTCACTGCGGGCTTTCCGGAATTGAATACTTTTAATAGTTTCGGCAAATTACTGCATCGCCAGGGTCGGGCGGCGCTACTGCTTGGCCGGAACGACCTGGCGAAGGCAAATGCGATCGCGCTGCTGCGCTTTTCGCGGCATTTCGGTAATCAGGCGACCCTGATCCATGGATTGATCGGAATCGTGTTGAGTGACTTTGCGATCGCCCTCATTCACGAAGGTCTTGCGGGCGGGAAGTGGAGTGACCCAGACCTGAACGCCTTTGCCGGGGAATTGGAGGAGCGATGGATGGAGACGGCGTTCCTTCGTGCGCTGAGGATGGAAAGGGTGGGCATGCTCGATTCCTTTGAGAGATCGGTGAAGGAACATGAGTTGCCAGACGCGTTTACCCCTCGGTGGGTTCGCGCTCTTCTGCGGATCCCCGATCTCCGAAAGGGCTGGCTATACGATACCATGGAGTTCTACTCCCGCACGATGCAGGAATCGGTGCTGGAAGACGACCGGGGAAGGCCCCTATGAACCCGCATCGCCATGCCGCTCCGGACCATTCCGGGAATCCTTCCCGCAGGTAGCGGCCTGCGCGACCAGTTTCGTTTTCACGTGGAGACCTTCCGACACGGTTTCGCAGGGTCGTCGATTTCCGGTATCAGTGGGATTCAAATGCGCACGATTCGTGCCCGGGTGCTTCAGGATCACGCCCGCATCGCCGTGGCGCTTGCCCTGCATCGGAGCACCCGCGGCTCTTACCCGGAGACGCTCGACACGCTCTCGCTCCCGCTCGATCCTTTCACGGGAGTAAGTTACCTCTATCGTCCCTCTGACGGTTCGGATTACCTCCTTTACAGCCCCGGCCCGGACCGCCGGGACGATGGGGGCTCGATCCGGCACCATTTCGAGGATGGCGACTGGGTCTGGCGGCTGCATCTCCCCGAGGATTTTAACTACGATGTCTACAGGAGCCGCTGAATCGTCTCCCGGTCGATGGACAAGCCCGCGCGACCTGCCGGCCTCAGAGCGGTCAGCCACAGGGGCTGCCGGCCGCGCAAGATTGTCGCTGGCCTCTTCGGGGCCGGGTTGGGTCTTCGCCCGTCGGTGATCGCCCGAACCGCTCATCCGTCTCCAGAGCCCCTACCCTTTCGGAGCGAATGTGATATGGATATTCTACGAGCATTTCCGGGCCGGGCAATCTGGAAAGGGGCGCGATGATATCCTGTTTGATTACTCTTCGGCAGATAGATCGTGACCACGGTCTGCAAGAGGTGCTCATTTCACGCGAAGCGGGGGCTTCCCCTTTCGGGTGAAATGCGCTTCTCTAGTCGTCATGGAAAATCGCCCCCTCGATCGACGTCATTTCGCCAGACACCTCGCCGCCGGGGCCGGAGCTCTCGCGGCCGCGGCCGCAGCCGGGGCCGGGGCCGCCTTCGGCCAGGAAAAGGTCAACCCCGACAATCGCCCCACCCCTCTCCGCCGCACCACCGGGCGCGAGGGCGAGCAGGTCTTCGGGACGAACGAGCGCATGCACGTGCGCACCTCGGGCACGCTCGAGGGCGACTGGTTCGCCGAAGATACCCGTGAGATACCCGTGGTCGGCGACTACGATGTGATCGTCTGCGGTGGAGGTCCGGCGGGCTTTGCGGCGGCCCTCGCGTCGGCGCGGAGCGGGGCAAAGACAGCTCTCATCGAAGTCCACGGCTGCGTCGGCGGGATCTGGACGGCGGGCATGCTCTCGTGGATCCTCGACGGCTTCAACAAACCGGGGATCATGGCCGAGCTGATCGGGCGGCTCGGCGAGCAGGGCAACGGCCATCGGGTCTCGAGCGCGTGGGTCTACCATCCCGAGCCGATGAAGCTCCTCCTCGAGGACATGCTCGTCGAGGCGGGGGTGAATCTGCGGCTTTTCACCCGCATCGTCGGGGCGATCCCGGATGAGAAAAATCGACTCGCCGCCGTCGTGACCGAGTCGAAGTCCGGCCGTGAAGTCTGGACGGCGAAGAGCTTCATCGATGCCACGGGCGACGGTGATCTCGCCGCGCAGGCGGGCTGCGGATTCGACTTCGGCCGACCCGGCGACGGCGTGACTCAGCCGATGAGTCTCATGGTCCTCTTTCACGGGGTCACGACGGACAGCATCGCCCCCTTCGTCAATCACCTCGCCGAGGCGAGGAATCTGGGCAAGGGCAAGGCCAACTTCCTCGCCGAGCTCCGTTCCGCCGGGATCGATCCCTCGTATGGCGGGCCGTCCATTTTTGAGATCCACGACGGGCTCTATGCGATGATGGCAAACCACCAGTACAACGTCTCCGCGATCAATGCCGACGACATGACCCGAGCCACTCTCGAGGGGCGGCGCGAGAATCATGCCATGATCAACGCCCTGCGAAAGAAGGGCGGTCCTTGGAAAAACGTCGAGATCATTTCCACCGCCGAGCAGATTGGCACGCGCGAGGGGCGTCGCATCCACGGACGCTACTCGGTCAGCGACGATGACTTGAAGAACGGAGCCCGCTTCGATGACGGGATCTGCCGGGTCACCTTCGGCATCGACGTCCACTCGACCGACCCGGGCAAGACGAAGGCGATCGAGAGCAAGCCTTTCAAATCAAAAGACTACGACATCCCCCTGCGATCGCTCATGGCGAAGGATATCGATGGTCTTGTCCTCGCGGGTCGCTGCATCAGTGGCGGCTTTATCGCCCACAGCAGCTACCGCGTCACGGGGAATGCGGTCGCGATGGGCGAGGCGGCGGGGGTGGCTTGCGCGGTGGCGGCGAGGGAGAAAGTGCTGCCCCACGAGGTGCCTTTCTCCGCTCTGGGTGCCACGGCGGCGGCAGGTTGAAAATCAAACGATCGGCCTCCCGCAACCACACGGGAAACCGGCCGCTGAGAGGAGGGATCCTCTAAAGATTACTCGACGGCGTCTTCGATTTTGCGCCCGACTTTCTTGAGGGCGTCACCTACTTCCTCGGCCCCGCGCTCTACCGCCTTGACGGTCGTGCGGGCGGCTTTCTCCGCTCCCTCTCCGACTCTTTCAGCTCCTTGCCCAACTGTCCTCGCGGCGGTGCGAACGGCGTTCTCCGTGCTGCGGCTGGCTTTCTCTGTGGTCGTTTCGGCCGGTGCGGGGGCAGGGCGGTTGACCATCGGTGCCGTCCCGTTCGTTCTTTCGCCGGTGCTTGCGGTCGGGTCGCTCTCTTCATTTCCGCTTTCCGCTACCCCTGACTTCATCGAGGCGGGATTGGCGATGGCGATGACACCCTGGGCGATGCGGTCACCGGCGTCGCCAGTCGGTTGGGTGCCCTTGTCCTCACCGGCATGGACGATCACGGCACGACCGATGATAGCGTGGTCGCCGTCCGTGAGAGAGAGATTTTTCAAGGTGAGAACGTGGTTGGCGTTGCCGTCGCCATCGGCTTCGAGGTTGCCGAAGTCACCCACGTGCCTTTCGTCGGAATCAGGGAGCCCGTGCGCTTTGCCGGCAGGGTTAAAATGGCCTCCGGCGCTGGTTCCGTCTTCCGAAGAGACGTCACCGAATTCGTGGATGTGGATGGCGTGTTTCGAGTTCGGCTTCAGCCCTGAAACTCTGGCGGTGACGCGGACCTGATCGTTTTCGAGCGGCTCGAAAGTGACGCCGCCGCGTGCTTCGTTCCCCTTGGTGGGCATCAGCACCGCCGTGAGCGAGGGAGTCTTCGTCTCCGTCTCGCGATGCTTGCGGGCGTCGGTTTTGTCAGTGGGAGAGGGCTCGCCAGGCGCGGCGGTCAATGGAGGAGTCTCTTTCGGGTCATTGTCATTGGTCGCGTCCTGGGAGACGAGCGTGGCACTGGCTGCAAGAGAGAGCAGGAGAGGGATGAATGATTTTTTCATGGGGAGGAGGATTTAATGGTTCGGGTGTTCGATGATTATTGAGAGCAGGAGACCTGCCGTTGGGCTTGAAGTGTTTCCAAGTCGTTGATGATGAGCGCAATGAAATGTATCCTGTTGCCGGGATGTATTTTCGCTGTTTCGGCTTTGCGGGCTCTCTGCACGATACCTGACCGCGTTTTGCAATGCCGGGGCGTCCGGTTAAAAACGAGTCACGACCGGAGCCTGAATTTCAGGTGCAAGCCACCGTGCCGTGCGTAACCTCTCGCCTACGGCTCATGGCGAAACGGAAATCAGACAAGACGGCGGATTCACAAGCGGCGATCGAGGTGCGCGGGGCTCGGCAGAATAATCTCAAGGGCATCGATCTCGACATCCCGATCGGGAAACTGACGGTCATGACGGGGCCAAGCGGCTCGGGCAAGTCGAGTCTCGCCTTTCAGACGCTCTACGCCGAAGGACAGCGCCGCTACGTCGAGACCTTCTCGCCCTACACACGGCAGTTCTTCGACCGCATGGACAAGCCGCAAGTCGATTCGATCAAGGGCATCCCCCCGGCCATCGCGATCGAGCAGCAGAATGCGGTCAAATCGACGCGCTCCACGGTCGGCACGATCACCGAGATCAACGACTACCTGAAGCTGCTCTTCCCCCGTCTCTGCAAGGGCTACGACCCGATCTCGGGCGAGGAAATCTCGCCCGACACGCCCGAGTCCATCCTGCGGAAAACGCTCGCGTCTTTCGGCCGCGAGGCCTCGCTTCTCATCGTCTTCGGGGTCGAAGTGCCGGCCGGGACGAAGGTGTCGGACTTCTTCGAATTCCTCCAGCAGCAGGCCTACCTGCGGGTCTGGATCTATGGCAAAGCCTACCGGGTCGATGATCCGGCGGCCTACGATCGCAAGTCGCTGCCCGGTCGTGTCGAGGTCATCCAGGATCGGGTCGCCCCCTCGCGCCGCAGCCGCTCCCTCGAGGCGCTCGAGCGGGCTCTCGATCTGGGCAAAGGGACCGTTGCCATCGTCGAGCCCGAGTCGGGGAAACGGCTCGCTTTTTCCCGGGGCTGGTCCTCGCCCGAGACAGGGACCGAGCTGAAGCCGCCCACCCCGGGGCTCTTCAGTTTCAACAATCCCATCGGGGCGTGTCCGGTCTGTCGCGGCTTCGGGCGGGTCATCGGCCTCGATCTGGAAAAGGCCATCCCTGACAAATCACTATCGATCGCCGAGGGGCTCGTGCGCGCCTTCCAGGGCGACACCTATTACGAGTGCGAGCAGGACCTCGAGCGCTGCGCGCGGGCGCGCGGGCTCAGCACCGTGACGCCCTACGACGAGATGGACGCGAAGGATCAGAAATGGATCCTCGAAGGCGAGGGCGGCGATCCTGAAGACGCCTGGCAGCATGGAATCTGGTATGGCGTGCGCGGATTCTTCGACTGGCTCGAGTCGCGCGCCTACAAGATGCATGTGCGGATCTTCCTGAGTCGCTACCGCAGCTACACTCTATGCAAGGCATGCGGCGGCACGAGGCTCAAGCCCGAAGCGCTCGCCTTCCAGGTCGCGGGAAAAACGCTGCCGGCGCTCTGGCAGCTCTCCATTGATGAGCTTCACGCTTTTTTCCAGACCATCGCAGTGCGCAAAGAGGACAGAACCGCGACGATGCTGCATCAGGAGGTCCTCAACCGGCTCGGTTTCCTGCAGGAGGTCGGGCTCGGCTACCTCAATCTCGACCGGCCCACCCGGACTCTCTCCGGCGGGGAAACGGAGAGGGTCAATCTCACGACCTGTCTCGGGGCGAGCCTGACAAACACCCTTTTTGTCCTCGACGAACCGACTGTCGGCCTGCATCCGCGCGATGTCGGTAAACTCATCGGCGTGATGCAGCGGCTCCGCGATCTCGGGAACACCCTCGTCGTCGTCGAGCACGAAGAGGCCGTCATCCGCGCCGCCGATCATCTCGTCGACATCGGCCCCGGACGCGGCGAAGGCGGCGGTGAGCTCGTCTTTGCCGGACCCGGCATGGCCACCCCGGCAGAGGCGGCGAAGTCGATCAAGGCGTCTCCCTCGTCCCTGACATTGCAATATCTTTCCGGGAAACTCTCCATCCCCGTGCCGACGACGCGGCGGGACCCGAAGAGGTGGCTAACTCTGAAGCGGGCCACCCAGCACAATCTGAAAAAGCTCGACGTCGAGATCCCGCTCGGTGTTTTCTGCTGTGTCACGGGGGTATCGGGATCGGGAAAATCGACCCTCATTCACTCGGTCCTTTACGGCAATCTCCTCTCCGAACTCGGCCTCGCCACGGCCGAGACGGAGATCGGGCAGTGCAAAGAGCTGCGCGGCGCAGGGCACGTCCGCGAAGTCGTGATGGTCGATCAGGCCCCGCTCGCGCGGACGCCGCGCTCGACCCCGGCGGTCTACACGGGCATCTTCGAGCCCATCCGCAAGCTCTTCGCCGAATCGCCCGACGGCAAATCGCGCGGCCTCACCCCGGGCTATTTTTCTTTCAACAGCGGGACCGGTCGCTGCGGTCGCTGCATGGGCAACGGTTACGAAAAAGTGGAGATGCAGTTCCTCAGCGATCTCTACATTACCTGCCCCGAGTGCGAGGGCAAACGCTACACCCCCGAGGCGCTCGAGGTCGAGCTCGAGGGAAAGACGATCCACGATCTCCTCTCCCTGACCGTGACCGGGGCGATCCCCTACTTCTTCGCGATGGAGGATAAGAAAGCGACCGGGATCGTCGAGGGCCTGCAGCTGCTCTCCGATGTCGGCCTCGGCTACCTGCGTCTCGGCCAGCCGCTCAACACCCTCTCGGGCGGCGAAAGCCAGCGTCTCAAGCTCGTCGGACACCTCCTCGCCGCGCCGGCGAAAAAGCGGAAGGATGGCAAGACCGCGATCCTCATTTTTGACGAGCCGACCACCGGCCTGCATTTCGATGACACCGGCATGTTGTTGCAGGTCTTCGAGCGACTCGTCGCGGCAGGGGATTCCGTGATCGTGATCGAGCACAATCTCGACGTCATCAAATGCGCCGACCACGTCATCGATCTCGGACCCGAGGCCGGGTCGGCCGGTGGCGAACTCGTCATCGTCGGCACGCCGGAGGACGTCGCGACATGTGCGAGATCGCATACGGGGCGCTACCTGCGGGAGGTTCTCGGTGACCGGGGCGCGGTGACTCGAGGACAGTTGAAGGTGGCGGAGTCCGTCGCCCCCATCCTTTACGAGGTGAAGCGGGCGAAGAATGCGATCGAGCTCTTCGGCGCAAGAGAAAACAACCTCAAGCATCTCAACATCACGATCCCGCGCGAGCAGTTTGTGGTGATCACCGGACTGAGCGGCTCGGGCAAATCGACCCTCGCTTTTGACATCCTTTTTGCCGAGGGACAGCGCCGATTCCTCGACAGCATGTCCACCTACGCGCGGCAGTTCGTCGAGCAGATGGAGCGGCCTGACATTGACCTCATCACCGGCCTGCCGCCGACGGTGGCAATCGAGCAGCGCATCTCGCGGGGCGGGGGGAAATCGACCGTCGCGACGGTGACCGAGGTCTGGCACTTTTTGCGGCTCCTCTTTGCCAAGGTCGGACGCCAGTACTCGCCCGACACCGGCAACGCGGTGGAAAAGCAAAGCGTCAGCGCCATCGTCACACGTCTCCGGGCAGAGGCTCGCAAGCCCGGCCGCGCCGTGCGGGTTATGGCGCCGCTGATCAAGGCGCGTAAGGGATTCCACACCGAGGTGGCGGAGTGGGCCGCGAAGCAGGGGTTCACCGAACTCCTCGTCGACGGGCAGATCAAGGCGGTCGCCGACTTCTCGCCGCTCGAACGGTTTAAAGAGCACAGCATTGACGTGATCGTCGGCGAAATCACGGGCAAGACACCGGCGGGGGAGGTCCTCGAAATGGTCGAGACGGCCCTGCGCGTCGGCAAGCGGACCCTGCGTTTCTTTGACGCGAAGAACAAGATCCAGGTCATGAACACCGAGATGGTCGATCCCGAGACGGGGCGGTCTTTCGAAGAGCTCGATCCGCGCCTTTTCTCCTACAATTCCCCGCACGGCCGCTGCCCCGTCTGCCGCGGCTACGGCACCGTCGAAAAACACCCGAACAATGCCGACGAACGCGACGCCGAGTCCCAGCTCGACGCCGAGCTTCGCGAAGAGCTGCGTCGCTCGCGCAGCGAAAGCGGAGAGACTGAACCCTGTTCGGCCTGCGGGGCAACACGGTTGAACGAGGTCGCGCGCCATGTCCGCATCGGTGAATTTTCCATCACCGATCTCGCCTCCCGCACCGTCGCCGAGGCGCGCAAGGCGATCGCCGGACTCGGCTTCGACAAGGAGGGCACCCTGATCTCGCGAGACATCATCCCCGAGATCGTGCAGCGACTGCATTTCATGGAAGAGGTGGGCCTTGGCTACCTGCAGCTCGACCGCTCCGCCACGACATTGAGCGGAGGCGAGAGCCAGCGTATCCGCCTCGCCGCCCAACTCGGGTCGAATCTCCGCGGGGTCCTCTACATCCTCGACGAACCGACCATCGGTCTGCACCCGCGCGACAACGCGGCTCTCCTCGACACCCTCGTCGCGCTCAAGGCCAAGGGGAACTCGCTCGTCGTCGTCGAGCACGACGAAGAAACGATACGCCGCGCCGATCACCTCATCGACCTTGGTCCCGGAGCCGGAAAGTTCGGCGGCGAGATCGTCTGGCAGGGTGATCCGAAAGATCTCTTCGCCGGGAAATCCGGATCCGCCGCCCATTCCCCCACCCGTGAGGCCTTTTTCCATCCCCTCGTCCATCCCGTGCGGGGGAGCCGTCGCAAGCTGCCCGCGAAGAAGAGCAGCGAAGGCTGGCTCAGGATCAAAGGTGCCTCGGCGAACAATCTGAAAAACATCGACGTCTCCATTCCCATCGGGCGTCTCACCGTGATCTCGGGCATCTCGGGATCGGGAAAGTCGAGCTTCATGCGTGGAGTCCTCAAGCCCGCCGTCGATGCCGGACTCGCGAAACCCAATGCCGGCAAGAACGGGAAAAAAGGGAAATCGGGAAAGACGAAAAACTGGAAATCGATCGAGGGTGTCGAGCTGCTCGAGGCCGTCTACGAAGTCGATCAGTCGCCCATCGGGAAGACTTCGCGCTCGACCCCGGCGACCTACGTGAAGGTCTTCGACGACATCCGCAAGCTCTTCGAACAGCTCCCCGAGGCGCGGGCGCGAGGCTACACCGCGTCGCGGTTTTCCTTCAACACCGAAGGCGGACGCTGCGAGGCGTGCAAGGGCAACGGGCTCATCAAGCTGGAGATGAATTTTCTCCCCACCACCTACATCGTCTGCGAGGAATGCAACGGACGACGCTACAACAGCCCGACCCTCGAGGTGCTCTACAACGGCAAGTCCATCGGCGACATCATGGATCTCTCGATCGAAGAAGCCGCTGACTTTTTCTCCGGTTTTCCGAAGATCTCGCGCACCCTCAACTTGATGAAAGAGACCGGACTCGGCTACCTCCACCTCGGTCAGGCCAGCCCGAGCCTCTCCGGTGGCGAGGCCCAGCGCATCAAGCTCGTCACCGAATTGACCCGGGGGATCGGGCGCTCCAGCAACGCCCGGCTCCGCCAGAATCGTCAGCCCAAGTCGAATCTCTATCTCATCGAAGAGCCCAGCATCGGGCTCCATCTCGCCGATGTGAAACGCCTCCTCGAGATCATGCATCACCTCGTCGATGACGGGCACACCGTCGTGGTCATCGAGCACAGTCTCGAGATCATGGCCGAGGCCGACTACCTCATCGACATCGGCCCCGAGGCCGGCGACGCCGGAGGCGAAGTCGTCGCAGCGGGGACGCCGGAAGAAGTGGTGAAGGTGAAGAAAAGCCGCACCGCACCGTTTTTGGCCGAGCGGTTGGGGCGGGGGTGACGCGACCGTTGCCCGGAAAGACAAGCTCCTTTATCTAACGTATCAATTGCGCTACTGCGGAAGACATCATGCCCAACCCGATTCGACCTTATTACTGGCCCGAAAGGGGACAACCGGAAAGAACGGAGCCCTTCACCTGGATCGTGCAGGGCGTCATAGCCGCGTCCTGGTGGCCCGACCCCTATGTCTTTGAGATCTACGAGGAAAACAAAATCCGGGCCGTCGTCAATTGCTGCGAATTTGATAATCGCCGCGATGTTCCCGGGCAGTTCTCCTATCATCACATCAATGTGCCCGACTATGGCGTCCCTACCGACGCTCAGATAGAAACCTTTTTGCACTTGATGGATCAGCATCACCAAGCCAAAGAAGCAGTGGTGGTGCATTGCGTCGCCGGCTGCGGCAGGACCGGCCAGTTCATCATCGCCTGGTGCGCAAAGGCCGGCTTTATTCCCAGGGGCACCAACCCCGTTGATTGGATCAGAGCCCGTCGGAAGTGCTGCCTGGAGACCGGCGAGCAAATCAAATGCGCCCAACGATTTACGCAAAAATTTCGAAACGTTTGACTTCCCGGTGAGGCCTGGCAATAGGGTCGATTTATTGAAAGTTGTTAGGTTACCTGCGGGGAATCGTCCCCGCAGGTGAACAATGTGATGGAGTAAGGGTCAAGACTGTGCCCCGACGCGCATACGTTCAATCACCCCCGCACCCTCAGAACCAGCCTCTCAAATCACCAGCGAATTCTCCGCGTCGCCGAAGTGATCGACGCGCACGCCCATGCGATCCATGAGAGCGAGGTGGAGACGGCAGAGTTTGCGGTTCGGGTCGGCGCTGAGGTCGTAGGCCTGGCCGCCTTTGATGGTGCCTCCGCCGCCGCCGGCGAGGACGATGGGGAGTTGCTTCGAATCGTGGGCGTTGCCGTCCATGAGGCTGCTCGTGAGCAGGATCATACTGTTGTCGAGGAGGGAGCGTTCGCCTTCGTTGGTCGCAGCCATTTTCTGGAGGAACTCGGCCCAGAGTTTTACCTGGAATTCGTTGACCTTCTGATAGTGGGCGAGGCGGGTCTCGTCGTTGGCGTGGTGGGAGAGTTCGTGGATGCCCGAACTGACGCCGTCGAGGCTGGGGAACCGCATGTTCGACAAGTCATTGTTGAGCATGAAGGTCGCGACGCGGGTCCGGTCCATCTGGTAGGCGAGGAGGAGGATGTCGAACATGATCCGGAGATGGTCCTCTGTGCTGGCGGGGATGCCGGCGTCGGGCCGCCCGATCGTGGGAGTCTTGACGGAGGGCTGCCAGCCCCGGCCTCCGGTCTCGGCCGGTCCGCCGGCTTCGAGCTGACTTATTTTTTCGGCCTGCTCGACGCGCAGTTCGATCTCGCGGACCGAGGAGAGGTACTCGTCGAGTTTCTGGCTGTCGCGCTGGCTCAGGCGGGTGCGCAGGCCTTTCGCATCGTCGAGGACGAGGTCGAGGATGCTCTTGTCGCGCTTGCGTTTGCTGCCGTCGTCGAAGAGCTGGTCAAAGGCCTGCTGCGGAAAGATTTCTTTCGGCGCGGGGGTCGTGGGAGTGCTCCAGGAAATGTAGGCGGAGTAAATCGAGGTGAAGCCCGAGTCGGTCGCGTAGCTGGGGCGCTCGGTCCCTAAGACGATGCTGGGCACGGGGGTGAGGCGTCCGGCATGGGCGGCCACGATCTGGTCCATCGTCGTGCCGACTTCGACATCGGTGGTGGTCTTTTTCACACGCAATCCAGAAAGGACGTTCATCTTCGGGTAATGCCCGCCCTCGCCCTCGATCGTGGTGGGATTCCAGAGCCCGTTGAAAACGGCGACCTTGTCCCTGAGCGGGATGAGCGGACGCAGGGAATCGGCGAACTCGATCCCGTTGGCACCCATCGTCGCGCCCCAGTGATGGGGATTGACTCCGTTGCCGGTGAAGCAGACTCCGAGCCGGCGCGGCGCGACATTCAACTTTGCGGTCTCGGCACCGAAGACGGAGATCGATTCGAGCCAGGGCAAACCGAGGGCGACGCCGGAGCCGCGGAGAAATTTACGACGGGAGGTGTTCATGGGGAGGGACGAGAGAAGTAGAGTAGGAAAGAAGTAGAGAAGAAGAAATAGGAGTTTTCAGGGATTCGCGGCGAGGGCGGCGGCTTCGTTGCGGCGGTTGAGGAATTGGCGGCTCGTGACGATGGCGGTGACGATGGCGGAGACGGAGCCGTTTTGGTTTTTGAGGGAGTCCTGCATCGTTGCGAGGAGATCTTTGTCACTGGGGAGAACCTGGCGGCCGAGGGCGTAGCCGAGGAGCTTGCGGCTGAAGTGCCCGGTGAACTGGGTGTCATTGGCGGCGAGGTATTGCCGCAATCCGTCCATGCCTTTGAAGGTGGTGCCGTCGCGCAGGATGCCGGTGTCGTCGATCGCTCCGCCTTTCTCATCGGCGGCGCGGAAGCGGCCGATCGGGTCAAAGGACTCGAGGGCGAATCCGAAGGGGTCGATGCGATCGTGGCAGACGGCGCAGGCCTGGTCCCTGGCATGTTGCTTGAGCGCTTCGCGGAGCGAGGCGGGCTCGAGCCCCTTTTCGAGCTCGGGCACATTCGGCGGCGGGGGCGGCGAGGAATGCCCGAGGATGACGGCGTAGAGATACTCGCCGCGCACGACGGGGCTGGTGCGATACGGTCGTGAGGTCTTTGTCAGGACAGCGCCCATCCCGAGGAGTCCGCCGCGATGTTGATCGGAGACTTTTACCTCGCGGAACTCGCCGCCGGTGACGCCGGTGACTCCGTAGAATGTGGCGAGCCGTTCGTTGAGGAAGGAGGTCTCGCCGGTGACGACATCCATCACTTTTCTATCTTCACGGAAGAGGCGGGTGAAATACTCGACGACTTCGCGATGCATGTCGGCGCGGAGTTCGGGGGTCATCTCGGGAAAAATTTTCAAGTCGACGCCGTCGTGCTCGGCAAAGCCGCCGAACTTCAGCCACTGCCCCGCGAACTCGTGGGCGAGGGCGGAGGAGCGCGAGTCTTTCATCATGCGTTTCGCCTGGGCGGCGAGGACTTCGGGCTTGAGGAGGCTGCCATCCTTGGCGGCCTTGCGCAGCTCCCAGTCGGGGATGGAGGCCCAGAGGAAATAGCTGAGTCGCGAGGCCACTTCCCAGGCCGAGAGGGGCACGTCGCCCTCGCCGGTGAGGGTGAGTTTATCGACGGGAGGCAGGGTCTCGGCTTTGAAGAGATAGTGCGGCGAGACGAGGATGCGCACCATGACCTCGCGGGCGGCAGATTCCCGATCGAGCCCTTTGCCGAGGCCATCCCGGTAAAAGGCGGCGAGGGCAGTCTTTTCCCCATCGGCGGCGGGACGCCGCCAGGCGCGGGAGGCGAACTCGTGCAGATGCCAGATCATCGCGCCGTCGAACTCGGCTGCCTGCTTCTCATTGAGCGGGCGCGGGGCGGCGAGGCTCCAGTCTTTCTTCATCGCGGTGAGCCGGGTGCGGTCTTTTTCTCCGAGGATCTGGCCGAGCTGCTCGTCGCTGAAATAATACACTGTGATGCCCGGCCCCTTGCGGTTGAGATTGCCCGCGACCTCTTCGAGGAGCCGCTCGAACATGTCGGGGAAGGCACGCTTCATGATCCCGAATTCCCCCATGGTGCGGCGAGCGGCGTCGCTGCGCACTTTCCAAATCGTGAGCACTCCGGGCATGATTCGGGTGACGTCGCGGGGCGTGCCGGTGGTCATCGTCCACTGCATCGTGGCCTCGTCAGCCTCGGGATTCTCAAGGTCTAGTTTGGTCTCGGCGCGGACGCTGACGGCTCCCTCGGGCAGAGGCAGGGTGAAGACCTGCGGGGCGGCGAGGGCGAGGACTTGCGGCTCGATCTTGCGACCGGGATTCGGGTGTTTGCCGAAGGCCGCCCAAACCCGCTCGAGCTCTGCGACCCGCTTTTTGAGATCTTCGGCGTTGCCGGGCGGCGGGGTCGCGGCGAGCGCCTTTTTGCCCTCGGCGATCTGCTTGTTGAGCCAGTCAAAGTAGTTCACTCCGCCTTTTCCGAGCTTCACCTCGATCTTCGGGATGAGAGCGATGTCGCCTTTGTTGCCGTCGCCGATATCGCCGATGCAGAGGTGGACTTGTTTGTGACCCTTCACTTCGGCGCTCATGGGATAGGGGCGGATGCCGTCCGAGTCCTGCTGGCGACGCTGCACGCCACTGCCGGGCTTTTGCGGATTGTTCCAGGAGAGGTGATCGGCCTCGATCGTCCGGATGCGGTCGTCCACTACCTGCGGCACTGCGGTCGGCTTCGCCGCGTCGGGTCCGGGCAGGTCGCGCCAGCGCACCCGGGTGAGATCGAGGAACCGGGACGGCGGCTCGGTGCTGTTGACGAGGTTCCACCAGTTCTGGAGGAAGGGCAGCTGGAGTCCGGCCTCTTTCGCAAGGGTGTCGAGGGGTGTTTTGAAATGGCGGTGCTTCCAGCAGGCGAGCATGTAGTCGCCCTCGCGTTTGTCGACGAGATCTGCCGGGAGATGCGGGGCTGACTTCTGCTGGTACCAGACATAGAGACCCTGCTGGGCGTGGGCCTTGACCTGCTCGGGACCGCGCAGGCCGATGCGACTTTCGTGAAAGACGATCCCGGTGCCGGGCATGATCGTGGCGTAATCGGCGACATGGCGGGCCGCGCCGAAGTACTTGTCGACGGCGGCGGGGCTCATGAAAAGCACGTCACCTGTATTGGAGAATCCCTCACCGCCACCGCCATCGGTCTGGAACTCCTTCGCGAGGCCGTAGTCGCGCCCGGTGAGGTCGCGGATGGAGCGATCGTATTCCCCGTTGGTGAGGCGACGCATCGTGACGGGTCCGGGGTCGCCAGAGTTCGTCTCGGCGAGCAGGTTGAGCTCGTGGTCGGCCCAGGCCACGATTGCCGTCTCCTCGTTTTCCTCGAGCGGCTCGGACTTCCGCGGCGGCATCTCCCCGCTCTCGATCGTGTCGAGGACGCGGTGCCAGAGCTCGTATTCTTCCCCAATCTTCGGATCGGCGGCGAGGGCTTTGAGATTGACCTCGCCTTTGACATCTTCGCCCCCGTGGCAGGAGTAGCACTTTGTGCTCAAGAGCGGCTCGACCGTCTTCCAGTCGGGTGCGGGATCGGCGGCCGGGGCCGCGAAGGGCACCAGAGAAAGCAGGCTCGCGCACAAGGATTTTTTGCTTGGGAACATGGAGAGGAGGAGGGAAACGGAATTCCGCATCCGCTGACTTTACGTTAGACCCGCTCCCGCCTTTTCCAAACGGGCTCAGGGGCGTGATGGCGTGATCCTTTTGGCGATTGTATGCAAGGTCTGGCATCGTAGATGCGGAGCACGCGACACTTTCCCGAGCGATGACTTGATCCTTGAATTTTCACTCCGCAGGCCGGAAGCTTGACTCGTCGGCCTGTCCGCATCCGGCGTCCGTTCTCCCGACCTCATGAAAGCCGCCCTCCTTTCTCTGCTGCCGCTCGTGCTGCTGAGCGCCTGCCAGGTGCCGTCTTCGATCTCGAAGTCCTCGGCGACGATGCCCGGGGCGGAGTTGAAGATCACCCTGCCCCCTCTCATCGTCGGTCTTGACGCTCCGACCTGGGGAACGGCGCAGCCGGTCGAGGAGAATCCATCGGGCTGGAGCAAGCCGATCTACGATTCCTACACTCGGGTCACGACGAGCCGCAAAGTCCTCGCGATGACTTTCGATGACGGTCCGCACCCCGAGAACACTCCGCGACTGCTCGACATGTTGAAGGAGCGCAAGATCAAAGCGACCTTCTACGTGGTGGGAAATATGGTGAAATACAGTCCCGAGCTGCTCCGCCGCATGATCGCCGAAGGCCACGAGATCGGTAACCACACCGTCTCCCACGGGAATCTCGCCCGCATGTCGGACGAAGTGCTGCTTAAAGAACTGCGGGCCGCGCACGAGCAGATCATCGCCGAGACGGGCGTGACCCCGAGATCCATGCGACCTCCCGGCGGCGCGATCAAAAAGAGCCAGAAAGAGCTGATGATGAGAGAGTTCGGCTACCCGACGATCCTCTGGTCGGTCGATCCCGAGGACTGGAAACGGCCCGGCCCGGCGGTGGTCACGAGTCGGCTCGTCAACGGCGCGAGCCCCGGCGGCATCCTCCTCGTTCACGATCTCCACAAGCCCACCGTCGATGCGATGCCCTCGACCTTTGACCAGCTCCTCGCCCAGGGCTACGAGTTCGTCACCGTGACCGAGTTGATCGAGCTCGATGAGAAGGTGAGGGAAGCTACTCCAACTGAATGAGCACGGATCTGACATGGTTTTACGAAAGGGGCGGAGAACGGGGCGGCCCGGTCTCTTCAGAGGAAATTCTCAAGCTCTACCGCAGCGGCAGTCTGGGCGGGGCCAACCTCGTCTGGCGCGAAGGCTTCGACAACTGGATCCCCTTTTCCGCGAGTGAACTCGCCGGGAAACTCGCGAGCAACGGTCCGCCACCCGTCCCGGCAGGCCAGGTATTGGCGCCGCCGCCAGTGCCGATCCTCGCCGCACCTTTCGTCCCCCGCCCCGCCGCGCTCCGCCCCGGATTCCGCCCGCAGATCCGCTCCTGCTTCGACCGAGGGTGGGCGCTGATGGTCTCGAACTTCTGGCCCATCGTGGGTTGTTTCACCCTGACGACCCTCATCCTCACGTTCGCCTCACAGTTTTTCATCCCGATATTCTTCCTGATGTATCCGCTGATGGGCGGGCTCTACTGGTATCTACTGCGCCAGGTGCGGGGGCAGGAGGCCAATATGGAAATGATCTTCGAGGGATTCCGGCGGCAGTTCGGGCCTCTCGCGATCGTGAATCTGATCGTCGTCGGTGTCTCGATGGTGGTAGCCATTGTCCTGATGATCATAGTGATTATCCTCGTCGCCGCAGGCATGGCAATCGCAACCGATAGCCAGGCCATGGCAGCCAATATGGAGAACCCGGCCGCGTTCGTGGCCGCGTTTGGCGGGATCGTTGTTCTCAGCTTTATCCTCTTCATCCCGCTCATGATCCTAAGTCAGGTCGGGAATTTCGCGACGATTCTGATCCTCGATTGCGGGCTCCAGGCCAAAGAGGCCCTGTCGCTTGCCTGGACTGCGGTGAGACCCTTCCTTTTCAAAATGTTCCTCTTCATGCTCGTGAACACCCTGCTCGCGATGGCGGGCATGATCGCTCTCTATGTCGGGATGTTCATCACCGGAGCCTGGTGCTCGCTCGCTCTGGTCTATCTCTACGAGGACGCGTTCGGCGACGAAGGGCCGGCTCAACCGGCGATCAGGTAGCGCAGCCCGATCACAAAGATCAGGAAAAAGACAAAAGCCTTCAACGCCGCCTGCGGGAGCCGGTCAAGGGTGAGTTTCCCCAGCCAGACCGCGAGGATCGAAGCCGGGAGTGACCACGCGACGAGAGTAAGGAGAGGGGCCTTGTATTCCCCCGCCCCCATCATCAGCAGATTCCGCACGATGCCGCCGCTGAGGAAGACGGTCTGGAGGATCGCGACCGTCTCCACCTTTGACCAACGCATCGAGTAGGCATAGACCACGACGGGCGGACCGCCCACATTGAAGGCCCCGGCGAGGATACCTCCGATGAGGCCGAAGACCGAGCCGCTGCGCTCCGGGATGCGCAGGGAGACAAACCGTTTTTGAAGAAACTCGGCCGCGGCGATGAGCATCAGGACGACCCCGAGCAAGCGCACGACCCACTCACCATCGAGGGCGCGAAGGCCGTAGTATCCCAGCGGGATGCCGAGCCCCATGCCCACGCTCAGCGGGATCGCATGCCGCCAGGAAAAACCGGCGCGATTGGCGAAGATCACAAAGAGATTCACCCCGAAACTCGCGATCGCGACGAAGGCGATGGCATCACCCACAGGCAGCACGAGCGGCACCAGCGCCATGCAGACGAGGGCCAGCCCGAAGCCCGTGGCGGACTGCAGGTAGGCGGCGGCGAAAAGGATCGCGGTCACAGAAGCCAGCGTCGACCCGTCCATGTGCCATCAGGGTGCTGCCGTCTCTCCCTCGATATCGAGGCTGAGGGCGGAGGGTTCGAGCGCCTCGCCGGCGGGAGCGGCGGCGAGCTGGTCGTCGCGACGATGCCGCCAGTCCGTGAGCGCCTTTTCACCGTCGAGTCGTCCCTGCGGCGTGTCGCCATAGCCCGCTCCGGTATCTAGCGCGGGAGCACTGCGCAGCTCGAAGTGGAGATGGGCGAGGTAGCGGCCTTCGGCCGACCCGATCGTGCCGATGATGTCGCCGCGCCGGACCTGCCCCCCCACGGGCACCCGGATCGCATCGAGGTGACCGTAGACACTCTCGACCATCTTGGCTTCGCCCGTCTCGTGGAGGAGCATCACGACGTTTCCCCAACCCGGTGAGGGAACTCCCGCGTAGAGCACTTTTCCATCGGCAACGGCAAAGACGGGGTCGCCGAGGTCGGAATCCTGCCCCCCGACGCCGTTGAAATCTTCGCCGAGATGGCGATTCTCCTGAAACGGCTGGGCGTTGTAGGTCAGGGCGCCGTGTTCGCTGCCGACAGGGAAGTCGAAATTCGTGACCGTGGGAGCGAGGGCGAGCTCGATCGGCGAGAGCACCGCAAAGGCGGAGTCGAAGAGCGCCTCGTCCGTCGCCCGGAGCAGGCCGATCCGGGCAGGCTCGAATCCCTCGCCCGCGGACTTCGGGCCCTGTTTGCCCGCCCGGATCGCGATGAAGATCAGCATCACAACCGAGCAGAGCACAAAAAAGAGCGGGAAGACAAATCGATTCAGCTCCCGGAGGTGCGCCCGGAGATCAAAATAGGGGTTCGTTTTCAAATCGCCCCAATAGAAGGCCGCGACCGCGATTTCGCAACGGCGGGCCGCAAAAATGGCGTTACTGTCCCCCTCCCTGTCGATGGAGGAAAAAAGCACAACGCCCTGCCGGTTCCGGCTCGATCTTGCCTACGATGGTCGCCCCTTTTCCGGGTGGCAGAGTCAGGCGAGCGACGACGCGGTGCAGGATGTATTACAGCGGGCACTCGCCTCGATCTGCCCCGCCGTCACCGGCGCACAGGGATCTGGCCGGACCGACGCGGGAGTCTCGGCCCTCGGCCAGGTCGCCCACTTCGACACACCCGCCGACTGGCGCATGGACGGCGGGGCCTGGCAGCGCGCCCTCAACACGAAGCTCCCGCCCGCGATCCGGGTGATGCGCTGCGGCGCGATCGATCCGCGCTTTCACGCCCGCTTCTCCGCTCTCGCCAAGACCTACCGCTACGAGATCGCCACCGGCGAAGTCCTCCCGCCCCTGCGCCACGGGCTCGCCTGGCACCAGCGCGACCTCGGACCAGCCGTGGATCTCGCCGCCGCCCTCGCACTCTACGAGGGCACGCACGACTTCGGCGCCTTTTCCGCGAAGCGTCACGACGGCAAGGACGAGGGACGTGATACCGTCAGGACGATCACGACGGCCCGCGTCAAACCGACGAATGACGAGTCCCTGCTCCTCGAATTCCGCGGAAACGGCTTTCTTTACAAAATGGTCCGTTTTCTTGTCGGCTCGGCTGTGTATTGTGTAAAAGGTAGAATCTCCCGCGAGGAAATGAGCCGCCTGCTGGAGGGAAGCACCGGGGAAGCCAGAGCTCCCTATTGCGCGCCGGCTGACGGTCTCACTCTAGTGGAAGTGCATTACCCGGAGGAATTCGAAATATTCGGAACGGACGCTCCCTGAAAGGGGAGAACACAAGACTGCTGAGATGGCTTTGTTTTTCAAAAAATCGGGAATTGGAGAAAACCGCATCGAGAACTCGGGGCGGTGGCCGGTGCGTCTCACTCACTTCCAGCTCATCGACGACTACGAGTTCCCCGCGACGAACTTCCCGGAGATCTTTTTTGTGCAAGAGGGCAACTTCCTCCACGAGACCGACGCGGGCACTCAGGCCATCCGCGAAGGCGCGGCGATCATGGTCAATCCCGGTCATCGTCACACCGTGAAACACCCTGACGAAGTCGTCCTTACTCGCGTGCGTTTCCTCCCCGAGTGGCTCACCCGCGAGTATGAGATCATCGCGAACTCGCCAAATGTGCTCTCGCTCTTCTTCGACCAGTCGTGGTTCCGCTTCCCCCGCGACGAGAATCTCCACGTCTTCACGACGCGAGGCGAGGGTGCCGTGCGGATCCGGGCCGAACTCGAATACCTGCGCGACCTCCTCAGAGAAAAACGCCAGCTCGAGCCCGTCACCCGCGTCGCCGCGCTGAAGCTGATGATGCTCCTCGCCGACGAGCACCACCGCTTCTGGCGCGGGGTGTCCGAGGTCGAGATGCTGCCCGAGGCCAAACACGCGCTCGATCAGATCGAGTCCTTCGTCCTCCGCGCCGAGTCCTTCGAAGCAGGCAAGATGCCCCGTGGCGGATTCGAAAAACGCGCCATCGACCGGGCCTTCGGCGACCTCACCGGGATGAGCATGACCGACTACGCCCTGCGTCGGCGCGTTTTCCACGCCGCCTGCCGACTCCTCACCGGCGCCGACGAACCGCGACGCATCTCCAAAGACCTCGGCTTCACGACCACCGCCGAGTTCGCAAAGCAGTTCGAAGCCGTCTTTGACATCACCCCCGCCGTCTACCGGCAAAAGTTCGGGGTCCCTCCCGAGCCGAAAGCCGCCGCCGGGGAAGAGGAGAAAAGCTGAGTAACCCCCTCCGCCCGCTCCCAAACTTCGGCTTGCTCAATGGCGACCCGCCATGTTCCTTGCCAACCTTTTTGCACCCCCCTTTGACAGGCCATGATATCACCCGCCGAACAGCTCGAGCTCCTCACCCGCGGCACCGCCCGGATCATCAGCGAAAAAGAGCTGCTGAAAAAGCTGGAGCGCGGCACCCCGCTGCGGGCAAAGCTCGGGGTTGATCCCACTTCGCCCGATCTCCACCTTGGGCACAGTGTCGTCCTCGAAAAGCTGCGCCAGTTCCAGGAACTCGGTCACCAGGCCGTCCTCATCATCGGGGACTTCACCGCCCAGATCGGCGACCCCACCGGGCGCTCCAAAACGCGCCCGCCGCTCTCCCGCGAGGCCATCCTTTCCAACGCCGAGACCTACACCGACCAGGCCTTCCGCATCCTCGACCGGGACAAAACCGAGGTCGTCTACAATGGCGACTGGTTCAACAAGATGACCTTCTCCGACGTGATCCAGCTCAATGCCCGCGTCACGATGCAGCAGATGCTCCAGCGCGAGGATTTCAAAAATCGCATCGCCAATGATCAGGAAGTCCGCCTCCACGAAATCCAGTATCCCATCGTGCAGGGCTGGGACTCCGTCGAAGTGCGTGCCGACGTCGAACTCGGCGGGACCGACCAGCTTTTCAACATCCTCGTCGGCCGCGACATGCAGAAGACCGAAGGCATGGAACCTCAGGTCGTGATGTGCCTGCCCATCCTCGAAGGCCTCGACGGCGTGCAGAAAATGAGCAAGAGCCTCGACAACTACGTCGGCATCTCCGAAGCGCCCGGCGAGATGTTCGGCAAGCTCATGAGCATCTCCGACGAGCTCATGGCCCGCTACTCCGTGCTCCTCATGGGCGAGGAGATCGACGCCGCGATCCACCCGATGGAGGCCAAGAAATCCCTCGCCGCCGCCCTCGTGACCCGCTACCATTCCGCCGCCGACGCGGGAGCCGCCCGGGAGAACTGGGAGGCGATGTTCAGCCGCAAAGACCTCGACGCCGTCGAGCTGCCCGATTTTTCCATCGGCGAGAGGCGCGACCTCGTCGGCGTCGTTTCCGAAGTCTACGAGAAAATATTCAGCAGTCCGAAATCCGGCTCCGACGTGCGCCGCCTCATCCAGCAAGGCAGCGTGCAGCTCGACGGTGAAAAACTCACCGACCCCAAAGCCGAACCTGCCTGGGCGACCGGACAGGTGCTGAAAGTGGATAAGAAGCGGAGCGTGCGGATCGGGTGAGATCAGATTCGGCGGGCCTTGTCGAGCTTTTAAAAATCCGCTTTTAACCTTGCCTCCCCCTCCTCTTTGTCGTCCAATCATCGGGAAGCGTCCTTTCCGGACCAATTAGAGATGAAGGAGATTCTCAGAGCATTTCCCCGGGTCATGGGGATCGTCAACATCAACGACGATTCCTTTTCCGGGGATGGCACTCTCGATGTCGGGAAGGCGCTGGGACAGGCGCTCGAGATGGCGGTGCACGGGGCCGACATCATCGACGTCGGGGCCGAGAGTGCGCGCACGAACCGGGCCGCGATCGGCGTCGGCGAGGAGATCGGGCGACTCCTCCCTTTCATCGACAGCTTCCAGACCCTCTGTGCCGAGACGGGACCGCGTGACGAGTATCAGATCTGGCCGCCGCTCCTCTCGATCAATACCTGGCGGCCCGAGATCGTCGAAGCGGTCCTGAAGACCGGGCGGGTCGACATCATCAATGACATCGGCGGCCTCGTCGATGACACCAATGCCCGGCTCTGTTTCGAGCTCAATGCCGCGCTCCTCATCATGCACACCGTGGGTGAGCCGAAGGTTCCCCACACCTCGCAGCGCTACCACGACATCTGGCGGGCGATGGAGGATTTCTTCGACAATCGTCTCGCCCGCGCTCGCGCCATCGGGCTAAGCGACGACCAGATCATCCTCGACCCGGGGATCGATTTCGCGAAGCGGTGCGCCGACAATCTTGCCATCTATCGCGAACTCGAGCGACTGATGCAATACGACCTGCCCGTCCTGCTGCCGATCTCGCGAAAGACGGTCATCGGGGACGCCCTCGGGATCGCCTCCCCCGCCGAGCGGGATGCGGGGACGATCGCGTGCCTCGTGCGCGGGCTCGTCGCGCGGGCGAACATCTTCCGCGTCCACCACGTCAAAGCCGTCGCCGACAGCGTCAGGGTCATCGCCGCGATCCGGGGGGAACTCAGCCGCGATCTCTCTCACTCCTCTGCCGCGTCCTCTTCAACCTCGAGGGGCGGGTGATACTCGAGCTTCTCATTCTCGATCAGGGAAAGTTCAACATCGCCGGTCGCGACATTCTCGAAGAGAAACCCGAGGTAGTGGACCGGCTTCGCGATTTCGAATTCAGCCAGGGTTCGGCCCTCGTGGACGACCCGGATTTCATCTGCGAGCGCGACCTTTTTCTGATGCGCCTGCCTCGCCGTCAGGGTCACGGCGCTACCCAACACCTCAATCACGACGGCTGGCTGTCGCAGTAGGGAAACGAGACTGAGCCTCGGACCGGTCGTGTCCGACTCGACGAGCACGCTGTATCGCAGCTTCGCCTCCTCGCTGCCGTCGCGATGCTCCTTCACTTCGTCGTAGCAGATAATGGCGACCGTCTTTCCCTCTTCCATAGTGAAATCGCCGCTGAGTTTCGCGGGCTCGGCCCCGGCGTTGGAGAGGGTAAATGGATAGCTCCCGGGTTTGATCGCGAGCACCCCCGATGTCTCGCCCGGCTTCATCGCCTCGCCGCCGTTGAGGGCGAAAGAGCCGAGCTCGATGTAGGTGGGACTCTTCAGCCCGATGAGATTCACGATGTTGAGGAATCCGGCGGCGGGCACCTCGTCGGTTTCCTGGGAATACAGAATAGATACCCCTGTCAGGATGACCGCAAGAAGGCTGAAGAGTGTTCTCATTTTTCAAAGATCGCGTGAGGAAAGGACTTCGAGACGAGAGCGCTCCACCTCGCCATCGGCCCGACGTTCGGGCCGCAGGAAGACCTCGTGGACGCGGCGGCTGCGTCCGGTGATCTCGCCGGTCTCGTGATGGTAGATCTCCGCATAGGTGAAGACACGGAAGTGCCGACTCGAAAAAGTCGTCGTGTTGAAGAGCCGCGCAAAGGTCTCCTCGGCCTCGGCGTCGTTGTGGTGGGCGGGCAGGGCGTCGTGACGGTCCATCAATTCGGAGAGGACGCGGGCGAGATGAGAAGGGCTGTAGAAGGGCCGCGCTCTCATCAGACCCGCCGCGATGAGCGGGATGGACTCGCGCCGCAACCCGCTGCGCAGGGTGCCGGTGACACCCTCGCGGGAATAGTCGGGCGTGTCGAAGCGGTCCTGCCTTAGGCGGATGTCCGAGGAGACAAACGGTCCCCGCAGCAGGGTCTCGATCTCAAAGAGCGTCGGCGCCGAGTTGAGGTTGAGATGCCCGTCGACGAGGGCGAACTGCCCCTGCGCATGGAGGTCCGCGTCGTAAATGGCGGCATAGGGTTGAGTGCCCGACTCAACGGGGTCTGACGCGGCGCGAGGCGGCTGGTGATCGCGGGGATCGTAGCTCGCGTAGAGGTCGCTCCCGGCCTCGGCCGCGAGATTGGACCCGGTGAACCCGGTATGGAAAAGATCGAGCAATTGGCTCGCCCGCATCCCCGGACGATCAAAGAGCTCGTGCTCGGGCCGCCCGATCCGCAGGGTATTGCCGCCGCCCCACATTTTCCCGGGAGCGGAGCCGGCCGGGAGACTCTTGAGGGCCGTGTTGCGATGGGCGTCGAAGCGCTGCTCTCTCTGAAGCGAGATCGACGGCGGCAGAGGCATCCACATGGCGGGGTCGTGCAAATTTCCCAGCTCGGTGACGGAATAGAAGCGACCCAGATTCGAGATCCTCCAGGGGGCGAGAGCACCGTCGTCGGGCGGTTGCGGCAGATTGAAGGTATCGGGAAGTTCCATGTCGTTGGCAGGGTAGTAAGGTCCGTGGGGTTTGTCGTAGCCGCGGTCGGGCCAGTCCCGCACGCGAGTCTGATCTTTGAACCAGTCGAGTCGCTCGGCATTCACCTTCGAGCGATCATAGTTGCGGGATCCCGGCGAACCCTTGAGCCGGTATTGCAAGTCCTCGGCCGTCGCCCGCGAGTAGTAGGGCATCCACGGATCGCCGAGATGGGAGCCGTCGCCCGCGTTGAAACCGTAGGCTTTGGCTGCCATGTTAGGGGTGGCGAGCCGCATGATGAACTCATTTGGACTGATCACCCCGGCTCGCTGGGCGAAGAAAAAACCGTGTCGGGGAGCCGTCGCAGGATCGGCCGGATCGCGTCGCCCGCAGGTATCGACGAGATCGGTGCCGAGATAGAATTCGTAGTTCGCCCGCACCGAGACATTCGTGACACCGCGGATGTCCTGCACCACCGGAAAGGCGATGGGCGATGCCGGATTCCGCGGAATGGGGACCTTCCACCTTATCTTCCCGAAGCTGAGGACCTCGTAGTCATTCGGCGGGATCGTCACGGTGAGCCCGCCGTTTTCAGGAAAAGGTTCGTCGAGATCCCGATGGGCCTCGAGAATGTCGTGCCAGGTCGCGTTGGCCCGGAAACGGATCCGCTCAAGGAAACTGAATTTCAGCCGCATCTGGGTCATCGTCACAGGGCGGTTCGACGTGTTCCAGAACTCGAGAAAGGGCGCCGCCTCGAAGACGATGCGAAACTGATTGCCCGCAAGTTCGTAGCCGACATACTTGAACTTCACGAAGAACTCATTCACCGGGCAGTAGCTGTCGACCCCGCGAAAGCGGCGCGCGCCGGCACTCTTCGTATTACCCGGCAGGGCGGGCAGTCCGTCCGCATCGGCGTAATCAATCGCATTGGCAGCGAGCGTCCCGAGATAATCCTCGTCGTCGGGGAATCCGCCGCGGCGGCCCGCGAAGGCGGGCAGGTTGCGCCCGATGATCGCGGCAAGTTCGAGGTCACGATTCGCGACGAGGGTGTTGAGATTGTGGCGCGGTTGCCCCTCACCGGCGTAGCCATGGGCAAAGGGGACGAGGGGGCGCTGGCGGTAGGGCTGGAGCCCCCTCGCAAAGCGGTCCGGATCCCGGTTTTCGACCGGCGAGCGATCTGCCCGCCCCCCTGCAAAGAGGTAGCGATGCGAGAGCTGTTCGGCTGCGTCGGCATAGGGATGCTGCTCGCGGGAGAGAGACGCAGTGCTCCAGGGCTGCAGGGAAATCTCGCGGGTCGAGAGACCGGGCGCGACCTGATCGAGCAGCTTTTGTCCGCGAAAAAGAATAGGGAATTGGAAAAACACCCCGGGTTCCCCCTCCATCGCAAAACGTCCCGTCGGCACCCCGCCCGCCCCCGTGCCGGCGCGACGGGAGTCGTAGGAACTGTAGCCATAGCGAATCGGATCGCGCGCCACCTCGCCCCCCTCCCCCCGGTAGTGATCGGTCCACGCGCCGACGGCGTCGAGATTCGGGTAGCCCTCGAGGTCTTCGATCCAATAGGCGTAGCGGGTCCGAGAGGGGGAATCCTGCCGGGCCGCGAGCTCGCGGAAGGCGACTTCGGGATACCGATTTTCCTGCTGCGTCGCTCCCGCTTCGGTGAGATGGGTGAGCGGATAGGTCCGTATCCCCTTTTCCACCACCTCCCCCTCGACGCGATACTCGGGCGGGGCGACCGGGGCATCCATGAGCGCATCGGTCATAAGTTCGTTCAGGTCGGGCAGATCGGCGCGACTCTCGCCTCCGCCGCTGAAGAGAGCCGCGTGAGTCACTCCGTCGGCGGCGGGAGTGGAGAGATAGGTGTAGCGGGTCGGCAGACCGTCGCCGTCGGGCCGGGTCACTACGCTGACGAGGTAATGATCGTTCGCCGTAAGCCGTCGCAGGAGAGCACCGGCCTCCGCCAGGGCCGCCTTTTCCCCGAGGTCGGCGCGGGCCAGTGCGACCGTGCTACTGCTCACGGTCGCCTCCTGCCGGGTGATCGCGAAGTAGCTGACGACGATCAGAGCGATCGCGGTGACGAGAATCAGCGTCAAAAGCAGTGCCGCACCGGAGCACTCGTCTGGAGAGGGCTTCTTCATCGCGGGCGGGACGGGAGCGGCAGGTGAAAATGAAACGTCTGCAACTCGCGCTCGATGAATTGGCGCGTCGGAGACCAAGCTGCGGGGTCGGTCCCCGTAAAGTCGATGCGCCAGTCTTCGGGTTTTGTCAGGGTGAGAGCTGCCTTTTCATTGATCGTGGCGATCGTCATCTCAATATAGTCCGGTGCCACGAGGACGGGCCACTCGTCTCCGCCGGCGAGACCGAGATGCCGGTTCAGCGCGGCGGCATCCATCACCCCGGTCGTGTCGTCCGCGAGCGTGACGCGACGCCGGGGCTTCAGTTCAAACCTCACGATATGATCGCAGACCGCCTCGTCGGGAAAGACAGAGTCGTGCACGGGACTCGACGGATCGGCCCACTGCGCGGCGGTGCCGCGGTCGGGCTGGTAGTCCGGCGGAGGAGCCGTAAGCCGTTCGCGAACCGGATTCACCGGCCACGGCTGGGTCGCCGCAACAGGAGACATCGTCACGAGAGCGGGAAAGCGGCGTGCGAGAAGGAAGGGCAGATCAGCATTCCCAAAACGCCCCCGTCGCACCGCGGCGAGATTCCCCTGCCCCGGGAGACGGGCCGTGCCCGGTCCCGACTCGTCCCAGGTGTCGTTGATCTCGTGCGACGAGGACAGGATGAGTCCGCCCGCGTAGCCGTCGCCGGTATGACTCCCGCCGCGTCTATAATGACGAAAGAGTTTCATCCCGGCCGATTCTTCCCCGCTCAGCAGCGAATGCCGCGCATAGGCGATGTAATACCCCGCGATGGACGGTCCCTCGCCGTCGCGCTCCGTTGCGAAAACGATGGAGTCAAACCCTGGCGCGGCATTTTGAAAACTCCGCGGTTCGGTCATGCCGATGCCGCTGATACGACTGATCTCAAAGGGGAGAAAGAGCCTGCCTTCGAAGAACTCGCGCTGCTCCGCCGTCGTCCCCGCCGGCAGCCGGGGCAACCGGGCCGGACGCGAAGTGATCGCCGAGGCGAGGTCGCGCTCGATCCACTGGGCCGCGACGCGGGCGCCGCCTTCGTTTTCCACTTTTTCCGCTCCGCTGCGGAATCGCCCCAGCGCCACCTCCAGAGTCACCCCGAGGACCACGAGCAGGATCGACAGGATCGCCGTAGAGGCAAGCAACTCGACGAGAGTGACACCGGCCCGGGCAGGGCGCGACCGTGGCAGGGTGATGGTCCCCGCCGCGCTCATGGAATGGCGAGCCGGGTTTGGAAGATCACCGCCTTGCGCGAGGCACTCGCTGCAGCGGCTGGCTGCTCCACCGAGAGATCCCATGCCGCGAACCCGTCTCCCGCGTCACTACCGAAAAGACTCAGCCTCAAGAAGTATCTACCGCCACCTGCAGGGTCGACGCCCCGCACGTATTCGACCTCCCCGACTTCGCCCAGGAAGAGCCCCTTTTCATCAAAGAGCACGTAGCTCGTCTTTTCCACACCATTCCCCGGTGAGTCGATCCGGATCGACTCACCGCCGGAGAAATCGACGAGATAGTGACCGCCTCCCTCGCCTCCGCGCGCTCCCGAGACCACCGCCCGGGCGATGCGGCTCGACGTTTCCCGGTCACGGGCGAGAGTCTCCATCGCCCCCCCACCGGCCAGCATCGCCAGGGCAGGCAACATCAGCACCGCGACGATGCCCATCGAGATCGTGACCTCGGGCAGGGAAAAGGCGCGGCGGCGGGAAACGGGGAGTGGGTTCTCTTTCATCGTCAGTCGGTGAGGAGGCGCGAACGCCCGGTGTAAAATCCGATCTCGAGACAGTCTCCGTTGGCATAGGTGCCCGTGCCGTTGATTCCCGGACGGGTCGCAGTGAGTTCGATCCGGCGGCGCTCCGGGGAATAATGGCCCTCGATCACTCCGAGGTGCAGCGCATCTGCATCGGTGAAGGCGGGAAAGCGAATCCCGCCGTCAGGACCATATTGCAGGTAGGGCAGCGCAGCCATGCCACCCTCTCCGCCCGGAGTCGCACGCGGTATCGGGAAGTCACGTTTTTCCCCCACATCGAAGACCGTGCGAAAGGCCGTCCCTCCCGGCACCTCAAAGTGCTCCCGATGGGCAAAAACCATCCCGCGGGGCAGACTCCGCCACGGGGTCAGTTGCCTGAGCGGACGCTCACCGGGAGGATCCTCGTCCCCGCCTTCCAGGGAAAAAAGAGCGTAGCAACGGTAGGCCCCCTCGCCGGGGAAAGCCCCGTCGGCAAAGGCCACGACCATGGGCGCCTGCGAAGCCATCGCCCGGGAGCGGGCATTCTCAAGAAAGCCCGAAACCTCGTGAATGGCCGACTTACGCGATGGCGTAAACGCGACCAGACCCGGCACCGTGAGCGCCAGCAGCAGCCCGATCACACTCGCCACGACGAGGATCTCCACCAGAGAAAAGCCATACCCCGCCTTTTTGCCAAAGGCTTTTCCCGATCCTGAGAATGATGATCTCGGTAGTATCATGGCCGCAGTGAGGTTGGAACGAATTCGCAAGGCCGATGAAATGGAATCCGGCAGGGAAACTCAAACCTTTTCCTAAAATAAAGCTAGAATCAGGCCTGAAACCATTTCGACTCACTTGCCGGGTGGAAAAGAGCCCCTGAATTGTAACTGGCACGCCGGGCAATTGCCCTTATAGTCCGCCATGCGCATCCAGGTAGGTAAAGATATCATCGAAATCAAAACGCCGCCCTTCAGCGGAAAAATTATTGCGGTCATGGTCGCTGCCTTTATCGCCCTCGTCGCCGCGGGGGGATCGTTCTACACCATCGAAGTCGAAGAGGCCGGGGTCGTCCTGCGATTTGGCAAACACATCGAGACCGTCCCGCCCGGACTCCATTTCAAGCTGCCCTTCGGCATCGATCAGGTCTCCACCGTGCCCGTCGCCCGCCAGCTGAAGCAGGAGTTCGGCTTCTCCACCCCCGGTGCCACCAACCCGTATCAACGGAGCAGCCAGGGGGGAACTGACCTCGAGCGCAACATGGTCACCGGCGATCTCAACTCCGTCCTTGTCGACTGGGTCATCCAGTACCGCGTCACCGAGCCCGAGAAATACCTCTTCAAAGTGCGCGATGCCGACGCCACTCTGCGTCACGCGAGCGAGTCGGTGATGCGTCAAGTCGTCGGCGACCGTACCGTCGACGAAGTCATCACGATCGGCCGGCAGGAGATCGAGAACGAGTGCAACACGCGGCTCAAGGAACTCGTCACTCTCTACCAACTCGGCATCACGATCGATCAGGTGCAGCTCAAAGACGTCGATCCGCCCCTGCCGGTCCAGGACTCCTTCAACGAAGTGAACAACGCCCAACAGGAGAAAGAAAAATCCATCAACGTCGCAAACGGCGAATACAACCGCTCCGTGCCGAAGGCCAGCGGTGAAGCCGAGAGGATGGTCAGCGAAGCCGAGGGCTACGCGACCCAGCGCATCAACGAAGCCGAGGGCGACGCGGCCCGCTTCACTGCTCTCTTTACCGAGTATCAAAAGGCCTCTGACGTGACCCGCCGCCGCATCTACCTCGAGACGATGGAGGAAGTGATCCCCCGCCTCGGCGGCATGGTCGTGATGGACGAGGGCGCCAACCAGGTCCTGCCCTTCCTCCCTCTCAACCAGATCGCTCCCGCCCCCGTCATCGCACCCACCCGCGACGCCATACCCGCGACCGCACCAGCCAATCGCTGAACCGCTGAACCACCCACTTACCTATTTTCCCATGAAAAAATCCGGATTCGGCTGCCTCGTCGCCATCACCCTTTTTATCTTCCTCCTCGTCGCCTCGGGCGCGATCTACACCGTCAAGGAAACCGATCAGGTCATCGTGACCCAGTTCGGGAAACTCGTCGGCGAACCGGTCATTACCCCCGGTCTCAAGTTTAAACTCCCTTTCCTCCAGAAGATCAACACCTTCGACCGCCGCATCCTCGAATGGGACGGACGCACCACGGAGATGCCAACGAAGGACAAGACCTACATCATCGTGGACACCTACGCCCGCTGGATGATCGTCGATCCACTGCGCTTTTTCGAAAAACTCCGCGATGAGCGCACCGCGCAGTCCCGCCTCGACGACATCCTCGGCTCCGAGACGCGCAACACCGTCGCCAAACATGAGCTCATCGAGATCGTCCGGACGACCAAGGAGCGCACCGAGCAGGTCGATCAGGACCTCGCCGAAGCCGACAAGGACGGGACGATCGGAAAGCTCATCCCCATCCGACGCGGCCGGGCCATGCTGGAGAAAGAGATCTACGACACCGCCAAGGTGAAGCTCGCCGAGTTCGGCATCGAGTTGCTCGACATCCGCGTGAAACGCATCAACTACAACGAAAGTGTGCAGGAGCGCATTTACGAGCGCATGGTCTCCGAGCGCCAGCAGATCGCCGAGCGCTTCCGGTCCGAAGGGGCCGGCGAAGCCGCCAAGATCCTCGGTGACATGGAGAAAGAGCTCCGCGAGATCGAGTCCGGCGCTTACAAGATCGTCGAGACGACCAAGGGCGAAGCCGACGCGACCGCCACCGAGATCTATGCAAAAGCCTTCAACATTTCCCCCGAGGCGGCCGACTTCTACGAGTTCGTCCGCACCATGGACCTTTACCGCGGCACCCTCGGTGGCGGCACCGTGGTGCTCTCGACCGACAGCGATTTGTTTAAGTATCTGAAAGCCGTGAAGCCGGTCGGGCCGAGCAATTCGGCCGATGTGGTCGGGGAGGCGGTCGCGGGAACACCTGCGCCTGCGCCTCGGGCGGCACTGCCGGCGCCCGCGCCGGAACCAGTCGCACCCGCACCACAACCCCAGTCACCTCAGGAATAGGGCAAGGGTTGGCGAGCGACCGCTACGAATGACCGCCTTGAGCGGAGTTTTCCTCGCGAACTTCCACAAGAAGGCGGCGGGAAACGGGATTACGAAGATGCGTTTCGGCTTCGGATGAGACAAGTCACCTCCCATTTCAATCTTTCAGACAAAAGATCCATTCTGAGCTAGATTTCGCCATGACGACGAAGTTCACCTATTGGCAAGCCGACGACGGCATGTACCTCGCGTATCTCAATCAGTATCCCGACCACTGGACTCAGGGCGAGACTTTCGAGGATCTCAAGGAACATCTTCGCGATCTCCATGCAACCTTAGCTGACGAGACTATTCCGGGGATCAAGCGGGAGGCCGAACTGGAACTGGCTTGAAGCGCCGCGATCTCATCACACGTCTCGAGGCCGCTGGTGCTATCCTCATACGGCACGGTGGCAAGCATGACATCTATCATAATCCCGGCACGGGGAATACTCAGCCCATCCCCCGGCATCGTGAAACCCCGTCGGTCGCTCGGGCCGAGCTCCCCTGCCTTCCCCCCCCCTTCTCACTCAAACAAACTCATCAACTCCCCCTCGCTCAGATGCGCGTCGCCGGCGTCACCGAGAAGTGAGTCGGTCAGGGCTCGCTTGCGATTCTGGAGGGAGAGGATTTTTTCTTCGACGGTGTTCCGCGTGATCAGTTTATAACTGGTCACGACACGGTCCTGACCGATCCGGTGGGCCCGGTCGGTCGCCTGGGCTTCGACGGCGGGATTCCACCACGGATCGACGTGGATGACGGTGTCGGCCCCGGTGAGGTTGAGCCCGACCCCGCCGGCCTTGAGGCTGATCAAAAAGACGGGCACCTCCTTTGTCTGGAAGCGCTTCACGACATCGGCGCGGTTCCGCGTCTGGCCATCGAGGTAACAGAAATCAATCTGCTTTGCGGCAAGTTGCGGCACGATGAGCTGCAGCATTTCCACAAACTGGCTGAAGACGAGGACCCGGTGGCCGCCCTCGAGCGCTTCGTCGAGCAACTCGGCGAGGACCTCCGCCTTGACCGAAGCATCCTCGTCCGCGATCTCCCGCAGCCCTAACAAGCGCAGATCGCAGCAGGTCTGACGCAGTCGCAGCAGCGCAGTGAGCGCGAGCATGCGCTTGCGACCGCCCTCGGCCTCTAGCAGCGAGGTCTTGCTCTCCAACAGCAACTTACTATAGACTTCGCGCTGTTTCGGTTTCAGATCGCAAAAGACGACCTGCTCGATTTTTTCGGGCAAGTCCCGGGCCACCTCGCTCTTGAGCCGCCGCAGGATGACGGGCCGCAGTCGCCGCGCGAGCCGGTCGCGCACTGATGAGGCCGGATCCGCCGACGCGAGCGGTTTAACGAATCTTTCGGCAAAGCTCTGGCGACTCCCGAGATAGCCCGGTAGAGCAAAACGGGCGATCGACCAGAGGTCCTGCGCCGAGTTCTCGATGGGGGTTCCTGTCAGGGCGAATCGATAGGTGCCCTTGAGCCGATGCGCCGCCTGACTGATCTGCGCCTCGGGGTTCTTGATGTTCTGCGCCTCATCGAGGATCACAACATCGAACTCCCGCGCCTCATACCACGCTTCATCGCGGCGCAAGAGGGCGTAGCTGGTCACGAGGATGTCCGCATCGCCGTGCTCCGCGAGGACCCTTTCCCGATCGGGCCCCTCGATCGCGACCGCCTTGAGATCGGGGACAAACTTCTCCGCCTCGGCGACCCAGTTGTGGACGAGCGACGAAGGACATACGACCAATGCCGAACCTCCCACCGAATAGAGAAACGACAGGGTCTGGAGCGTTTTCCCGAGACCCATGTCATCCGCGAGGATGCCGCCCATCCCCTGCGAGGCGAGGCCCTGCATCCACTCCACTCCGGTGCGCTGGTAGGGCCGCAGTGTCGCCGACAGTTCCGCCGGGAGATCGTAAAAACTGATCCCCTCTCCGGTCGTTTTCCAGGGTAGCACGCCGTCCGCACCGAATCCCAGCTCGTTCACGGTCTCGCGCAGGTAGCCGGCCTGTGCCTGATCGACGCGATAGGTCCCGGGCTGCATCTGCTCGGGGTCGCAGTCGCTGATGATCTCGCCGAGACTGCCCGCGAGACCGGTGTCGAGCACCGCGATCTTCCCCCCGGCGACGGGCTTGCCCGCCTGCCCCATCTGCAGAAGCCGCTGGATCTCCTGCCGCGAAATGGATTCGCCCGAGGGAGTTCCGAAGTCGATCTCCATCGCGAACCAATCCTCGCCGCCGGGGCGGAAATGCATCGTCGTCATGATCGGCTCGACCTGCCCGAGCGCATGATTGAATCGCTCCCCCGTTCGCGTCTCCCAGCGACGCTGAAAGGCCGGATACCCGTGCGCGAGGAACTGCAGGATCGCCGCCTTGTCTTTCAGCACAAAACGGCCGCCCGACCCGCGACGGGCAAATCCCGCCGCCTCGATCTCACTGATCGCCGCTGTCTCCGCCGCGAGATCCGCGAGCTCGAGGACATCTCCTTTTTCCCGCACCGGCAGCCTGTCCTCCGCCGCCGCGATGACCTCGCCACCGTAGACAAAGGTGAGGTCGGCATCGAGGTGATTGAGCGATCCCTCGAGTTCCAATCGCACCTCCGGTCTGGGCCTTGAAAGAGTGATTCCGGTCGTATCAAAATAATCCTGCCACTGGGGAAAGGAGGTCGAAAAATCCACCGCCGCCAGACTGAGTCCCTCGCCGAGGAGCGACATCGCCTCCGCCCCGAGACCTTGCGCCACCGGATGAAGCCGGTTTTTCCCGTCAAAAACCCAGCTCCCTGCAGGCGCGAGGAGAGGGATCTGCTCCGCCGCCCACTCGACTCTGAAACGCAGCCCCTTGTGTCGGCGAAGAACTGGTCGCAAGGGTCGGGGCGAGACATGAAGCGCCTCGGTTTTCCCCAAAGTAATCCCCGGATGCCCCGGGACCGTGGCGAGCAATTGCGAAAAGGCATCAGCCGCGATCAGCAGCATCCCCGGAACCTCCATCGGCGAGAGCTGCTGGAGTGCCCGATAGAGAAAGGCGTCACCCGTGTCGAGAAAAAGCGTCGTTGAGGCGGAGAGGGCCTTCAGAAGCTGGCGATTCCCCTCGATTCCGACCTCGACGCCGACAGTGAGCCGACCTTTCTCCCACGCCGCCACGAGATTCGGAGCGACCACGAGGAAGAGCCTTGCCGGCGTCGCCGCGTCGTCGGCCAGTTCCGTCATGCCCGGCCAGTCCGGACTGAGCTCGACCCCGGGCGCACCTCCCGCCGGCTTCGCCGACGCTGCCAAAGGCGCCCTTTGCTCCGTCGGTTCCAGCACCTCCAGTCCCGTCGCGAGCGAGTGGGCACAGATGATCCCGTCGCGTCGCGCCCGGAAACAGGGACAATGATTTACCACGTCGGTCCGCGAGCGGATCTCGAGCCGCACCTTGAGCGACTTGCTCCCCTCGCGCACGAGCCCCTCGAGGATCCCGTTCCCATAAGTGGCCTCCGAGACCCGTCCCGCCGCGTGGATCGCCCGGGCTTCCTTCATCTCCTTCCATCCGCCGGTGTCGGAAAGAAATTGTCGGCTGATTTCAACGGGCTGGCTCATGGGGTCGAAGTCCCAGTAGTAAACCCGATCCTCCCGAATTCAAAGCCCCATCCCTCTCGTTCAATACAATGATAAAAGAAAATATTGCGACCAGAAATAGAAACAGAACGAATAACTGAAAAACTCCAGCTTTTTCAATGGTGAATAAAATCAAGAAAATTTGGGGCCTGGCCCCAAACTAGTTGTCGGGGCCTGACGAACGAATCGAGGGAAATCGATCACCTCGTGGCTTGTCTTCTTGCCGGGCGGTGGCACCTTAGCGTCCGCGAAAGGCCGGGGTGGTGGAATTGGTAGACACGCTTGACTTAGGATCAAGTGCCGTAAGGTGTGCAGGTTCGAGTCCTGTTCCCGGTATCGCTCGCGGGGCTGCGCCCCGGATCACTGACCGGACAGGGTTCGGTGGCTCAACTGACCCTCTTGAGTCGCAGACCCGCTCTTTGGGTCGTATCTTCTACTACGATGGAAAACCTCGAAGACCTTTATCAGGAGATCATCCTGAGCCACAACAAGCGCCCGCGCAACGAGGGCGAACTCATCCCGCACAGCCACGAGGCCGAGGGCTACAACCCCCTCTGCGGCGACCGGCTCAAAATTTTCGTCCGGCAGACCGGCCCGCTCGTCGAGGCGGTCCAGTTCACCGGCGAAGGCTGCGCGATCTCGCGGGCCTCGGCCTCGATCATGACGGTGGCGATCAAGGGCCTCAGCGGTGCCGATCTTGATGCGAAGATCGACGAGGTCGTGGAAATGCTCACGGCGAAAGAGGACCCGACCGTCGATCCTTTTGACCTCGGTGAACTGGCCGCGCTGCTCGGGGTGCGGAAGTTCCCGGCTCGTGTCAAATGCGCTACCCTCTCCTGGCACACCCTCGCGGCCGCCCTGAAAAAAGAGACGCAGATTTCGACGGAATAGCGGCTCCGCGAAGCGCTTGCCCTCCCCGATTTTCCCTTTATCTTCGCTCCCATGCATTCTTTTCACTACGCCAACGGCTCGCTCCATTGCGAGGGAGTGGACCTCGACGCTCTCGCCACCGAACACGGCACGCCCCTCTACGTCTATAGCGCCGGCACGATCCTCGATCATTACCGCCGCCTCTCCGGTGCGATGGGGGCGGAGCTCGACTGCCTCGTCTGTTACGCGACGAAGGCGAACTCGAATCTCGCGGTGCTCAATCTCCTCGCCAAAGAGGGAGCAGGCTTCGATATTGTCTCGGGCGGCGAGCTTTTCCGCGTCGAGAAAGCGGGCGGCGATCCAGGGAAATGCACCTTCGCCGGCGTCGGCAAGACTCGCGCCGAGATCGAGTTGGGACTCAAAAAGGGCATTTACTCCTTCAACGCCGAGAGCGAGGCCGAAGTCGCCTTCATCAGCGAGGTCGCTGGCGAGCTGGGAATGGTCGCTCCGATCGCTCTGCGCGTGAATCCCAACGTCGATGCGAAAACGCACAAATATATCTCCACGGGAAAGAGCGAGAACAAGTTCGGGATCGATTTCTCCACCATCCGTGAGGCCTACGCCCGCGCCGCAGCTCTGCCGAATGTGAAGATCCGCGGTCTTCAGATGCACATCGGCTCGCAGCTTACTTCAGTGAGTCCGTTCGTCGAGGCAGTGGAAAAAGTAATGCCTCTCGTCGAGGAGTTGAAGTCGCTCTACGGGATCGAATTTTTCTCCATCGGCGGCGGCATCGGCATTGTCTACCAGGACAGTCTCGCCAGTGGCGGCACGGACTGGTGGGTCAACATGGATGAGAAGCCCCTCACGATCGAGGAGTATGCCGGCCGCCTCGTGCCGCTACTCAAGCCACTCGGTCTGCGCATCGTCCTTGAACCGGGTCGCTTCATGGTCGGGAATGCAGGAGTTCTCCTCACCGAGGTGCTCTACGAGAAGCGTGGTAGTGCGAAAACCTTCAAGATCGTCGACGCGGCGATGAACGACCTCATCCGCCCCGCCCTTTACGAAGGTCACCACGAGATCGCCCCTTTGAAGGAGCCGGCGCCCGGAAAGACCGAGGTCGTCGATATCGTCGGTCCGGTCTGTGAGAGCGGCGATTTCTTCGCACAAAATCGCGAAATCCCACTGCTCGAGACAGGTGATCGCATCGCCCTGCTCAGTGCGGGGGCCTACGGCTTCGTGATGGCGTCCAACTACAACTCGCGTCCGCTCCCCGCCGAGATTCTCGTCTCGGGCGACGCGGCCACGGTCGTGAGAAAGCGCCAGACCCTCGACGATCTTATCGCCGGGGAAGTGGTGCCAGCCACTTGATTTTCTCAATTCCTGGGTAAAGACTAATACCATGTTCATCACCGAGTCATTTTCCTGAGTCTGATCCGACGCCGGATCTTCTGAGACCGGACGCATCAGAGCGTTCCGGACTCTTCCTATTGACTCTCCACAGGCCCGAATCAGGGCCATTCTGACTCCGTTTTTTGATGAACTCCCTCTCTTTGAAAGAGGGGCAGACCTCTTCCGTGTGTTCTCTCGTCATTGAGGGTTCGTCATGGGCTGCCCACTCGATTCGCAATCCCTATCTTCGCTCGCACATTCGAGCCCTTTCCCGAATGGTTGACCACGACCGGGGCGAGGCCAAACCCTTGCTCCTGTGGCTCGGGAGAATTCTGCCGTCAGTGGAACTGAGGACACCGCTCCTGACCCAAGTCCGCCGCGACGTCCTCAACACGATGCCGGTGCTTGTCCGCCTGGCAGCCCACCATCGCGATTGGATTCGCGATCCGGAGACCTGGCAGCCCGACTTGTGCAAGAGCCCTCGCGACCTGCTCGTCTCCCTGATCGAGCACCTGCTCGCACGCTACCCGCTCCCGCGATTCTGCGAGAATGCGTGGTTCATCGACGGGCCCCTCGCACACATCGAGCGCGAGTGGTTCTGCCATCTCGGACAAGGGAAAAACGTGCGAACTTTTGGCGGCTGGATGCCGCTCATCTCGCGCCGCGCGGCCCATGAATTCTACTCTGCTCCCACGCACTTCCAGATGCGTGAAGCGCTGCGATATGGCCAGGCACAAGCCATTGTGAAAGACCGTGACATGTCGTGCGCTATCGCAAAGAGCCGCCTCGGGCTGGATTTCATCCATGACGCCATTTGGATTCCCTTTTTCGGCATGTGGGCAAATTCAAGAAGGGATCCAGAAGAGTTCTTTCTGGTTGCCGACTACCTCTGGGCGCAGGCACAGGAAAACGACATTCATGGATTCAATCTCACAGGAAGGAATTTTCCAAGCCTTGTTCAGTCGGCCAAACGCTTTTTCAAGAAGCTTTCGGAGCCGGAGTTGCCGGGAGATTCTGCGCGAATATCTGGAGGTGAACTCAATGCATCCCACCGAAATTTTCTACTCGACCGGCGACTCAGTCAATGGGAACCCCTTGAAGGAGTCGGACCTTACGTAACAGAGAGATCGGGGTGGCGCTACGAAATCAGGGAACTCATCAACGCCACTGAACTCCTCGCCGAAGGCAGCGACATGGCGCATTGCGTTGGAGGATATGGTTCACGGTGCCGCACGGGGTCTTCGTCGATCTTCAGCCTGAGAAGTTGCGATCTCGAGAATGGCGTCCTGGATCGTGAAGTGACAATGGAAGTCTCGCGACTGTCGCGTCGCCTCGTGCAAGCACGTGCTTGGAAAAACAGCCTTCCCCATCCCACCACGAGACGGATCATTTTAGAATGGTGCCTGCAATTCGGAATCTCTGCAAAGGCGTAAAGAAGAAAACTGCAAGCATTGCTCTCACCATCCCCCTATCGCCAGCGCGGCAAACGCAGCGAGGACGATGACGGCGGTGAACCACCAGAAGCGCTCTTTCCCGCTCATCCGGGTGAACCAATTCGCGCCCCCGCCCGACGGGCCACTCCCGAACTCGCGACGAACGAAATCGTCGTAGTCGAAGGTGTCCTCGTCGAGGCCGAGGCCGTCGTAGGCATCGGGAGTGAGCCAGGAATCTCCCTCGCGTCGCGCGCCGCAGCGTCCGCACGAGCGGGCGTTGGGCGAGAGTGGGGTCGCGCAGGTGGGACAGCGGAAATCCGGTGACATCGAGGACGACTAGACAAGGTCGGCGGGCATTTCCTCTTTTACCGCCGCCTCCGCGAGCATGATACGGCTTGACGGCATCGGCATGGCCGCGTCGCGACGTATGATGAGGCTCTCGACGATGCGGTTGGCCATCGCGCGATGACCCGAAGCCAGCTTCAGGACGAGTTTTCTCGTGCCGGCGAGATCATAGACCACGACATCCTCGCTGAGGAAACGGTGCTCCTGCGTGATCTCGAGGCCATCGAGAGCGAGGTCGGCGTGATAATGGCGGAACCAGCGGCGACCGACAAAGAGAAGATGACCGGGACGGCTCGATTCGGCGACGATCCGGCCGAAGGTCATCGAAGTGAAACCGGGGAAACGTTTCACCGAGCCGACAACGACTTTGGCCGACCATTCGGGGTCCGCCTTGTGGCCGCCAAGGGAAGCGCCGAGCTTCTGGTGCTCGGAAGCACTCAGGCCGGCATAGAGCAGCGTCTCGTCGGGGCTCGAAACGAAAGAGATTACTTTCCGCGACAGTAGCCAGAAGAAGGCCTTGATGCGACGGAAGAGCTTCGGTGTCAGGTAGAGACTGAGCCCGAGGAAAAGGAGGCAGAAGACGGCGGCGAGGATAGGGTTCACACTCATGAGCGCGAGTCCGCCGAGTACCGCGACATCTTCGGAGATGCTCGCGACGATATTCGTGACCGGTTCGGGTGAGGCGTTGATGGCGAGGCGGGTGCCGGACTTAAATCCGTGGGCCACGAGGGTGGCTCCGCCCGCGAGCATCGCGATGACCACTTCGAAGCCCGGGTCCACCGGCCCGAGCGTGTGAATGGCGAGCAGCCCGCCGCCGACCGGGCGGATGAGGGTGTGGACCGAGTCCCAGAGCGAATCTACCCAGGGGATCTTGTCAGAGAAAAACTCGAGGCAGAAGAAAATCCCCGCCGCCGTGACGACGAGCGGATCTCCCAGCACCATGAGGTCGGGATAGTTTGCCGAGACATCGACCCAGCCCTGATTAATGGCGAGACCGGTGACGAGGACGACGAGGTAAAGATTCAGTCCCGCGAGAGTGGCGAAACCGAGAGCAACGGCGAGTGTTTCAAGAACTTCCATGAGAGGGTGAGATGAGGGGTGAAGATATCCCGAAAAGAAGACGCTCGTATTGCACCACAATGAGCCGCCCCTTTCGACTACAAACGATTGCGCACATTGTAATCGTAGGAAAAATTCCCGCGCGTCTGGCGCGATTGCGATTTTTAAAGATGTATTTTAGATGTATCTTTTTCCTATGCTAGAAAAGCTAGCCGCGATCCTGCTTGTGGCCACGGGGATGCTCCCGTGGATTTCGGCGTCCGGCTTTGAGCCCCTCTATGAGCGGGCTCCCATTCTCTACCACGAGAGAGAGCCCGACAACCGGGTCACCCGGCTCCTCGCGCAGGCGCAAAAAGAGGGATTTCTCTCCACGGGGTCGGACCGCGAGATCCTGCTCGAACTGCTGGCGCGGCTGGAGGTTCCGCCGGAGTCGCAGGTGCTCGTCTTTTCCAAAACCAGCGCGCAGAACAGTCACATCGCTCCGAACACACCCCGGGCGATCTATTTTTCCGACGATGTCTACATCGGCTGGGTGCAGGGCGGGGAGATCGAGGTCGCGAGTCTCGACGAGCATCTCGGGATGGTCTTTCACCTCATCAAGCTGACGGACCGCGAAGACCATAGCCCGCCCGAGCTGGTGCGGGAGCGATCGTGCCTGAACTGTCACGCCGGTTCTTCGAATCAGGATTTCCCCGGACTCATGGTCCGCTCGGTCTACCCGTCGGACTCCGGGCTGCCGCTCTTCGAGGCGGGCACCTTCCACACGCGTCAGAGCAGCCCCATCCACGAGCGGTGGGGCGGCTGGTATGTCACGGGCGAAGTCGAGAGCGAATCCCATCTAGGCAACGCCATCGCCACCGTCGTGAATCGCAAGGTCGGCGGGGTGGCTCTGCAGCCCTTTGCCAGCGGGCGCGTCGACACGCTCGACGCCTTGTTCAACGCCCGGCCCTATCCCCATGGCGGGCAGAGCGATGTCGTGGCGCTGATGCTCCTCGAGCATCAGGCGGGGGTGCACAATGTCCTCGTCGAGGCGAACCTCACGACCCGGGCGACGCTCTATCGCCATGCCGAGATGAAAAAAGCCTTCGGTGAGCCGGCCGAGGGTCCGCTTTCGGAGACGAACGAGCGCATCCTCGACCGCATGGCGGAAAAAGTCCTCCACGAGATGCTCTACGTCGATGAAGTCGAGGTGCCCGGGGGAATCGAGGGTGGAGTGGCTTTTCAAAATGCCTTCCGGGCCAATGCAAAAAAGAGCGCCGAGGGCCGTTCGCTGAAGGATTTCCGGCTTTATGGCCGGCTCATGAAATATCGCTGCAGCCATCTCATTTACTCCGAGGCTTTCGAAAATCTGCCGCCGGAGATGCGCTCTCGCATCCTCGACAAGCTCCACTCCATCCTCACCCGACCGGCCTCGTGGCCCGACTACGCCCACCTCGCCGACTCGGAGCGAGGGCATCTCCTCACGATCCTCTCGGAGACAGTGCCTAATCTGCCGCCATCGTGGAAGTGAAATCCCGGCTTGTGTGAGACGGCCGGGGATCGCTACGATGAGGTGATGCGGCTCTTGATTTTTTCACTCGTTCTTTTGGTGGCAAATGACTCGTCCGGTCTCCGCGCGGAAGTCCCGCCGAATGTGATCTTCATCGTGGCCGATGATCTCGGCTACGGTGAACTGAGTCGTCATGATCCCGCCAGCGCCAGCGACGTTCCCACGCCGCACATTGATTCCATCGCAGAGAACGGGGTGCGTTTCACCAGCGGCTACGTCACCGCCCCCTACTGCGCCGCCTCCCGGGCCGGTCTCATCACGGGGCGGTATCAGACCAGATTCGGCTTCGAGTTCAACCCCATCGGCGCCCGCAACGAGGACCCGGGAACAGGACTCCCCGTCGACGAGCGGACCCTCGCCGATATCCTTCGCGACGAGGCCGGCTACACCACCGCTCTCATCGGGAAATGGCACCTCGGCGGCACGGCTGACTTTCATCCGATGCGCCGGGGCTTTGATGAGTTTTTCGGATTTCTGCACGAGGGCCACTACTTCCGCCCCTCGCCCTACCCTGGCATGACCACCTGGCAGCGCCGCAAAACTCTGCCCGGCAGTCAGTCGGGGCGCTGGACCTCGGAGGACGGACGCCTCATTTTTTCGACCCACATGGGCCACGGCGAACCCGACTACGACGCGGACAATCCGATCTATCGAAACGGTCAGCCCGTCGTCGAAGCGGAAAACCTGACCGACGCCTTTTCCCGCGAGGCGGTCGAGTTCATCAAACGATGCGGACAAGAGAGACCGTTCTTTCTTCACCTCGCCTACAACGCAGTGCACAGCCCGATGCAGGGCGACGACCCCTACATGGAGCGATTCGCGCACATCGAGGACATCCAGCGTCGGATCTTTGCCGCAATGCTCAGTCATCTCGACGACGGTGTCGGACGAGTTCTCGCCACCGTCGCCGCAGAGCGCCTCGGCGAAAATACCCTCATCGTGTTCCTGAGCGACAACGGCGGTCCGACCCGCGAACTGACGAGCCGCAACACTCCCTTGCGCGGGGGCAAAGGGCAGCTCTACGAAGGCGGTATCCGTGTGCCCTTCCTGATGCAGTTCCCGGGGAAAATCACAGCGGGGAGTGTCGTGGACGATCCGGTCACCTCCCTCGACCTTTTCCCGACGGCTCTGGCCCTCGCCGGTGTCGCGGCACCGCCATCCCTCGACGGGAGAGACCTCCTGCCCCGGCTCAGCGGAGAAGTGCCCGAACTTCCCCGCCGACCTCTCTACTGGCGCGTCGGGCAGCAAGCCGCCCTGCGGGCTGGCGATTGGAAGATCGTGAGATCAGCCCAACGGGGAGAGGCGGGGCCGTGGGAGCTCTACCATCTCAAAGAGGATCTCGAAGAGAAAAACGACCGTGCGGAGAGCGAGCCCGCCATCCTCGAAGATCTGATCGGGGAATGGGAGCGTATCGACGTTGAGATGATCGCCCCGCTTTTCCGCTGAGCCGGCGGCAGGGGAAAGCTTTCTTCGTTTTCCGGGTCAACTCTGTTGATTCGCGGACGATACCCTGTTGATTGCGGCCCTCCCATGTATCTCCGGACGCTGAATGTGAATCAATTCCGATGCTTCGAGTCTCTCCGGCTCGAGCTGACGCCCGGCATCACGCTCTTTCACGGCAACAACGCCCAGGGGAAGACGTCGATCCTCGAGGCGGCCTGCGTCCTCCTGCGGCTCCAGAGCCCGCGGACCTCGACGCTGGCCGAATGCATCCAGTTTTCGCAGAAGGCCTTCGCGGTGGGGGGAAATCTGGAATGTCGGAATCCGGTCGATCTGCGCGTGCAGTATCGCGAGGCGGGTCGGCGGCTCCTCGTTGATGGAGAAAATCAGAAAAGCCCCGCCGATTTCCTGCGCCAGAGCGCCCTCGTCGTCTGGATGGCGAACGACGATCTCAGCCTCGTGCGCGGGAGTGGCGAAGGCCGTCGGCGGTTCCTCGACTTCATGGCCTCGCAGATCTATCCCGGTTACCGCCAGGCCCTCAAGTCCTACGAGAAAGCGCTGCGGTCCCGCAATTTTCTGCTGAAACGTGACGCCTCGCCCAAGTGGCCCGAGGTCGATGCCTACTCGCGCCTGCTCCACGACTACGGGCAGGTCCTCTCGAGCAGCAGGCGTGTCCTCATCGAGCAACTGCAACCCCGCGCCGCCGCTGCGCAGACCTGCATCAGCGGCACTTCCGAGACACTCGCCCTCACCTACGAGAGCGGGTCAGGCGACGGTGATGACCTGCTCGCGACACTCCAGTCGAGGCGCGAGGACGAGTATCGCCGCCGCCAGACCGTGGCCGGCCCCCATCGCGACGATCTCCGGCTGGAGTTGAACGGCACCCCCGCCGCGAAGTTCGCGAGTGAGGGGCAGCAGCGCACCCTCGCCCTCGCTCTGAAGCTGGGGCAGACGAACCTTTTCTGCGAAATACGTCAGGAGGCCCCGCTCATGCTCATCGACGATGTCTTCGGCGAACTCGATTCGGATCGCCGCAACGCGCTCATGGCGAACTGGCCCGCGACCTCGCAGAAGCTCATCACGACGACGAACCTCGAGTGGCTCGATGATCGCTTCAGCGACGCGTCCCGCCTTCTCGTGACCGGGGCGGTGGTCAGTCAGGAACGGTGACGGTTGCGTTTTGCGGGGAATGAGAGGTAAAATGTCAGTGCCTTGAATTCGACTCTCTGCATCATCGGCGTCTGCAACGGGGCGGGCAAGACGACTCTGGTTCGTGAACTGCTCCCGCGCATGGGACAGAACCTAAAGAGGAAAATGGAAACCTCTCCATAACGTCGTAAGTGTTGCAGGATCAGGGTCATGGAAGCTCCTGTGGCCCTGATTCCGGCTCAACCCGCGGGTGAGGGAGAAACCGCCCCGGAGTATCCATCCGGCAGCTGGCCTGCGGATACCCCCGGCGGGCGCTTTCACGCCGAGTGGGACGACCAGGCCCCCGTCACCCGCGAAGGCCAGCTCATCTTCTTCTTCCAGTTCCTCCACACCGGCGGGCGGTGGGAGGAGTTCCTGCGCGGCTGCCCCCTTCACTACACCGGCAACCGTGGCAGCGGCGCGCGCAACGTCATGGGCACCGCCCTGCTCAGCATCCTCTGCGGCCACTGGCGCTACGCCCACATCAGCGCCGTTCGCGGCGACGGCATCAACCCCGGACTGCTTGGCATGAAAGGCACTGTCAGTGAAGATGCCGTGCGTCCCGGCATCGGACGCATTGATGAAAAGTCCGGCCTCGACGGGATCTCCGGCCAGATCCCCGGCCGCATCGCCCCCGCCCTCATTCTGCCGTGGATTGCCGCTCTGGCGGCCATGCGGTGTGCGCTTCGCGGTGTATGATGGCGCGCTGCGCCGGGCGTTCTCGACATCGACGTTTCCGTCAAGCCCCTCTGCGGCTACCAGGAGGGTGCCCAAATCGGCTACAACCCCCAAAAACCCGGTCGCCCCGGCCACGTTTACCACAGCTACTTTGTCGCCAACCTGCGCCTCAGCCCCGGCGTCGAAGTCCGCCCCGGCAACGAACGCGCCGCAGCCAAAGGACTGCCCGGACTCTGGCAGACCTTGGGAAAACTCCCCCGCCACCAGTGGCCCACCTTCACCCGCGGCGATTGACTCGGCTGCGCCGCAGTCTATCTCCCTGCGGTCGGTTGCGGCCAAGGCTGGGACGCCTGCCCCACGCTCATGTCCGGAGTCGCCCGCCAAGTCCAGAGCGGCGGCCAACGCACCATCAAAGTCAGCGTTCTGCATGAAAAAGGCGACCTCATCGCACACGCCGTCACAGTCATCAGCAACGAGTTGCACCAGACCCAGGCCATCACTGAGCGATGGACCGTAGAGCAGCGCTGGACACTACTCCTGACCCGGGTGCTGCGTCGCTGGCTCGGCGGAAAGTAGCTGCCCGGTCTCCCCGATGACGCACAACTGCTCCTAAGCGGGTGAAAAACACCGCCCGGCCATCACTCCACAGCCACATCAAACGCCTCGATCAAAGGTGCTCGCCCAGCACGCCCATTTTCCTTTTTAGGCTTAAGTCCGCCGACGCCAACTCGCGCGCAGAATCTTCAGCTCGAACCAAACTCAATTGCAAAGACTCGAGTGAGCTCCGCTCTCTCATAGATCCCGGAAGGCCGCTTGCTGACTATTCGTCGATTGAAAAGCTTGGGCGGTTTGTTGGCGACGACCCGTATCGCTTCTTCCTATGTGGCCTCCGGGTTTTGTCACAGACCAAGGTGCCGAACCCTTCAATATTAAAATTGATCTCCATTCCGCAAAAGTCATTACGAAGGTTGGTGCCCTTGTTGCAGCCCAATAGCCGTGGCTTCAATTCATCACTCCCACAGAAACGCAACGGTGAACACGTGTCGTCAGGTTACAGCTTCGCCCTCGCCTACGACCTGACGTCTCTCAACCCCGCCCGCTCCCCACCCTCACCTTCTCCCCTCGCAGCATCCCGCACCCCGCCGCCACATCGATGCCGCGGCGCTGACGGAAGGTGCAGGGGATCCCGGCGGTCAGTAGAATCTGCTGAAACTGCCGCCCCGTCCCGCCATCGCTTTCCACTCCGGAATACCCGCCGGTGGGATTGAGGGGAATGAGATTGAGGTGCGCGTCGATGCCCGAGAGCAGATCCGCGAGGCGCGCCGCGGTCCCGGGTGAATCGTTTTTCCCGGCGATGAGGGTCCACTCGAAAAAGATCCGTTTCCCCGTGATCGTCCCGTATTCCCGGCACGCCGCGATGAGCTCATCGAGGGGCCAGCGTTTCGCGACCGGGACGAGGGCGGCACGCTCTTCCTGCGTTGATCCGTGCAGGCTCACGGCGAGATTGTAGGGCCGCTTTTCCTCTGCGAGCCTCAGAATCGCCGGCACCAAGCCCACCGTGCTGATCGCAATCCGGGACGGACCGATGCTGATCCCGCCCGGGTCGGAGATCGAGGAAAGCGCCTCCATCACCGACTCGTAGTTATGGAGCGGTTCGCCCATGCCCATGAGCACGAGATTGCGGATCCGTCGCCCCGGCGCGATCTCGTGCAGGACGCGGCGGGCATGCAGGACCTGCGCGACGATCTCGCCCGGTCGCAAGTGCCGGGTGAAGCCCCGCTGCCCCGTCGCACAAAAGACACAGCCCATCGCGCAGCCCGCCTGGGTGCTGACACAGACGGTGTGGCGTCGGGCATAACCCATCAGGACCGTCTCGATCGTCTGGCCGTCGCGGAGGCGCAGGAGAAATTTCCTAGTAAGGCCGTCGTCACTGCGGATCTCTTCGACGAGCTCGGGCGCATCGAGGAAGAAGGCTTTGCCCTCCCCGACGGATCGCTCCACCCAACGGCGCAGCGGCGGGGCAAACCGTTGCGACGACAGATCGAGCGAGCCCTCCCGATGCAGAGCACCCCAGAGCGCGAGGGCATGGCAGGGGTTCACCCCGTCCGCCGCGAGGATTTCGCGGAGACCGGCAAAGTCGGGATCGTGCAGGGATCGCTGGGAGGAAAGACTCACAGCCCAAAGGCAAGCCCGCATCGCCCGACATACAAGCGCGATTTTTCCCGCTGAAACCACGAAGACGGGAGCGAAAGAAGCTCGCCAGAGCGCCTCTGTCCCGATACATTCCCTGCCATGAGCCCTGAAACCCCCGCTACTCCCGTCACCTCCAGTCGTCGCCACTTCCTCCGCTCCACGGCGGCTCTCGGTGCCGGCGCGATAGCCTCGAACGCCGCTGTCGTGCGCGCGGCGACGAACAAGAACAGCAAGCTCCGCATCTTCCAGATCGGGGTAAACGGCATCGGCAACATGCAGCGCAAAGGACTCGAGGGGCATCCCATGGTCGAGTGGGCCGGCTTCTGCGATGTCGATGAGACCGCCTTCGCCAAGGTGGACAACGACGCCTACCGCGGCGGCTGGCGTGTCGCCGACTACCGCGAGGCTTTTGCCAACCGCCTCGACCAGTTCGACGCCGTCATCGTCGATACCCCCGACTTTCACCATTGCCCGATGATGGTCACCGCTCTGAAAAACGGCAAACACGTCTACGGCCAGAAGCCGCTCGTGCACCAGCTCGACGAGCTGCGCCTCGTCCGCGAGGCCCTCGCCGCGAATCCCGGCCTTTACACCCAGATGGGCAACCAGCGCGCCTGCACGACCGGCCGTATGCAGGCTGTCGAGCTGCTGAAATCGAATCGTCTCGGTCGTCCCGTCGAGGCCCACATCTGGACCGGCGGGATGAGCCGCGGCATGTATTTCGTCGATCCCGGGAGCCCCCTCACCGCCGCTCAGCCGGTGCCCGCCACGATGAACTGGGATCTCTGGAACGGTCCGCTAACAGCCGCGCTGCCCTACAGCGAAGACCTCCACCCGCGCCGCTGGCGTTCCTACTGGGAGACGGGCGGCGGCATGCTCGCCGACTGGGGTTGCCACCTCATCGACGTCCTCTATTTCGCCTACGACCTCGCCACCCCCGAGGCTGTACAGACAAACACGATGAAACCGTCCGACGTCTGCCACACGGGTTACAACCAGTCCACCATCACCTACCCGGGCGGCGGTGATCGTTTCGCGAGAGAGAAGTTTGTCCTCCAGTACAACGACAGCGGGATCCGTCCGTCCTTCGCCACGCTCGGGTTGCCGGTGTCGAAAATCACGGGCAGTTGCACGATGATCGTGTGTGAAGAGGGCGCGCTCCTCCTCGAGCCGGGCGGTGAGATGGAGATCTACCGCAAGGGCAAACTCGTCGAGAACGAGCCTATGCCCGAAGTCGCCCCCCGCCAGCACTGGAAAGACTGGGCCGACTGCTGTCTCGGCAATGAAAAACCACTATGGACCCAGTTCGACATCGGTTCCCGCATCACCGAACCGGCCCTGCTCGCGACCAAAGCGACGCGTTTCCCCGGGCAGGAACTCCACTGGGACGGAGCGAACTACCGCTTCACGAATCACGACGAGGCGAACAAGACCGTGCTCTCGCGCAGCTATCGGGACGGCTTTGCTCCGCCGAAGATTGGGTGAGCGGGCTGCAAAACGGGAACACAGACGGGCGCAGCACCAAAAAGTAGAACGGGTCTCCAGGCCCGTTTGGCAGAGGGCCGCGGACGACACGGAACGGGCCTGGAGACCCGTTCTACGGTGACCTATCTCACCGCCCCGGTACCCATCCCTCTCAACTCACCGACCCGACTCTATTGACCCGAGGCCCCGGCGGCGGTGAGTGCGGCGACCATCTCATCGACGGTCCACGTCTCGTCGGTGAAGAGCTTGCCGAGGGTGCCGTCGGGATGGAGGACGAGGGTGCGCAGGTTGTGCTGGATCGTCCCGTTCACTTCTCCGAACCGCAGGCCGGTGCGGGTGGAAATGTCGTCGATGACTTTTCTATCGGGCGTCGAGAGGAGGCTCCAGGGCAGGCCCTCGCGATGGCCGAAGGCGGCGCCCCAGGCCTTGAGGATCGCGGGGTTGTCGTATTCGTGGTCAAAGGAAATCGTGAGGAGCCGGAACTCCGCCGGAGCCTTCGGGGCGGTTTTCATTTTCTCGAGCACGGCCGCGAAGTGGCTCATCATGCGCGGGCAGTACTCGGGCACGGGACAGCGGGAGAAGACAAAGGTGATCGCCACGGGCATGCCGCGGTAGTCGGCGAGACGGACGTCTTTTCCGTTCTCATCGCGGAAGGCGTAGTCGGGAAAGGCGTCGCCGACTTTGAGGAGTTCGTCGCCCGCCGGTTTTTCGTCCTCAAGAGTGATCGCTCCCTTTTCTCCGGTGATTTTCACCCCGGTGACCCAGGACTCGTGGTCCTCGACATGGTAGTCAAAAGTCACGACCATGCCGGGTTCGAGGTCGGCGAAGTCCTGCGGGTCGAGCGCGCGGAAGGGCATGATCATGCGCGGCATGAAGCCGGGGATTTCCTCGTGATCGATGATCATCATGGCGGGGTCCCCGGTCATGCGCTGCTGCACGACCCCGCGCACGGGAAAGGTCTGACGAGTCGCCGATGCTTCAGGCTCGGGCGGGCTGCACGCGTTGAGCAAAAGGGCGAGGGCGGCGAGGGGCAGTTTTTTCATCCGTGAGAGTTTACGCCGCTTTTGCCCGGTAAGGCACCTCGTTTCGGGATCACGCCGGTATCGCATGATGGGATTCGGGCGTAGATTTACCTCGATGGTGTTGTTCCCCATAACAGGAGTTCAGATAATAACGATTCTCGAAAATCGCGGGCATCGGGAAAGAGTAGCATGGGCTTCCAGCCCATGTAATTCGGTTTGGCGATGGGATTCCTCAAAATCTCACCCGCTCTCGAGGTTTCGTCATCCCCGTCTTGTCGGCGAGCGAGGCTTCCCCTCCTGTTCCGCATCTTCTCCGCCGAAGGCAATCGGCTGGAATCCCATGCTACCCCGTCTCCTACTTTCCATCCTCACTCGTTCTCATTCCGGACGCGGCGAAACCATGAAGCGGAAAAGCTTACTTTTTTTCCAACGGTTCCCGGGCCGATTTCTCGCGGCGGGAGCAATCCTCGCGCTCCTCGTCTCTTGCGAGCAGCGGGCGTCCCGGCCTCAGGTTCTCATCGGGAAATTCAGGGAAGTCGGGGCTTTCACCTTCACCGATCAGCAGGCCCGCCCGCTCGCGGCGGAGAATCTGAAGGGGAAAGTCTGGATCGCGAATTTCATCTTCACGAGCTGCGCCGCCGAGTGCCTCGTCCTCTCGTCACGCTTCGCCGAGCTGCAGCGCCTCTTCGCGAAGGAAGGCGACCTCGCCTTTGTCTCCTTTTCCGTGGACCCGCAGACCGACACGCCGGAGCGGCTCGGCCAGTTCGCGCAACGCTGGCACGCCGATCCGGAGAAGTGGTTTTTCCTCACCGGCGAGGCGGCCGAGGTCGATGCGCTGGTGAAAAACAGCTTTCTCCTGCCTCTCACCCGCGATCCGATCGAGGCCGGCAAGCTGATGTCGGAAAAGTTCATCCACAGCAATCGGTTTGCGATTGTGGATCGTACGGGTACCGTTCGAGCCTACGTCGACGGTCTCGAGCCCGAAGCGATTTCGACCGTCTCCCGCATCGTCGTGGAGCTGCTGAACGAATCTCCTGAAACCAAACCCGATACACCATGAAACTGACCTCCCTTCTTGCCCTCTCCGCCCTTACCGCCTTAGCCTTAGCCCTTTTCATCGTGCCGCTCCAGGCCGAGGAAAAGGCCGCTTTTGAGGTGAAAGTGCCCGCGATGAAGTGCACCGGCTGCGCCTGGTCTGTGACGCAAGAGCTGAAAAAGCTCGAGCATGTCTCCGATGTCTACGTCGATGCCAAGACGAAAACCGCGATCATCGCGACGGACTCGGAAGCAGCCCCCGACGAAAAAACCGTCGCTGCGGCCGTGAAGACCGCCGGCTACGAGGCCTCGGGCTACACGAAGCTGAAAGTGAAATTCGCCGAAGCCAAAGCGGCTCTCACCGGCGAAAAAGGCTGAGGTAAGAGCCCCTCGTGACCCGGCCCGAACGCGGGTCGGGAAAAATCGTGCGTGAGATCGCGCGCCCGGCTGCGGTATTTCTGCAAGTCTATGCAACGCGATACCGAATCCTTCATCGAGCTGCTCACCGGCGCGCAGTCGGCGGTGTTCGGCTATGCGATGTCGCTCTGCCACGATCCGTCGCTCGCCAAGGACATCCTGCAGGAGACCAACCTGACGCTCTGGCGCAAGGCCGGGGACTTCGAGGAAGGGACCAACTTCACGGCCTGGGCCTGTCGCACGGCCTACTTTCACGTCCTCAATCAACGCCGCAAACAGAGCCGCGAGCAGCTCGTCTTTGACGAAGACGTCTTCGATTACCTCGCCGAGCGGCAGGAGTCCCGCAGCCCCGACACGGAGGATAGACTCGAGGCGCTCCGCGCCTGCCTCAGGACCCTGCCGCCGCAGCAGCGCGACCTCATCGACCGGCGCTACCTGCCCGGGGCCTCGGTGCAGGACATCGCGAAAGACGACGGCAAGTCCGAGGGAGCCATCTCCCAGGCCCTCTTCCGCATCCGCGCCGCTCTCCAGAAGTGTGTCGAACACAAAATGATGAAGGAGGGCACGGCATGACCAGGAAGGACCGTCTTGATCGGGTCAGTCTGCTGACCTCCCAACTCCTCGACGAGGTGATCGCCGCCGCAGAGAGCGCGGAGCTCAACGAACTCCTCCGCGGCGACCCGGAAACATGCGAGCGCTATCTCGATCTCGTCGAGTCGCACGCACTGCTCTTGCACGAGCACGCCGGCGATCTTCTGCCCTTGGAGATAGCGGGCCTTCTCCCCTTTCCCGTCCACGGCGAACCCGCTCCCGGGAAAAAGGCGCTACCCTTCCGTCCGTGGGGACCGGTCCTCGCCGCCGCCGCCGCCTTGACCCTGATCGTGAACGGCTACCTGCTCTGGAAAGGGGCGGATCGCGTCCCGGGCGAGCCTTTGCATGTGCCCGGAGTGGCTGTCCTGAGTCGTCTCGTCGATGCGGACTGGGGCGCGTCGGGCAATCCCCCGGCTGAGGGAGAGACCGTGCCGGCGGGGGTCTTCCGGCTCGAGGCGGGACTCGCCCAGCTCGAATTTTTCAGCGGCGCGACCCTCATTGTGGAAGGGCCCGCCGAGCTGCATCTCGACTCGGAGTGGAAGATCCGCTGTGAGAGCGGGCGTCTCCGCGCCTTCGTCCCGGAACCGGCCCGGGGCTTCGTAATCGAGACGCCCGAGTATCGGGCCGTCGATCTGGGGACCGAGTTTTCCCTCAGCGTCGGCCGTGGCGGCGAGAGCGAAGTGCATGTCGTAGACGGCGAGGTGCGGCTCGACAACCGGGAGGGAGAGGAGATACGAACTCTCTTCGGTGGAGACGGCCTGCGGTCGTCGAGCGGGGTCTTAGAGTCGGTCAACGGAGGTGGCAGCGACTTCATCGACCGGCGGCAACTCCTCAATCTCGCCAACGCGGGATCGAGCATCCGCTACCGCGAGTGGCTCACGACCCGCAATACCGTCGCCGCCGATCCGACCACCCTCGTCCTCTTTGATTTCGAAAATCAGGAGCCCTGGGACCGGCAGCTCGTCAATCAGCGTCCCGGCGGTCCGCAGGCGGCCATCATCGGCGCCCGCTGGACGGAGGGCCGCTGGCCGGGAAAAGGGGCGCTGGAGTTCAAACGCATCACCGACCGCGCCCGCCTGCATGTGCCGGGCACTTTTGACACGCTCAGCTTCGCCGCCTGGGTGCGGATCGAGGGCTTCGACCGGTGGCTCAGCTCGCTTTTCCTGACCGACGGATTCGAAACCGGTGAGGTGCACTGGCAGATCAGCAATCAGGGCGAACTTATCCTCGGGATCTCGGACGGCGGGCCACCGAATACCATCTCGGTTCCCGTCATTCATCCGGGCGATCTCGGGAAATGGATGCACCTCGCGGTGACCATCGACCGGCTCACAGGCCTGGTGCGGCACTACCGCGACGGGGAGATCGTGAAAGAGGAAACCCGCAGCGGCCTTCCTCCGCTGCAGATCGGCAACGCCGAGATTGGCAATTGGCAGGCCGAGGGCAGCACCAACCCCATCCGCAGTCTCAATGGCAGGATAGACGAGTTCCTCATCCTCAACCGCGCCCTCACGCCGGAAGAGATGGCCTCGATCCACCGCGCCGGATCGCCGAACGGTTGAGCCTGGCGTTACGAAGGATTCACTTTTTTCAGAACCGTTTCGGGTGTTAGTTCGGGGTCTAACCCAACATGAACCTACTCGGAATCGAAGGCGGCGGAACGAGGACCACGGCCCTGCTCGTGGACAGCACTACGGATACCGTGCTCAAGACCCTCACCCTCGGGCCGGGGAATCTCCACCTTCTCAGCCGGGAGGCCCTCTGGGAGCGTCTCGAAGAGATCCGGCGCGAACTGCCCGTCGTCCCCGACCGCATCGGGATAGGCTTCGCGGCGGTGCGTTCGGAAGGGGATAGGGAAAGGCTCACCGCCGCCGTCGCGCGGGCCTGGCCGGGAGTCCCCGCGATCGTCACCGACGACCTCGTCCTCGCGCTGGAGGCGGTGCCGTGGCGCGCGGACTGCGACGCCCAGGTCCTCGTCGTGAGCGGTACGGGATCGTGCTGCCTCGGGCGCAACCGGGACGGAAGAGTCGTGAAAGTGGGTGGACGCGGCCACGTCATCGGAGATCGCGGCAGCTCGTGCGATATCGCCCTCCACGCCCTGCGCTCCATCGTCACGATCTCGGACATCCGCGCCGACTGGCCGCCGCTCGGGGCTGACATCCTCACCTTTCTCCAGATGAACGAGCCCGAGTCGCTCATCGAGTGGTCGTCGGTCGCGAGCAAGACCGAGCTCGCAAGTCTCGCCCGTGTCGTCTTCGAAGCCGCCGCCTCGCGTCAGGATGAGATCGCCCTCGCCATCCTGAAGCGCGCCGCCGAGCGCCTCAGCAAGGACACCGTGACCTGCGCCGCCCGGATCGCGAAACGCGGGCAGAAGGTGCAATTTGTTCTCAACGGCTCTGTCCTGCTGAAAAATCCCGTCTTTGCCGAAGGTGTCATCGCGAGGATACGCGAGGCCTGGCCCCAAGGAGAGATCACCCGCCTCGAGGGGCCGAGCGTGTGGGGCGCGGTGGCGATGGCAGGGAGAGAGGACGGCGAGGTCTCGACGCTCAGCTCGGCGCACGAGACGAATCCGGTCGGCGGGCTCCATGAAACGGCGCAGAGCTGGCGACCGGTCTCGTCCTCGCCGACGGAGGGGCGACATCCGAAGTCGACGAATTTTTCCGACCTCGCGCTCGCTGACGCGATCCGCCTGATGCTCGAAGAGGATGAAACGCTCCCCGGCAAAATCCTCGCCGAGAGCGAGCACATCGAGTGGACCGTCCGCGAGGTGGTGCGGGCTTTCGCCAATGGCGGGCGTCTCATCTACTGCGGCGCCGGCACGAGCGGCCGACTCGGCGTGCTCGACGCGAGCGAGTGTCCTCCGACTTTCCGGACCCCCGCAAATCTCGTCCAGGGCATCATCGCGGGCGGGCGCACCGCTCTCTGGAGCGCGGTCGAGGGCGCCGAGGACGATCTCGAGGCGGGGAAAAGGGCGATCATTTCCCGCCGCATCACCGAGCACGATGTCGTCGTCGGGATCTCCGCGAGCGGCCATGCCCCCTTCATCTGGGGCTGCCTCGGCGAGGCCAAAGAGCGCGGCGCGACGACGGTGCTGGTCTGCTGCAACCCCGCCTATCGTGATCATCCGCTCCTCGACGGGGCGATCCTGCCCGACACCGGCCCCGAGATCCTCACCGGCTCGACCCGTCTGAAATCGGGCACCGCGACCAAGCTCGTTCTCAATCTCATCACGACCCTCGCGATGACACACTCGGGCAAAGTCATGGGTAATCTCATGATTGACCTGAATCCCTCGAACGGGAAACTGCGCGACCGCGCCGTCCGCATCGTCTCCGACCTCACCGGTGCCGACGAAGCCACCGCGCTCGAGACGCTCGAGAGCAATGGCTGGATCGTGCGGGCCGCGTGGGAAATGCTCATAGCTGGCCGGAAGTAGCGGGATTGAGGCACCCGCCAGTCCGGCCGAAACTCTCACGAGTTTCGCTACCTTTTCTTCGCGCGCGTTTCCCGCATTCTCAGATCATGGAGGCGATCACGAGCGCGACGACGCTCATCAGCTTCAGGAGAATGTTGAGCGAGGGACCCGAGGTGTCTTTGAAAGGATCACCGACGGTGTCACCGACGACGGCCGCCTTGTGCGCTTCGGAGCCTTTTTTCAGCATCACACCGTTCACTTCGTAGCCTTCTTCGATCATCTTCTTGGCATTGTCCCAGGCACCGCCGGCATTCGATTGGAAGAGGGCGAGGAGCACGCCCGTCACTGTAACACCGGCGAGGAGACCGCCGAGCATTTCCGCGCCGCCGATGAAGCCAACCGCAACCGGAGCCGCGACCGCAAGGATGCCCGGCTTGACCATCTCCCTGATCGCCGCCTTGGTCGAGATCTCGACACATTTGCCGAACTCGGCCTGGCCGTGAGCGTCTTCGTAGACCCGCTGATCCGCTGGCGACCATTCCGTGACATCCTTGCCCTCGTTGCGATTCATCGCCTCGAGACCGGCGCGCAGACCGGGGATCTCGCGGAACTGACGACGCACTTCTTCGATCATCGCCATGGCGGCGCGGCCGACCGCTTCCATGGAGAGGGCCGAGAAGAGGAAGGGCAGCATGCCGCCGACGAAAAGCGACGCGACCACCTTGGGATCGGTCACTTCGATGACGAGTTTCATCCCGTGAGTTTGCTCCCAGGTCGTCTTGAAAGCGGCAAAAAGGGCGAGCGCAGTGAGGGCGGCCGATCCGATCGCAAAGCCTTTCCCAATCGCGGCGGTGGTGTTGCCGACCGCGTCGAGCTTGTCGGTGCGCTTGCGAACCTCGGCAGGGAGATTGCTCATTTCGGCGATTCCGCCTGCGTTATCCGAGATCGGGCCATAGGCATCGACGGCGAGTTGGATACCGGTGTTGGCGAGCATGCCTACCGCCGCGATGGCGATGCCGTAGAGACCGGCGAGCTCATACGAGCCGAGGATGGCGACAGCGAGGACGATGATGGGCAGGGCGGTGGACATCATGCCCACCCCGAGGCCGGCGATGATGTTGGTGGCCGGGCCGGTCATGGACTGGCGCACGATGTTGATGACCGGCTTTTTCCCGGTGCCGGTGTAATGCTCGGTGATGTAACCGATCGCAAGCCCGGCGACGAGACCGATGGAGATCGCTCCGAAGACTCCGAGGGCGGTGAATTCCTTGCCTTCGATCACCCATTTTTCGGGAAGGACCTGGCCGATGATGAGGTAGGTGCCGAGCAGCATGATGACCCCGGCGACGATCTCCCCGAAGTTGAGCGCCTTTTGCGGATCGCCCCCGTCCTTCACGCGGACGAGGAAGGTCCCGATGATGGACGCCACGATCCCGAGTCCGGCGAGCAGCATCGGCAGCAACACCGCTGCGAGAGGGAGGTCGGAAAACTCGGGCATTACCATGAAGACGGTGCCGAGCACCATCGTCCCGATGATGGAACCGACGTAGGACTCGAAAAGGTCGGCCCCCATCCCGGCGACGTCGCCGACATTGTCCCCGACGTTGTCCGCGATCGTAGCCGGATTGAGCGGGTGATCCTCGGGGATCCCGGCCTCGACTTTGCCGACGAGGTCAGCGCCGACATCGGCCGCTTTCGTGTAGATCCCGCCGCCGACACGGGCAAAGAGGGCGATGGAGGAAGCGCCGAAGGAGAATCCGGTGATGATGGTCATCACTTTGGTGATCGAGGCGGCGTCCGTTCCGATTGCCTTGGAGAAAATGAGGAAAAGTAAGCCGAGACCGAGGAGCCCCAAGCCGACGACGCCGAGTCCCATCACCGAACCGCCTGCAAAGGCGATCTTGAGGCCTTCACCGAGGCTGGTTCGGGCGCCCTGGGTGGTCCTGGTGTTCGCTTTCGTCGCCACCCGCATCCCGATGTAACCGGCGAAGGCCGAGCAGAAAGCCCCGACCACGAAAGAGAGCGCCACGAAAGGGGAGCTGTTCACGGGATCTTTGATCCCTCCGAAGACCAGCAGCGCCGCGACGCAGGCCACAAAAATGGCGAGGACCTTGTATTCGGCCCGCAGGAAGGCCATCGCCCCGTCAGCGATGAAGCCGCCAATCTGCTGCATTTTTTCCGTCCCGGGATCCTGCTTCGCGACCCAGGCGGATCGCCAGAAGGTGTAGACCAGAGCAAGGACGCCGAATAGCGGAATGATGACGATAAGGGTGTTCATCGTAGAAGGGGGGATTTTTAGGGGGGTTGTTAGTAAACGAAGCGGTTAGACTGCCAAATCTGCCGGTCATTGCAAGACCGTGATCGGCGGAAATTGTATACAGCCTGTTTTCAGCGCGACTGTCCATCGTAAAATGCAACGCGATACGGTTAGGAGGGCCGGCCCTCATGAAGGGAGGCTGGAAAGCTTGAAGAAGGGGCCCGATTCGGGTAAAAAGGGAGGATGATCCCCAAGTTTCCGAGTTTCATCGGTGCTGCCACCGTATTCTCCTTCCTTATCCCCGCGCCCCCGTGCCCTGCTCAGGAACCTGCCGGAATGACGGAGATCCGGCGGTTCCCAGCACCCGGAGCGGCGGACGCACCTGACGCTCCGCTCTTCGAGGTCCTCGCCGCAGACCAGTCCGGCCTCGACTTCGTCATCCCGATCGACACGAATCATCCGGACAAACGCCTCTACTACTCCGCGATGGCCTGCGGCGGAGTTGCCGCAGGCGATCTCGACGGAGACGGCTGGCCCGATCTCTTTTTTGCCGCCGGCCCCGTGCCCAACCGCCTCTACCGCAATACCGGCGAGGGCGGAGGTCCCCGTTTTCTCGAAGTGGCCGACGCCGCCGTGGCGGATGCGGAGAGCTGGTCTACCGGTGCGGTTCTCGTGGACATCGACGGCGACGGCGCGCTGGACATCTACGTCTGCCGCTACGACGAGCCGAACCGCCTCTACCTCAATGAATCGACTCCGGGGAATTTCCGCTTCCGCGAAGCCGCCGCCGAGTGGCGGCTGGACATCGCCGACGCGAGCCTCTCGCCTCTCTTTGCCGACTACGATCAGGACGGTGACCTCGACCTTTTCCTCGTCACGAACGGGCTCTACCGCAAAGGGGGGCGTCCGGCCGAGGGTGTCCCGATGCGCCGCATCGAGAGCGGATGGGAAGTGGTGGCACCCTGGGACAGATTTTTTAAGGTAAGCTCAATCAATCCACAGACGGGCGTGCCGTCTTTTTCCGAGACGGCCCGGCAGAATCTCATCCTGCGGAATGACGGCGGCAAGTTTACCGACGTGAGCGCGGCGGCCGGCCTGCGTCCTGTCCCCACCCATACCAACGGAGCCGCGTGGTTCGACTATGACGGCGACGGCAGGCTCGACCTCTACGTCGCCAACGACTTCGCCGACCGCGATGAGCTCTACCATAACAAGGGCGACGGGACCTTTGAAGAGATCGCCCCGCAGGTGCTCCAGCACACCACCTGGTTTTCCATGGGGACGGCCGCCAATGATTTCAACGGTGACGGCATGACCGATCTCATCATCGCTGACATGCTCCCGACGACCCACTACCGGCAGAAGGTGACGATGGGGGAAATGGGAGCCTCCTTCGCCGCGATGTACGAGGCGGGTCTGCCCCGGCAGAGCATGGTCAATACCTTCTTTGTGAACACCGGCACCGGCTATTTTCTCGAAGGCGCACAAATGTCGGGCATCGCCAAATCGGACTGGACCTGGGCGGTGAAGACCGGAGACCTCGACGGCGACGGACGACTCGATCTCTATTTCCCGACCGGCCACACCCGCGACTTCAATCACTCGGATTACAAACAGGGCACTCCCCAGGACCGCATCGGGAAAGATGACTGGGACCTTTTCGAGGATCGCCCCGAGCTGCGTGAGCGCGACCTCATTTTCCGCAACGCGGCCGACTGGAAATTCGAAAAAGCCGATAAAGCCTGGGGACTCGGGCAAAAAGAAACGATGACCTACGGCGTCGCCCTCAGCGACGTGGATCGCGACGGCGACCTCGATCTGGTCACGATCTCCCTCGAGGATCCTCCGGCCCTTTACCTGAATCGCAGCGCCGAGCGTGGAAAGGCCTCCCACCTCCTCATCAGTCTGAAAGGCGGGGCCGGGAATCGCTATGGGCTCGGGGCCAAACTCTCCCTCGTCACCGGCGACGGCGTTCGCCAGACCCGCACGCTCCTGCCGCAAAACGGCTACGTTGAGAGCGACGAACCTCTCGTGCACTTCGGGCTCGGGGCCTCGGCGGAAGTCGCTTCCCTCGAAGTCGAATGGCCCACGGGAATAAAGCAGACTTTCTCCGACCTCGCGGGGAATCGCTGGATCGAGATCACCGAGCCCACGGCGAGCGACAGCCACGCGCCCGACGGCGAGGAAAAAGCGCCGCCCTGGTTCCGCCGCATCGAGGGGTTTGCGCCCCTCACTGCCGCCGAGACGCCCTTCGACGACTTCCTGCGGCAGCCGCTCCTGCCTCACCAGCATTCCCAACTCGGGCCCGGCCAAGCCTGGGGTGATGTCGACGGCGATGGCAAACCCGACCTTTATCTCGGCGGACCGAAAGGCCAGCCGGGACGTCTCCTCCTCAACCGCGGTCTCGATGCCGAGGGGCAGCCTATCTTCGCGATGCGGATGCGCCCGCTCTTCAGCGAGACGACTATCTACGAGGACCTCGGTGCTCTCCTCATTGATGTCGATGCCGATGGCGATCTCGATCTCTTCGTCGTGAGCGGCAGTGTCGAGTGTGAACCCGGCGATCCCTCCCTCGCCGACCGGCTCTATCTCAATGACGGCACAGGCGAGTTTACTGAGGCTGTCGGTCACCTCCCCGACCCCGGTCCGGGCAAACACGCCAGCGGCAGTGTCGCGGCAGCGGCGGACTTTGATCGCGACGGCGACCTCGATATTTTCGTCGGCGGCCGTGTCGTTCCGGGGGAATACCCTGTCGCGGCGCGCAATCGTTTTCTCATCAACGACGGCTTCGGGCGCTTCATCGACAAGGCCAGCGACCTCGGTCTCGGAGAGACCGGCCTCGTCACCTCCGCCCTCTGGAGCGACATCGACGGCGATGGCTGGCTCGATCTCCTCGTGACCCACGAGTGGGGACCGGTCCGCGTTTACACGAACCGCGAAGGCACCCTCGAAGAGACGACCGCAGCGGCCGGACTCGCCACTGCGACCGGCTTCTGGAACAGCATCGCCGGCCGCGACCTCAATGGCGACGGCCACATCGACTACCTCGTCGGCAACCTCGGGCGCAATACAAAGTACAGCGCCTCACTCGAAGTCCCCGAGCTGCTCTACTACGGCGACGTCGACGGCAGCGGGAAAAAGAACCTCGTCGAGGCCAAGCTCGACAAGTCGCTCGACTGTCTCCTGCCCCGTCGTGGTCTCAGTTGCTCGTCCCTCGCAATGCCGAACTTGCTCAACCGGGTCAATACCTACCACGGCTGGGCCAGCTCGGCGCTCGATGAGATCTACGAAAAGGCCAGGCTCGAAACCGCCTTGCGCCTCGAGGCGACGACGCTCGAGTCCGTCGTCCTCATCAACGACGGGGAAGGACATTTCACCCTCCATCCCCTGCCCGCCCTCGCCCAGCTCTCGCCCGTCTTCGGCATCGCCCTCAGCGACCTCGACGGCGACGGCTATACCGATGCGGTCCTCGCGCAGAACTTTTTCACCGCGCAGCAGGAGACCGTCCCCTACGACGGCGGACTCAGCCTGCTCCTCCGCGGCGGCGCGGTGAAGGAAGGCAAAACCTTCGGCCTCTCCGAAGTCTGGCCTCTTGAGAGCGGCATCGTCGTGCCGGGTGATGCGAAAAGCCTCGCCCTCGTGGACTTTACCGGAAACGGTCGACCGGACGTCTTTTTCGGGATGAACAACGACGCCCCTGCCGTCTTTCTCCACAACGGCGCAAGAGAGGGCGGATCGCCCTTGACTCTTACCCTCAAGGGAAAAGCCGGTAATCCCGGCGCGATCGGCGCCCGTGTCACCGTCGAGGTCCCGGACTTGCCGCAGCAGACCGCCGAGAGGACGGCCGGATCCGGCTATCTCACCCAGAACGGTCCCGACCTCCACTTCGGCTGGGGTGCCGCTACGAGCGACGCCACTGCGGCGAAAGTCACGGTCCGCTGGCCCGACGGCAGCGAGACCATCCACACCCTCACCCGCGAGGCCGGTCCGCGCTACGCCATCGAGGCTCAGCCGTGATCGCTCGCGAGGAATCACTTCTTTTCTGCTAAATTGGTCGAAATCCCTCGAAAAGACGCCACACTTTGTACCCATGGCCAGCCCTCGCGACAAACTCGAACTTCACGGAGAATCTCACATCCCCTCCGGCGGCATCCTCATCATCCCGAGCCGCCTCGCCTTTCAGGATCTCCTCCATCTCGAGAAACTGCTCTCGGGGCGGAAGCTCGTTTTCCTGATTGACCGCGCCCTCGACTACGACCCGCTCCTGCAGGCCCATCTCGAGAAAGAAGATACCCACGCGGTCGAGTTCTCATCCGACGAAGCTTCGAAGGCGTCTTTTAAAAAAGAACTCCACCAGTATCTCGCCGAAGGCAGTGTCGTCGTCTTCATCCCCGGTGCCGCCCACACCCGGAGCGGGCAGAACCTCACGATCCCGGGCGAGACCCTCAAATTCCTCACCAGCGCCGGCGCTCCGGTGCTGCCGCTCTTTGTCGAACATCCCGAAGAAACCGCCCTCGGGGTCGAGAGCCGCAGCGAGCTCGAGCGCATCGTTCTTTCCTTCGGCGAACCGCTCCAGCGCGAGGCCGCCACGCTCGCGAACTTCACCGAGAATCTGCTCATCGCCGGCGAGATCGCCTACGCCGCGCGCCCCATCCTCCACAGCCATCTCGCCTGGGAGATCCTGCGGGGACTCAAGAAAAACGGCCGCTCCGCCGAGATCATCGACGGGCTCGACGGGTCGAGACTGCGCTTTGACAAACTTCTCGCCGCCGGAATCGCCCTCTCCAAGGTGATCCGCAAAGAGACCCAGAAAAAACGCGTCGGCATCATCCTGCCTCCCGGCAAAGGTGGCCTCGTCAGCAATCTCGCCGTACTCCTCGCGGGCAAAGTGCCGGTGAACCTCAACTTCACCGCCGGGGAAAAAGCGATCGCCTCGTGCATCGCCCAGGCCGACATCGACAAGTTCATCACCGCCGATCCCTTCGTGCGCAAGATGACCTCCTTCAGCTGGCCGCCGAACCGCCAACTCATCCTCCTCGACCGCATCCTCCCGGGCATGAAAAGCAGGATCGGGCTTTGGCTCGGCCTTTCCAAACTGCTTCCCGCCGGGATCATCGCCTCGCTCCTCAAGCTTCCGAAAAAAGGCGGCTCGGAGGAGGCCGTGCTCCTCTTCACGAGCGGCAGCTCCGGCGATCCGAAGGGCGTCGTGCTCTCGCACCGCAACCTCCTCGCCAACGTGAACCAGTTCGGCTCGCGGGTGGATCTGCGATCCGACGACAGGGTCCTCGGCTGTCTCCCGCTCTTCCACAGCTTCGGCTGCACCGTCACGATGTGGTATCCCATGATCGAGGGCGTCAGCGTCGTGACCTACCCGAGCCCGCTCGAAGTCGCGAAGCTCGCCGAACTCATTGAGGAGCACTCCCTCAGCCTCCTCCTCGCTACCCCGACCTTCCTGCGAGGTTACCTGCGCAAAGCAACGAAAGAGCAGCTCGCCTGTCTCAAGATGGTCATCACCGGTGCCGAGAAGTTGCCGAAAAAAGTCGCCGAGAGTTTCGAAGAACGCTTTGGCAAACCCGTCCTCGAGGGCTACGGCCTCACCGAGACCTCGCCCGTGACCAATGTGAACCTGCCCGACGCGGTCCGCCCCGAAGGCGCCCGCGGCCCCGTCCTCCCGAATCACCGGCTCGGGTCCGTCGGCCAGTTCATTCCCGGGATGGCGGTGCGTATCACCGACCCCGAGACCAGCGAACCGCTCCCGCTCCATTCCTCGGGCATGATCTGGCTGCGCGGCTCGAACGTCTTCGAAAGCTATCTCAACGAGGCAGAGAAAACCGCCTCGGTCATGAAAAACGGCTGGTTCAAGACCGGCGACCTCGGGCGCCTGGACGAAGACGGCTTCCTCTACATCGAGGGCCGCCTCTCCCGCTTTTCCAAAATCGGCGGCGAGATGGTCCCGCACGAGACCGTCGAGGATCTCATCAACAAAGCCCTCGGCCACGCCGATGACGAACGCCGCATCGCCATTGTCGGCGTGCCCGACGAGGCCAAGGGAGAGGCCCTCATCCTCCTCAGCTCAAACCCTGACATTGATCTAAAAGATCTCCGCGCCAAGCTCACCGCCGCCGGCATCCCCGCCCTCTGGATCCCGAAAAAAATCGTCGACGTCGACGAGATCCCCATCCTCGCCTCGGGCAAACTCGACATTAAAGGCTGCGAAGAACGCGCGCATGCGGGGTGAGGGGAGGGAAAAGTTTCAGGTTTTAAGTTTTAAGTTTCAGGTTTGTTCCTGGTCTTTGGCCATCTGTGTAAGCGAAGCGCATCCGTGGACATCTGTGTTCTCTCTCTTCCACACAGATTTACACAGATTTTCTCGGATTGCACAGATCGGGGGCGGGGACGGTCCGCCCTCCCTTGACTTTCATAACGCATTTCCCCCGCCGTAGAACGGGTCTCCAGGCCCGTTCGCCACTAGCCCGTTCCCACTTGCCCGGTCCTCTGCCAAACGGGCCTGGAGACCCGTTCTACTTTTTCTCTTACTTACCGTCGGCCATTTGCTGGGCGATCATCGATAGCTCGGCGGCTTTGAAAATGTGTTCCTGAGTCATCGCTTTCTCGGTGCCGTTGAGCAGATCGAGGATCATCTCGCCGAAGAAGGGGAAACCCGTCGTGCCGTCGCAGTCGATTTCCTGCTCTTCTTCGCCGTTGACGAGGAAGAGCTTGTTCCCCGGCTCTTGTCGGGCCAGGGCAATGTACTTGCGGATCTCGATAGTACCTTTGGTCCCGACGACAAAGACTCGCCCGTCACCCCAGACCCGCAGCCCGTCGGGCGTGAGCCAGTCGATCCGGCAGTAGCACGACGCGCCCGTGTTCATCGTCAGCGAAGCCTCGCCGAAGTCTTCGAGCCCCGGCTTGTCGGGCGCGGTGAAGTTTGCCACCCGCGCGAAGTTCACCGTGCCATCGGTCGCGCCGGTGAAGGCGAGGAACTGCTCGAACTGATGCGACCCGATGTCGGTGAGAATGCCGCCATATTTCGCCTTTTCAAAAAACCAGTCGGGTCGCGCGCCCTTCGACATGCGGTGCGGCGCGAGATTGATGACCTGCAGCACCTCGCCGATCGTCCCGCTGCGGATCAGCTCGGTCGCCTTCATCGAGGACTCGTTGTGAAGGCGCTCGCTGAAGTAGACCATGTAGCGTTTCCCCGTCGCGGCGACTGCCGCGCGTGCCTCTTCGAGCTGCGCGAGGGTGGTGAAGGGCGACTTGTCGGTGAAATAGTGTTTGCCCGCCTCCATCACCCGCACCCCGAGCGGGCCGCGGTCGCAGGGGACATTGGCCGAGGCCACGCACATCGTCTCCTCATCCGCGAGGATCTCCTCGACCGATCCCGTGCGCTCCGCCTGGGGGTAGCGGGTGAGGAAGTCGTCGAGCTTCTTCGGATCGGGATCATAGACATACTTCAGCGTCCCGCCCGCATCGATGAGACCGTTCGTCTGACCGAAGATGTGCCCGTGATCCAGTCCCGTCACCGAAAAGATGAATTCCCCCGGACCCACCACCGGAGGCAGCGTTTTCGACGAAGGCGCGTAATCGTATCCCGTTCTTCCCATGCTGGGAATCTTGCGTTTTTTGCGTCCGACGCAACCGCCGCCTTGCGAAAATGCGCTTCCCCCATCCTTCCCTCGCGCGTATCCTCCGCGATATCTCAATCATGGAAATCACCCGGGAACAAATCGAAAGAGTCGCCACCTCCATGGAGGTCCCGCTAGCGGAGCTGGAAAAATTCGTCGCCCTCGGCGAAAAGCGGACCTGGCTCAAGGGGGATTATCTTTTCCATGAATCGACCCCCCGCCGATTCTTCGGGATCGTCCTGAGCGGTAAGATCAATCTCCAGCGCGGCCTCTCGGGCCGGAATATCACGATCGCCTGCCTCACCGACGGAGCCGTCATCGGGGAGAGCCTCTTCATCGACGAGCTCGCCCACAGCGTCTCCGGACTCGCCCTCGAGGACGTCGAGATCTGGGCCATCGCCCGGGAGAAGATCGACGCCTTCCGCTCGGAAAAGCCCGAGCTTTTTTACCGCCTCGTCGCACGCGCCGCCCGCCGCATCAGCCTGCGCCTGCGCGAGACGACCGAGCTGCTCCTGCACTCCGACCGCAACCGCGCCGTCATCTCGGGCTACCGGCTCGAGCACGATTCCCTCGGCGAGCGCGAGGTTTCGAACGGCCATTACTACGGCGTCCAGACGATGCGGGCGGTGGAGAATTTTCCTTTTTCGGGAATCCGGCTTTCCCATTTCCAGCACCTCGTGAACGCCTTTGCCCATGTCAAAAAGGCCGCCGCCGCCGCGAATGCCGAACTCGGCGTGCTCGACCCGACCATCGCCGCTGCGATCGGAGCCGCCTGCGACCGCCTCTTGGCCGGCGAACTGCACGAGCACTTTGTCGTCGACATGGTCCAGGGCGGAGCGGGAACCTCATCTAACATGAACGCCAACGAGGTCATCGCGAACTGTGCCCTCGAGATACTCGGACATGAAAAGGGCGCATATCGCTACTGCCACCCCAACGACCATGTGAACTGCTCCCAGTCCACCAACGACGTCTACCCCACCGCAGTAAAACTCTCGGTCGTCTCCGCCCTGCACGAGACCACCTCGGCCCTCGCTGTCCTTCGGGAATCCTTTCAAAAAAAGGCCGCCGAGTTCGCCGACGTTATCAAGATGGGCCGCACCGAGAATCAGGATGCCGTCCCCATGACCCTCGGACAGGAGTTCACCGCCTACGCCACGATGATCAACGACGGGATTCGTCGCCTCAACCGCGCCTCCGAAGATCTCCTCGTCGTGAACATGGGCGCCACCGCGATCGGCACCGGACTCAACAGCCCGCGCGGCTACGCCGAACTCTGCACTGCGAAGCTCGCCGAACTGAGCGGCCACCCCGTCACCCTCGCCGTCGATCTCGTCGAGGCGACCCAGGATGCCGCCGACTTCGCCGTCATGAGCAGTGCCCTCAAAGTCACCGCCATCCAGATCTCGAAGATCTGCAACGACCTGCGCTGGGCTTCGTCCGGCCCGCGCTGCGGTCTGGCCGAGATCAATCTGCCCCCGCTCCAGCCCGGCTCCTCCATCATGCCGGGCAAGGTCAACCCCGTCCTCCCCGAAGTCGTCAACCAGATTTGCTACCAGCTCATCGGATCGGACCTCACCGTCTCCATGGCCGCCGAGGCGAGCGAGTTTGAGCTCAACATGGCCGAACCCATCATCGTCTACAATCTCCTCAGCAGCATGATGCTCCTGAAGAACGCCGCCATCGTCCTCGCCAATCGCTGCGTCAACGGCATCACCGCGAACCGCGAGCGTTGCGCCGACTACGTGAAAAATTCCATCGGCATCGTCACCGCCCTGAATCCTGCGCTCGGCTATGAGCGGTCAGCCTCGATTGCGAAAGAGGCCCTCGCTTCCGGTCGCGGGGTCTATGAGCTGGTTCTGGAAAAAGGCTGGCTTTCGCAGGCCGAGCTTGATGAACTGCTAAGCCCCGAAAACATGGCGAATCCGCTGATGCGCGAGACGGCGGGGTAGTGAGAGAGGCAAGGCGCTCAGCTCACCCAACCCGCGCCCTCAAAACGCCGGCAGCCCCGCGAGTGGCGACTTCTCGGCCTTGGGGTTCCCGAATTCGGTAAGGCGCTGGTCCGATCCGATGTAGGTCACGACGTCCTCTCCATGTTTCGCCATGACGACAAATCCACGGAAATAGACCCGGCTCTTCGCCCGCTCTCCTTTTGAGAGTCCGTCGCGGTCGTCGGCGGCCTTTTTGTAAGTGCTTTCCGCCTTCGAAAAGACCTCGAGATGGTGCGACTCGTTCGCGCGCAGTTTCAGAGTGTGGCTCGATTTGGCCATCAGATAGTAGTCCCTCTTCTCCTGTGTATAGCCGATAAGATAGATCTCGATGATGGTTTCGGTCGGGTGGACGGAAAAGTTGATCACTTCAGTCTCGACACGCCAGCGCTGCCGGGTCGGATGGGACGGGGTTCCGGTGACCTTGCCTTTGAGCCGAATATTCGGTTTGCGTTTTCCGGCCTCGCCCGCCTCGTCCATGGCTTTTTGCCAGAGCGCGAGGGATTCCTGCCGGGTGACGCCGAGGGCGTTTGTGGGTGGCGGGTTTTCGAATCGGGTGACGGCGGCGGTGCGATTTTTTTCGGCGAGCATCTTGACGAGTTCGGCCTGGTAGGACTCCTCGCGCTGAGAGAGAGGCGACTCCGGGTTCCGTTTCGACTCCTCGGGAACGAGGCGCACGTTCGCGATCTGATTCGAGGCCTGCGGGTAGACCTCGGCGGGAATGATGGGCTCGAAGGCGCAGGCGCTACCGGCCCCGCGCCCTTTGGTGATCTCGCCGTTGAATTTGCCGAAGTCATTGAAGAGACCACGGGCATGGGCCTCACGCCAGACGCCGAGTATGGCATTGCCGGAGAGGAGTCGCTCTATGTTCCCCACATCATCTCTGAAGTCGTAGGCTTTTGAGATGATGCTTTCGGGACCCGGGCCGTTGGTGCGGTTCGAAGCCTCGATCGCTTCGATAAGGACGATCATGCGTTGCCGAACAGGGCCGAAATCGGCCGGTTTGTTTCCGGGTGAGGAAGGCGTCGGAGCGAGGAGCTTGGCGAGGGCCTTCGCCGACCGGTTCATTTTCGGGTCCTCGGCTCCGAGCGGCGAGGTCGCCGTCATGAGGAAAATGAGGATAACGCCGGGAAGAGAAAGGGTCATGCGGAAGAATCACGAAACTTCGGTCTGTATTGCAAGATCTTTTCGGGGAAAGGTCAGGAATTGGCAAAGATCCTGCCGAAACGAGGATACATCCTCCCATCGGCTGTGCATTTTACTCGAATCGACATGCGTGTTGCTCTAATTTCTTTAAAACCGTCGCATCTAATCCTTGCTAAAGACCTGCGTAATCGGGTACAAATGAGGCAGTTACATTTAAACGAGATCAACTGGCTTACTTCGCGCTGTATGGGCTGTCATCAGACCCATGAAAATCTATCTCATCCCAGCCATCACCGCCCTTTGCGGCCTACATCTCAGCTACGCCCAAGTGCTCGTAAAGCCAATCTCCGGTTCCAACCCGGCCACCATCGTTACCACTCCCCCGACAACGACGGTGACTGTTCCGCTGGAGCAAACATCCGGGGTCGTGATTCAAACCCGCGCTGTTTCCGACGAGACACTCGCTGTGCTTCGCGACATCCGAAGCATTGCCCCGGAGCGCGAGGCCGAGATTCAGGCGGCGCTCAAAGTCGACTCTGATGCGGAGGCAAACGTCATTCTCGATACAATTCTAGCCGACGTCAAAGACGACGCGGTCTCCGTCCAGGCAGCGAGGCTGGCTCTCGATGTGGTGAATCGTACTGCACAGGAACGCGAAGATTACGTCGCCTACATGACGCGTCGTCTCCAGGGTCAGGTGACGATAACCGATGCCCCGGCGTCATTTCGTTCCCGCGTCGTTACCGTGCCCGTCGCGACGACTACGGCGGTATTGGTGCCTGCTCAGCCAACCACGGAGGTGATCGTCGCTGCTCCCGCGACTACCCAGGTGGTCGTGCCTGTTCCCGCAACTACCGAAGTGGTCGTTCAGACGAGTCAGCCGCGATTCTACGGCCCGGGACGCCGTGTCGTCACCTACCGAACACGCGAAGAGATTCCTCCGGTCCTTCGTGCCAGCGGTCAACTGAAGCGCGTCGAGATTGCCGAGGTCGGAGGAAGCCCCTTTCGTCAGGACCTCGTTCTTGTTGACGACATGTCACCCGCCTACATCGCCCCCGATGCTTACGCTGTGACCTACACGGTGAATCCCGATACTGAGATCACCCGCAGCGATATTTTATTCGAACAAGGGACGACGAATTTCGCAGACGCCTACTCGTATGACGTCGTCGCCGATCTCGCTGCGGCGATCAGAAACCAGTCTCTCGCAGGACAAGCCTTCATCATTGAGGGCCATGCCTCCGCAGAGGGCGAATACTCGGCCAATTTGTCTCTTTCGCAGGCTCGTTCAGAGCGCATCGCCCGCGAGTTGGTCCGCTTTGGCGTCTCGAGTTCACAGCTTGTGCCGGTCGGATACGGGGAGAGTGAAGCCGTTAACCCTGCCAACGCCCCCGAGGCGCTTCGAATTCAGGACCATCGCGTCACGGTATTCGCGCTCCAAACTCCGTGATCGTTTTTCCTCATCCCCCGCCTCGCGTCGATGAATTTGACGCGGGGCGGTTTTTTTTGCGTTCGGGGCACGCGGCAGCAATCGCTTCTCGATCTGTAACGACCTCCTCCTGTCGTGTAAAGATCCGTCAGAAAAGGCCACCTCGAGCTGACTTCGACTTGCAGACCGTTTCCCATCCCTCCAACGTCCTATCCATGGCCGCCGGCAGTTTGCTCACCCTCCTTGACGACATCGCGTCGATCCTCGACGACGTTTCCATCCTCTCCAAGAAAGCCGCCGCGAAGACCGCCGGTGTCCTTGGCGACGACCTCGCGCTCAATGCCCAGCAAGTCAGCGGCGTGGTCTCCAGCCGTGAGTTGCCCGTCGTCTGGGCAGTCGCCAAAGGATCCTTCGTCAACAAGCTCATCCTCGTTCCGCTTGCCCTGCTCATCAGCGCGTTCGCCCCCTGGGCAGTCACTCCGCTGCTCATGATCGGCGGACTTTACCTGTGCTTCGAAGGCTGTGAAAAACTCGCCCATCTTTTTTTCCACCACGAGAAAAAGACGCCACAGGAAGCGGCGCAGAAGATCAGGGACCTCGCCGCCAAACCACCGGAAACCGAGTCCGAGGCAGAGCGCGTGAAAGGTGCCGTCCGCACTGATTTCGTGCTCTCCGCCGAGATCATTGCCATCACGCTCGGCATCGTCGCGGCTGAGGATTTCACTCGCCAGCTCGTCGTCCTTTCCGTCATCGCCATCGTCATGACCGTCGGTGTCTACGGCCTCGTCGCGGGCATCGTGAAATTCGACGACGCCGGACTCTACCTGTCCGAGCGCTCCGGCGCGGTTCTGCGCTCGCTCGGCCGCGCTATCCTGTGGTTTGCGCCCTGGCTCATGAAATCGCTCTCCATCGCGGGCTCCGCCGCCATGTTCCTGGTCGGCGGCGGCATCATCACGCACGGCATTCCGCCGCTCCACCACGCCATCGAAGAGGCCGCGCACGCTGTCGGCCAACCGCTCGCCGCCGTGATCCCCGCTTTGCTAAACGGCATCAGCGGACTGGTCGCCGGCACTGTCGTCCTGCTGATCTTCAACGGAATCCGGAAGCTACGCGGAAGATCCAGCCATCCGTGAGATGATCACTTTTTCCCGCAATGCCCTGCGTTGGCTGGGCAATCTCCGGTCGAGTCAACCGTTGCTACCCGTCCTGGTGCTCGTCGTCCTGGGCGCGACGTGGGGTTTCATCTCCCCGGCCGACGAAGTGATGGAAAAGGAAACCCACCATTTCGACGAAACCATCCTCCTCGCCATGCGGGAACCCGGCAACACGAAGGATCCAGTCGGTCCGCCATGGCTCGGGGAGATGGCCCGCGACATCACCGCGCTCGGCGGATTCGCCCTTCTTAGCGGCGTTATGTTCGTCGCTACCGGCGTCGCGCTTTTTTCCGGAAAACGGCGGCTCGCCGTGGCAGGCGTCATATCGGTATTCGTAGGCGGCATCTTCGTGGTCGTTCTCAAACAAGGCTTCAACCGGCCCCGTCCCGAACTGGTCGAGCACGCGACCCTCGTTTCCCTTCCCGGCTTTCCCAGCGGCCACTCGACCATGGCCGCGCTCGTTTGGCTAACCCTCGGCATCGTCATCGCCCGCACCCAGCCACGGCAAAGCTTGCGTGTTTTCGTCGTGGCGATTTCCGTCGCCATCACCCTGCTCGTCGGCGTCAGCCGCGTCTATCTCGGCGTCCATTGGCCCACCGACGTCCTCGCCGGATGGACTCTCGGCGGCGCGTGGGCCGTCCTATTCTGGCTGATAGCCGTGAAAGTGGACCGCCGCGACGCGTGACCCGTCGTCGCCGCCGTGATCGGGACCTCGCCGCATGCGTCACGGGCCAGAAGCATCATTTCGTGACAGAAAGAGAGCACTCACGATCCCCGCCCTTCCGGTGACGTGCGTGCGAAAGGGATGAAAAAGTAAATCTATCATGTCTCCAGCCATGCCATCTCTACGCTCCAGTCTCTTCGTAATCGGTCTCCTGCTCCTCCTGACCGGTCTTCTTCTCCATAGCCCCGATCGCAGCGCCGCCCTCGTTTCCCCGGTCGCCAAGCCGGAGCCCGCCGATCTTCCGCCGGTAGCTACCGAAACCGATCGTTCGGTTCCCGAAGCGGAATTCGTGGCCCGGATTCTCGCGGCTGACGCCACCGATCCGCGCGCTACGGAGATTCAGCAAATCGCCTTCGCGGTCCTTCAAAAGAGTCTCGCGGCTCCCACGAGGGAGTCGCTTCTCGAAAAAGCGCGGCGCAATCCGTCGGCTTATGAAGCGCGTCAGGCAGCTGGCGGCGGCCAGGCGATGCACAATCCAACTCATGGTTTTTCCGCGACCTTCGATGCCGACGGCGGAGTCCAGGTTCGGTCGACGGATGGCGCCGACTGGTCGTGGCGGATGGAGGCGCTCGATCTGCCTGCCGCGGGTTCTCTCGCCACCGATGGCCCGCAAGTCGAGCGGCAACGTGGCTCAGCAATCACCGAATGGTATGTGAACGAAGAGCGCGGACTGGAGCAGTTTTTCACCCTGAATGAACCGATCGCCATCGACGAGGCCGGCGAATCCCGGATCCGCATCGCGATGGAAACCGGACTGAAGCCCGAGATGGAGGACCACGATCGGATCGCGTTCCTCGATGAGAAGGGAGATCCGGCTTTGTACTATCACCAGATCGAGGTCGTCGACGCCACCGGGGCGCGACTACCGGCGCGGATGGAGTTGGAAGAGACTGGCGACGAACGAGTCACGGTCGCTCTCGTGTTCGATTCGGCCGGCGCCACTTTTCCAGTGACGGTCGATCCCTTCGTCAGCACGGTGCTGCACCGCTTTCCCGGATACGACAGCTCCTCTCCCTCCGGGTTCACCCAGTTCTCCGGTTCCATCTTCGTGTTCGCCGCCGACGACGGTCGCCACGGCAGGGAGCTCTGGAAAAGCGACGGCACCGCTGCGGGAACCGCGATGGTGAAAGACATTCTCCCCGGTGAGCGCAACTCCAGCCCCGGGATTCTGGCGGTGGTCTCGGGAACGGTTTTCTTCACGGCGGATGACGACACCCACGGCAACGAGCTTTGGAAGAGCGATCTCACCGAGGTCGGCACCGTCCTGGTCAAAGACATCAATCCCGGTTTGGGCGACGCCACCCGATTTATCAACCAAGTGGTCGTCTTGGGCAGCAAACTTTATTTCAAAGCGGACGACGGCTCGACCGGCTCTGAACTCTGGTCGAGCGATGGCACCGAGGTCGGCACCACCCGGGTCAAAGACATCAATCCCTCGGGCAATTCGACTCCGGCAGGATTTAGGAAGTTCGGCGGGGAACTCTTCTTTTCGGCGGAAGGCCCCAACGGGGTCGAACTGTGGAAAACCAACGGCACCGAAGTGGGGACCGTCGAAGTGAGTGACATCCACCCCAGCGGTTCCTCGTTTCCCAGCTACCTGACCGTGGTGAACGGCGTCCTGTATTTCTCCGCGACTAGTGGTTTCAACGGGAGGGGACTTTGGAAAAGTAACGGCACCCTGGTCGAATTCGTTGGTGGCCCATTCAGAGCTGGACCCGGCTCCCGGCAATGTCACCGCAGCCATCATCGCCGGACTGCACCAAACCACTGCGGCTCTGCCCGGCGAAGGCGCCACCTCTACCGGGCCTCGCTGCGATCGACCGGCACGACGCGTCGCTCACGGATCAACGCCACCCTCCATGGTCGTTCCCTCTTCGCCCCCGGTGCGCAGGATATGGTGCGGATGCGGGTGCGCTGAACTCTTTCGGGCACCTCTTGATTCACGAGGTCTCTATTCCGCCTCGCGGAAGTGCCCGCGGTGCAGCGCCTCGATATTTTCGAGATTGCTTGCTCTGATTTTCAGCGGGCCGCTCTGCTTTTCCCAGTTGGAGATGCTCTGAGTGCTGACGCCGATCCACTCCGCGAAATCCGCGCGGGAAAGTCCGATGGCGGAACGGAGATCGCGGATCGATTTGCCGGTAGGCTCGAAGGGAGCGATAACGGGAGAGGGAGACGCCTTTTTCCCACCGCGTTTTTTGGGAGAAACGGCGGGTTCCGCTGCGGGTTCCGCGCCAGTTGAATCCAACTCGATTCCGAAGACATCGCCGAGTGCGGCCGGGTCGAGGGTGCGGCGCCGCGTGGACCGTGTCGTGCCGGCAATCGCGGTGGCGACGGCGCTCTCGTCGAT
>Ga0209491_10000208_pt1 | contig 113836 bp, 99 predicted proteins | sample BON02_FD_187213 | JGI IMG/M metagenome (GOLD analysis project Ga0209491, IMG submission 187213) | Freshwater microbial communities from Lake Bonney liftoff mats and glacier meltwater in Antarctica - BON-02 (SPAdes) (version 2) | ecosystem: Environmental > Aquatic > Freshwater > Ice > Glacier... | reverse complement strand
CTGGATCGACAGCACCATGTTTTCCGCATTCATCAAAACTCATCGAATTCTTGCAAGCCTTGATCACAGTCGTGGAGGTAAAGATGCTGCTGCTTCTGGACAACTTGCGTGTGCACAACAGCACACTGGTGAAGGCTTGTGTTGCCTATCGCATGGGCCATGCGTGCGCTTTTTTACCTACCCAGCTGGAGCCCGAAAGTCGACCCAGAAGAGCGGTGCAACTCGGATTTTGGGTAAGCGATGGGTAAGCGGATTCTGGTCCGCACCAAGACCAAGTAACGTGAAGTGGCCAACGGGCACATGACGATGCAGGAGCAAACCCCGCAGGCTTTGTGAGCTACCTCCAAGACCGGTGTGGGCGCTACTTTCGCTGCGTTCGTGAAACCTGCCATTGGCGATGACTGGCACGCAACAGATGCTGCGACGCAGTCTTTTCCAGCTGTGTGTCCGTGTCGATCAACATGTTGACCGTCTATCTTAAGAGGCCCGCCGCTGTTGCAATGCCTCTTGGACCAGGCTATTGATGCTCTTGCCTTGAGCCTGCGCTTCGATCGCGAAGCCTCTCATGCCGCTGTGGAGAAATGCGAAGGTTGAATTTTCCAGAGAAATTGCGCCGCAGCTCGAGCCCCTTTTCCTTGCGGGCCTCAAGAAAGACGTGAAGTGACCTTTTGAACTCCGCACGGGGTTCCTTCGGATTCTTGCCGTAGAAATCTGCACCCCCGTTCAAGCCAAGGATCTCGCCACGAAAGAGGTCGAGTTCTTGGTCGTATTCGATCTTTGCGTGAAATCCGTCAACCGTCATTACGTTTATGGTTCGACTCCGTGCTGCTACAGCCATTTGCGAATGCTGGCCGCCGCACCCTTATCGCTGTTGGGTGACGGATGTGGCCGGGGCGAAAATGCCTTCGCTTCAAGCACAAACGGTACGAAGATAAGGTATCGGCGGGGAGGTTTGCTACAGCAGGTTAACGTGGTATCCAGCGCGGAGTCTGATTGATGCAGCAGCTTCGGCCGGCTCAGTCGCGGAAAACCCGCGTATCCAGCACCGCATCGTCATGACGTCTGCGCCCGGCCCGAGCCGCTGCAAGCGGGATTGACGCACCGGCCCGCGCAAACAACGGTAGCACCGACCACGGCGCAGCCACGGTGTGTATCTGCCCAGCCGCATACCGCTGCCCGGTATGGAAATCGAACCACGCCTGCGGCCCCTCTGGCAGATACACGCTGCGATCCATCGCCCCCTGCTCCACCACCGGCGCTACCAGCAGGGCCGGCCCCAGCATGAAGTCGTCGCAATCCGCGAAGCACCGTTCGTCATCGGGAAAGTCGTAGAACGTCGGGCGGATGATCGGCGTGTGGTCGCTGCTAGCGCGCTCGAACAACGACCACAGATACGGCATCAACGTGTAGCGCAGATTGATCGCCGCCGCCACGTGTTCCGTCACCTCGGGGTGCAACCACGGCACGTTGTTCGTACCGTCCGCCTTCCACGAGTTCATCACCATGCGCGGGTTCAGGCAGCAGGCCTGCACCCAGCGCAAGAACAATTCCGGGTCAGGAGACGGCCCGGCAAATCCACCCACATCGTGGCCGACGTTGAACATGCCCGACAGCGACATCTGCAGCCCGGTGCGGATGTTCCAGCGCAGGCTCTGCCAGCTGGTGGTGTTGTCGCCGCTCCAGGTCTGCGCATACCGCTGGATACCCGGCGGGCCGGCGCGGCTCACGCTGAACACGGGCTCACCCGGCTTGTGCCGCGCCTGGGCTTCGAAGCTGGCGCGGGTCATCAACAGGCCGTGCAAGGGCCGGGCGCGGTGCATCGGCATGCTGGTGCCAAAACCATCGCATTGCGCGTCGTCATCGAGGATGGCGTATTCGTTGTTGTCGTTCCAGCCCACGTCAATGCCGTAGTCCAGCGCCTGCTCTTGCAGGTTCTTTTGCCACCAGGCAATGGCATTGGCATGCGTGAAATCCAGGTGCGCGCCGATGCCATCCCAGAATGGCTCCAGCACCGGTTGGCCCTGCGCGTTGCGGATGAAGCCGCCTTGTGCCGCCACCGGCGCATAGGCGGGGTGGTCGTCGAGCAGGCAGGGCTTGATGTTGGCCACCACCTGCATGCCGGATGCATGAAAACGTGCGTTCAGCGTTTTCGGGTCCGGGAACTTGTCGGTGTTCCAGGTGAATACATAACGCTGTTTGCCCCGCGACGAATAACCCGAGCCATAGTGAAACGCCGAACACGGAATGCCTTCGTGTTCGATGCGGCTGATGAAGCTGTCGAGCTGTTGCTGCGCGTCGGGTGCATCGGCCAGGCCCATGGCCGTCTGCGCATACCCGAGCGACCAGCGCGGCGGCAGGTGGGTGCCGCCGATCAGCCGCACGAAGCGCGCTATCACCGCCGCCGGCGTGGCACCGGCGATGACGTAGTAGTCCAGGTCGCCGTCGTCGATCTCCACATGGCGGTACAGGCCGTGGTAGTTGTCGTGTTCGCAGCCCAGATCAAACGTACACGCGGCCAGCGTGTCGTAGTAGATGCCGCACCATGCGCCGCCGGCGCTGCGGCTGAGCACGAACGGCCAGTGTTTGTACAACGGGTCGCCGCTGTGCGGGTCGTAACCGAGCGCATCCATCGCCAGCGTGCGCAGGCGCCTGCCATGCAGGTTCAGCGGGCCGGTTTTGTCGCCCAGGCCGTAGTACCGATCGCCGGCTTCGCGCTGCAGGTAGTGGCGCAGCGCACCGGTGCGGCTGCTGGCCATGTAGGCGGCGCTGGCACGGTCTTCCATCAGCAACCGGCCCTGGGCGTCGGTCCAGCGTAGTGCCAACGGCTCGGCCGTCAGCGCCAGCTGCAACGCGTCGGTCTGCAAGCCGGCGCGACCGTCGCCTTGTGTCACCCGCGCCGGCGGGCATGTGAAGCCGCCGCGGTCGTCGCGTGCGCGGCCATGCCATGCAACGTCTTCGCCCGTCACCGGCGCGATGGCCCAGGTGCGCGGTTCGCGGTAACCACCCGCCGGCGTGATGCGAACACGCGCCAGGTCGGACTCCAGCAGCTCGACCGTGAGCCGCGCGCCGCCATCCAACGCCAGTGTGATGCCGTGGGCGTCGACCTGTGCCGCGCCCGCGGCGCGCAAGGCCCTCATGACGACTGGCCCGTGGACACGGGTTGCAGCCGCAGGCCCTGTGCGTCGAACCAGTGCAGATGCTGCACCGGCATGCCAACGCCCACGGTGTCGCCGCCCCGGATGCGCGTCTGGCCGCTGCACACCATCTCGAATGGCGTATTAAGGCCCACATGGCCATGCAGCAAACTGGTGGAGCCGAGGTGTTCGACCTGGTCAACATGGATGCGGATCGGGCCGTTGTCGGCGATCACGGCGTGTTCGGGCCGCAGACCGATGGTGTGGGCGCCCATGGGTGGCACCGGCGCGCCTTCCGGATGCTCGGCGCGCGCGATCAGTTCGGCCGGCAGAAAGTTCATGCGCGGGCTGCCGATGAACCCGGCGACAAAGGTGTTGACCGGGTGGTTGTAAAGCTCCAGCGGCACGCCGACCTGCTCGACCTTGCCGGCGCGCAGCACCACGATCTTGTCGGCCATGGTCATGGCTTCGACCTGGTCGTGTGTCACATAAACCATGGTGGCCTTGAGCCGCGCGTGCAGGTCGCGGATCTCGGCGCGCATCGACACGCGCAGCTCCGCGTCCAGGTTCGACAGCGGCTCGTCGAACAAAAACAGCTTGGGCTCGCGCACGATGGCGCGGCCAATCGCAACCCGCTGGCGCTGGCCGCCCGAGAGCTGGGTGGGTTTGCGCTGCAGCAACTCGCCCAGGCGCAGCAGCTTTGCTGCCGATTGCACCTTGGCCTCGATCTGTGGGCGTGGCGCGCCCGCGTTCTCCAGCCCGAAGGCCATGTTGTCGTACACGCTCATGTGCGGGTACAACGCATACGACTGGAACACCATCGCGCAACCACGGTGCGCGGCCGACACATCGTTGACCGGCTGCCCGTCAATGCGCACCTCGCCACTGGTCGGCGATTCGAGCCCGGCAATCACCCGCAACAGTGTCGACTTGCCGCAGCCCGAAGGCCCGACGAACACGACGAACTGGCCGTCGTCCACCTGCAGATCGATGCCATGCAATACGGTGGTCTGGTCAAACGACTTGACGATGTTGGCGAGTACGAGTGTGGCCACGCGGTGTTCCTGATGCTGGGTTCGGCGACGACGAGCGCGGCGTTACTTGACGCCGGCGCTGGCAATGCCGGTGGTGATGTATTTCTGCAGGAACGCAAACACCAGCGTGACCGGGATCAAGGTGATCACGGTCATGGCCAGCAGGTAATGCCACTGGGTGTTGAGCTCGCCCTGGAACGCGTTGAGCGCCAGTTGCAGCGTGAAGAATTCAGAGCGCGAGAGCACAATCAGCGGCAGCAGGAAGTCGTTCCAGCGCCACATCACCGAGAAGATCGCCAGCACCGCCAGCGCCGGCGCCGACAGCGGCAGGATGATCTTCCAGTAGATGCGCCATTCGCTTGCATGGTCCATACGCGCGGCTTCAAGCAGTTCGTCCGGAATCGTCAGCATGTACTGGCGCAACAGGAACACGCCCGTCGGCGTGGCAATGGCCGGCAATATGACGCCCCACAGGCTGTTGAGCAGCCCCACGCTGTTGATGACCAGGAACACCGGCACCAGAATGATGGTGGGCGGAATCATCAAAGTGGCGATGATCAGCAAAAACACCGCCTTCTGGCCACGGAATCGGTACTTGGACAACGCGAACGCCGCCATCGAGTTGATCAGCAGGGTCAACAAGGTGGCCACAACGGTGATGAACACGCTGTTCCACAAATACAGGCCGAAGCGGAACTTGCCGAAGATCTCGGTGTAGTTCGACCACGCGAATTGCAGCTGGTTGATCGGCGTGCGGTCGTTGATGTTCACGCGCACCTTGCGCTCGGGGTCCTGCGGGTCGACCATCGTGGCCATGATGCCGATGCGCCGCACCTGCGCCATCGGCCTCACCTCACCCGTGTCGTCGCGCGTAAGGTACAGCGGCAACGGCTTGTCGAAACCGGCCACCTGTACCGACTTCTGGGTGTACGGCAAAAACGTCGGCGGAAACTGGCTGATCGCGCTCTCGGTCTTGAACGACGACATCACCAGCCACACCACCGGCGCGAACATCGTGAACAGGCCGATCACCAGATAAAGGTAGCTGAGCCAGTCGGTCCAGTCCATCCGGTTGCGGCCGCGGGTACGGGTGAGAAAACCTGTCATGGGGTTGACCTGTCAGCGGGCGCGCTGCCCGGCGTCGGATGCGCGGGTGAGTCGCAACTGCACCAGCGTCAGCAGCACCAGCCCGAGTGCCAGCACCAGCGACGCCGCCGCCGCCAACCCGTATAGGTGGATCTGCTCGGCAAAACCGGTCTGGTAGATGAACTGCACGATGAAGGTGGTGGCGGAACCCGGGCCACCACCAGTGAGCACAAACACCTCGTCGAAGATCTGCACTGCGCGGATCATTGCCAGCACCAGCACCACGATCAGGTTCGGCATCAACAGCGGCAAGGTGATGCGTTTGAGCGTGCGCCAGGGCGAGGCGCCGTCCATCTCGGCAGCCTCGTACATGTCTTTCGGAATCGCCTGCAGACCCGCTAGCAGGATCAAGGTGTAGAAACCCATGTGGGCCCAGATCGACACGAACACGGTCCAGAAAAATGCCCACGACGATGTCGTCAACCAGCCCACCGGCTCCGAGCCTACGGCCACCAGCGCGGCGTTGAACACGCCCTGGCTTTGCAACAGCCATTTCCAGATCAGCGCCACCACCACCGGCGACAACAACACCGGATAGAAAAACACGCCACGCCAGAAACCGCGCCCGATGATCTTGCGGTTCAGCACCAGCGCGGTGAGCAGCGACAGCAGCACCATCAGCACCACCTGAATCAGGCTGAACTGCACGGTGTTGATGATGGCGCGCCAGAACACGTCCTTGCGACAGGTCTGGATATCGAAATAGTCACGGCACTCGAGCAGGATGCCGAAGTTCTCGGCGCCGACGTAGGGGCGCTCGAACGGCATCAGCTGCACGCCACCGGTGGTCGCGTAGACCAGATTGATCGCGATCGGCAGGAACGTGAAAAGGCCGAACACGATCAGATTCGGCGCCACGAACAACCAACCCAGCCGCGCCAGGCCAAGCCGGCGCTGGGCCAGCCGGAATATCGGCTCGAACAGGTTGAAGAACAGGCCGGCAACGCGGCTCAGCAATGACACGACGGGGGGGTTTCCGAATGGATTGACTGGTTAGTTTTTCGTCCGACAGCAGACCCGAACCACGCCAGCCGGGGAGCCAGCGACCCGCTCGGCCACGGCAGACCTGACCAGAACAGGTGAAGGCATCGACACGTCAGACCGTGGCAATGCCTTTGTCGTTATTTACTTCGTGGCCTGCTTGACCGCGTCCGCCATGTCGGCTGCGATCTTGGTCATGGCTTCGTCGATGCTCATTTCTCCGACGATGGCCTGGGTCACGCGTGTCACGGTGGGCAGCATCACGGCCCGGTTGTATTTGTAGCCCTGGAACTGGTAGGCCACCGGTGACAGATTGGCCACACCGGCGCTGAACACACCCAGCGCCGCCTGGGCCTGGGGCGATGCGCCCGGGTACTTGACGCCCTTTTTGGCCAGCCCGGCATGGGCCGGAATGTTATTGGTCCTGGCGGTGAACTCCGCGTAGTTGGCTTCCTGCGCCATGAAGTCCAGGAACATGCCGGCTTCCTTCGGCGACTTGCTGGTCTTGAGCGCCACCCAGGCCGCACCGCCGGGAATACCGGAACACGCCGCCGGACCGCAGGGGTTGGGCACGGCGACCCAGTCAAACTCGTTGCCGATGTCTCTCTGCAACCGGTTGATCTGCCACGAACCCGACAGCACCATGGCCACACGTGCGTTCTTGAACTCGCCGATCGAGTCGGCATAACTGGAGCCGCCGGTGCCGGCCCAGACCTCCTTGAGCATCGTGCCGTCCTTGTGCCAGCCGACAAACTTGCTGACCGCGGCCTTGTAGCCATCGTCCATCACCAGGTTGCCCTTGGCATCGAAGATCTTCGCGCCATAACTGATGGCTGGGCCGGCGAAGCGGTGGCCGGAACGGTCCCATGCCATTGCCGCCGGCAGCTGATTGGCCTTGGCGACCTTGCGTGTGGCCACGGCCCAGTCTTCCCAGGTCGCCTTCGCCCCGGGCATGGGCACCTTGGCCTGCTCAAACAGGGTCTTGTTGACATACGGCCCGGTCATCGTGAGTTGCGACATGAAACCGTAGAAGCCGGTGTCGCTGGCGCTCGGGCGCAGCCAGGGCAACGTGGCGCCGAAGTTGGCTTCCCAGTAGGACTTGTCTTTCACGAATGCACTGATGTCGAGGTAGTACTTCGACAGACCGCCCAGGTCGGTGACGCGGGCGATGTCCGGGCCTTCCCCGGCGGCGAGTTGCACCGGCAACTGCTCGACGATCGTCTTGTAGGGCACGATGTCGACGATGACCTTGGTGTTGGCGTTCTGCGCCTCGAACCGCCTGGCCTGCTCGGTCACGACGACGCATTCGACGCCGTCCTGGTAGCACATGACACGGATTTCGGCGCCATGCACCGCGGCAGGCAGCACGAACATGGCAGCGACGAGCGCGCCGACGGAGTGGTTCAGGACACGGGTTACCATGATGCAGGCCTTCAGGAAAGTGGGTGGAAACGACCGCCATCGTAGGTCAAAAACAACATTTCACGCCTATCGTTTTTACCAACCCGGTCTTATGAATGACCCGCTTGACACCATGGTGGTTTCCCCCAGCGCCAAATGACCGGATCCAATGGTGCGCCAGTCCGGCGAGCGGGTCGTCGACCCTGGCCATTGCCGGCGCGAAGGCAGGAAATCCGTCAGCTGATATTGCCATTGGCCTACGTCCATTTCCCGCAAGTTCTCGCCCTTGCAGACATCCACGCGGCCGGTGTCCCGGCGCTGTGCGCTGCCAGCGCGCTGGATGGTGTCCAATGACGCCTGACCCACGCTGAACGCCAAACGTCTGAAGCCAGACGCCAGACGCCGGTTTTGAGCCGCACCCCATTTACTACGAGACCACCATGCCGCAATTCGCCGCCAATCTGTCCTGGTTGTATACCGACCTTCCGTTTGCCGACCGTTTCGAGGCCGCCGCGCGCGATGGTTTCACAGCCGTCGAATGCATGTTCCCTTATGAACTGACGCCGCAGGAGATTGCGGCGTACCTGAAAGACAACGGCCTGTCCATGGTGTTGTTCAACGGGCCGCCCGGCACGGTGGCACAGGCCATGCCCGCAGGCATGCCCGATCCCGCGGCCAAGGGCAGCGCCGCCTTGCCGGGCCGCGAGTCCGACTTTCGGGCCACCGTGTCGCTGGCACTGGAATACGCTGCGGCGCTGCAATGCACGCGGGTGCACCTGATGGCCGGCCTGGTGGCGCCAGGCATGGAACACGCAAACATGCATGCGACCTATGTCACCAATCTGCGCTGGGCGGCCGCTCAGGCTGCACAGGCCGACGTGCAGATACTGATCGAGCCGATCAACCTGCGCGACAACCCGGGCTATTTCCTGCACCGCCAGGACCAGGCGCATGCAGTGGTGCAGGAGGTCGGCGCCGACAACCTCAAGGTGCAGATGGACCTGTACCACTGCCAGAGAACCGAAGGCGATGTGTCGACGATGCTGCGCCATTACCTGCCGAGCGGCCAGGTCGGTCACATCCAGATTGCTGGCGCGCCCGAACGCAATGAGCCCGATACTGGCGAGCTGCATTACCCCTACCTGTTCTCGGTGCTGGACGCGCTCGGTTACCCGGGCTGGATCGGCTGTGAATACCGGCCGCAGGACAAGGTTGCGGGCGGCACGTCACGCGGTCTGCAATGGGTACGACCCTGGTTGCCGACGCGGCCCTGAGCCGCGCCGGCTAGTCGGGGCCGGACAGGCCGATTTGTAGCGCCAGCACGCGCGTGATGTTGATGTTCAACTCACGCATCTGGTGTTCATCGAGCGCTGCCACGCCGGCTCGGCAGTTCGGCGTGGCGAACAATCCCTCGCGGTGGCGCAGATGCTTGAAGAAGCGGATGCTGATGTCCAGATGCTGGTTGGAAAACGCCAACACCGGCGCCAGCTGGCTGTGCAGTTGCCGCGCGCCGGGTTCGTCGCCTTGGGCGAAGCGCCGGAATATCTCCACATAGATGCGGTCCATCGCGGTCGGAATGAACGCATGCACCCCCCGATGCAAGGCCTCCATCATCTGCGCTGCAGCCCAACCACCACTGACATGCAGGCTGGCTCCGGCGGCTGCGGTGGCTGCCAGCACGGCGCTGTATTTGGGGCCGGGTAACGCGACTTCGATTTTCAGGGCCTGGAACGCGGGCAGGCAGCGGTGCAGTTGTGCGATGTCTGACAGCGCCAGGCCCGGCCCGCCGAAATCCAGATCCTGTAGCATCAATAGTGACGGTCCGACCTGCGCGAGTTCTGCCATCTGCGCGACCAAGACGTCTGCGCGCAGCCCGGCCGGGGCCTGGCACAACATGGCGGGGGCGCCGAGTTCGCGCGCCATGGCCGCCAGCGCCAGGCGATCACGCTGGTGCGTACTGCTGCATCCGACGATGACCGGCAGCTCCCCTGCCGCATGGTCCACGAACGTTTTTGCGACAAGGCGCTTCTCGTCCATCGCGATGGCTGTCGGTTTCGCCTGCAACGGCGAGCACCAGCATGCCGCTGACACCGGCAAGCTTGACGGCGTCGACGGAGCGCCGTATGCCGTCGACATCAATCGTGTCGTCCACCAGGAACGGTGTGTTCATGCTGGGCATAATGCCGCGCGGAAAAGCCATGATCATGGTGCAGCCTCATTGAGCCCTGTGACAGTCAATCCTGTACGGATCCTGCAGCCATGAAACCGCCGGATCACGGAGCGCCGAAACTCAAATCCGCCCGAGCGCCGCACCGATCGCACGGTAGGCCTTACGCAAGACCTGCTCTTCGTCGTCCGTCAACCGGCACAGCGGCGCACGCACCTCGAGCCAGGCATCGTCGCCGGTCTGCTCGGCCAGCATGGTCTTGTAGACGTTGACGAAAGGCAGGTTTTGCCGGATCGACAACAGCGCCAGCAGGTCGAGCACCAGCTTCTCGTCCTGCGGCTCGACGGCCTGCGGAGCATCGATGATGCGGCGCATCAGGCGCGGAGAGATGTTCGCCAGCCCATTGATCGAACCCGAGCCGCCCGCGCGCATGATCTCTGCGACGAATTGCTCGGCGCCCACCAGGATGGACAGCTCGGGAAACGCCTTGGCCAACGCCAGTCCGTGCGCCCGGTCGCCGCTGCTGTCCTTCACACCGATAACCTGGCCCGGGTGACGCTGGACGAGTGTGGCGATGCTGTCGTGCGTGAACGCGACGCTGCTGAGAAACGGGATGTGGTACAGCAGCATTTTGAGCTGGTCGTCGTCGATGCCGCGCACGACCTGCGACACGGCCTCGACGATGCCGGCGTCGCGCGGCTGGCGAAAGTAGAACGGCGGCATGTACAACTGGCGATGGCAGCCAAGCCCGGACGCATGGCGGCCCAGCGCGATGGCGTCGGGCAGAGCACTGGCACTGGTGGTGACGATGACCTGGTCGGCAGTGATACCTTCGGCCAGCAGCGCCTCTAGCAGGTCCATGCGCTCGGCGGTGCTGAACGCCGGCCCCTCGCCGGTGGTGCCGAAGATCGTGACGCCGTCGCAGCCGGCAGTCAGCATGCGCAGGGCGTGCGCGATCGCGCGTGGCGTGTGCAGTGCGCCGTCTGCGCCAACGGGCGTCAGTACGGCGGGCCACAGACCGTGGATATCGTTGTTCAAGATGAGCTCCTGGGTGATGAAGATGGTCCGTAAGAAGTACGGAAAGGGTTAAGGGCCGGTGTGGCAAGCTCCAGCGGCGCGTTCATGACGCGTTCGCGTGCGCTGTGAATATGGTCTTCGAGCAGCGCGACGGCAGCAACGGCATCGCGCTGCTGCAGCGCGGCGACGAAGCCCAGATGCTCCTGCATGGCCGGGATCAACTGCGCCGGCGTGATGACACTGTGTTCTAGCCGGATCAGGCGCACCCGCAAGGTGTTGACGCGGTAGATCTCGGACACGATCTCGTTGCCGATGGCATCGACCATGCGGTCGTGCAGGCCCCAGTCCAGCGCTTGCGCATCGTCCAGCAAGGCGGCATCGACCGTCCTGGCGCTGGCACTGGCGCGTCGCAGGATATCGCGGTGTTCGGACTCGATGGTGTCGAGTTCTGGCTGGCTGACGCTGCGCGTGAAATGCGCGATGGCCTCGCGCTCGATCATGCCGCGCAACTGGAACGCGTTACGGATCATTTTCAGGTCCACATGCGCGATCTGCAGGCCCCGTTGCGGCACGGTCTTGATCAGACCGCCGGCCTCCAGGCGCGGAATCATCTCGCGCACCGCACCGAGGGGCATGTCGAGCAGCGCCATCAATTCACGTTGCGAGACAAACTGCCCGCTGCGGATGCCGCCACTGAGGATTTGCTGCGTGAAGCCCTGATAGGCCCGGGCCCGCTGGCTGATCATGTCTGCGGGCGGCGCCTCCGGAGACGCGGTAACAGGCGTCACCTTGGCGGTGCGTTTACGGGGCGCGGGCCGCGCACTAAAGGATTCACCCTCGGGGCGGCCCGACGGGTTCACCGGACTACCCTCCGTGCTGCGCACTGCGGGACTATTCGCCTTGGGAGCGGCCCGGCGGCTCACTGAACTTCCCTCCGTGCTGCGCACTGCGGGACTATTCGCCTTGGGAGCGGCCCGGCGGCTCATGCCCTCGCCACACCTTTCTTGAGCAGGATGTTGCCGTACACCCGGGTGTCGCCGCTGGCCACGATGGCGAATGCCTGGGCGGCGCGCTGATAGAAGGCGAAACGCTCCAGCGCGTTGGCGGGGGCGCAACCATGGCGCTGCAATACGGTGTTGAACTCTTGCACAGCCGGGGGGATGACGTCGGGGTCGCCCACCACCTGCATCGTGAACACGGCATGTTCGGCGAAGTCGTCCAGCGGAAACACGCCGAGGATGGCGTCGAGCACCTGTGCGGCGCCGACACCGGGCATGCGCACCAGTCGGCGGGCATGGGTGGCCGCCGGAAAGTTCGCATCTGCGATGACGATTTCATCGCCGTGGCCCATGCTGGCAAGCGCATGCAGCAGGTCCGGCGACAGCAGGGGGGAAAGACCTTTGAGCACGATGGAGCCTCTCAGCGCAACCCAGGGCGCACGCAACTACATGAACATACTGACATGTCAGTAATGCTATCAGATGCCGGGGTGCCCGGTCAATGCCGGCGGCGCCAGCGGCCCTAACGTTGTGGCACCTGATGGGCCCAGACGGCCTATGCCCGGTCAAGCGCCTGGTCACGTTTGTGTCATGTTGTAACTGCAACATCGAGGTCCGCCCCGAAGCGATCCGCCCCTGCGCGGATGCTGTCGGGCCGACGTAGTGACCTCTTTCGTTCATCCCCAAAGGAGTTGATCCATGAACCGTTTGCTTCCCATCGCATTGGCGTTCACCACCCAGGGCGCCAGTGCCCAGTTCAGCCAGTTCTCCAATACACCATCGCTCGCCGCGTCCGCAAGCCCGATTCCCGTGGGTGGGGCCGCCGAGGCCACACCCATCACCCTGTCGAGCCCGAACTTCAGCCAGACAACACTCGCCGATCGCGCCACCCAGAACAGCGTCACGCCCGGCTCCAACTCGGGCAACTGGGACATGATCGCCGCCAACGAAACAGGGCCCGAGGCCGGCCGCTACCTGTTCATGCCGTTCGAGACCGGCAGCGCCGGTGTGCAACCCATTGACCTGTGGGACATCAACTACCTCACCCGCACTGTGACCATCGTGGCTCCGGGCACGCAGAACTTCATCTCCGGCGATGCCTCGCGCTGGACCCCTTGGGGCGGCTACCTGACGGCCGAAGAGCGCTGGGGCACCGGCAGCGGCAACGGCCGCCTGTTCGAGGTCACCAACGCAACGACCGCCGCGGCGAACGGCGGCAACCTGGTGCAACGCAACATAATCCCACGCGTATCGCATGAAGGACTGGCGTTCGATTCGCAAAAAGCGTTGTACTTCGTCGACGAACTCAACGGCGGTTCGGTTTACAAATACGTGTCGGCCAATGCGAACGCTGCGACCGGCGACAGCTACTTCAACAAGGGCCAGACCTTCGCCTTGAAGGTGGGCGCCGGTGCCCAATTCGAAGGCAAAAACGGCCCGGCGGTGACCGGCGCAGCCACCTGGGAGGCCATTACCACCGACGAAGGCACGGCCAATGGCACCACCTACAGCGCGATGCTGAACATGGGCGGCGGCAGTTTCTCGCTCGATGGCCGTGCTGCGGCGGACCTGGTCTCTGCGACTGGCTTCAACCGGCCGGAAGACCTCGAGACTCAGACGCTCGCGGGTCACGACGAGTTGCTGTACTGGGCCACGACGGACGCAGACATCGATGGCATCGCCGACACCGGCACCAGCCGCGTCTACAACCTGAACCTGGTCACCGGCATGGTGCAGCTGTTCGCAGATGCATCGGTGATCGACTTTGCCACCGGCTCCGCCGTCGGTGGTGCATTGCGCAACGTCGACAACCTGGCCATCGACGCGGACGGCAACATCTACCTGGTTGAGGACCGCAATGGCGGCGTCGACGATGACATCTGGATCACCCGGGACCTGAACAAGGACGGCGACCTGCTCGATGCCGGCGAAGGTATTGCCCGCTGGGCATCGAGTTCAGCGGGCTTTATTTTGACAAGACCGATCCGAACAAGGCGTTTGTCAACATCCAGCATCCCGCCAGTGGCGTCGACCGCACGATCATGATCACCGCCGCCGTCCCCGAGCCCGAGACCTATGCCATGTTGCTGGCCGGCCTGGGGTTGATCGGTACCATCGCGCGCCGGCGCCGGCGCATGTAAGCAAGAAGGCACGCTATCGCTCCAGCGGCCCGGTTTCGGGCCGTTGGCGTTTGCCGGGCAGCGGGCGGCCGAGATCTCGCCATGCCATAAGATGCTCCCTTTTGAGGAAACCCCATGAAAATCGAAACCATCGCCGTGCACGGCGGATACACGCCCGACCCGACCACCAAGGCGGTCGCCGTTCCGATCTATCAGACGGTTGCCTACGCCTTTGACAACACCCAGCATGGCGCCGACCTGTTCGACCTGAAGGTGGCGGGCAACATCTACAGCCGCATCATGAACCCCACCAATGCCGTGCTCGAAGCGCGCGTGGCGGAAATGGAAGGTGGCGTGGGAGGCCTGGCCGTCGCCTCCGGCATGGCCGCCATCACCTATTCCATCCAGACGATCGCCGAGGCTGGCGACAACATCGTGTCGGCATCCACGTTGTACGGCGGCACCTACAACCTGCTCGCCCACACGCTGCCGCAGATGGGCATCGAGACGCGGTTCGCCGATTACCGCGACCCGGAGTCGTTCGCCAAATTGATCGACGAAAAAACCAAGGCCATTTTCTGCGAGTCGGTGGGCAACCCGCTGGGCAATATCACCGATATCGCCGCGCTGGCCAAGGTGGCGCATGCGGCCGGTATTCCGCTGATCGTCGACAACACGGTACCCAGCCCCTACCTGTGCCGACCGTTCGAACACGGCGCCGACATCGTCGTGCACTCGCTGACCAAATACCTGGGCGGCCACGGAACCTCCATCGGCGGCATGATCGTCGACTCAGGCAAGTTTCCCTGGGCCGAGCACAAGGCGCGGTTCAAACGGCTCAACGAGCCTGATGTGAGTTACCACGGTGTGGTCTACACCGAGGCGCTGGGCCCGGCGGCCTACATCGGCCGGGCCCGCGTGGTGCCGTTGCGCAACATGGGCGCGGCGCTGAGCCCGATGAACGCGTTCCAGATCCTGCAGGGCATCGAGACGCTTGCCGTACGCATGGACCGCATCTGCGACAACGCCCAGAGCGTGGCCGGGTTCCTCAAGTCCCATGCCAAGGTCGGCTGGGTCAACTACGCCGGCTTGCCCGACCACCCCGACCACGCTCTGGTCAAGACCCTTATGGGTGGGCGCGCATCGGGCATCATCAGCTTCGGGCTCAAGGCCAAGGACAGCCGCGCTGCCGGCGCTGCGTTCCAGGATGCGCTCAAGCTGTTCACCCGCCTGGTAAATATTGGCGACGCCAAGTCGCTGGCCTGCCATCCGGCGTCGACGACCCATCGCCAGCTCGGCCCGGACGAACTGGCCAGGGCGGGCGTGCAGGAAGACATGGTCCGCCTGTCGATCGGCATCGAGCATATCGATGACCTGCTCGAAGATCTGACGCAAGCACTGGCCAGCACCTGACCGGTCTGCGCACTGGCCGGTAACACCCCGACCGGCACCTGCCGTGGGGGGCCTATCAATTGCGCAACTGCGCGCCATCTCCGGACTGCTTCCTGTCGGCGGCGCCCGGGGCCGATGGTAAGCTGGCTGATCACGGCCGCGATGTGCAGGGCACGGGCGGCTTTCCGGTTGCACGATGCGACTTATCGTTGACAAAAGGGCCAGCGCATGGAGTTGTTCACCAACTGGGGCGTGGTGCTGGGCGCGGCGCTGCGGCAGTTCGCCGAGCGCGCCGGGCAATACCTGCCCAGCATCCTCGGCGCGTTCCTGCTGCTGCTGATCGGCTGGGTCGTCGCACGCGTGCTGCGGTCGCTGGCGATGCGTTCGGCCGTCGTCATCGACCGTCTGCTGGCCCGCATGACGAGCTCCGGCGCGACGGAACGTGCCAAATTGCCGCAGTCGTCGGCCCGGGTGCTGGGCAGCCTGGTCTTCTGGCTGGTACTGCTGTTCTTCATTACTGCGGCAACGCAGGTGCTGGGGCTCAGCGCTTTCACCGCCTGGCTGGCCGGCGTCGTCAACTATGTGCCGACGCTGTTCTCGGGCGGGCTGATCATCGGCGCAGGTTTTCTGCTCAGCCGCCTGGCGCGCGACCTGGTGGTTGCCACCAGTTCGGTCGGCGGCACACGTCAGCGCGAGTTGCTCGGGCGCACCGTGCAGGCCATCATCCTGGTGACGGCCCTGCTCGTGGGGGCGGACCAGATCGGCATCAAGGTCACGTTCCTGGTCATCATCGCCGCCATTGCTGGCGGCACCGTAGTGGTGTCGGTGGCGCTGGCCATGAGCCTGGGGGCACGTTCCTATGTCGCCAATCTGATCGGCGGGCACCATATGCGGCACAGTTTTTCGGTCGGACAGACCGTGCGCATGGCCGGGTATGAAGGCCGCATCCTCGACCTCACACCGGTGTCGGTCGTGCTCGAGACCGAAGAAGGCCGCGTGACCGTGCCAGCCAGGATATTTGGCGAGGAAGCCATCGTGCTGCGGTTCGGAGAACACAGCTGATGGCCCGCAGCGAGGTCCTGTCGTTCGCATTCCTGGAGTCGCACCCCGCGGAAGCGGCCCGGGTACTGGAGCGCCTGGCCCCCCTGAATGTCGCCGCGCTGCTGTCCGACGCCCCGGCGCGGCTGGCAGCGCCGGTATTGCGCGCCATGTTGCCGCCTTTCGTGGCGCGTTGCCTGGAGCCGCTGCCGGACCAACAGGTGTCCGGGCTGTTGCGCGGCATGGGCCCGCAGGCAGGGGTTGCCATCCTGCACTATCTGCCCGATGCGCGACGCAATGCCTTGCTGGACCAACTGCCGACCGGCATGGGCATGGCCTTTCGACTGTTGCTCGGATACCCGGAGGACACCGTGGGGGCATGGATGGATCCGCGGGTCGTGGTGTTGCCCGCCGATACGACGGCCGATTCGGCGCTGCGCCGCATGCGCGAAGCCCAGGGGGAGATCGACACCGTCGTGTTTGTCGTCAGCGCAGGGCAGCGCCTTGTAGGCCTGGCCGAGTTGCCCGAAGTATTGCGCGCTCCGCCCGATACGCACCTATCCAAGCTGATGCGCCAGATGCCGTTCACGCTGCCGGCCCGGGCGTCCATCCTCGGCGTGGCCGAACATGAAGGCTGGGATGATTTCCAGATGCTGCCGGTGGTCGAACGCGACGATCGCTTCGTCGGGGCACTCGACCGCGGCGTGATGGCGCGCGCGCTGATGCGCAACCGGCGCGCAAAGCCTGAGGCGGGTTATGGCGATGTGGTCGCCAATCTGGCCGGCGGGTACTGGCTGGGCGTATCGAGCCTGATCCAGCTGGCGGTCGAGATGTTGCCGGTGTCCGCGCCGCGGCCCAACGGAGACAAAAAACCATGAATGCCACCCTGAACGCCGACAACGCCGTCGAGGCACTGAGCCTGCGCTACCTGCTGGACTACCCGGGCGAGGCCGCGCGCGAGCTCGAACGCCTGGACACACAAGAGATCGCCACCTTGCTCGCACAGCAGCCGCTGCATGCAGTAGTACCGGTATGGGAACAGCTGACCTCCGACGTCGAGCAGGCCGTGATCGGCCTGCTGCCCGATCCGATGGTGCGCCATCTGCTGAGCGAGCTCGAGCCTGCGTTGGCAGTCGCCTTGCTCGGACGGCTGGAGCCGGAGCAACGGCAATGCAGCCTGGCGCTGCTCGACCCGCAGGTCAGCAGCGAGCTGGCCAAACTGATGGATTACCCGGTGGACTCCGCCGGACAACTGATGGACCCCCGCGTGGTGGTGTTGCGCGCCGAACTCACGGCACAGGAGGCGTTGACCCGGCTGCGCTCGCTCAAGCGCCGCGATGTGCATGAGTTCTTTCTGATCGACGATGACGGCCGGCTTGAGGGCCGGGTGCAGATTCAGGAACTGGCGCTGGCCGAGCCAGGCACCCTGCTGGCCACTTTGCGGCACACAATCACAGCGGTGGTGAACGACATCGCACAACGCGAGGAGGTGGTCGAACTGCTCGCGCGCAGCGACATCACCGACCTGCCGGTGGTCGATTTCTCCGGCCGGCTGGTCGGGGTGATCCGGCAATCGGCATTGGTGTCGGCGATGCAGGAAGAGGCAAGCCTCGACATTCAGACCATGGTCGGTGTGAGCAAGGACGAGCGGGCCCTTTCGCCGGCCGGTTTTGCCGTCCGAAAACGCCTTCCGTGGTTGCAGATCAACCTTCTGACGGCGTTTCTGGCCGCCGCCGTGGTCGGGCTGTTCGAGGACACGATCGCCAGGTTCACCGCACTCGCAGTGTTGTTGCCGGTCGTGGCAGGGCAATCGGGCAACGCCGGCGCCCAGGCGCTGGCGGTCACCATGCGGGGGTTGGCGCTGCGCGAGATCAGCCTGCGCCATTGGCCCAAGGTCGTGATCAAGGAGGTCAGCGTCGGATTCACCAACGGCATTGCCATTGCCGCCACGACGGCCATCGGCGTCTATTTCTGGAGCGGGTCTTCCGGGCTGGTGATCGTGATCGTGTCCGCCATGATCATCTCGATGGTCGCAGCCGGTTTTGCCGGCGCCCTGGTGCCGATCACGCTCAGCCGGCTCGGGCAGGATCCGGCGCAATCCTCGTCCATCATCCTGACCACCGTGACCGACATCGTCGGGTTCTTCTCGTTCCTGGGGATAGCCACTTTGTTGTCGGGCATGCTGGTACCGTCTTGAAACCGTAATTACCATGAACGCCCTTGTGCGAGCCTGACGCCATGCCTGATGCACATCCCCTGATCGCCTGCGTCGGTCATTGTTCCATCGACCATGTGTTTCAGGTCGAGGCGTTTCCCGACCGCCCTACCAAGACACCCGCCCATCGGTTCCGCAGCGTGGGCGGCGGCATGGCGGCCAATGCAGCGCTGGCATGCGCACGGCTCGGGGCGCGGGTCCGGTTCGTCGGCGCGATGGGACCGGACGACGCGGGCCGGATGGTGCGCCAGCAACTGGCCGCCGAAGGTATCGACCTGACCTATCTGCAAACGGTGCCCGACACCGACACGTCCACGTCGGCGATCATCGTCGACAACAAGGGTGAACGCCACATATTCAACCACCGGGGCAGCGCGCTGGCGCATGCGCAGCTGCCCGGCGACGATGTGTTCGACGGATGCGATGCCGTCATGGTGGATCCGCGCTGGCCCGGTGGCGCCCGGGCCGCGTTGTTGTGGGCGCGCGCGCACGGCAGGCTCTCGGTGTTCGACGCCGACGTCGCGCCCCGAGACGACCTTGCGGCGCTGGTGCCGCTGGCGCAATGGGTGGTCTTTTCGGAAAACGGCCTGGCCGCGTGGGCCGGGGCCGTGGCGCAGGAAGCGGCATTGTTGCGCGCGATCTACCTCGGCGCCGGCAACGCCGCTGTCACACTCGGCGCCAATGGCGTGATGCTGGTGACGCAGGCGCGGCTGCACCAGGTGTCTCCGGTGCCGGTCCAGGCGGTTGACACCACCGGCGCCGGCGACGTGTTTCATGGCGCATTCACACTCGCGTTGGCCCGTGGCGTAGGCGCCGTCGACGCCTGTGCCTATGCCAGCGCAGCTGCCGCACTCAAATGCACCCAGCCCGACGGGATTCGGGGCGCGCCGACCGCCGAGGCACTGAAGTCCTTCCTGCTGCAGCATCGCTGACGGCCTGCGGGCCTCGCCAGCATCTCGCGCCATTGCGGCAGCGGATTGTTGTCAATCTAACATGTCAGTGCTAGCATCGACGCCGCGACTCATTAAAAAGCCCGCGTCGACGAACCAGCAGTTCTGCCCTTGGCCTTCGACGTCCGGCGCAAACCAACACCATTCTTCTGACACGATGATTTTTGCTGCCACTGCCGAAGGAATGCGCCTGGGACTGGGCGGCGCGCCACTGGGCAATCTGTTCACAGCCATCGGAGAGGACGATGCGCAGGCCCTGGTGCAGACCGCCTGGTCGAGCGGTTGCCGCGTCTTTGATACCGCGCCGCATTACGGCAACGGTCGCAGCGAGCACCGCCTGGGAAGCGCCTTGCGCCAGCATGGACGATCGGAATTCAGCCTGTCGTCCAAGGTCGGACGCCTGCTGGTTGCGGACCCTTCGGCGCCACACGAACAGAACGGTTATGTCGACGTGCTGCCCTTCCGTCAGGTCTGGGACTACTCGGCGCGCGGCGTGCGGCGCAGCGTCGAAGACAGTCTGCAGCGCCTGGGCATGGCAACGCTCGATGTGGTCTATGTGCATGACTGCGATGCCATCAATCATGGGCCGGACTATCCGCGGGTGCTGCGCCAGGTGGTCGACGAAGCATTGCCGGAGTTGCGCCGCATGCGCGCCGAAGGCCTGCTGCGGCACATCGGCCTGGGTGTCAACGATGTGCAGGTATGCCTGGACGTGCTGCGCCAGGCCGAACTCGACTGCCTGTTGCTGGCGGGCCGTTACAGCCTGGTCGACCACAGCGCGCTGGCGCAGCTGTTGCCCCTGTGCGCGCAGCGCAGAGTGAGCATTGCCCTGGGCGGGGTATTCAATTCCGGCATCCTGGCCACCGGCGTACGTGGCGGAAGTGGCGCTGCGCTGCGCTTCAACTATGACCGCGCACCGCAGCAATGGATAGACCGCGTAGCGGCCGTCGAGGATGTCTGCACGCAGCACGGAGTTCCACTGCGCGCCGCCGCGCTGCAGTTTCCGCTGGCGCATCCGGCTATTCATATCGTGTTGCTCGGACCCCAGGATCCGCAACAGTGGCATGACGGCTGCGCAATGATGGACCAACCCATCGCGGCCGGTTTCTGGCAGGCGTTGCGCGAACGTGCCTTGTTGCCCGCGGCAGCACCCGTCCCGCCAGAACCAGAACCAGCGCCATGATCGACGCCCATTTCCACGTCTGGCAGCTCTCGCGTGGTGACTACGGCTGGTTGACACCGGCTGCGGGCGCCATCTACCGGGACATCACACTGGACGACTGGCGCCGCGCAAGCGCTTCGTGCGGCGTCACCGGGGGTGTTCTCGTACAGGCGGCGCCCACCGAGGCGGAGACGCAGTTTTTGCTGCAACTGGCTGCAGCAGCGCCGGACGTGCTCGGCGTGGTCGGCTGGGCGGACCTGCTTGCGCCGGACGCGCCGGCACGTATAGCTGCATTGGCCGCACACGACAAACTGAAGGCACTGCGCCCGATGTTGCAGGACATCGCCGACCCCGACTGGATACTGCAGGACGCACTGCAACCGGCATTTGCGGCAATGCTGGCGCACGGCCTGGCATTCGACGCTCTGATCAAACCCATGCATCTGCCCCGCATACTGACGCTGGCACGACGGTACCCGGAGTTGCGCATCGTGGTCGACCACGGTGCCAAACCCGACATCGCCCATCAGCAGTGGCAGCCGTGGGCCGATGGCCTGGCCCGGCTGGCCTGTGCGCCCGAAGTGACCTGCAAGCTGTCCGGGTTGTGGACTGAAGCGGCAACCGGCACGGCTGCTACGGCCCTGGCTCCGACCATGCGCCATGCAATGGACTGTTTTGGTGCATCCAGGGTGATGTGGGGGAGCGACTGGCCAGTGCTGGAGCGCGCTGCCCAGTACGGCGACTGGCATCAGGCGGCCATTTCGCTGGTGGGGCCGGCACATTGGTCCGAGGTGTCGGATGCCGTCGCACGAAAAGTGTACCGGCTGTAGATTTTTGCGCCGACCCAGCCTGTGGCATCGCCCGGACTTGTTACGATGGTGCTCATTCATGAAAGACCGCCCATGAACGCCCCCCTGCACAAGGAAATACCGCGCGCCGCGCTGGACGACGCACGGGCGTTGGAACACGCCAGCGCAAGATGGTCCAGGCCTGGCCTCGATGGCCAACACGTGCCGGGTCGGCCGCGTCAACGCATGCAAAAGGGACCCCTGTCGTGAGCGGCACGAGTTTGCGCCCGTTGACGGCGCGCGACGGCACCAACCTGGTGGTGATGGACTGGCCGCTCGAGAAGGGTCCGGTGCGTGGTGTGGTGCTGATCTTGCACGGCCTGGGGGAACACGCCTGGCGCTACGACCATGTCGCACAGCGACTGAATAGCTGGGGCTTCGCAGTGCGCGCCTACGACCAGTATGGACATGGCGAGTCCATGGGGCAACGCGGCGCCTTGCCAACCCAGGACCGATTGCTCCACGATCTGGCAGAAGTCGTGGACGAGTCACGCGAGCGCATGCGCCCCGGCACCCCGTTGATTGTGCTGGGGCACAGCATGGGCGGCCTGGTCGCTGCGCGTTTCGCCTCGCTGGCGATGCGCCGGATAGAAGCGCTGGTGTTGTCATCGCCCGCGCTGGACCCCGGTTTGAGCGGGTTCCAGAAATTGTTGCTGGCGGTGCTGCCCAAGGTCGCCCCGAACCTGCGGGTCGCCAACAGCCTGGACGCCAACCTGATCTCGCACGATCCGCTCGTGGTGGCACGCTACAAGTCAGACCCCCTGGTACATGACCGGGTTTCCGTCCGTCTGGCGCTGTTTATTGCACAGAGTGGCCCCGCCGTTGTCGCCAGTGCGCCCGAGTGGAGCGTTCCCACCTTGTTGATGTACGCCGGCGCCGACAAGCTGGTGAATCCGGCGGGAAGTCGTGCCTTTGCCAAGGCCGCCCCGACGTCCTTTGTCACAACGCATTGCTTCGAGCAGCTCTACCATGAACTGTTCAACGAGTTGGCCCCCGGCAACGAACGGGTCTTCGGGCAACTCAAAAGCTGGCTGGACGCGCGGTTCTGACGCGCGCGTCAACCAACTGCCATTTGTAAATTGCTTTACACGGCCGGCTCACGGCCCTTGGCAATGCGCCAGACAAACCAGCCCAGCGCCGCCGCCGTCAGCGCGACCGGGAACAGCGAGCCCAGGTTGAGCAACCGCCACCCCTGCGTCGTGACGAGGGCGCCGGAGGCAAACGACGTCACGGCCATGACGCTGAACACGCAGAAATTGATGGCCGCCTGCGCCTGGTCCTTTTCCTCCGGCCGATAGGCCCTGAGCGACAGGGTCGTGCTGCCGGTGAACAGGAAGTTCCAGCCAACGCCCAGCAGGAAAAGCGCCAACACGAACTGGTGCAATTCCACGCCGGTCAATGCAATCGCGATGCACACCAAGTTGAGCATGACGCCAACGGCCATGATCTGCAGGGTGCCGAAACGCCGGATCAGGTGGCCGGTGAAAAAGCCGGGCGCAAACATGCCGATCACATGCCACTGCAGTACCAGCGCGGTGTCTTCGAACGGCAGGTTGCACACCTGCATCGCCAGCGGAGTGGCCGCCATCAGCAGGTTCATCACCCCGTATCCCAGTGCCGCACCCAATGTGGACACGATGAAGATAGGCTGGCGCATGATCTGCCACAACGGTCGTCCCGTCGGCCCGCCGGCGACCTTGGCCGCCACGGGCGGAAAACGCATCACGGCCATGATCAGCATGGAGATCACGGCGACCACCGCCAGTGCCAGGTAGGCGCCGACAAACGGAGTTGCTGTCAACGCCTTGGTGCGGGTAGCGATATTGGGCCCCAGAACAGCACCGAACAGGCCTCCCGCCAGAACCAGCGAGATCGCCCTTTCACGATAGGCCGGCGCCGCCAGCTCGGCTGCGGCAAACCGGTATAGCTGTCCACTGGCGTTGTAGTAGCCGGCCACCAGCGTCGCGCCGACCAGCACCCAGAAGTTCTGATTCACCACCGCGTAGGCACATGCCAGCGCCGACACCAGCGCCACGACCAGCCCGATCTGGAACGACACCTTGCGACCCCAGGCCGTCTGTGTGCGCGCCACCAATGGCGTGCTCAGCGCCCCACCCACCACGTAGGCCATGACCGGCAACGTGGCCATCCATCCCAACGGCGCCAGACGCAAACCGATCAGTCCATTGATGGCGATGAAAATGATGTTATTCGTCAGCAGCAGGCCCTGGCAGGCGGCCAGCAACACGAGGTTTCGGTTCATGCGAGCAGTGTAAGTGCCGCCAGTACGGCGGTTTCCGAACGCAGCACCCGGTTGCCCAGCGACACGGGCACATGACCCGACGCTATGGCAAGCGCCTCTTCCGCCGGGCCGAGCCCGCCTTCCGGGCCACACAGGAACGTGATGTCGCGCATCGCCGCCCCAATACCAGCGCGCCACTGCGCCAGTGGTGTCGCCTGGGGCTGCAGCGACAGGATCAACGCCACGGCGTCTGGCGCGGCCCGGGGCGGGCATTGCCGGAACCATTGGGTCAGTGTCAGCGGCGCCTCGACCTGCGGCACCCGGTTGCGCCCGCACTGCTCACAAGCCGCAACCGCAATGCTCTGCCAGTGGGCCAGCTTCTTGAGTCCGCGCTGCGCGTCCAGTCGCACCACACTGCGCTCAGTCATCAATGGCGCAATGGCGGCGATTCCGAGCTCGGTCGCTTTCTCGACCAGCCAGTCCATGCGTTCGTTGGCGGGAATACCGATCGCCAGGCGCAGCGTGCGCGCCGACTCGCGCTCGACGCAGTCGTGGGGCCCGACCAGCACCTGCACAGACTGGCGCCCCATCGCGGTGACCGTGGCAGAAAACTCGCCGCCAGCCGCGGCCTGCGACGTATGGCCGAACAGGATGATCGGTGCGCCCGGTTGCAAACGCAGCACCTGCACGTGGCGGGCCGCCGCCGCGGGCAGTTCCAGGGACATTCCGGTGGCCAGTGGCGCAGGACAAAAAAAGCGGGGGCCGCCAGCCATGGGAGTCCGATCGGAAAAAAGTGGATGCCGTCTACACGCGGCCGTATGCAAAGCCGCTGTGCGCGACGATGCCTTCGACCTGCTCGACCAGCCGCAGCAAGGGCTTGAGTTCGCGATAACGCGCCGCTGTGGAGCGGATGTACTGGATGAAGCGTGGCGTATCCGCCAGGTACTGCGGCTTGCCGTCGCGCAATGTCAGTCGCGCAAAGATGCCCGCCACCTTCAGGTGTCGCTGCAGGCCCATCCACTCGACGCTGCGGTAAAACGCACCGAAATCATCACCAACAGGCAGGCCGGCCGCGCGCGCCTTCTCCCAGTAACGGATCGTCACATCGAGCACAAATTCCTCGTCCCAACTCAAAAACGCGTCGCGCATCAGGCTGGCAATATCGTAGGTGATCGGCCCGTAGACCGCGTCCTGAAAGTCCAGCACGCCCAAAGTGGCCCCGGAATTGACCTCTCCCGGATCCGGCACCATCAGGTTGCGCGGCATGAAATCGCGGTGCACGTAGACGCTCGGCCAGGCCAGGTTTTCGCGCACGATGACGGAAAAGCTGTCGGCCAGGGTTTGCTGCATCTTCGCGTCGGGCGACACCCCACGGTGTTGCTGCACATACCACTGGGGAAACAGCGACAACTCGCGCTCGAGCAGGGCCTGGTCATAGGCCGGCAACACCCCCGGACGCGACGCCTTCTGCCAGGCGATCAATGCATCGACGGCTTGCAGGTACAACGGCAGGTTGGCTTGCGCGTGCTCCGTATCGATGGCCTGCATCATGGTTTGTCGACCCAGGTCGCTCAGTAGCAAAAACCCGTTCAGCCGATCCCAGGCCAGAATCTGCGGCACGCGCAACCCGGCCTGAACCATCAGATCGGCAACCTGCACGAACGGCTCGCAGTTTTCCTTGTCCGGCGGCGCGTCCATGATGATGCGGGTGCCACCCGCACTATCGAGCCGCAGGTACCGGCGAAAACTGGCATCAGCAGAGGCCAATTGCAGCGAGGCACGGTCGAGCCCGTGGTCCGGGCCGATGCGGTCAAACCATTGGTCAAACGCTGCCTGCCGCCGGGAGTCGGCCCAGCGGACATCAGACAGGGCATCGTGCCCGGGTGCGGAATCGGAGGGGCCGGCGGTGGTGGGGGTGTCGCTCATGGATAATCCATTCTACAAAGCCGCCCTGCCCGGCCATGCCGCCGTATCCTGAGTCCGAACCTGCCGCCCGATCCTTTCGCCTGTTTGCCCGATGCGCCCAACAATGCCCGATACCGAAAACAGTGCCCGTGCCCCGGTGCGGCGCTGGGTGCACTGGCATGCGCTGGCGGTTGGCACATCCGCGTGCCTTGTTGGCTCTGGCGCCTGGGCCCAGGACCAGCCTGAGCCGGTACCGCTGCAGCTCAAGAGCAGCCGAATGTTGCGCGACGCGGTACCGAGCACCGACCGGGATGGCCAGCCGACCTTCATATCCGGCGACCGCATGTCCTCACGCACAGATCTCGAGACCGTCGTCGAGGGTGATGCGCGGCTGCGGCGCGGCGACCTGACGATTCACGCCGACCGGCTGGGGTACTACCAACCGGACGATATAGCTACAGCAAGCGGCAATGTCCGCATCAATCGCGCCGGCGACGTCTATGAAGGCCCTGAGCTGGAGCTCAAGGTCGAGTCGTTTGAAGGCTTTTTTCTCAATCCCCGCTACCAGCTGCTGAAGAACCAGGGCCACGGCGAAGCACAGCGGGTGGATTTCATCGACGAAAAGCGCGCAATCGTGCGCAATGCCAGCTACACCACGTGCCGGCGTGGAGGGCCGGGCTGGATGCCCGACTGGATCATTCGCGCGGCCAGCATCAGCATTGATAACGAAGAAGATGTCGGTGAGGCCGAGGCGGCGGTGCTGAGCTTCAAGGGCGTTCCCATTTTGCCGGTGCCCGCATTCACATTCCCGTTGAGCAACCGGCGCAAGTCGGGCGTGTTGCCACCCACGTTCGGCATCGACAACCTCAACGGCATTGAGGTGACGGCTCCTTATTACTGGAACATCGCGCCCAATCGTGACGCGACGTTGACGCCGTCGGTGATGAGCAAGCGCGGTGTCGATCTGGGCACGGAATTCCGCTACCTCGAAGCCGACTACCTGGGCGCGGTGAAGCTCAACTTCATGCCTGCTGACAAATTGCGTGATGCCAACCGCTGGGGCTACGCGTTGACGCACAGTGGCACCATTGCGACGGGTTTGCAGGCAGTCGGCAATGTCGGGGTGACCCTGTCGCTCAACCGGGTGAGCGATGACAACTATTGGCGCGACTTCGCCAGGTCCAGTCCCGGACTGACACAAAGACTGCTGCCCAATGACCTGAACGTCGGGTGGGCCCGCGGCTACCTGTCGGCGAGTCTGCGGATGCTCAAATGGCAGACGCTTCAGGACGTCAACTCGCCGATCGTACCGCCGTATGACCGGATGCCCCAGTTGGCGATGCGGTATGCGCGACTGAACGTCAACGGGTTCGACTTCTCGGTCGATGCCGATGCGACCCAGTTCGCCTCGGACAGCGTGCGCACGGGTCAACCCAACGCCCGGCGCGCGTTTACACAGCTCGAAGTGTCGCGGCCATGGGTTTCGCCGTCCGGGTTCATAACACCCAAGCTGCGGTTGCATGGCACCAACTACCAGTTCGATGCCGCGCTCTCCGATGGCAGGACCTCGGCCAGTCGTGTGTTGCCGACCTTCAGCGTCGACAGCGGTCTGGTTTTCGAGCGCGACGCCGACTTTTTCGGACGCGCGTTCCGCCAGACCCTGGAGCCGCGTGCTTTCTACGTGTACACCCCGCGCCGAGACCAGAACACCCTGCCGAACTACGACAGCGGCATCAACGATTTCAACTTCGCCACTATCTATGCCGACAACGCGTTTGTCGGCAACGACCGCATATCAGACAGCAATCTGCTGACCGTCGGCCTGTCGACGCGTTTGCTCGATCCCGCCACCGGCGCCGAGGCCGCGCGGTTCGGCGTAGCGCAGCGCTTACGGTTTAGAGACCAGACCGTCACTTTGCCCGGTGGCGCAGCGGTTGCCAAAGGATTCAGCGACGTTCTGGTCGGCACGACGCTCAATCTCGATCCGCGCTGGTCATTCGATTCGACGGTTCAATTCGACACGGACACCCGGCGCTCGGTGCGATCCACGATTGGGGGTCGTTACCATCCGGGCAATTACCGGGTCATCAGCGCGGCCTATCGGCTGCAGCGCGGATTGAGTGAACAACTGGACGTGGCCTGGCAATGGCCGCTGAACGACCTGTGGGGCGATCGCGGTCAGGACCTCGGCGCCGGACAGGGTCAGGGCGCGGGACGCTGGTATACCGTGGGCCGCATGAACTTCAGCCTGCGCGACGGCAAGATGGTCGACTCGGTGCTCGGTTTCGAGTACGACGGCGGGTGCTGGTTGGGTCGCGTGGTGCTGGACCGGCTGCAGACCGGCAGCACGTCGGCCAGCAACCGCGTATTGTTCCAGCTGGAGTTTGTCGGCTTCTCCCGCCTGGGATCCGACCCACTCGATACACTCAAGCGCAGCATTCCTCGCTACCAGTATCTGCGCGAGACCACCACCAGTCCGAGCCGATTCAGCAATTACGATTGATCCACGATGACATTTGGCTTCTCGCGCATATTCCTGACAATGCTGATCAGCTGCAGCGTCCTGTCGGTGCAAGCACAGGGCCTGCGCTTGCCGGGGGCACCGGTAACCGCCAAAGTTGAGGGCGCCAGCGCGCAGCGCGCGTCGGACTATATCGTCGCCATCGTCAATACCGAGCCGGTCACAAATCAGCAAGTGCGTCAGGAGATGCAACGTATGGGGCAGCAGCTGACGCAGCAACAGGTGCCGGTTCCATCTGCAGGTGTGCTGGCACAACAGGCGTTGGAGCGGCTGATCATCGAACGCAGCCAGATCCAGTTCGCGCTGGAGACCGGCGTCAAGATCGATGACTTCGCGCTGGATGATGCCGAGAAGACGGTCGCGCGGCAGAACCAGGTCGACCTGGACGAAATGCACCGGCGCCTGAGCGCCGAAGGCATCTCTCGCAGCCAGTTCAGAAAGTCGTTGCGCGACCAGATGTTGTTATCGCGTGTGCGCGATCGCGAGATCGGCCAGCGTGTCAAAGTGTCGGAGCTCGACATCGATCAGTACCTGCTGGAACAACAACGCAATGCTGGCGGCGCGTTGGCCGAAGTGAACATTGCGCATATCCTGCTGGAACTACCAGACGGTGCCAGCGCAGCGCAGGTGGTGGCAACACGGACGCAGGCAGACCAGGTCATGGCCCGGGTTCGCGCCGGGGAGGATTTCTCGGCTCTTGCCCGCACGTTATCCAAGGCCCCTGACGCGGCGGAAGGTGGACTGTTCGGCATGCGGGCGATCGATCGTTACCCTCAGCTCTTCACCGATGCCGTTCGAACGCTGGCGCCTGGCGCGATGGCGACCGTACGATCCGGCGCTGGCCTGCATGTGCTGCAGTTGGTCGCCAAGCGATATGTCGGGGCACCCGCGACCAGCGTAGTGCAAAACCGGGTCAGCCACATCCTGTTGCGGCCTGCGGCCTCCCTGAACGAACAGGCCGCCGTTGCCAGGCTGGAAGACTTCAGACGACAGATCCAGGGCGGGCAGGCCACTTTCGAGAGCCTGGCAAAGGAATACTCCCAGGACGGCAGTGCCGAACAGGGCGGTGATCTGGGATGGTCTGCACCTGGGCGCTTTGTGCCCGAGTTCGAAGCGGCTGTCGATGGGTTGAAGCCTGGAGAAATCGCACCGCCACTGGTTTCGCGTTTCGGGGTGCACCTGATTCGGTTGGTAGATCGCAAGCTCACCGAGCTCTCTCCACGCGAACAGCGTGAGGCCACTCGCGCCATGTTGCGCGAAAAGAAGCTCGACGAAGCCTACATCGGCTGGAGCAGCGAGTTGCGCGCACGTGCCTACGTCGATCTGCGCAATCCTCCGAGTTGACACCATCTATGGCACGTGTGGCCAAACGCGCATCAGGCGGCGGCGCGCCTTCGGACAAGCGGGTTGCCACTGGCGCAACTGGCATGGGACATCATGCGCCGCGCAAACGATTCGGGCAGCATTTTCTGGTCGACGACACGATCATCGATGCGATCGTGCAGGGAATCGCTCCCAGGGCCGGGCAACGCATGGTCGAGATCGGCCCCGGGCTTGGCGCCCTGACGCAGCCCCTGGTGGAACGACTGGGGCATCTGGCGGTCATTGAACTGGATCGCGATCTTGCCGCGCGTTTGCAATCGCGGCCGGACCTGACGGTAGTTCAAGCCGATGTTCTGACCGTCGATTTCGCGCAGTTGGGTGAGACGCTTGGCTCGGCCAGTCCCACCGTGGCAGGCGATTCCGGGCCACGCCGGCTGCGTGTCGTGGGCAACCTGCCATACAACATCTCGACGCCTATTCTTTTCCATCTGCTCGATTACGCCGAACAGATCGAGGACCAGCATTTCATGCTGCAAAAGGAAGTGGTCGACCGCATGGTCGCGCAAGCGGACAGTTCCGCTTACGGCCGGCTGAGTGTGATGCTGCAGTGGCGCTATGCGATGGAAAACTTCCTGCACGTACCACCCCAGAGCTTCGATCCGCCGCCACGGGTCGACAGCGCGGTGGTGCGCATGGTGTCGCGCCTGGACGTGCCCGAAGTCGACGTGCATAGGCTCAGCACAATCGTGCAAGTGGCGTTCAGCCAGCGCAGAAAGCTCCTGCGCCATACGTTGGGGCGTTGGCTCGACGCCCATGCGTTCACGGGTGTCTTCGATCTGCAACGCCGCGCGCAGGAGGTGCCCGTGGACGAGTACATTGCCCTCGCCAACAACAGTGCATGAAAAAAGCCCGTCACGTGGACGGGCTTTTTGTTGAAGGCCGGGTCAACCGGTCAGGCCGTGGCCAGCCAGTACTCTGCGTTGAAAGGGCTGCTCATGCGCAGCGCCAACGGCGATACGTCGAGCAACTTGTCTGTCGGCATCTTTTCACCGCTCTCGGTTGTCAGATTGATGCCGGACAGGGACTGATTCGCCTGTGCATCGCCGCTCTTTGCCTCGTTCGCCCGTTCTGCTTGGCTGGTGTGTGCAGAACGGGCTACAGAAAAGAATAGAAACATCGGAACGGGACCTTTCGGTCGCCCCAATAATCTGCGGCGTCGCGGAAGATATCGAGCAACTGCTCTCGTGCTTCCTTGTCGAACTTGGTATTGGCCGGGATATGTTCCAGCACGGCCACAAAACCAGGCTGCGGCCCCGACTTGTAGACCGGGTCGGTCATGCTGTCGTACAGCGCGTCGAAATTCTTGCCAACATGCGAGGGCAATGTGAACTGCTGGCCGATCATGTCCAACACTTCCTGCTTGGACTGGGCATTGGCGAGGTTCGCATACAGGAAATGGTGACCCAGGCCCTGCGCCGCGTCCTGAAGCTGCTGGACCCTGAAGGCCCGAATCGACTGAACGATATTGCTGCGCACGCCGCGAAGCGGCACTTCGGCCTCCTGACGAGTCGACATATCCGTCCCCGTTTCACTCTCGATATAAGACATATAGGTATGTTCCAAAAAAAACTATGGCACGATCCTGCGAAAGCTCGCGAATCGCTCAGCCGTGTAAAAGCAAGTGTCCGATTTTCTCGACTTCCCGCCACACACTATCCGCCGGGTGCCACTAGGCCAAGCCCCGGCCTGACAACCGTATATTCGTGACGAGACCCCCCGACTCTTCGCCGGAAGCAAGCACTCACGAATTCCGAACTCCGCGCCATCCGTTTTCAACGGAAAATGACCACTCTGGGGAGACAGTGCATACGACTGCGCGCCCTGAGCCGGTATTTCGACAATTGAAATCGTTGCTACGTTATCGGGCGGGACAACCGGTACCCTTGCAACTACAAGGCCTCCCACAGACACCGTCGAAGGTAAACAGCCAGTAAGTACTGACTTTGAACCCCTGACAGTCGCTATGTCATCACGCTTCGGCACTGCGGGTTTACCCGCAACCCCTTCGATCCGTAGTGTCGCCGATTCGATCGCAAAACGCAAGAGCCTGCACAAAAAATGGGCATCTTGTGCGGCGCAACAAATAAATAAAAGTCAGTGCGTGCTTTGGGGTTACCGACTATCGATTGGCGTTTGCGTCCGCGACCGTGAGCGCGGTCATGTTGACGATGCGACGTACCGTGGTGCTAGCGGTCAGAACATGCACCGGACTGGCTGCGCCCAGCAGCACCGGGCCGATCGCGATGTTGCCACCCGCTGCCGTCTTGAGCAGGTTATAGGCAATGTTGGCCGAATCGATGTTGGGCAGCACCAGCAGATTGGCGTTTCCGACCAAGGTGCTGTTGGGCATCAAACGGGCGCGGGCGGCCCCGTCGAGTGCCAGGTCTCCGTGCATCTCGCCATCGACTTCGAGCCAGGGTGCTTCGGCGCGCAAGATCGCCAGCGTCTGGCGCATCTTGATCGCGGTGGGCAGGTTGCTGCTGCCGAAGTTGGAATGTGACAACAAGGCCACCTTGGGCTGAAGCCCGAACCGCACCATCTCCTCTGCGGCCATGACCGTGATCTCGGACAGTTCCTGGGGGTTGGGATCGGTGTTGACATGGGTATCGACGAGGAAAATCAGTCTGTCTGGCAGCATCAGCCCGTTCATGCAGGCGTAGATGGGCACGTCCTGCGGGGTGCTCGGACTTCCGCCCTTGCGTTTGCCGATGACCTGGTCGATGTAGGTCAGATGCATCGCGGTGGTGCCCCAGGTGCCGCAGATCAGGCCGTCCACGTCACCCTTGTGCAGCAACATGGCCCCAATCAGGGTCAGCCGGCGACGCATCTCGATCTTCGCCATTTGCTGCGTCATACCCATGCGCTCGGTCATCCGATGGTAGGTCTGCCAGAAGTCGCGGTAGCGCTCGTCATGCTCGACGTTGACCACGTCGTAGTCCAGTTCCTCGCGCAGGCGCAATCCGAACTTCTCGATGCGCTGGACGATGACAGCCGGCCGGCCGATCAGCGTCGGACGCGCCAGGCCCTCGTCGACCACGATCTGGCAGGCGCGCAGCACACGTTCTTCTTCGCCTTCGCTATAGGCCACCCGTTTGCGCGTCGCGTTCTTGGCCGCTGCGAATATGGGCCGCATGGTGTTGCCCGAGGCATAGACAAAACTCTGCAGGCGATCACGATAGGCTTGCATGTCGGTGATCGGTCGCAAGGCAACCCCGCTGTCGGCGGCAGCCTGCGCAACGGCAGGTGCGATCATCATCATCAACCGAGGATCGAACGGCTTGGGAATCAGGTATTCCGGCCCGAACGCGAGCCTTTGACCCACGTAGGCCGCAGCGACCACTTCGCTTTGCTCGGCCCGGGCCAGTTCCGCAATGGCCCGCACGGCGGCAATTTCCATCTCGTCGGTGATCGTCGACGCACCGGCATCGAGTGCGCCACGGAAGATGTATGGGAAACACAGGACGTTATTGACCTGGTTCGGGTAGTCGGTCCGACCCGTGGCCATGATGGCGTCGTCGCGTACCCGTTTGACATCTTCCGGCGAAATCTCGGGATTAGGGTTCGCCAACGCAAATATCAGCGGGTTGGCCGCCATCGCGCGCACCATATCGGGCTTGAGCACACCGCCGGCAGACAGCCCGAGAAAAATGTCGGCGCCCTGGATCACCTCGGCCAGCGTGCGCGCGTCAGTCTTCTGCGCAAAAACGATCTTGTCCTCATCCATCAATTCGGTGCGGCCTTCGTAGACCACGCCGGCCAGATCGGTGACGAATATGTTCTCGCGTGGCATGCCCAGCTTGAGCAACAGGTTCAGGCAGGCCAGGGCCGCAGCGCCGGCACCGGAGGTCACCAGCTTGACCGATCGCATGTCCTTGCCCACCACCTTGATGCCGTTGAGCATCGCCGCCCCGACCACGATCGCCGTGCCATGCTGGTCGTCATGGAACACGGGGATGTTCATACGGGCGCGCAGCTTGCGCTCGACGTAGAAGCAGTCGGGCGCCTTGATGTCTTCCAGGTTGATGCCGCCGAAGGTCGGTTCAAGCGATGCGATGATGTCGACCAGCTTGTCCAGGTCATGTTTTTCGTCCACTTCAATGTCGAATACATCGATGCCGGCAAATTTCTTGAACAGGACCGCCTTGCCCTCCATCACCGGCTTGGCCGCCAGCGGCCCGATGTCGCCCAGACCCAGCACCGCCGTGCCATTGGTGATGACGGCAACCAGGTTTCCGCGGCTGGTGTACTTGAACGCATTGTTGGGGTCGGCAACGATCTCTTCGCAGGCTGCGGCAACACCCGGCGAATAGGCCAGAGCCAGATCGCGCTGGTTCGACATCTGCTTCGTGGCCACGACCGCGATCTTCCCTGGCGTGGGGAATTCGTGGTACTCGAGTGCCGACTTGCGCAACAGGGCGTGCGCGTCTTCTGAGCCAGGGGTGTTCTCGGGCATGTGATATCTCCAACCGGGGCGCGCTAGTGCTGCCGATGCAACCGCGCACCGATCAATTCCCTGGCCGCGAAATTGTAGGCCCCCGTTACAGCGGCGGCGTGGTGTCCCTCAGGGGCAGCGCGTGACGTCTGTCAAATCACACGAATCCACGGGGCGCAAAGGCCGGCGAGCGCTGCAGCCAGTTACCCGATGCATAAAGAGTGCGGGCATCAGTGGCATGCAATGTGTAGGCGTGGCGGGACTGCGCCGAGCGATTGGGCCCGCTGTAGTGCGGCAGCAGCCCATGGAACATGACCAGGGTGCCGGCGGAGACTTCCAGTGGTACCGCATCATGCGGTTCGGGCCAGGGTGTGTCGTCGAGTGGCTCGATCGCAGCGGTATCGCCAGAACGCACAAACCGTTCGCGCAGCGGGCCGCGATGACCGCCCGACTGCACCCACAGGCAACCGTTTCCCGTGTGGGCATCTTCGAGCGCAAACCAGAAAGTGGTCACGCTGACCGGCGTCGTGACGAAGAAACTGGCGTCCTGGTGCCAACGCACCTCGCCACCGATGCCCGGCTGCTTGAAAATGAACATCGACTGCCACACCAACGGATGTGTCAACCCGACCGCGCGCGCCGCCGCATCGAGCTCTGGTCCATGCGAAAAACGTTCGAAAACCGGGTCCAGGTCATGCAGCGCATGACCGATCTTGTTGATCGACAGGGACTTGTCCCGCTGCAGTCGCCCCTGCGCATCCACGGCCTCCTCCTCGAGAAAACAACGGATGGCTTCGGCCGAACCCAGGAAATAGTCGTTGACACGACGCTGTTGTTCCTGGGTACTGAATACCGCCTGCTGACCGGACGCGTCGAATTCCTGCGCCAGCTCACAGGCCCTGATTCGTATCGCCATGATCTGATCCGGGCTTTTGAAACCCGGCACCACCGCATACCCACGCTCCAGAAATTGTTGCTGCAGTGTTACGGGCATGGCGGGCTTTCGGCCAGTTAGTCGCGCATCAAGGCTTCGATATCGGCGGCGCCCACCGGTACCCCACGGCTGATCAGTTCACAACCGTCGGTGGTGACGATCGCGTCGTCCTCGATCCGGATACCGATGTTGTGAAACTGCTCGGGAACGCCGTCTGCCGGGCGTACATAGATGCCAGGCTCGATGGTCAACACCATGCCGGGTCGCAAAATGCGGGCTGGCCGGTTGACGATGGTCTCGCCACTGAGTGCATCCTTGCGTTCGCTTGTCTGCCCCTGCTCGCCGGGTTCCAGGTAGCCACCGCAATCATGCACGTCCATGCCAAGCCAGTGCCCGGTGCGGTGCATGTAGAACTGGAAATAGCTGCGCTTGTCGATCACGTCCTGCAGCGTGCCGACCTTGTTGCGGTCGAGCAGGCCCAGGTCCAGCATGCCTTGCGCCAGCACCTGCACGCTGGCCTCGTGCGGATCGGTGAACCGCGCGCCCGCGTGCGTGGCGGCCACTGCGGCTTCCTGGCTGGCCAACACCAGGTCATACAGTACCCGTTGCGGCCCGGTGAAACGGCCATTGGCCGGAAAAGTGCGCGTGATGTCGCTGGCGTATCCGTCAAGCTCGCACCCCGCATCGATCAGCACCAGCTCGCCATCGCGGATCGGTGCGGCATCGGCGCGGTAGTGCAGCACACAGGCATTGGCGCCGGCAGCAACGATGGAGCCATAGGCCGGGTACTGCGAGCCGTGGCGCCGGAACTCGTGCAACAACTCCGCATCGAGATGGTATTCACGCACGTCCTGACCTGCGCGCAGCATCCGGGCCGACAACTGCATCGCCCGGATGTGCGCACCGGCACTGATAGTGGCCGCCCGGCGCATGGTGTCCTGCTCGCCGGCATCCTTGACCAGCCGCATCTCGTCGAGCCGCCCGCACAGGTCGCGCTGATGTTCCGGACACAAGGCGCCGAACCGCACCCGCGCGCGCAGGCTGGCCAGCCAGCCGTCCACCCGCGTTTCCAGGCCATGGTGTATTCCGAACGGGTACCAGACCACGTCGCGCCCATCCATCAGCCGGGGCAACTGGGCATCGAGCTCGGCCACCGAAAACGCCGCGTCCACGCCCAGGCTTTCTGGCGCGTCGGCCGGGCCGAGCCGATAACCGTCCCAGATCTCGCGCTCGATGTCCTTGGGCTGGCAGAACAAGGTGGTCTTGCCGTCGCCGGTGATCACCAGCCATGCCTGCGGCTCGGTGAAGCCGCTGAGGTAATAGAAATAGCTGTCGTGGCGAAACTGGAAGTCGCTGTCGCGGTTACGTTGCCGCTCGGGTGCCGTTGGAACAATGGCGATGCCCTTGCTGCCCAGTTGCTGCGCCAACGTGACGCGCCGGCGGGCGTACATGGAGTGTGTCATGTCAATCTTCGAGGTTATGGATCGCGGTCCGGGCATCGAGGGCCGCCAGGCGTTCGGGCGTGCCCACGTCTGCCCAGGGTCCAGTGTATAGCCGCGCCTCCACCAGTCCCTGTGCTGCGGCCTGGCGCAGCAGCGGCGCCAGAGCGGCCTTGGTGCCGTGCGGATTGCCTGCGCGAAGAGCGCAATAGGGCGGAGCGAACAGCGCATGCCGGTACAGGCCGATAGTGCTGTAGGTGTGGCGCACCGGACCGTCGTTGCACGCCATCCCGTCGCTTGACAACGCAAAATCGCCACCCGGGTTGTGCTCCGGATTGGGCACCAGCCAGATGCGGGCCAACTTGCCGCCCGCCATGAAGTCGTCGATAGCGGCAGCGGAAAACCGAAACTCCGGCACGAAGACATCACCAGCCAGCAACCAGAACGGATCCGCCAGATACGGCAGCCCCCGCACGATGCCGCCCGCTGTCTCCAGCGCGCCGCCGAAATCATGGCCTTCACGGGAATAGGTGAGCCGGACGGGCGCATGCGGCGCTCCCCCGGTTGTCGGGTTGCCCGTGCCGATGGCGGCCGCCGATTCCGGCCTGGCGAAATACGCCTCGATCTGCGCACCGAGCCAGTCCGTGTTGACGAGGACATCACCAACACCGCCGCGCGCCAACGCTTCGATCAGCCACTGCATCAGGGGCTTGCCGCCGAGTGGCAACAGCGGCTTGGGGCAGGTGTCGGTCAGCGGACGCATGCGTTGACCGCGGCCGGCAGCCAGGACCATGGCGCCGCACGACCCGGCAGGCGGTGGTCGCTTCATTGGTTGTGCGCGGTTGAGGCTGCGTTCGACATGCCATGACTGTAGCGCCAATAAGAGCCGACGTGGCCCGCCAAGGGTGTCACGCAGACCCGCGCCAGGTCCGGCGCAGTGGCATCATCACGGTCGCACGAAACCGGTATCGCGGGCCGTCTCCGCTCGAACGATAAAATCCCAAGATGCCGGCCATGGTGGCACGGCGTCTTTCTCGATCACCCCACCTATGACCAATCCTCAAACAATGGCCAATGCGATCCGCGCGCTGGCAATGGACGCCGTTCAACAAGCCAACTCCGGACACCCTGGCGCGCCAATGGGTATGGCGGACATGGCAGTGGCCTTGTGGGGGCCCAGGGCCTCGGGCGACGTGCCGGCAGGCCATCTGAAACACAATCCCGGCAACCCGCACTGGTTCGACCGGGACCGGTTCGTGCTCTCCAATGGCCATGCCTCGATGTTGCAGTACGCACTACTGCATCTGAGCGGTTATGCACTGCCGATGGAAGAACTGAAGAACTTCCGCCAATTGCACAGCAAGACACCCGGACACCCGGAGTGCGGCCTGACACCGGGCGTGGAGACCACCACCGGCCCGCTGGGACAGGGTCTTGCCAATGCCGTGGGCATGGCGCTGGCCGAGAAACTGCTGGCGAGCGAATTCAACCGCGCGGACCATGCGGTCGTCGATCACCACACCTATGTGTTCATGGGTGACGGTTGCATGATGGAAGGCATCAGCCACGAGGCGGCAGCGCTTGCGGGCGCCTGGAAGCTCAACAAGCTGGTGGCGCTGTACGACGACAATGGCATCTCGATCGATGGCCAGGTCGCGCCCTGGTTTATCGACAACACCGCGCTGCGATTCGTCGCTTATGGCTGGAACGTCATCGGACCGATCGACGGCCATGATGCCGCGGCAGTGTCCACGGCCATCGCCGAAGCCCGCGCACAAGGCGAGCGCCCGACCCTGATCATGTGCAAGACGCGCATCGGTCAGGGAAGCCCGAACCGTGCCAACACCGCCAAGGCCCACGGCGAGCCGCTCGGCGCCGATGAAATTGCCCTGACCCGCGAAGCCCTGGACTGGAGCGAGCCACCGTTCGTGGTGCCGCAGGACGTCTATGCCGCGTGGGATGCCAAAGCTACCGGTGAGATTGCCGAATCGGCGTGGGATCAACGCTTTGCTGCCTACCAGGCGGCCCACCCTGAACTCGCAGCCGAACTGGCGCGGCGCATGCGGGGCGAACTGCCGCTCAACTTCGCGCAAACCGTGGTCGACACCGTGATCGGCGCCGACGCCAAAGCGGAAACCGTCGCCAGTCGCAAGGCCTCGCAGCTGGCGCTGGAAGCGTTCACCGCTGCGATGCCGGAAATGCTGGGTGGCTCGGCCGACCTGACCGGGTCGAACCTGACTAACACCAGGAGCACGGCGAGCCTGCGCTTTGACCTGGATGGCAAAGTTGCCCTGACGCCCGATGCCAACGGCACGCTGCATGGCGGGCGCCATATCAACTACGGTGTGCGCGAGTTCGGCATGGCTGCTGTCATGAACGGCGTTGCCCTGCACGGTGGCTACATCCCTTATGGCGGCACCTTCCTGACCTTCAGTGACTACAGCCGCAACGCGATCCGCATGGCCGCGTTGATGAAGCTGCGCGTGGTGCATGTATTCACCCACGACAGCATCGGCCTGGGTGAAGACGGACCCACCCACCAGTCGATCGAACATGCCGCCTCGTTGCGGCTGATTCCGAACCTGGACGTGTGGCGCCCGGGTGACACCGCCGAGACCGCCGTGGCCTGGGCCGTGGCGCTGCAAAACAGCGACAAACCGACGGCGCTGTTGCTGAGCCGCCAGGGCATCAGCTACGCGCCGAAAGGCCACTGCACAGCAGCGCCGGACGCAGCCGGCCTGGACGCGATCAGCAAGGGCGCCTATGTGCTGGCCGAACCGACCGAAGTGGGCATGCGCAAGAAGGCGCAGGCAGTGATCATTGCCACCGGCTCCGAAGTACAACTCGCGCTGAAGGCGCAGGAACTGCTGGCCACGCGCAAGATTGCAGTGCGGGTCGTGTCCATGCCCAGCACCACCACCTTCGACCGGCAATCCGTCGCCTACAAGAAACAGGTTTTGCCTGCGGGCGTGCCGCGGATTGCGGTCGAAATGGGCGTGACCAGCGGCTGGTGGAAATATGGCTGCGCCGCGGTCGTGGGCATCGACAGTTATGGCGAATCGGCGCCGGCGCCGGTGTTGTTCAAGCATTTCGGATTCACACCGGAGAACGTGGCTAATACGGTGCAAAAGGCACTGGGCAAGCGCTGAACAGGCGTTAACCGGGAACAACGGATTTTCAGTTTCAACCAACGGAGGAACGGGTAATGGCTATCAAAATTGGTATCAACGGCTTCGGCCGCATCGGGCGCATGGTGTTTCGTGCGGCCGTACAGAACTTCAACGACATCGAGGTCGTGGGCATCAACGATCTGCTCGAGCCCGATTACCTGGCCTACATGCTGCAGTACGACTCGGTACATGGCCGGTTCAAAGGCGAGGTATCGGTTGACGGCAACACCTTGGTAGTCAATGGCCGCAAGATCCGCCTGACCGCGGTCAAGGACCCGTCGGAACTGAAATGGAACGAGATCGGCGCAGACATCGTGATCGAAGCCACCGGCCTGTTCCTGACCAAGGAAACAGCGCAAAAACACATCGATGCCGGCGCGAAGAAGGTCATCATGTCCGCGCCGAGCAAGGACGACACGCCGATGTTCGTCTTTGGCGTGAACGACAAAACCTACAAAGGCGAGGCCATCATCTCCAATGCGTCGTGCACCACCAATTGCCTGGCCCCGGTGGCCAAGGTACTGCATGACAACTGGGGCATCAAGCGCGGCCTGATGACCACGGTGCATGCGACCACCGCGACCCAGAAAACGGTCGACGGCCCGTCCAACAAGGACTGGCGAGGCGGCCGCGGCATTCTGGAGAACATCATCCCGTCGAGCACCGGCGCGGCCAAGGCGGTCGGCGTGGTGATTCCCGAGCTGAACAAGAAACTCACCGGCATGTCGTTCCGCGTGCCGACATCGGACGTGTCGGTCGTCGACCTGACGGTGGAGTTGTCCAGGGAAGCGACCTACGCCGAGATCTGCGCTGCCATGAAGAAGGCCTCCGAGGGCAGCATGAAGGGCGTAATGGGGTACACCGAAGCCAAGGTAGTGTCGACCGACTTCCGCGGTGAGAGCTGCACCTCGGTGTTCGACGCCGACGCCGGTATGGCGCTCGACAGCACCTTCGTCAAGGTCGTGTCCTGGTACGACAACGAATGGGGTTATTCGTGCAAGGTGCTGGAGATGGCGCGGGTGGTGGCTGGCCAATAACGCCCGGCTGATCCGCGCACCGGGTGCCCCCATGGGTCACCCGGTGTTTTTTTGTGACGGGCGCGTCGTATCGGTAAGCGGCAACGGCACAATAGCGCACCATTTCGCCCATCGCCATCCCACTGTGACCGACACAAACACCGCCCGTGGCATCCGTCTACTATGCGCGGGGGTGTTCGTTTTTTCGCTGCAGGACCCCGTGGTCAAACAGGTCAGCGGCGCTTATCCGTTGACCGAGGTGCTGGTGATCCGGTCGCTGGTCGCGATTCCCATCCTGCTCTTGATGGTGCAGTTTGAGGCGGGTTGGCGTGCTATTTTTACCAAGCAGTTCCGGTCGTTGACAGCGCGCGCCGGCATCATGTTCGTGGCGTACACCGCCTACTACATGGCGTTTCCCGCCATGAACCTTGCCTATGCGGTGGCGCTGTACTTCACGGTGCCGCTATTCGTCAGCGCATTGGCGGGGCCGGTTCTCGGAGAGCGGATCGGCCTCAAGGCATGGGCCGCGCTGGCGGTCGGATTCGGCGGCGTGCTGGTCATCCTGCAGCCCAGCAGCGGCCTGTTCCAATGGGCAGCGCTGCTGTCATTGCTGGCTGCGCTGATGTATGCCACGGCGATGTTGATGGCACGGCGCATTGGCACCGCGCAACCGGCCGCGGTGATGGCTTTCTATCAGAACGGGGTGTTCCTGGCAGGTGCGTTGGTTATCGCGGTCTGCACCCATTGGCTGGGTATCGATGACGCAGTGCATCCCAGCGTGGCGTTCCTGGTGCGGCCGTGGGTCTGGCCGACCCTGCCTGACGCGTTACTGATCGCATCGTGTGGCGTCATCGCATCGGCCGGTATGCTGCTGTTGACGAATGCGTACCGCATCAGCCCGGCCAATCAGGTCACACCGTTCGAATACACCGGTATTTTGTGGGCGCCATTGTGGGGTTTTCTGTTTTTCGATGAGGTACCGCGCTGGACCACGGTGGCTGGCGCGGCGCTCATCGCAATGGCCGGGTTGTTCGCGCTGCGGGAGGCGCGCAAATAGTGCAGCCCTGGGTTATCGTGCTACTGGATAAACAGTCGCATAACACCGGCTGCCGTTCAATATGATGGCGCCTGCCAACGGCACATGCTGAATATCGGGGTACGGAAATGGATGTGATGGACGAGATCCGCAGCGCCTTTGCGCGGCGCGGAAACGAGGGTTATGGCGAAGGCGTCAGCCAGCTGGAGCACGCGATCCAGTGTGGCGCATTTGCCGAGCGTGACGGCGCCAGTCCGTCACTGGTGGCGGCGGCCTACCTGCACGACATCGGGCATCTGCTGCATGATCTGCCGCAGGACATCGCCGACAGCGGCGTCGACACCCAGCATGAATCGACCGGATCGGCATGGTTGTCGCAATTTTTCGGGCCCGAGTTGACCGAGCCGGTGCGCATGCATGTGGCAGCCAAGCGCTACCTGTCCGCGACCGAGGCTGGATATTTCGATCTATTGTCCGACGCGTCCAAGCTGTCGCTCAAGCTGCAGGGCGGTCCGATGTCGCCTGGGCAAGTGCAGGCTTTCGAGGCGGAACCGTTTTTTGCCGATGCGGTCCGGTTGCGGCGCTGGGACGAGGAGGGGAAGATCGTCGGATACCAGGGACCAGCCGCTGCGCACTTTGAGGCGATTGCGCGCAGTTGTTTACACAAGAGTCGTTACTGATCCGGGTTTTATTGCTTGCCGAAGCAGGGGAACTGCTAGCCAGGAGGGACAGGGTTCAAACCAACAGGCTTCAGAGCGAAGCCCTTGGCCATTGATGTCCAATCACATTTATGCAAAAATAAAGTATAACTTTAGTATTACATAAATGACCATTACCCGACACATGCTTCCGTCGTTGCTCAATCGGGCTCGAAACTATCCTGTGGTTACCGTGACGGGCCCTCGCCAGGCCGGCAAGACCACTTTGTGTCGCATGGCTTTCGCCGACAAGCCCTATGCCAATCTCGAGCAACCGGATACGCGCGCGTTTGCGCAAAGCGACCCGGTGGGCTTCCTGGCCCGGTTTCCAACTGGGGCGGTGATCGACGAAATTCAGCGCGTCCCCGATTTGCTTTCCTGGATACAGGTGCGCGTGGATCAAGATCAGGCGCCTGGTCAGTTCATCTTGACGGGTAGTCATCAATTTGATCTGATGGCCGCGGTAACCCAGTCACTGGCAGGGCGAACAGCGCTACTGCGACTTTTCCCACTTTCGATCAACGAACTGCGGGACGCCGGTTTGCCGAGCGAGACCGATCGGTTAATGCATGCTGGCGGTTACCCACGCATTCATGCCATGGGACTCGACCCTGCCGTCACGCTTGGAGACTACTTCGAGACCTATGTCGAGCGGGACTTGCGCTCGCTGATCGAACTTCGCAACCTGAATGCCTTTCGCCGCTTCATCAAGCTGGCCGCTGGGCGTGTGGGTCAGGTGCTGAATCTGCATAGCCTGGCAGCTGATGCCGGCGTATCCGACCCGACCGCACGACAGTGGATGGGTTTGCTGGAGGCATCTTTTGTCGTTTACCTGCTGCCACCGTGGTTCGGTAACCTGGGTAAACGCCTGACCAAATCACCCAAGCTGTACTTCTGTGATGTTGGACTGGCCGCATGGCTGATGGGCATTCAACAGCAGTCGCAGTTGGCGACCCATCCCTTGCGCGGAAACCTGTTCGAGAACCTGATCGTGATGGAGTTCGTCAAACACGCGGAGCACCATGGCGAGCGCACCCAGTTGCATTTCTGGCGCGACAGCAATGGCCTGGAGGTTGATCTGCTGGTTGAGAACGCCATGCCACCGGGTGCGCTCGGCTTGGTCGAAATCAAGTCAGGCCAGACCTTTGTAGCGGATTCCACGGCCCCCATGCATCGGGTAGCCAAGGTTTTGGGCCCCAAGGTCAAGCGCCAGATGCTGGTCTATGGCGGCACGGACTGTTATGTGCGTGATGGCATTGATGTGGTCGGGATTCAGTCCGGCGGGTAACCGTCGCGATGCCCCAGGGCGGTTACTGCGTTATGCCAGTACCGCATCGACACTCACATGCGCGTAACCGAGGGCCCGAGCGACCGCTTCATAGGCGACCCGTCCTTCTGCGACGTTGAGTCCGCTTTTCAGATGCGGGTCGTCCTTGAGCGCCTGCTTCCAGCCCTTGTCGGCCAGCGCCAGCGCATGGCCGATGGTGGCATTGTTCAGTGCAAACGTCGATGTGCGGGCAACGGCGCCCGGCATGTTGGCCACGCAGTAGTGCACCACCCCGTCGACGACGAAAGTCGGGTCGTCATGGGTGGTGGCATGCGAGGTCTCGAAACAGCCGCCCTGGTCGATCGCCACGTCGACAACCACCGCCCCCTTTTTCATGGCGCTGATCATGGCCCGGGTCACCAGCTTGGGCGCTGCCGCGCCCGGGATCAACACCCCGCCCACCACCAACTCCGCGTCCAGCACCGCGTCTTCCAGGTTCTGGACATTCGAATACAACGTATGGATGCGGTTGCCGAACACCAGGTCAAGCTGGCGCAACCGGTCTACGTTCTTGTCCAGCACCGTCACGCGTGCGCCCATACCCACGGCAATCTGCAACGCATGGGTTCCCACCACGCCGGCGCCGATGATGACCACATGTGCCGCCGGAACGCCAGGCACACCGCCGAGCAATACACCCATGCCGCCCTTGGACTTTTCAAGGTGCGCAGCCCCGGCCTGCACCGCCATGCGGCCGGCAACCTCGCTCATCGGCGCCAGCAGCGGCAATCCACCGCCGGGGCCGGTGATGGTTTCGTAGGCGATGCAGACGGCGCCGGATTGGACCAGCGCCTTGGTTTGTTCAGGGTCGGGCGCGAGATGCAGGTAGGTGTAAAGGATCTGGCCGGGGCGCAACATGGTGCACTCCTGAGGCTGCGGCTCCTTGACCTTGACGATCATGTCGCTTTCAGCAAAAACGGTCGCGGCGTCTGGCGCCAGCGTCGCACCCACGGCGGTGTAGTGCTCGTCAGACAAGCCGATCGCGGCACCCGCGCGCGTCTGGACCAGCACCGTGTGCCCGCGCGAGCTCAGTTCACGGACGCTGGCGGGTGTCAGGCCGACACGGTATTCGTGGTTCTTGATTTCCCGGGGTAGGCCGATGCGCATGGTTTTTTTCATCGATTCGTGGAGGGATCCCGAGTGTGCACTAACCCGAGGATTCTGACGGCTTCATCATTCAGAATTTGATTACAGCGAAACCGGCTGCCGAATGCGCGACCGCGCGATGGTCCCAAGTCAGGCCGCCGCCAAGACTGCATGATCGTCGCACAACAGCCCTTTTTCTTGCGCGCCAGTCCGGGGATCGGGCTGCCATGGCGTGGCCAAGTTGAACTAATCATGCGCCAACTACCTGTCGACAGTCTTTACACGACCTCCTTCTACAGATCAATTTTATGTCGCAAGTATCTGAATTTAAACAACTTTCATATTCTGGCATTTAACTTGCGTATACGAACCTGTAGCCGCCCTGTGTAGGGCTGGCCAATGATTCGAAAGGGTTCCCCATGAAAAAGCACAACCCCCTGCGTTGGGCGACGTTGGCGATAGCCTTAGGTATGGCTGGTAGTGCGCAGGCCGCTTCCTCCTGGGCTTTCTCGGGCAATTCTTCAGGCGCCAACACGTCTTACAGCACCTCTGAAACGTCCCTCGACATCAGCGGCGCCTACGCGAGGAACAACTCCAACAACACGGCCTTCAATGCGTCGACGACAAAGTGGAATACAGGCTCGGCGTCGACATTGCTGCAATACGGTAGTTCAGGCCTTGGTATGGCGTCAGACGGTAGTGGATCGCCGAATCATGCCATTGACAATAATGGCAATACGGAAGCGATATTGCTGAGCTTTGGACAGAGCGTGGTACTCACGGGAGTGGGTTTGGGCTGGTACAGCAACGATACGGACATTTCGTTGTTTCGCTACGTAGGAACCAGTACACCGCCCGCGAACCTGAACACAGTCGGAGCCTCCTTGACCTCCATGGCGAGCGCAGGCTGGGATTTGGTCAGCAATTACTCCAACTTGTCCGTGGATACTTCAAATCCGCGCACGGACATGAATGCGGTCAACTCCGCTAACCTTAGTTCCAGCTGGTGGCTGGTGAGCGCCTACAACCCAGCGTACGGAGACGGCTGGAGCACCGGCAATGACTACATGAAGATTTTCGGCGTTGCGAGCAAGTGCGCATTTACCAATGCCAATGGTAGCTGTGGCACTGGCAACACACCTGGAACGAGTGTTCCTGAACCTGCATCGCTTGCACTGGTAGCGTTGGGATTGCTGGGTGTCGCCGGACTGCGTCGGCGTAAAAACGCTGAGGCCGCGTAATAGCTCAGGCTCTCTTTTCGCCCAGTACGAAAGCCGGCAATTGCCGGCTTTCTCAATTCTGCCTGTATCTGCCCAGACGAGGCGCCTCGCGCTGCGGCATAAAACGACTCGATACCCACTCACGGCCTGGGACCACCCTCTGATCCGCCAAGCTTCTGCAAAATATGCTGTTTGAAGCGGATCCTTGGTTCAGGGCAGCGTTTGGCGCAGCTTGCGCGCGTCTGCGCTACTCTCGAATTCAATGCCCAACTTCAACGCCGCATCCAGTTCATCGCGCGCTTCATTGTTGCGCCCCGTATTTGCCAGCACGGCCGCAAGGTGATACCGGATCTCTGGATTCCCTGGCTGGCGCAAACGTGCATCGCGCAGCAGCTGCAGCGCCCGGTCGGACTGACCGTTCTGGAATAGCGTCCAGGCCAAGGTATCAATTATCAAGGCATTGCCTGGTGCGCTGGCAAGAGCAGCCTCAGCCGTTTTGACCGATCCAGGGTCCTTCAGGCGTAGCTGGACGTTTGCCAGGTTGTTTAATGCCTCGGCGTCGTCCGGCTTGAGCTTGAGTGCGGCCTGATAGGCTGTGCGGGCCTCCTTGAAGTTGCCAGCACGCGCCTCACCGTCTGCCAGTGCCTTCTGAACCAGCAAATCCCTGGGACTCTGCTTGAGCCATTGCGCAGCCAGCTGCAAAGCTGGCTTGCCTCCGTCCTGCACCGACAAGGCCCGAAACAGCCGCATCACCGATGCGGTGCTAGGTTCCACCTTGAAGGCATTTCGATAGGCACCCACCGCCGCCGCTGGCTGGCCCCTGGCCATAGCGACATCACCCAACAGGGTGTGGCCCACAGCCAGCTTCGGGTTCTGCGCAAGAATATCCTTAGCAAGCTTTTCAGCTTTTGCAGGCTCCCCCTGGCGCAACTGGACCTCGGACATCAGTGCAAGCGCCGGCAGGAAACCCGGTCGACTCGACAGCGCCTTTTCCAGGCTGTACGCAGCGCCCGCCGGATTGTTGGCCGACATCTGCAGGCCTGCAATCTGAACTTGCATGGGCGCATCGTATTCGGCATACCGGGTGGCACTGGTCAAGGTGCTCTTGGCGACCAACCTGTCGCCGCTGGCCAGAGCTGCACGACTATAGGCCAGCAACACCTTCAGGTCGTCGGGCGTTTTGGCCGAGGCCGCCTTGGCGGCTTCCATCGCGGCGCCAGCGTTGCCGTAACGCAGATGAAAGTCCACCAGTTCCAGGTCCCAGCGTTGATCGCGGGGGCCGGCGCTGTCACGGGCTTTCTCCAGCCACCGCAGTGCATCGGATTTCTTGCCATTGCGGTCGGCAATGATCGCCAGCTCGACCATGGCCTCGCCATACTTGGGGTCCGCCTTGAGTATCTCTTCCAGCCGGCGGGTTGCAGCGTCATAGGCCTTGGTCGCAGTCTCGAGCCGGGCCAAATTGAGTTTCGCCTGGACAAACTTGCCGTCCAGCGCAATCGCCTTCTCAAATGCGCTGCGCGCGGCCGGGATGTTGCCCGACTGCCCCTGCGCCATACCCAGCAGGTCATGGTACGGAGCGCTATTCGGGTAGGCCCTCACCAGATGCCGGGCCACCGGCACCGCTTTGGCCGCCTGGTTGCCACGCAAGTACAGTTGCACCAGCGTGATGGCGGCGTGGATCTGCTTCGGGTCTTTCTTGAAGGCCGCCTCCAGCTGTGTCTGTCCACTGGCCGACTGACCATCACCGATCAGACTCAGGCCCAATGCGGTGCGAAATTCGGGCTTGTCCTGCGTCTTGAGCGCTTCCTGCATCAAGGCGGTTGCCTTGGCATGGCGCCCCTGTGCCATGTGGGCGGCAGCCATCAGAGTCAGTGCCTGACCGTCTGTCGGCTGCACCCGCAGATACGGCTCCAGAACGCTGACGGCCTGGCCCGGATTTCCGTCAGTCATGTAGATACGTGCCAGCAATTTGGCGACCGGGCTGTTGTTCTGGGCCCGTTGAAACGCCTCCAGATACTGCTTGGCCTTTTCACTCTGGTTCAGACCGAAGTGCGACAGGCCATTTAGCATCAGCAACTGCGGCCGAAACCGGATGAAATCGATCGGCACCGGATCGAGCAATTCCGTCACCTTCTTCAGCGCGGCAAGCGAGGTCGCGGTATCGCCATCGCGCTCCGCCAGCAAGGCTCTCATATAGGCACCACGAGGCTCATCCGGTGCCACTACCTGCAGCTCCGCAACGTCCTTTGCGGCATCGGCAACTCGACCCTGGTCCAGTGCGATGCCAATACGCGCCACCCGTGCCTCGACATGGGATTTTTCTGCCAGCAAGGCGCGGTCATACAAGGCCGTTGCCGCACGCAGATCACCCTCCACATGCGCGATTTCACCTTTCTGGTATAGACCTTCGGCCGAGCTTGGCATCAGACTGAGCGCCATATCTGCGGCGGCGTTCGCCTCCTTGATCTGACGGGCCCGGATACGTATCGGTACTTCCGTCAGCCAGACCCGCTCGTTACGGCTGTCGATCGCCCGTGCCTCGTCGATTTCCCGCAATGCCAACGAGGGGTCGCCAAGATCTGCGCGAACAGTGGCTCTGAGCAGGTGCATGTCCAGTCGAATACCGGGCGGAAGACCTTCCGGCGCAAAGACCTTCTCCTCCATGACCAGTTTGTGTTTCCCTTGCGCCACATAGGCCTGTCCGAGCTGTACCACCACCTCGGCCCGATTGACACCCAGTCGCAGCGCCTCCTTGAAGGCGACTTCGGCGGCCACCACCTCGCCATTGCGCATCAGGGCTTTGCCCAGCAGCAATTGCACGGGCAACATGTTGGGGTCCACCTGCAGCGCATTTTTGAGTTGAATGATCGTGCCGGGCATGTCATTTTTCTGGTAACGCATCAGCGCGTCTTCGTAATAACCCGCTGCCTTGACGGTGGTTTGCGCCAGCGCCGGCGTGGCAGCCATGCCGATGGCGCAGCCCACCAGGGGGGCAAGCAGGTACTGGCGGAGCAACGGGCGAATGGGGCGGGTAGGTTTCATGGCTTGGCAATGTGCGCTGTGGCGATTCAGCCTACCATCCTAGCCCAAGCCGGGCTCGTTGCGCGCCGTGCGACGCCGTTGTCAGGGCGTAGAGCGGGCAAATTGCAGTTGCTTTGCAATGGTTGCCGGCCGCAGCGACTCCATCGCCGCGCCCAGACCAACACCGCACCTGCCACGCCGGGCGCAACAGGCAAGCCCAGTGGATTCTTCGAAGACGCTAGCGGTTAGACGGGAAGCTGAACACCGCACCTTCACGCACACCGGCCGAGGGCCAGCGCTGCGTAATGGTCTTGCGCTTGGTATAAAACCGCACCGCATCCGGGCCATAAGCGTGCAAATCGCCGAACAAAGAGCGTTTCCAGCCGCCGAACGAGTGATAAGCCACCGGCACCGGCAACGGCACGTTGACGCCCACCATGCCGACCAGAATGTTGTCGCTGAAATAGCGTGCAGCCTCGCCGTCGCGGGTAAAGATGCAGGTGCCGTTGCCGTATTCGTGCTTGTCGATCAGCTCCATCGCCTCCTGCAGTGTCTTGACACGCACGATACCGAGCACCGGGCCGAAGATCTCGTCCTGGTAGATCGACATGCCGGGCTTGACGTCGTCGAACAGGCAGGGACCGAGGAAATAACCGTCCTCGTGTCCGGCCGGCACCTTGACACCGCGGCCGTCGACCAGCAGCTTGGCGCCGTCCTTGACACCCTGTTCCACGTAACCCATCACTTTCTCGAAGTGCGGTTTGGTGATCAGCGGGCCCATGTCGTTCGATGCGTCCTTGCCGGGACCCACCTTCATCTTGGCGATCTCGGTCTTGAGGCCGGCGATCATGGCGTCGGCGGTGGCATCTCCCACTGCCACGATCAGCGGCACGGCCATGCAGCGTTCGCCGCACGAGCCATAGGCGGCGCCCATCATTGCGTTGACCGCATTGGGCACATCAGCGTCGGGCATCACGACTGCGTGGTTCTTGGCGCCGCCCAGCGCTTGCACCCGCTTGCCATTGGCGCAGCCAGTGGCATATACATATTCGGCGATCGGCGTGGAGCCGACAAAACTGATGGCCGCAATCCGTTTGTCGGTCAGCAATATGTCCACGGCTTCCTTGTCGCCATTGACCACGTTGAGCACCCCCGGCGGCAAGCCCGCTTCGAGCGCCAGCTGGGCCACCATCAGGGCGCTCGACGGGTCGCGTTCGGACGGCTTGAGGATGAAGCAGTTGCCACACACCACGGCCATCGGCCACATCCACAGCGGCACCATGATCGGGAAGTTGAACGGCGTAATGCCGGCGGTCACGCCCAGCGGCTGGAACTCGCTCCAGGAGTCGATCGACGGGCCGACGTTCTTGCTGTGCTCGCCTTTGAGCAGCTCCGGCGCGTAACTGGCGTATTCGACGTTCTCGATGCCGCGCTGCAATTCGCCCATCGCGTCGCCCACCACCTTGCCATGCTCGGCGGTCAGCAGGGCGCACAGCTGGTCGGCGTTTTCTTCCAGCAACTGCTTGAGTTTGGACATCACCCGCGCACGTTTGAGCGGTGGCATGGCACGCCAGGCCGGGTAGGCGGCCTGGCTTGACGCAATTGCCAGCTCCAGCGTGGCCGCATCGGCCAGCAAAAGGCGTTTTTCAGCCTTGCCAGTGGCCGGATTAAACACGTCCTGCGAGCGCGTGCCGCCGGCGACGAGTTTGCCGTCGATCAGGTGGCCGATGGTCGGCATGGTGGTGCTGCTGGTGCCTGCCATTTGCAAGAAAGGATCGTTGTACATGGGAACTCCGTGGATCGTGATGGTTTCGATATGAACGCGCGATTCGCTGGGGGCGCTGCCCGCAAGCGGCCGCGTCAGTCCGTATCAGTCGGTCTCGCGCAGGGCATCGCCCAACGCGTTGACCAGGCTGTCGATTTCGGATTTCTCGACGATGAATGGCGGTGCGAGCTGGATCGTGTCGCCGCCGTAACGCACATAGAAACCCTTTTCCAGACACTTCATCGCGATCTGGTACGGGCGCTTGCCGGGCTCACCAGGGAATGCGTCGATCGTGAATCCGGCTGCCAGGCCGTAGTTGCGGATGTCGGTGACATGCTTGACGCCCTTGAGGCTGTGTACCGCCTGCTCGAAATAGGGCGCCAGGCCCTTGACCCGGTTGATCAGGTCGTCCTTGACCAGCACGTCGAGCGCGGCCAGGCCGGCTGCGCACGCCACCGGATGCGCGGAATAGGTGTAGCCGTGCACGAATTCGAGCATGTAGTCGGGGCCGCCAGCGGCCATGAAGGTGTCGTAGATCTCCTTCTTGGCCACGACTGCGCCCAATGGCTGCGTACCATTGGTGATCTGCTTGGCGGCGTTCAGGATGTCGGGCGTGACGCCGAATGCCTCCGAGCCAGTGAAGGTTCCGCAGCGACCGAAACCGGTGATGACCTCGTCGAAGATCAGCAGAATATTGTGGGCGGTGCAGATCTCGCGCAGGCGCTGCAGGTAACCCACCGGCGGGATGATGACGCCTGCCGAACCCGAGAACGGCTCGACGATCACAGCGGCGATGTTGGACGCATCGTGCAACGCGATCACCTTGAGCAACTCGTTAGCCAGCTCCACGCCCGTGGCCGGCATGCCGCGCGTAAACTCGTTGCCGGGCAACATGGTGTGCGACAGGTGGTCGGCTTCGATGCCCTGGCCGTAGGCCTTGCGGTTGGCCACGATGCCGCCGACAGAGATGCCGCCGAAATTCACGCCGTGGTAACCCTTCTCGCGGCCGATGAAGCGGGTCTTGCTGGCCTGGCCCTTGATGCGCCAGTAGGCACGCGCCATCTTCAGCGAGGTATCGGCACACTCCGAGCCCGAACCGGTGAAAAACACATAGTCCAGGCCCTCGGGCGTCAATTCCTTGATCTTGTTCGCCAGTTCGAACGACAGCGGATGGCCGTACTGAAACGCCGGCGAATAGTCCAGGGTGGCAATCTGGCGGCTGACCGCTTCCGTGATCTCCGGCCGCGCGTGGCCCAGCCCGCAGCACCACAGGCCTGACAGGCCGTCGAAGATCTTGCGCCCGTTGCTGTCGGTGTAGTAGCACCCTTTGGCGCTGACCATCATGCGCGGGTTGGCCTTGAATTCGCGATTGCCGGAATACGGCATCCAGTGTGCCTCCAGCCAGGCAGCGTCCGTGCGGACAGCGGAGGCGAGGTGTTTTGCGTCGTTCAGGTTCATGGCGGATTCTCCAACAGATACCAAGGTGGGCGGGGTGGTTAGACCGGCATTGTGGCCGGCTCTGTTACTCTTATGAATGCCTAAATATCACCATTCAGTTGCCAGCATATGCAAGTAAAAAGCCATGCGGTGCTGGGCCAGCTCGGCGACATGGACCTTCGCCTGCTGCGGGTATTCAAAACCGTCGTCGACTGCGGCGGCATGGCGGCAGCGGAACTCGAGCTCAACATAGGCACATCGACGATCAGCCGCCATGTCAAGGATTTGGAGACACGTCTGGCGATGACCTTGTGCCGGCGCGGTCGTGGCGGCTTTGCGCTGACGACTGAAGGCGAGCAGATTTATGCTGAAACCTTGCGTCTGCTGGCATCGACCGAGTCATTTCGCGCCAGCGTGGACGCGATCCACCGGCGCCTGGGCGGGCAACTGCATGTTGCCGTGTTCGACAAGACCGCGACCAATCCCGGCGCCCATATTGGTGCCGCGATCGCACTGTTTTGTGCGCAGGCGCCCGACGTCGGGCTGAACCTGCATGTGGCGCCCATCAACGCGATCGAGCGTGGCGTCATCGACGGCCAGTTCCAGGTGGGCGTGATTCCAGGTCACCGCCGCTCCGACAGCCTGGGGTACGACGCGCTGTTCGACGAAACCATGCTGTTGTACTGCGGCGCAGACCACACCCTTTTTGACGCCAACGACGCGGCAATGGACTGGGACACGCTGGCGCCGCACCGCTTTGCCGGTCTGGGTTACCACTCGCCGAACATGGAGATCAGCCAGCAGATGCGACTGGCCCGCCAGGCCACCGCGTTTGATCAGGAAGCGATCGCCACATTGATCCTGTCCGGAAGTTTTCTGGGCTTTCTGCCCGACCACTACGCGGCAGGTTTTGTGCAGCACCACCAGATGCGCGCCTTGCGTCCGGCACTGTTCCGTTACACCTGTCAATTTCTGGCGATCGTCAGGCGATCGCCAGAACCGTCACGCGCCGCAAGGGTGTTTCAGGCATGTTTGTTGCTTGCGCACCGTGCTGACACAACACCCTGACCGCCGACTTGTTCCTACGGGTTAATCCTGCCGCGCAATCGTGCTGGCGCGCGTATGCTGAAGCGCAGCAAAGACCATCGTTTTTTCGACGGTTGTAGACTGTTTTTTGTCAATTGTTGACAATCTGTTTGAATGTCCTGACACTGTCGTCGGAGCAAATTCTGTAACACCTTTGTCACAGACTGTTCGTACAGTACGTAACCAGTACCGGCTTGTCCGGAGCCATCGACCCATTGGAAAAGGAGTTCCCACCATGTTCAATCCTACTGTCCGCAAGCTGTTGCAAGGCGCAGCCGTCGTCGCGGTTTCCGCGATGCTGGCTGTGCCGGCCCTGGCCCAGAAGACCAAACTGACGGTCTACACGGCGCTGGAGAATGACCAGTTGGGTCCCTACAAACAGGCGTTTGAGGCAGCCAACACCGACGTCGAGATCGCCTGGGTGCGCGACTCCACCGGTGTCGTCACTGCGCGCTTGCTGGCTGAAAAAGACAATCCCCGGGCCGACGTGATCTGGGGCCTCGGCGCTTCCAGCATCGCCTTGTTCGAGTCGTTGGGCATGTTGCAGGGTTATACGCCCAAGGGGCTGGACCAGATCAAGCCGGTTTTCCACAGTAACAAGAACCCGACCATGTGGACTGGCATGGATGCGTGGCTGGCGGTGATGTGCTACAACACCGTCGAAGGTGGCAAAAACAACCTTCCCAAGCCGGCGAGTTGGTCAGACCTGACCAATCCGGTTTACAAAGGCGCCATCGTGATGCCTAACCCGGCGTCTTCCGGCACCGGCTATCAGGCGGTTTACGCATGGTTGCAGATCATGGGTGAAAAAGGCGGCTGGGAGTTCATGGACAAGCTCCATGACAACATTGCCAATTACACCCATTCGGGCTCCGCTCCCTGCGTGCTGGCGGCCAAAGGCGAACGCGTGATCGGCATCGGCTTCGACATGCGCGGCGCGAAGGAGAAGACGGCCGGCGCGCCGATCGACATCATCCTGGCCAAGGAAGGTGCCCCGTGGGACATGGAAGCCACCGCCATCGTCAAGGGAACCAAGAATATGGCAGCGGCACAGAAGCTGGCCGATTTCGCCATCAGCAAGGGTGCGTACGAGTTGTACGGCAAGTATTACGCCATCGTCGGATACCCTGGCATGAACCCGGCGCCACCGAACTATCCGCCAAGCGCCGATGCGGCCATGGTGAAGATCGATTTGTCCAAGATGGGTGCCGACCGTGCGCGGATCCTGGGCGAATGGTCCAAGCGGTACGACGGCAAGTCCGATCCAAAGAAGAAATAAGACCCCCGATCCTGTCCTGAAACCCGCCTCGAGCAGAGCCCTGTTACACCGGGCTCTGCTGCTCACATGCGCCTATGCAAGAACAAGAAACACCAGCGCGGCCAAAGCCCTACCTGCGGATCGAGCGACTCAAGAAGCAGTTCGGCAACTTCTGGGCACTCAAGGACATTTCCCTGGAAATTTTTCCAGGTGAGTTTGTCTGTTTTCTTGGCCCGTCGGGGTGCGGCAAGACCACCTTGCTGCGCGCCATTGCCGGGCTCGATATCCAGACGTCGGGCCGGATCTTCCAAGCCGACAAGGAAATATCGAACCTGCCCGCCTCGCATCGGGATTTCGGCATCGTTTTTCAGTCGTATGCGCTGTTTCCCAACCTGACGGTTGCCGAAAATGTGGGTTACGGACTGGTCAGTCGGCGCATGCGCAGGGTCGAGATCGCGACCCGCGTCACCGACCTGCTGCGCCTGGTCGGCATGCCGGACTCCGGCCCCAAGTTCCCGGCACAACTCTCCGGCGGCATGCAGCAGCGTGTGGCGCTGGCGCGGGCGCTGGCGCTGTCTCCCGGCCTGCTGCTGCTCGATGAGCCGCTCAGTGCACTGGATGCGCGGGTGCGCGCCTACCTGCGGATGGAGATCCGACATCTGCACAAGCGCCTGGGTGTGACCACCATCATGGTCACCCACGACCAGGAGGAGGCATTGACGATGGCCGACCGTATCGTGGTCATGAACCAGGGCGTGATTGAACAGGTCGGTACACCGCTCGAGGTCTACCGCGAGCCCAACAGCGCCTTCGTCGCTGACTTCGTGGGCAAGACCAACCTGCTGCCCGGCATTGTCGTGAGGCCCGGCCTGGTTCGTTACCGCACCATGGATCTGAGTTGTAGCCTCGATATCAAGCCCGGTCCCGGCAGCGACGTCACGCTGGCGATACGCCCGGAAGACGTGGTGGTACGCAATGTCGACGCCAACGCCGAGAACACGTTTGCGGTGCGGGTGGCCGAGATCGAATTTCTCGGCTCGTTTTGTCGCGTTGGTTTGTCGATAAATGGCGACAAGCCGGCGTTGCTTGCCGATTTTTCCATCAACACGGTGCGCGACCTGTCGATCACCGAGGGCATGGACATGCTGGTCGGATTGCCGAGTGAGCGCATCCGGGTGTTCCCGGGCGCGCCGAAACAGCTGTGACACAGGCCGTGGCAAACGCGCTTGACGAGCTGCCGCCCACGCGGCGCAAACTCGACCGCGACGACTGGCTGATGCGCGGTGGCATCTGCCTGATGATCGGCTGGCTTGGATTGACCCTGATCCTGCCGTTGTGGTGGCTGCTGTCCAAGAGCTTCCAGAATCAAGGCGGCGATTTCGTCGGACTGGACAACTACATCCAGTACTTTTCGACGCCAGCGCTGTTTGCCTCGGTCTGGAACAGCCTGTTCATCGCGCTGCTGTCCACCGCGATCGTGCTGCCACTGGCGTTCACCTATGCCTACGCACTGCAACGCAGCTGCATGCGCTGGAAAGGTCTGTTTCAGGGGCTGGCGCTGATTCCGATCCTGGCGCCGTCGCTGTTGCCGGCGATCTCGCTCATCTACCTGTTTGGTAACCAGGGATTCTTGAAAGAGTGGATGTTCGGGGTCGAGATCTACGGCCCAGTGGGAATCGTGATCTCCCAGGTGTTCTATTGCTTTCCCCATGCGCTGATGATCCTGCTGGCAGCCCTGTCGATGGCCGACTCGCGGCTGTATGAGGCGGCCGATGCGCTAGGCGCATCGAAGACCCGCATATTCTTTACCGTTACGTTGCCAGGCGCCAAATACGGCGTCATCAGCGCCGGATTCGTAATCTTCACACTGGTGATGACCGACTTCGGCATTGCAAAGGTCATCGGTGGACGTTTCAATGTGCTCGCCACCGACATCTTCAAACAGGTCATCGGTCAGCAGAATTTCGAGATGGGCGCCGTGGTCGGTTTTGTGCTGTTGATCCCGGCCGTCGTGGCCTTTATGGCCGATCGCATCATCCAGGGTCGCCAGGTTGCCTTGTTATCGGCACGCGCCGTACCATTAATCCCCAAGCCCGACTCCGGCCGCGACAACGGCCTTTTCGTCTTCTGCTCAGTGGTGGGCGGCTTGATCCTGGTGTTGCTGGCAATGGCGGTCTGGGCCTCGTTCGTATCACGCTGGCCCTACAACCTGTCACTCACGCTCAATAACTACGCGTTTGGCGATTTCGACACCAACGGCTGGTCGGCCTACTACAACTCGATCGAGATGGCGGCATGGACCGCCGTCATCGGCACGCTCATTATCTTCCTGGGCGCCTATCTGCTGGAAAAAACACGCGGTTTCAAGGCGGGCCGGAATATCGCGCAATTCATGGCGATGTTGCCGATGGCCGTACCCGGTCTGGTGCTGGGATTGGCCTACATTTTCTTCTTTAATGCCAGGGACAATCCGTTCGGTTTCATCTACGCCACGATGGCGATTCTGGTCGTGAACTCGGTCACCCACTTCTATACCGTCAGCCATCTGACCGCGACGACGGCGCTCAAGCAGCTCGACCATGAGTTCGAGGCGGTATCGGCATCGCTCAAGGTCTCACTGCTGCGCACCATGACCCGTGTGTCGATGCCGGTGAGCCTGCCCTCAGTGCTCGACATCAGCATCTACCTGTTCGTGAATGCGATGACCACCGTGTCGGCAGTGATTTTCCTATATTCGACCGATACCAAACTGGCGGCAGTCACCATCATCAACATGGAGGAGTCCGGGTTCACCGCTGCAGCCGCTGCGATGGCGGTGGCGATTGTCGCCACCTCGGCCACTGTGAAAATCGCGCACCTGTTGATCACGCGCCGGCTGGAGCGCCGCACACAGGCGTGGCGCCAGCGCTGAGGGTGGGTGCCGTCGCAGCGCGCGGAGTCACGGCGGCGCGGTGCCGATGGCGACCCGCTGGCCTGGCTCAGAGATCGAACAGGCGTGCCGCCACCCGTTCGCCCCACAGGTCAATCTGCGCCGCAGTACCCTGGTGTGACTGCAGCGCAGCGGCGGCACGCACATAGGCCAGCGCGACGCAGGCGCCGGCCTTGGGGCTCCAGCCAGCGGATGTAATCTCGCCCACCGGGGCATCGTCGATCAGGATCGTTTCGCCGCCCCAGCCGTATGCAGCAGCGTCGTCCAGCACCAGGCGCACCAGCTTCTTGCGCAGTGGCTGATGTTGCCGATCGCGCAGCGCCTGCTGGCCGATGAAGGGGGTTGCCTTGTCCAGCTGAACGGCAAACATCATGCCGGCCTCGTAGGGCGTCTCGTCCGGGCCGATCTCGGCGCCCCAGGCGCGTCGACCCATCTCGATCCGCAGCGCGTCGAGCGCGTAATATCCGGCGTCGCGCAGGCCCAGTTCGGCGCCGGCCTCAAGCAGCGTCCGGTGCACATGGCGCGTCATCTCCACCGGCACATAGAGTTCGTAGCCCGGCCCTCCGACATAACTCATGCGCGCCGCGCGTACGCGGGCAAAACCCAGGTCAATCAGCCGGGTCCAGGAGAACTTCAGCGGGTCGCCCGCCAGGGCATCTCCGCTGACCCGCGCCAGCAACGCGTCGGCATTCGGCCCCATGATGGACAACACGCAGTACAAGGCCGAGACGTCGGTCAGGATGGCATGTTGGTCCGCGGCAATGTGGCGTGAGATCCAGTCGAAGTCGCGTGTCGTCTGGCTCGAGCCAGTAACGATCAGGAAACGATCGCCAAAACGATCGGGCTTCTGACGGATGATGGTCAGGTCGCTCTCGAATCCGCCACGCGCGTTGAGCATGGCGGTGTAGACCATCTTGTCGATCGGGATGTCAATGTCATTGGCGCACAGGCGCTGTAATACGGCCAGCGCGTCATGGCCTTGCAGCAGCAACTTGGAGAACGAGCTCTGGTCGTAGAGCGCCACCGCTTCGCGGGTCGCGCGTTGCTCCTCGAGCACCCAGGGCAACCAGTGCGGCTTGCCAAGGGTGTGTGCCGGCGCCGGTGCGCCATCGGCGCGGAAATAGTTGACACGTTCCCAGCCGTTCTTGCTACCGAACTCTGCGCCCTTTGTCGACAGCAGGTCGTATAGCGGCGAAGTGCGCAATGGTCGTGCGGTCTCCAGTTCCTGGCGCGGCCAGCGCATGGCGTAATGCAGCCCCAGTGTCTCGGCAGTGCGCTCGAACAAGGCCCTGCGGTTGCCGGTAAAGGCCGCAAAGCGGCGGATGTCTACGTCCCACAAATCGGTGCCGGGTTCGCCACCGACGATCCACTCGGCGATCAGGCGACCGGCGCCACCCGAGTTCGCGATGCCGGCCGAATTGAAGCCGGCGCAGACAAAATAGTTGCGCAGCTCCGGCGCCTCGCCGAGTATGAAGTTGCCGTCCGGGGTGAAGCTCTCCGGGCCGTTGAGCAGCATCTTGATCTCGGCCGTCTCCAGGCACGGCGTGCGGTGGATGGCGTTTGTCATCAGGGGTTCGAACTGGTCCCAGTCCTCGCCCAGCAACTCGAACTGGAAGGTCGCGGGAATCGGGTCGACCTTCCAGGGCTTGGCGACGGGCTCGAAGCCTCCCATGACGATGCCGCCAACCTCTTCCTTGTAGTAGATATAGCCGTCGGGGTCGCGCACCACCGGCATCATCGGCGTCACGCCATCGATCTTGCCGGTGACCACGTAGAAGTGTTCGGCCGAATACAACGGCACGTTGACGCCGGCCAGCCGGCCAAACTGGCGCGCCCACTGTCCGGCGCAGTTGACGACCACCTGGCAGCGTATGTCCCCCTGCGCCGTGCGCACTCCTACGGCGCGTCCGTTATCGATGATGACGCCGGTGACCTCGACACCTTCATGGATGGTCACTCCCCGGTTGCGCGCGCCCTTGGCCAGTGACATGCACAAATCGGCCGGATTGGCTTTGCCATCGCCCGGCAGCCAGATGCCGCCCTGCAGGTCATCGGTACGCAAGATGGGCACCCTTGTAGCGATTTCCTGGCGATCAATCAAATGGCATTCGACGCCGAAGCTGTTGGCCATCGCCACCTGTTTCTTCAGCACCTGCATGCGTTCGGGTGTGCGCGCCACATTCACGCTGCCGCATTGCTTCCAACCGGTGGCAAGACCGGTTTCGGCTTCAAGCGTGCTGTAAAGCTCGATTCCGTATTTGCTCATGGCCGTCATGTTGCGATTCGGCCGCATCTGGCCGATCAGACCGGCCGCATGCCAGGTGGTGCCGCTGGTCAGCCTGCCTTGTTCAAGCAGCACCACATCGGTTTTTCCCATCAAAGCCAGGTGATAGGCGGTGGAACAACCGGCGATACCGCCACCGACGATGACGATTTCAGCCTGTGCAGGCAAACCCATGACTAACTCCTTTTCAAGCAATGGCTGCATTGAGGCGGCTTGCTATGCTCATCCGAGCCGCAGCGCCATGACACCTGACAGAATCACACAGGTGCCGATTGCGCGGCGCATGGTGAACACTTCCTTCAGGAACCATACACCGAGTATCACGGCGAACAACACCGAAGTCTCGCGCAGCGCGGCCACGGTGGCCACCGGCGCCTGCGTCATCGCCCACAGCGCCACCCCATAGGAGCCGAGGGATGCCAGCGCGCCACCCAGGCAGATGGCCCAGCGCCGCCGGATGTAGGGACCTACGGTCCATTTGCGACGCGCGAACACGATCAGCGCGAATGGCCAGCCATCGAGCAGGAACAGCGTGGCGACATATTGCATCGCGCTGCCGGTCGCACGCACCCCCAGTGCGTCGACAACGGTGTAGCTCGCGATGATGACCGCGTTGACCAGCGCGAACTGCACAGCCCGGGGCGCATCGAATGCATGTTTGCTCAACCCCAGCGTCAACACGCCGACGCTGACACCGACTACGCCTGCCCAGGCCAGCGGCGACAAGGTCTCGCCCAGCGTGACCGAGGCCGACAGCGCAACCAGCAGCGGCGCCGAACCCCGCATCAAGGGATAGGTCAGTCCCAGGTCACCGTGGCGGTAAGCGCCAGACAAGGCCACGTAGTAGCCGATGTGGATCACGATTGATGCCGCGATGAATGGCCAGGCCTGCGGCGGCGGCCAACCGAACCACCACACCATCGGAATAGCCACGAACGATCCCAGCAGGTGAATCAGTGCCGTATCGAGCGCCTTGTCGTCGCTGGATTTGACCAGCGCGTTCCAGCTTGCATGCAGTAATGCGCCGAACAACACTGCCAGCACCACCGGCCAGGTCAGGGTCACGTCATTTCGCCTCTGACTTCGGAGACCGGCGCGATGCCCACGGCCTCAGGACCAGGGCAACGAGTAGGTCTTGATGTTGGTGAAGCTTTTGATGGCTTCCTGCACGCCTTCCTTGTAGCCCAGGCCGGAATCCTTGATGCCGCCGAACGGTGTCAACTCCAGTCGGTAACCCGGAACCTCGCGGATATTGACCGACCCCACGTCGAGTTCGCTGACGAAACGGGTGATGTAGTCCAGACGATTGGTGCACACGCCGCTGGACAGACCGTAGGCCGTACCGTTGGAGATTCGGATCGCCTCGTCAATGTTCTTGAAGCGGATGATGGGCGACACCGGGCCGAAGGTTTCTTCCATCACCAGCAGCATCTCGGGGCGCACCTGGTCGACCACCGTGGGCGAATACAAAGCGCCCTGGCGCTTGTTGCCGACCAGCAGCTTGGCCCCCTGCGCCACGGCCTCGTTGACGCGTGACTCGAAGAACATGGCGGCCTGCTCGTCGATGACGGTTCCCATGTCGAGCTTGCGGTCACTCGGGTCGCCATAACTCCAGGCGCGTGTCTTGGCCACCACCTGCTCGACGAACTGGTCTGCCACCGCTTCATGCACCAGCATGCGCTTGACTGCGGTGCAGCGCTGGCCCGAGTTTTTATACGAACCCGCCACCGCCAACGAGGAGGCTTCGTCGATATCGGCATCCTCCATCACGATCAGCGGGTCATTGCCACCGAGCTCAAGCACGATGCGCTTGTAACCCGCTTTGGACGCGATGTATTTTCCGATCATCACGCCGCCAGTGAAGGTGATCAGGTCGGCGTGCTGATTCGTGATCAGCTCGTCGGCGATCTCACGCGGGTCGCCGGTGATGACGCTGAACATCTCGGGCGGCAAGCCGGCCTCGTAAAGAATATCGGCCAACAGGATGGCCGAGAACGGCACTTTCTCGGACGGCTTGAGCACCATGCGGTTGTTGGTGGCCACACTGGGAATCACCTTGTGCGCTACCTGGTTCATCGGGTGGTTGAACGGCGTGATCGCACTGATCACGCCCAGCAGTGGCGAACGCTGCGTGAACACCCGGCGCTTTTTGCCATGGTGCGTGAGGTCGCAGCTGAAAATCTGGCCGTCGTCCTTGATGACCTCGTTGGCACCGAACAGGAACACGTCGCTGACGCGGCCGGCCTCATAGATCGCATCCTTCATGCACAGACCGGACTCTGCCGAGATCAGTGCGGCGACTTCGTCCAGCCGCCTTGTTGCCACAGCCGCCGCCTTGTTCAGAATGGCGGCACGCTCAAAACGTGTGAGCGTGGGGCGGTAGGCATGTGCCTTGGCGAAGATGGCCCGCACCTCTTCCAGCGTGGCCTTGGGAACAGTGCCGATCACAGCACCGCTGAAGGGGTTGGTGACTGCAATGGCGCGGTCTCCCGTACGCTCGGCGCCAACCTTTGCGCCGGCCAGGCGCATGGCGTTGAGCTGGTTGTCGAGAATGAATTGTTCGATCATGGTGTGGGCTCCGGTCAGGCCTTATTGGGCATGGTTCAAGGCAAGATCGAACGCGTCGAAATTGCGGAAATGCCGATTGTGGTCCAGCCCCGGCAACGGCCGGTTGAGGATGAGCGGCACGCGTTGTTCGCTGATGCCACCGTGCGAGCGCAGCGGCACCTCAAGCGCCGACAGGTCATGGCGCGCGGCGCTGGTGCCGATGACGGTGAAGCGGCCGGACACCGCCACCAGGTCACCGATGCGGTCGGCCGGCAGTTCGAAGCGCGCCGCAGCCTGTTCGCGCGTCAGCACGACGTCCATGTCCTTCACCGCTGCCAGTCGCACGCACGCGGCGTCAACGTCGCAGCCCTCGGGCAGGTACACGGTCGCAAATGAGCCCAGCGCGCCGTGGTGCACCACATACGGGTCGGTGATCGGCAGGATGACGCGCGCCTTGCCGACGCCGAGCCAGGTGTCGAACCAGTCCTGCAGGTAAATCACGTCCGGCGTGCCATCCATGGCCACCTTGGCATTCATGCCGTGGTCGGCCGTTAGCGCGATCACGCAACCCATCTCGTCGAGTTGTCCCAGGTAACCGTCCATCATGCTGTAGAAGGCATTGGCACCGGGGGTACCCGGTGCGTGTTTATGCTGGATATAGTCGGTCGTGGACAGGTACATCACGTCCGGCTTGCGTGTTTGCATCAGCTTGACGCCGGCGGCAAACACGAATTCCGACAGATCGGCGCTGTAAACACTGGGCACCGGTTTGCCGACCAGATCCAGCAGGTTTTCGATGCCGTTGTCTGCCAGTGTGACCTGGTCCGACTTTTCGGACGAGAAGCAGATGCCCTTCATTTTGTGGCCTAGCAGCGAGCGCAGCTTGTCCTTGGCGGTGATCACCGCGACCGATTTTCCGGCGTCGGCCAGTGCGGCCAGCAGCGTCGGCGCCCGCAGCCATTTGGCGTCGTTCATCATGACTTCGGTGCCGGTGGCGGTATCAAAAAGGTAGTTGCCGCAAATGCCGTGCACGCTGGGTGGCACTCCGGTCACGATGGACAGGTTGTTCGGATTGGTGAAGCTGGGCACAACACAGTCGGCGATCAGTCCGGAGCCTATGGCCAGTGTCTTCTTGAGCCAGGGCATGGCGCCAGCGGCCACCGCCTGCGCCAGGTAATCGGGTTCGCAACCATCGACACAGACGATAACAGTGGGTGTGGTCGGCAATTTGTATTGCCGCGAATTGACGTTCAACATCGGGGTGGCCTTCATGCAGAGGGTGATGACAGCGCAGCGCTGCGGCGCTGCTCGTCGTTGTGAATGGTACGGGTCTTGCTGTTCATCGCGTGGTCGAACAAGGCGCCACCGGCGGTGTCGGGGTTGCCGGACTTGATAGCCTCGAGGATTTCCCAATGGGCATGCGCAGAGGCCGGCAGGGTGTCGTGTTCAGCCAGATTGAGACGGCGAAACAATGAAATTTCCTTGACCAGCTTGCGGTAGATCGATGCCAGCTTGCGGTTGCCGGCCATCTCGACCAGACGGTCATGGAACAGCAGGTTGAGCCGGTGGTAGCCATGGGCATCGGCTGCCTTGACGGCATCCTCCATGGCATGCACCAGGTTTTCGATCTCTTCTTGCTGCGCCGCCGTCATGCCCAGAGCCAGGCGCCTGCCAACGAGCTCTTCCATCGTGGCGCGCAACTCGAAGATCTCGATCGCCTCGTCGATCGGAATATCGCGCACGAACACGCCGCGGTTCTTTTCCGTGCGCACCAGTCCGGCTTCATCGAGCATACGGAACGCCTCTCGCACCGGGCCACGGGACACGCCGAGCTTGAGAGCCAGTGCCGCTTCATTGAGCTTGTCACCTGGCGCGTATTCGCCGACCAGGATGGCGCGCTCGACTTCCTGCTGAACCGCCTTGGTCAGCGAGTTCGATTGCAATTGCGCGATGGTGGGGTTCGCGACAGCGGACATGGTTCCAATTGGAGCATAAACCCGAAAATTGTCAACAATCTACAAAAAACAATTGACAAAACAAATGACCCGCTCGGACAATCTCCGCCGGAGCGGGGAACTCCCCGACGCTTGCGCTCGTGGATCACCCCCCCGATTATTGAAGGATTCGACCATGGACAGGGACAAGATTCTGCTCACGCCCGGGCCGCTGACCACGACCTTGCGCACCAAACTGGCGATGCTGCGCGACTGGGGCTCGTGGGACGCCGACTTCAATGCCGTCACGGCTGCATTGCGCCACAGCTTACTGGCCATCATTCACGGCGCAGACTCCCATGTACTGGTGCCGCTGCAAGGCAGCGGCACCTACAGCGTCGAGGCGGCCGTCGCCACCACGGTTCCGCGTGATGGTCACGTACTTGTGCTCGACAATGGCGCCTATTGCAAGCGGGCAGCCAAACTGACAACCATGATGGGCAGGCGCTGCAGCGTGCTGGCGTTTGACGAGGCGCAACCCGTTTGCGCACAGACACTCGCCGACAAACTACGGGCCGATACGAGCATCACCCACGTGGTGCTGATCCATTGCGAGACCGGCGCTGGCGTGCTCAATCCCCTACAGGCTGTGGCAGACGTGTGTCAGGCGCACGACAAGGGCCTGATCGTCGATGCGATGAGTTCATTCGGTGCGCTGGAAATCGACGCGCGCAAAACCCGTTTCGATGCGCTGGTGGCGGCCAGCGGCAAGTGCCTCGAAGGTGTGCCCGGCATGGGTTTTGTCTTCATCCGCAAAGCCGTGCTGGACGGCTGTGCCGGCAACAGCCAGTCGCTGGTGCTGGACCTGCATGACCAGCATGCCTATATGGAAAAAACCACGCAATGGCGCTTTACGCCGCCAACGCATGTGGTCGTGGCGCTGGCTGAGGCGATCAAGCAGTTCGAGGAAGAGGGCGGGCAACCGGCGCGGCTGGCGCGCTACACCGCGAACTATGAGACGCTGATCCACGGGATGTCCGAGCTGGGATTCAGGCCCTACCTCGACCCGGCGGTACAGGCGCCGATCATCGTGACGTTTCACGCGCCTGACGATGCCACCTACCAGTTCAAACCGTTTTACGATGCCACCCGGCACCATGGCTTCATCCTGTACCCGGGCAAACTGACGCAGGTCGAGACCTTCCGCGTGGGTTGTATCGGTGCCATCGGACCTGACGAGATGCGTCAGGCGGTGCAGGCCGTGGCACTGGCGCTGCATGATCTCGGCATTGCGGCCGACGCGTCGAATCGCAGGCCTCGGTGAGCGCCCCGGCAACCGGAGTCGCGCATGCCGCGAATTCCCACCAGACAAGCATGGCCTACACCAGACGATGACAACAGGCACGCGGGCGTTGACGGTTGGTGCCTTTTCCACCCTGATCCTGATAGCTCTGATGATGGGCGCCAATCACGTCGCCGCGCGCGTGGCCTTCAACAACGGTGTCGACGTGGCGACCGCGGTGGTGTTTCGCAGCGTCGTCACCACACTGGCCATCACGGCGTTGCTGTTCGTGCAACGGGTGCCAGTCACATTCAACGCGCGACAACGGCGGTTCCTGCCACTGATCGGCCTGCTGGTGGGCGTACAGAGTCTGTGTCTGTATTCAGCCGTGGCGCGGTTGCCGGTGGCGTTGGCCCTGCTCGCTTTCAATACCTACCCGTTATGGACCGCTTTATGGGCCGCCCTGATTTACCGGAAACCGCCAGAACGCGCGGTATTACTAGCGATGCCGGTCATTTTGTTCGGCCTGGCGATGGCACTCGACGTGCTGGGTGCCGCGTCGGGGCTGGGCGCCCTCGACCAGTGGCGACATATTGGCGCCGGTGTGTTGTTCGCACTGGCAGCCGCAGCGACTTTTGGCGCCGCGCTGGTTTTCACCCAGCATGAAGCGGCTGATGTCGACGGTCGGGTGCGCACCGCCACCACACTCGGACTCGCCGGGTTAATCGCGCTGGCCAGCGTCACCGTGCAAGGCGGCTTTCACTTCCCGCAGGCCCCGGCCGGATGGTGGGGTCTGGCCGCGCTGACCTTCCTGTATGGCACCGCCTTCACCATCATGTTCACGGTGTTGCCCCGCCTGGGCGTCGTCGGCAACTCAGCGATCATGAATGTCGAGCCGGTTTTCGCGCTGGTGCTGGCATGGTTGCTGCTGGGCCAGGCCATTGCGCCGATACAGGTGGCAGGTGCCTTGCTCGTCGTGGGCGCGGTGATGGTGCTGGGGCTGCGCAGAAGGGTCTGAGCGTCACAGCAATTGCGTCAGAATGCGGGCATGCCTGTGCGCCAACGACAGGTGGCCGCCGCGCAGCACAAGCAGAAGGTTCACAAAGGAGCGATATGGCTACGAAAAGCAACAACACCGCTACGCAGCACCCCTCGATCAAGAGCGTGCAAATGTCCGGCGCAACCAAGGTCAAGGTCGCAGTCAGCGACATTGATGGCGTGTTGCGCGGCAAGTACCTGCATATCGACAAATTCCTCGGCGCCGCCGAGCCATATCCCGGCGGTGGCTTCGGCTTCTGCGACGTGGTGCTGGGCTGGGACATGATGGATGCTCCCTACGACAACACGACCGCAACCGGATGGCAACATGGCTTCCCCGATGCCCTGGCCCGGATCGACCTGAATACCGCCCGCAATGTTCCCTGGGACGCGCTCACGCCGTTTTTTCTCGGCGAGTTCGTTAACGCTGATGGCACGCCCCATGCCCAATGTCCCCGTCAGGCGCTGAAACGCGTGCTCAAACGCGCCGAGAAGATGGGATTCCAGGTCATGACCGGCATGGAGTTCGAGTGGTTCAACTTCCTGGAAACGCCGGACACCTGGGCCGCCAAAAAGGGCGTCGCACCCCAGACGCTGACGCCCGGCATGTTCGGCTACTCGTTGCTGCGCATGAACCAGCATCGCGAGTTCTTCAATGCGCTGATGGACCAGATGCTGGCCTTCAAGATCCCGATCGAAGGTCTGCACACCGAGACCGGACCGGGCGTATATGAGGTGGCGATCGGTTTTTCGGAAGCCCTGGAGCAAGCGGACCGGGCCATCCTGTTCAAGACCGGCGCCAAGGAAATCGGCGCGCGTTTCGGCATCATGCCCAGCTTCATGGCCAAACCGCACCAGAACATGCCCGGTTGCAGCGGACATATCCACCAGAGCCTGTCGGACGGCAAGCGCAATCTTTTCTTTGACGCAAAAGCGCCGCGCAAGATGAGCAAACTGATGGAAAGTTACGTCGCCGGACAGGTGGCCAGCATGATGGATTTCGCGCCGATGATCTGGCCCACGATCAACAGCTACAAGCGCCTGGTCGACGGCTACTGGGCGCCGGTGAAGCCGACCTGGGGCATTGACAACCGCACAGCGAGTTTCCGGGTGATCGCCGGCAGCCCCAAGGCCACCCGACTCGAGACGCGCTGCCCGGGTGCGGACGTCAATCCCTATCTGGCCATGGCCGCCGTCATCGCGGCCGGCCTCGACGGTGTCGAAAAAGGCCTGAAGCTGACCACACCACCGATCACCGGTACCAACGTAGGCGGCGAGAACATCCCCCGTGCGCCGCGCACGCTGATCGAGACCAACCGCATCTTCATGCAATCCGACGTGGCGCGCGACTGGCTCGGCGACGGCTTCGTCGACCACTTCGCCGCCACCCGCGACTGGGAGTGGCGCCAGTGGCTGGATGCGGTCACCGACTGGGAGATGAAGCGATATTTCGAGATAATCTGATACCTTGTGTGCCAGACCAAGAATTGCGCAGCAATTTTGCTCTGGCTCCAACACTTTGTCGGATGTCCGGATGTTCACCTTGTGTGCCCAACCTGAGAATTGCGCAGCAATTTTGCTCTGGCTCCAACACTTTGTCGGATGTCCGGATGTTCACCTTGTGTGCCCAACCTGAGAATTGCGCAGCAATTTTGCTCATGCACCAACACCCTGCAGGCCGCCTGACAATGCGCCGTACAGCGCCGCAAACAATCGGACTCTGACCCCCATTGAAGTGACCCACACAACCCCATGACCATTACCAACTTCTCTTTCCCCACCCCGATCCAGTTCGGCGCCGGCGCGCGCAGACGGGTCGGCGCGCATCTGATTGCGCAGGCCTGCAAACGCCCGCTGATCGTCACCGACAAGGCATTGGGCGCATTGCCGGTGCTGGCGGAATTCCTGACCCATCTGGCTGGGCTCGATGTCGCGGTTTTCGCAGGCGTGTTCGGCAATCCGACCTGCAGCCAGGTGATGGACGGTGCGGCGGCCTACAAGGCGCACAACGCCGATTGCGTGATCGGGTTCGGCGGTGGCGCTGCCCTCGACGTGGCCAAGATTGTCGGCGTTGCGGCCACCCATGACGGCGATATCCTGGAATATACCTGGGACCATCCGCAGGTACGGGCGATCACGCACCCTCTACCGTATTTCGTCGCGTTGCCAACCACGTCGGGCACCGGCTCCGAGGTGGGACGCTCAAGCGTCGTCAGCGAGAACGACACGCATCTCAAGCGGGTGGTTTTCAGCGCGAAGATCCTGGCCAGGACCGTGTTCGCCGATCCCGAACTGACATTCGGTTTGCCCGCACCTGTGACGGCTGCCACCGGCATGGACGCATTGACCCACAACATCGAGAGTTACCTGTCGCCAGCCTACCACCCGCTGTGCGACGGCATCGCGCTCGAGGGCACGCGTATCGCTGCAAGCGCACTGTCGACGGCCGTGCGTGAGCCGAACAACCTGCAGGCACGTTCCGACATGATGATGGCCTCGATGATGGGCGCGATCGCGTTCCAGAAGGACCTGGGCGCGGTGCATTCCTGTGCCCATGCGCTGGGTGCCGTGTGCGACCTGCACCATGGCCTGGCCAATGCCCTGATGATCGACACCGTGCTGGCCTGGAATTTCGAGGCGGCCCCGGCGAAGTTCGACGAACTGGCGCGTGTGTGTGGCGTTGCCGGCGGCGGCAAAGCCTTCGTGCCCTGGTTGCGCGCGCTCAAAACCGATATCGGCATCGAGGGCCCGTTGTCACGCCATGGCGTGACGGCGGAGCAGCTGCCACGACTAGTGGAGATTGCCTGTGCCGACATTTGCCACCAGACCAACCCCCGCCCCTGCACCGCAGCGGATTTCGAGGCGCTGTTCAGGGCGGCAATGTAACCATGGCCACGTCCTTCGCAGACCGCCCCAAGATCGGCGTCAGCGCCTGTTTCTTCTACCCCGACCCGACGCGCGCGGCGTTTGCGCGCAAAACCCTGCAATACGTTGAGCAGTCGGTGCCGCACTGGATCATGTCCCGCGGCGCCTTGCCGGTGATGATTCCGTCACCGACGGGTGACACCGCGCGTGGCGACATCGGTTTTGCCGACTACGCCCAATGGCTCGACGGTCTGGTGCTGCATGGTGGCGCCGACGTCTGGCCCGGCAGCTATGGCGAAACACCGTTAAAAGACGCCTGGACGGGCGACCGCAACCGCGACGAATACGAGATCGCACTGGTGCATGCGTTTGTCGCCGCCGGCAAACCGGTGTTCGGCATCTGCCGCGGCCTGCAGCTGATCAACGTGGCGTTTGGCGGCAGCCTGTACCAGGACATCGGCACACAGCATCCGCAGGCGCTGGTGCACCGCGATGCACAGATCTACGATCTGAACTTTCACCAGGTCGAGCTGGTACCCGGCAGCCATCTGGCGCAGTTGTTGCCAGGCGAAAACCGCCATACCATCAACAGTGTGCACCATCAGGGCGTGAAGGATCTGGCCGACGGCTTCGTCGTCGAGGCCCGCAGCCCTGACGACGGCATGATCGAAGCCATTCGCCATACCGGCGGGCCCTGGGTGGCTGGCGTGCAATGGCATCCTGAATTCCACAAGAAAGAACACGGCACATTGAACGACGCACCGATCCTGCAGGACTTTCTCGACGCGGCCCGCGCCGCACGCACCCCCTGACAACCGCATGCCCCAACTCGCCATCCACAACCCCGCCACCGGCGCATTCATCACGCAGGTGCCCGCCGACGACGCCCGGTCGGTCGCCGCCAAGGCGCTGGCCGCGCGTGCCGTACAACCAGCATGGGCTGCACAGCCGATTGCCGAGCGCCGTGCCTGCATCGTGCATTTCCGCGCCGCCGTTCTGGCCCAGCTCGACGCACTCGCCGCGGTGATGACAAACGAGACCGGGAAGCCGATCGCGATGTCACGCAACGAGCTCAACGGACTGCTCGGGCGGATCGACTTCTTCCTGGACCAGAGCGCGAGCGCGGTGGCAACCCAGACGGTGTTCGACGACGGCGCCGTGCGCGAGCAGATCGAACACGTCCCACTGGGCGTGGTAGCCAATATATCGGCCTGGAACTACCCCTGGTTTGTCGGCTGCAACGTGATCATCCCGGCGCTGCTGACCGGCAACACGGTGCTGTACAAGCCGTCCGAATACGCCACGCTTACCGGGCTGGAGATCGGCCGGCTGCTGCATGAGGCCGGCGTGCCGCGGGAGGTTTTCTGGGTGCTGGTCGGTGGCGCAGAGGTCGGCGGCACACTGGTAGAACAAGCCATCGACGGACTGTTCTTCACAGGCTCGCATGCCACTGGTGCGCGTATCGCACAGACACTCGGCCCGCGGCTGGTCAAACTGCAGCTCGAGCTCGGTGGCAAGGATCCGACCTATGTCTGCGACGACGCAGACCCTCGGCTTGCTGCCGCATCGCTGGCCGACGGCGCGATGTACAACACCGGCCAGAGTTGCTGCGCTGTCGAGCGCATCTATGTGCACGAACGAATCCACGACGCGTTCGTCGAGGCCTTCATGGACACGGTACGGGGTTTCTCCATCGGCGACCCGACCCAGGAAGAAACCTACATCGGCGCGATCACCCGTGCACCCCAGCTCGATGTGTTCGACGCCCAGGTGCGTGACGCCAAGGCCAGGGGTGCGACGCTGCTCTGTGGCGGCGAGCGCCTGCCGGGTCCGGGCAACTGGTATGCGCCGACCGTCTTCACCCATGTCAACCATGACATGGCTTTGATGCGCGAGGAAAGTTTCGGGCCGCTGATCGGCATCCAGAAGGTGGCGGGCGACGATGAGGCCGTCGCGCTGATGAACGATACACGCTACGGCCTGACCGCTGGCGTCTACACGCCCGATGAAGCGAGAGCACGCACCCTGCTGGCGCAGGTGCACGCCGGCAGTGTGTACTGGAACTGCTGCGACCGGGTCAGCCCGCGTCTGCCGTGGAGCGGCGTCGGCGATTCGGGTGTGGGACTGACGTTGTCGACCTACGGCATCCAGACCTTCACGCGGCCCAAGGCCTGGCATTTGCGCAAGGCATGAAGCCGCAGGGCCAGATCAAGGCAGGGAGGGTTTGAAGATATGGTGTGTATCCGCGTGAGACCCCGGAATGCGCAGGGTGAACGTCGCCCGTCAATCGGGGCGGTTTGCGCAACAGTGACCATGTTTCGGATACACGAACCGACAATCATGCGAAACCTCTGCCGAGTCGAAGCCTTGCCGCCAGTGCGCAACACGGGAGTGCGCCTGGGATGAGGCTGACGCTGTTTGACCTCGACCACACCTTGCTGCTGGGCGACAGCGATGTTTTGTGGTGCGATTTCCTGATGGACGAGGGCGTGCTGGATCGCGGCGCATTTTCACCACGCAGCGCCGACATCGAGGCACGGTACAAGGCCGGCACCGTGGACGCAGCCGAGTTCGCCCATTTCTATTTGTCCACGCTCAAGGGCCGCACGCCCGGACAATGGGAACCCCTGCGTCAGCGATTCCTGCGCGAGCAGGTGATTCCGCGCATTCCCGGCGCCTCGCTCGACCTGGTGAAACAGCACCAACAAGCGGGCGACCTGGTGGTGCTGACGACGGCGACAAACCGTTTTCTGACAACACTTACTGCTGACCATCTGGGCATCGCCGATGTGATCGCCACCGAGCCCGAACTGGTCGATGGTCGATTCAGCGGCAACACGGTCGGCGTGCTCAACATGCGCGGCGGCAAGGTGACCCGACTGCATGCCTGGCTCGCGCAGCGCAGCCAGTCGCTTGCGCAATTCGACAGCACCGCCTACAGCGACTCGATCAACGACCTGCCCTTGCTCGAAGCGGCCCATCACCCAGTGGCGGTGAATGCGGATGCCAAGCTGTCGGCCATCGCCATGCAGCGCAGTTGGCGTTCCATTACCCTGGCTTGACCTGATTGAGGCATTAGACTGGTCCACGCTCAGCAGTTCGCTGCCTACTGAGGGGCTACCAGCAGCCTCGGAATAGCCGGGCTGTAAAAATGATACGGCCCCTACGCTCACCATATGCGCTGCCCCCCGAGGGGGCAGTCAGCACCTTCGGAACGGCCGGGCTGTACTGACCATCACAGGAAAACCATGACAAACGACTTTTTTCGCGACCGCCATGTGCTGGTGGTCGGTGGCAGCAGTGGCATCGGCGCCGGCATCGGCACCGCTTTCCGGGCGCAGGGCGCCGTAGTGACCGTCAGTGGCGCGACAACGGCGGAAGTGGCACGCGCCAGGGCAACACCTGAACTGAAAGGCGTCAGCGCAATCGAACTGGATGTGCGCGACGACGACGCGGTACGGCGGGCGATCGGCGCCTTGCCGCAGCTCGACGTGCTGGTCAACTGCGCCGGAGTCATCCGGCGCGGCGAAGAACTCGACCCGGCCGTATTCGCACAGGTGCTGGACATCAATCTCAACGGCACCATGCGCACCTGCGCGGCTGCGCGCGAACAACTCAGGGTCTCGAAGGGTTGCATCATCAATACCGCGTCGATGCTGAGCTTTTTCGGCGGCGGCCTGGTGCCGGCGTATTCGGCCAGCAAGGGTGGCGTCGCGCAACTGACCAAGTCACTGGCCATCGCCTATGCGCCCGACGGCATCCGGGTCAACGCGCTGGCGCCAGGTTGGATCGCCACGCCGTTGACCCGTGCGTTGCAACAGGACGAAGGCCGCAGCGCACCCATTCTGGCCAGAACCCCGATGGGGCGATGGGGCACACCCGAAGACGTGGCCGGAGCAGCATTATTCCTGGCCTCACCCTGGGCCAGCTTCGTCACAGGCACCGTGTTGCCCGTCGATGGCGGCTACCTCATCACCTGACCAACTGACCAACTAACCAACTGACTACCGGAGCCTCGACATGATCATCCAACATCCCGGCATACAGCCAGAAATCGCCGTACAGGCCGTTCCCGATGACGAACGCGTCTGGGTGCCACAGGCCCCGGACGTATGGTTTCGCCCGCTGCTGCTCAACACCGTGACCGGCAGTTGGTGCAACCTGCTGCGGGTTCGCAAGTCAGGGGTGTTGTCGCGCCATATCCATCCGTCCTGGGTCACTGGCTATGTCATCAAGGGTGCCTGGCGCTACCTGGAGCACGACTGGGTCGCCAGCCAGGGTTCGTTCGTCTACGAGCCGCCAGGAGAAATCCATACCCTGGTGGTCGACGAGACCAGCGGGTCGACAGAGATGATTACGTTGTTCAACATCCACGGCGCGATGGTCTATCTGGATGCCGACGGCAAGCAAACCGGCTACGAAGACGTCTTCAGCAAGATCGCGCTGTGCCGCGCGCACTATGCCGAGAATGGTTTGGGCGCGGAGTATCTGGATCAGTTCATCCGCTGATCCACCGGTGGCGGCCCGGTATACGGTGCGTCCAGCCGCAGCATGGTTGCGCGCCGTCAGTGTCGCAGCCGTCCGTTTCTGGCACGATCGGAGCCATGAGTGCACCCAATAGCCTGCCCGCTGCGCTGAGGGAACTGCTGCAAGCGCACCGGTATGGCGCAGCGGTGCAGACGGTCGATCTGGTCGAAACCCACATCTCCTGGGTGCTGCTGGCCGGTGACTACGCCTACAAGATCAAGAAACCCCTGAAGCTGCCGTTCCTGGACTTCAGCACGCTGGCCTTGCGCAAGCGCTATTGCGAGGACGAGTTGCGACTGAACAAGCGGTTCGCACCCGACATCTACCTGGCTGTGCTGCGAGTCCGCGCGTCGCGGCAATATGGCCTGCAGCTGGGCGGATCAGATGACGCGGACGGCGTGGTGGTGGAGTATGCGGTGCAGATGCGCCGTTTCAATGAGGCCGGCCGGTTGGACCGGGTGTGTGCACGCGGCGAACTGACCACGGCCCACATGCGCGATCTGGCCGATACCGTGGCCGCGTTTCACCAGCGCGCCGCAGTTGCCACCGCGACCGGAGCAGACGCCCACTTCGGCTCACCAGAACAGGTGCTTGCACCAGCACTGGACAATTTCCACAACTTGGCGCAGCTGATACCGGCCGCCGCGGTGCAGCAACGATTGGCCGCGTTGTGCGCATGGACCGTGACGCAGCACCATGCGCTGGCGGGCCTGATGCAAGCGCGCCTGCAGGCCGGCCGGGTGCGCGAGTGCCATGGCGATCTGCACCTGGCCAATATGGTGTTAATCGACGGGCGGGTGCGCCTGTTCGATTGCCTGGAGTTCAACGAGGAGCTGCGCTGGACCGACGTGGCCAACGAGATCGCGTTTACCTACGTCGACCTGCTGGACCATGCGCAGCCCGGGCTGGCCAACGGGTTCGTCGACGACGTGCTCAGCCGCAGCGGCGACTACAAGGCCGCCCGGCTGCTGCCGTTCTACGCGGTCTACCGCGCGATGGTGCGGGCCAAGGTGGCGGCGATACGGGCCGGCCAGTCAGACGGCGGCGTCGACGACGCGCTGGTGTGTATCGCACAGGCGGAGCAGGTGGTTGCACCGCGCACACCGCGCCTGATCATCACCCATGGCCTTGCCGGTTGTGGCAAGACGTTCGCATCCGACAAGCTCCTGTACAACGACGCGCAGGCCAGGACCTTGCGCCTGCGCTCGGACGTGGAGCGCCGGCGCCTGTTCGGCCTGGAGCGCCACCAGCACAGTGGCGCGGCCATCAACGCCGGCATCTACAACGCCAGCGCGCACGACCGAACCTATACGCATCTCCAGCAAACCGCCCGGTCATTGTTGCGCGCGGGCTGGACGGTCATCGTGGATGCCGCGTTTCTGCGCCGCGCCGAGCGCGACGCGTTCCATGCGCTGGCCGATGCGAACGGCGCAGGTTTTGCCATATTGGCACCGCAGGCCGACGTTACCGAGTTACGCCGACGCATTCTGGCGCGCCAGGCCACCGGCAGTGACGCCTCAGAGGCCACAGTGGACGTGCTCGAGAAGCAGTTGCAGTGGATCGAGCCGCTGGAGGACGACGAACGCGCACGTACGCTGGGCTGAGCCCGGCGCGCGGACGGCGCGAGGGCATGCAGGTGCTCAGGTCACCGGCGCCGGGTTGAACAACACCAGCGCGTTGTGCAGCTTCCAGTGTTCGGCCCAGGTCTTCTTGCCACTGGCCACCGACAACAGCAGCTGGAACAGCTCCCAACCCATGTCGTCGATCGAGGATTCGCCGGTGGCAATACGCCCGGCGTCCAGGTCCATCAGGTCGTGCCAGCGCCGTGCCAGGTCGCTGCGGGTGGCGACCTTGATCACCGGCACCTCGGCCAGACCATACGGTGTGCCGCGGCCGGTGGTGAACACATGCAGATTCATGCCGGCAGCGAGTTGCAGCGTGCCGCAGATGAAGTCACTGGCCGGTGTGGCGGCATACAGCAACCCTTTTTGCGTCGCCCGCTCACCGGGCGGCACAACACCCATGATCGGTGCCGTGCCGGATTTGATGATCGACCCCATCGCTTTTTCGACGATGTTGGACAAACCGCCGGCCTTGTTGCCGGGTGTGGTGTTCGCGCTGCGGTCGACTTTGCCGCGCTCCAGATAGCGGTCGTACCAGTCCATCTCGCGCACCATGGCCTCGGCCACCTCAAGGCTGACGGCGCGCGCCGTGAGCTGGTCGATGCCATCGCGCACTTCGGTGACTTCCGAGAACATCACGGTGGCGCCGGCGCGCACCAGCAGGTCGGTGGCAAACCCGACCGCCGGATTGGCCGTGACACCCGAGAATGCGTCGCTGCCGCCACACTGCACACCGACCACCAGTTCGGACGCCGGGCAGGTTTCGCGCCGGCGTTGGTTCAGCCGTTCCAGATGCACCTTGGCCTGGCGCATGATGGAATCGATCATCGACATGAAACCGACATGGCCTGCGTCCTGCAGGCACACCACATCAAGCGGCTCCGCCTGGGCGTCGCCACGCTGATCGCTGATCGGGATCACGCCGGGTGGCATCAACCGCTCGGGCTGCAGCTTCTCGCAGCCCAGGCTGACCATCATCACTTCGCCACCGAAGTTCGGGTTCAGGCTGATGTTACGCAACGTGCGGATCGGGATCACCGCATCGGGTGCGTCGATCGCCACGCCACAGCCGTAGCTGTGTTCGAGGCCGACGACGTCATCGACGTTCGGATAGGACGGCAGCAATTCGTCCTTGATGCGGCGTATCGCAAACTCCACCACGCCAGCAACACACTGCACCGTCGTCGTGATGGCCAGAATGTTGCGTGTGCCCACGGAGCCGTCGGCATTGCGAAAACCCTCGAAGCTGTACCCCTCCAGCGGCGGCAGCGGCGCAGGCTTGGCTGTGGCCATCGGCAGGCCTTGCAGCGACCGCGCCTGCGGCATCTGCAACAGCCGTTCATGCACCCAGCTACCAGCAGGAATATCGCGCAGCGCCGTGCCGATCACGACGTTGTACCGCCGCACCGCGCCACCGGTCGCAATGTCCACCAGGCTGACCTTGTGCCCTTGCGGCACCTTGTCGCGCAGCGTCAGGCCGTCCGCGAATACGGTGCCCGCAGGCAGGCCACCGTCGTTGGCAACGATGGCCACGTTGTCCGCCGCATGCATGGCAATACGGTGGGGTGCGAGGGTCTGGGAGTCAAGCATGGATCAAGATCAGGGTTCGGTGGCACGGCAAGGCGTCGCCGGGGCAGGGCCGTGCTGCGTTCACCATCCGGGCGACGCGGCGGCCCAACGGCGTCACGCCAGCGTATAGGCGGTCTTGACGGTGGTGAAGAACTCCTGCGCGTAACGGCCCTGCTCGCGCGCACCGAAACTCGAACCCTTGCGTCCACCAAACGGCACGTGGTAATCGACCCCGGCCGTGGGCAGGTTGACCATCACCATGCCGGCCTGGCTGTGGCGCTTGAAGTGGGTCGCGTATTTGAGCGAGGTGGTGGCAATACCGGCTGAGAGCCCGAACGGCGTGTTGTTGGCCTCCTGCAAGGCGGCCTCGTAGTCCTTCACCCGGATGATGCTGGCCACCGGGCCGAACACCTCCTCGCGGTTGATGCGCATGTCGGCCGTGGTGTCGGTGAACAATGCCGGCGCCATGTAGAAGCCTTCCGTATTCCGCTTGAGCCGTTCGCCACCGACCAACAGCTTGCCGCCCTCCTTCTGCGCGATCGCGACATAGTCGATGTCCTGCGCCAGTTGCGATTGCGAGGACACCGGACCGATGTCGATGCCGGCCTGCAAGGCATCCCCCACCTTGAGCGCGGCCATGCGGGTCTGCATGGCGGCAATGAACGTCGGATAGATGCCCTCGGTGACGATCAAACGGCTCGACGCGGTACACCGTTGGCCGGTCGAGAAAAACGCGCTTTGCACACACAGCTCGACCGCCTGCGCCAGATCGGCATCGTCGATGACGACCTGCGGGTTCTTGCCGCCCATCTCGAGCTGCACCTTTTTCAGGTTGACCGCGCATTGCTGCGCGATTCGGCCACCCACGGCCTGTGAGCCGGTGAAACTGATCGCGTCGACGCCGGCGTGGTTGACCAGCACGTCACCGACCATGCTGCCGCGGCCCATGACCAGGTTGAAGACACCGGCCGGTATACCGCTGCGGCTGATGATGTCGGCCAGCGCCCAGGCGCAACCAGGTACCAGGTCCGCCGGTTTGAGCACGACGCAATTGCCGTACGCCAACGCCGGAGCAACCTTCCAGGCCGGGATGGCGATCGGGAAATTCCATGGCGTGATCAAGCCGATCACACCCAGCGGCTCGCGCGTGACCTCGACCCCGATGCCTGGGCGCACCGACGCCACGGTCTCGCCGGCCAGACGCAGACATTCGCCGGCGAAGAACTTGAAGATGTTGCCGGCACGGGCGGCCTCACCGATGCCTTCGCCCTTGGTCTTGCCCTCTTCGCGCGCGAGCAAGGTGCCGAGTTCCTCACGGCGCGCCAGAATCTCGTTGCCGATCTTGTCCAGCGCGTCGGAGCGGGCCTGTATGCCGGAAGTAGACCAGGCGACAAAAGCGGCACGTGCGGCCTGCACGGCGTCATTCATCTGCGCGGCGTTGGCCTGGGTGTAGTGGCCCAGCACATCGGCCGTGTTCGACGGGTTGACGTTAGGACTGTAGCTGTCGCCCGCCACCCATTGGCCATTGATGAGGTTGTCGTGTTGTTGTGTCGTCATGGTGTTGCGTCCGTACAGGTTGGGTTCGAAGGGAGGGCATTCGCAAGGGTACGTTCACGGCGCCGGCGGCGCAAGCGCCACCGACGCGCCGTTGGTCGACGATGCGATGATGGCCTCGATCACCGCCTGCGCCGCCAGCGCACTGCGGCCGGTCACGGCCGGCGCGCGGTCATCGCGCACAGCATCGAGGAAATCGCGCAGCACCGCGCGGTGCGGGCCATGGTGGAAGGCCATCGGGTCGGCACCGCCACCACCACCGCCTTGCGCAGCGACCGATTCCGTGCGACCGTCGACATACGCCACTTGCAACTGGCCCGATTCCAGCGTCGCGGTGCCAAGCGTGCCGTTGATCTCGATACGCTCCGGATAACCGGGATAAGCCGCCGTTGTGGCCTGCAATACTGCAACCATACCGCCCGGGTAATGCAGCATGGCACTGGCGCAGTCCTCGCATTCCATCGTGTGTATCGCGCTGGTGGACACCGCTCCGGTCACGCGTTGTGGCGTGCCGATCAGGCTCAGCAGCAGATCGAGGGTGTGGATGGCCTGCGTCAGCAACACGCCACCGCCGTCGCGCGCCATGCTGCCCCGGCCCGGCACATCGTAATAGCTCTGGGGACGCCACCAACGCACCTGCATGGCGGCACTGGTGATGGACCCCAGCGCGCCGCTCGGCAGCAGCTGTGCCAGCCGCAAGGCGCCGTCCCGCATCCGGTGTTGCAGCATCACGGCCAGTTTCACCTGGCGCAGGTCACACCACGCGACCATCTCCCGGGCGCGCCCGAGATCGAGTTCCAGCGGTTTCTCGACCAGCACATGCTTGCCGGCGTCGGCCACCTGCCGCACCACTTCCATGTGTGCGCCCGGTGGCGTGAGCACCAGCACCGCCCCGACGCGGGCATCGTCCAGGATATCCTGCAGCCGCGTGGTGCGCCGCACACCGTCGGGCAATGGCAGTGCCTGCAGCCGCTGCGCATCGCGGGCGCAGACCCAGGTAAACGGGTATTCGTCGGCCAGATCGGCTAATGCGGCGAAATGCGGCGCCGAGCCGAGGCCGGCGCCGACCACAGCAACTTCGAACGGTGGGGACTTGGAATTTTCCATCCGGTGCAACGCGTTATTGGGGGCCGAGGGTCTTGATCAGCGCAGCGAGTTGCGCCACCTCAGCCGGCTTGAGGTCGGTCAGTGGCGGGCGCACCGGGCCGGCATCGTGGCCGACGATTGTCGCGCCAGCCTTGACAATACTCACCGCATACCCAGCCATACGGTTGCGGATTGCCAAGTAGGGCATGAAGAAATCCTTCAGCAAGCGATGCTGGGTCACCATGTCGTCCGACGCCACGGCCTTGTAGAAATCCACCGCGGTCTGCGGAATGAAATTGAACACCGCCGACGAATATACCGGCACACCCAGTGCCTTGTAGGCGGCTGCATACACCTCGGCCGTAGGCAGGCCGCCGAGGTAGGAGAAACGGTCTCCCATTCGCTGGCGGACCGCCACCATGTTCTCGATCTCGCCAACACCGTCCTTGAAGCCGACCAGGTTCGGACACCGATCCGCAAGGATAGCGAGCGAATCGGGCGTCAACTTGCAAACGTTGCGGTTGTAGACGATGACGCCAAACCTGACGCTCTTGCAAACCGCCTCCACATGAGCGATCAGGCCTTCCTGGCCAGCTTCGGTCAGGTAATGCGGCATCAAGAGGATGCCGTGTGCACCCAGCCGTTCGGCTTCCTGCGCGCACGCAATAGCGAACCGGGTCGGCCCACCGGCGCCGGCAATGATCGGTACCTTGCCGCGGCAGGTATCGACAGCCGTTTTGATGATGGCGGGGTATTCATCCCCAGTGAGCGAAAAAAACTCGCCAGTGCCGCCAGCGGCAAACAATGCGGTCGCGCCATACGGAGCCAACCATTCCAGCCGCTCGATATAGGTCTTGGGCCGGAAGTCGCCCTGTTCATCGAAATCGGTGAGCGGGAACGAAAGTAAGCCGGAGCTGAGAATGGTCTTGAGGTCTTGGGGGTTCATGCAAGCGCTTTCAGTGGGGCAGGAAGGGGGTCGGCGTTGGCGGGAATCCATAAAGCTGGCACGGGTTGTCGACCAGGATGCGGCGCAGGCTGCCCTCGTCATCGGGTACCCAGACACGCAGCAACAAGGCCAGCAGATCGGCGTCGCGCGGTGGCGTGGCTCGACCGACATGGGGCCAGTTGCTTGCCCACAGGCAACGCTGCGGATACGCGCGTGCCAGCGTGCTGGCCAGCACGCTGACGTCGGCGTAGTCAGGTGCGCCGGTGCTCGATGTCTCATAAGGTGCCGAGAGCTTGATCCAGCACCGGCCGCTGTCCATTAATACACGCAATGCACGGAATTCGGGCGCATCGACCCCCGGTGGCGACATGAATTTGCCGTTATGGTCAATCACCAACGGCACCGACAGGCGTGCGAGCCGTTGCTGCAGTCGCGGAAATTCGGCTCCGTCGAGCTGCAGGTTGATGTGCCAGCCCAAATGCGCAATACGCTCGGCCATCGGCTCGAGCGCATCCCACGACAACAGCGGCCGGTTGAGCATCATGAAGCGCACTCCACGCACCCCCGCCGCGTGCAACTGCGCCAGGCGGGAGTCGTCCAGCGTCGGTTCGATCGTAACGACACCGCGCGCGGTGTCGCCCAGCGTGGCCAGGGCAGTTAGCATGCACCGGTTGTCAAAACCATACGCGCCGGACTGCACGACCACCACCCGGCTCAAGCCAAGAGCGGACTGCACCACACGATAATCCTGCAACGTCGAAGCAGGCGGTGCCTGCATTGTGGCGCCAGCGGCCAGCGGCCAGGCCGGGTCGAACACATGCATATGGCAGTCGCACGCATCCGCGGCCAGCACGCCGGAACGGGGACGGGTCGTCATCGGGGTTCCCTTGCGCTTGTGGCCGACGCGCCATGGTTGCCTATACGCGACGCGGCATCCGCATTGACGGCGCCAGGCGGAATCCGCCCTTGCAGAATGGCCGTCGTTTGCGCCACGGTTTCCAGTGCCTGATGTTCGATCGCCGGCTGCGTCAGGCCACCGATATGCGGCGTGGCGATCACCTTGGCATGGCGCGCCAGAACTGGCGAAGGCATTTGGTCCTGGCCACGCCCCACGTCGAGCGCGGCGCCGGCAAGGTGCCCGCTGTCGATCGTCTGCAGCAAGGCTGCTTCATCGACGAGACTGCCACGCCCGGCATTGATGAAGAAGCTCCCCGGACGCATCGCAGCAAAGGCCCGAGCGTCCATCATGTTCTCGGTTGCCTCATTCGCGGGCGCCAGGCACACCACATAGTCGGAGCGCTGCAACAGTTCAGGCATCGTCGTTTGCGTCTCGCCCGATTCGTCAGGCGAGACGAATGGATCGCAGACCAGCACCCGCATGCCCAGCGCTTGAGCCACCGGGCACAGGTGGCGGGCGATCTGGCCGTAGCCGATCACACCCAGTGTCGCGCCCCGCAATTGGCGCCCCATCCGGGGTTGTGCCGCACCGTGGGTACGGTAGTCCAGCGTCGATGCAGTGATGTGCCTTGCCAGGTCGATCATGGCGCCGATAATCCACTCCGATACCGAGGCCATGAAACCTGCGCTGGCCTGGGTCACCAGAATGCCCTGTGCGCTTGCTGCCGAAACATCGATGGTTCGTATGTCGACCGCGCAGCGCACCACGGCATGCAGCGCGGGCAAGGCCGCCAGCACGGCTGCGTCAACCGGCGTCTGTCGGTAGGCGATGATGACCGCGCAGCCCCGTGAGGCGTCGATAAGTGCGGGGCCAGACAAGTCCTCGTCAGCACAGTTGAGTCGCACATCGGCCACCTGGCGCAGCGCCGACAGTGCCCGCTCGCCAAAATACATGGTCAGCCGGGCGCGCGGATGCGTCAACAGGACTTTTGCAAGCAAGGGTGATGCCATGCGAAAAATCAAAGCCCCATCAGACGCGGAAGCCAGAGTGAAATTCCGGGGACGTAGGTGACCAGCAGCAGTATCGAGAACAGGATCCCGAAAAATGGATACATGGACTTCACGACCTGCTCGATCGGCAATTTGGCGACCGCACTACCGACGAACAATACCGCACCCACTGGTGGCGTGATCAGGCCGATACCCAGGTTCACCAGCATGATCATGCCGAAGTGCACCGGATCGATGCCAATGGCCTTGACAACCGGCAGCAGGATGGGTGTGAGTATCAGGATCAGCGGCGCCATGTCCATCAGGGTACCCAGTGCCAGCAGCATCAGGTTGATCAGGGCCAGGATCACATAACGGTTGTCGCTCAGCGATGTCATGGCAGCGGTGATCTTGATCGGAATCATCATCAGCGTCATGATGTAGCCGAAGGCGGCGGCAAAGCCGATCAGAATCATCACAATACATACCGTCTTGACCGTTCGGTGCATCAGCTTGGGCAGGTCCCTCCACTTGTAATCGCGGTAGATAAACATGGTCACGAAGAACGCCCAGAGCACAGCAATCGATGCCGACTCTGTGGCGGTGAACACGCCCGAAAGAATCCCGCCCAGGATGATGAACATGGTCATCAGCCCCCACATGGCATCACCGCAGATACGCAGCGCCTCGCGCATGGGGATGGAGCGCCCTTTCGGAAAGTTACGCTTGCGCGCCACGTACAGGCAATAAGCACACAAGCTGCCACCGAGCAGCAGGCCGGGCAACACACCGGCCATGAACAAGGCTGCTACTGACACCGATCCACCGGCCGCCATCGAGTAGATGACTGCGTTGTGGCTAGGCGGGATCAGGATGGCCTGCACCGAACCGCTGACCGTGACCGCGGTGGAGAACGCACGCGGATAGCCGTTTTTCTCCATCTCGGGAATCAGCACCGAGCCAATAGACGCCGTGTCGGCAACCGACGAGCCAGAGATCGCACCGAAGAAGGTCGACGCCAGAATATTGACCAGCGACAGGCCGCCGCGCACGAATCCAACCAGCACGCCGGCAAAGGCGACCAACCGGCGTGCCATGCCGCCCTCGGCCATGATGGCACCTGCCAGCACGAAACAGGGGATGGCGAGCAACGAGAACTTGTTGACGCCGCTGGCGATCTGGATCATCACGCCGTCCAGTGGCAGACTGATCCAAACGGCACCCGCCAGCGCGGCGAGACCCAGCGCGAATGCGACTGGCATGCCGATCAACATCAGCACCACAAAACTGCCCAGTAATACGAATGCGTCCATGTTCAGAGCCTTTGCGCCGCGACGTCTGCAGTCTCATGGTCGAACATAACCACCGCTCGGTGGTTCTGGGAACCGGCCACGGTTCTTTCCAGCACAAACAGCAGTGTCAAAAAGCTGCCGATCGGCAGCGGAAGATAGGTGTAACCAACAGGCAACCAAGGCAACTCTGCCAGGCCCTGACGCATCATTTCCATCGACAGTTTGCTGCCCCAGACCATGACAAAAAGGCACACGCCGATCATCAGCAGATCGACTGCTTTTTCGCACAACCACTGCTGCTGACTTGGCAGGCGATCGGTCAGCATGCGCACGGCAATGTGACCACCGGCCCGGTAAGTGGCCGCTGCACCGAAGAATGTGAAGGTCACCATCAGCAACACGGCCACCGGTTCAGGCCAGCTTGAACCGGAGCCCAACACATAGCGGGCAAAGACGCCCCAGGGAATGATCAGGCTCATGGCCAGGATGGACATGCCGGAGATCCAGACACACGCCAGATAGACGGTGTCCAGCAATTGGTGCAATTTTTCGCTCATGGAAGTTCCTGTCGCGTCGCAGATGCGTATCGCGTCTGCGCGGCACTCTGTAAACAGGGCGTCGGCAGATACGCAAGGGCTGTGTCGGCTTACTTGACGGCTTCGATGCGCTTCATCAGGTCGGCGAACTGCACGCCGTATTTTGCGCGGATCGGTGCTGTGGCGTCATAGAACGGCTTCTTGTCGATCGTCACGAACTCGATGCCAGATGCCTTGAGTTTGCCCACGTATTCGCCCACCGACTTGTCCCACAAGGCGCGTTGCTCCATTTGCGCTTCGCGCGAGAGTTTCATCATCAGCGCCTGCTCAGGCTTGCTCATCTTGTCCCAGCTGATCTTGGACATTACGAACAATTCGGGAACGATCAGGTGCGTGGTCTGCGAATAGAACTTCGGGCCGGCCGTGTACTGATTGCTGGCAAAAAAGGTTGGCGGGTTGTTCTCGGCGCCATCGACAACGCCGGTCTGCAGCGCACTAAAGGTGTCGTTGTGGCCCATGCTGATGCCGTTGCCTCCCATGGCGTTCATCATCTCGATGAACATCGGATTGCCCATGACGCGGATCTTCTGACCCTTGAGGTCGGCCGGGGTGCGGATCGGGTTCTTGGTGTACATGCTGCGCGAACCGCTATCCATCCAGCCCAGCGCGACCAGCCGCGCAGTGCTGGCGGTGATCTTGTCCAGAATCTCCTTGCCGATCGGTCCATCGATAACGGCGCGCATATGCGCTTCGTCTCGGAACAGAAACGGCAAGTTGAACACATTGACATCCGGCACGATCGGGCCCATCGGGCCAAGCGAGATGCGGGCAATCTGCAGCGCGCCGATCTGCGCCTGCTCGATGATTTCTTTCTCGCTGCCCAACACGCCGCCGGGAAACATCTGAATCTTGTACTTACCGTTCGTCGCGGCTTCAAGCTTTTTGCCCAAGCTCTCCATCGCGACGACATTGGGATATCCGGAGGGATGGACGTCGGCCGCTTTCAGCACGATCTGGGCACTTGCCGGCATCGACAAAGTGAGGGTAGCGGCGGTGATCGCCGCAGCAATGAAAGTTCTGCGCATGGTCATGGTTGTCTCCTGAAAATGAAGGTTAGCGAGGGAAAGGTGCGGTTTGAAAATTGGAAGTCAGGCACCGGCTGACGGAAAACGGGTGAAACGGGGCTCAGGGCGTCCACGCACGCCCACGTCGATGGCAAAGACCGCCCCACACAGGCCGGTAGAAACGCCGGCCGGACAGATGGAGGTCACCAGCAAGGTGTCGAGTCGCGGCCCGCCGAAGGCACACATGGACGGCTTGGCGACCGGCACCGGCACGGACGACACCACCGCGCCGCGCGGATCGACGCGCAGCACTACGCCCGCATCGTTGCCGCAGGTCCAGTAGCAACCCTCGCTGTCGACAGCGGCGCCATCCGGACGGCCGGGTAGCTGGGTCATATCGAGAAATTCACGGCCGGCACCGACACGGCCTTGCGCCAGGTCGAAGTCGAAAGCCCAGATTTTCTGCACACTGGGATGCGAGTCGGAAAAATACATGATCGTGTTGTCCGGACTGAACGCCAGCCCGTTGGGCGTGATCAGGCCCTCGCAATGGGCCGGACTCAGGCCGCTTTCATCCAGGCAATACCAGCCACCGACCGGCGCTGCCAGCGACATGTCCATGCACATGGTGCTGATCCAGAAGCGGCCGTTGGCATCACAACGACCATCGTTGAACCGCATGTTCGGCATCGGATGCGTTATGGCCGCCAGCCGGGTGACCTCGGCCGCAGGCGCGTCGTGCAAACGCACGGAAAAGACGCCTGTTTCCATCGCGGCCACGACCATACCGTCGTCGGCCAGCGCAATACACCCGACCCGCTCGGGCGTAGTCCAGCTCTGCTGGCGGCCGCTGGCCCAATCGAGCCGGTGGATCCTGCACCCTTCGATGTCGACCCAGTACAAAGCCTGCGCCGGCCCATCCCAGACCGGTGACTCGCCCACCTTGTCGCGGCCGGTCGACACCACGCGCGCTTCGGACGGGGTCAGCGCCGCTGTCATGCGAAAGGCCCCATCCGCACGAACGCACCGCCCTGGAACTGCACCGCCGGATCAGTGAGGTCCGGTGGGTCGGTGCGCGCGTACACCGCGTCACGGAATACGTCAGAGCTGTCCTGCGGCACATAACCGATATGGCGCGCACCAGTGTTGTCCCACCAGGTCACTGCGTTGTCCGACATGCCATAGATGACGCTCCAACCGAGCACCGGCGTTGTCAGGCAAGCGGTAATCAGCCGATGCAGGTCATCAAAACTCATCCAGGTAGCCAACATGCGCCGGTCCTTGGGCTCCGGAAAGGAGGAACCAATGCGTACACACGCTGTTTCGATACCGTATCGATCGAAGTAAAACCGTGCGACATCTTCGCCGAAAGCCTTGCTCAGGCCATAAAACCCGTCCGGGCGTGGTGCACTGTCGACACCAATGGTTTCCGATTGCCGATAAAAACCTGTCACGTGGTTGGAGCTGGCAAACACCACGCGCCGCACACCGTGTTGGCGCGCAGCCTCATACAGGTTGACGACGCCCACGATGTTGGCGCCAAGAATCGGGTTGAACGGACCTTCAACAGATACGCCACCAAAATGCACGATGGCATCGACTCCCTGCACCAGGCTGGCCACCGCCTGCGCATCTGCCAGATCGGCCAGTTGGACTTCCTCGTTGGCCTGCGCGTCGCCAAAAGCCAGTCGGTCCGACAAGCGCAACACACTGCAATTGGCCTTGAGCCGATCACGCATCTCGCGGCCAAGGTTGCCAGCGGCACCCGTCATCAGAATTCGGTCGTGGCTCTTGATCGTCATGCTTATGGCCTGTCTTGTCACGGTTTCATGGGCGGGGGCCCTTGCAGACTGGACATTTGCTGCAACTTTGCTACAGTTGCCGCATCCGCAAGAGTTGTCAGTCATATGTTGTCTGACAACTTGGATTGTGGCTACCGTGTTTTTGCGTGTCAAGCATTTATTGATGAAACCCAGGAAAGCCCTGATGCCAATTGCGCCGACTTCGGGCCAGGACCCGGCAACTGCCACAACACCCCGCAGGCGACCACGTGGACTGGTGGTGGAAATCGTCAGTTCACTGGAGGACGAGATCCGCCGCGGGCTACTGGCGGTGGGCAGCAAACTGCCCACTGAAGCAGAGATCATGGCCCGATTCGACGTCAGCCGCACCGTGGTGCGCGAGGCGCTGTCGCGGCTGCAGGCGTCCGCACTGGTAGAGACGCGGCACGGCATCGGTACGTTTGTCAGCCAGCGCGAAGCCGGCGGCAACTTCAAGATCGCCAGCCAGGATTTGGCCACCGTTGCCGACGTGATCGCCGTGCTCGAATTGCGCATCAGCCTGGAGACCGAAGCGGCTGGACTGGCTGCGCAGCGCCGCAGCGAGGTCCATCTCGCGGCGATGCAGGCGGCGCTGGACGCGTTTCAGAGTTCGATCCAGCAGGACTCCGATGCGGTACCGCCGGACTTCCAGTTCCACATGGAGGTGGCGCGCGCCACCGGCAACCAGCACTTCGCTGACTTGATGACCTATCTTGGCGCCATGATCATCCCGCGTACCCGCGTCAACACGCCGCAGAACGCGCCAGAAGGTCGTCTGGTCTATCTGCAGCGGGTGAACAGCGAACACGAGAACATCTTCGCGGCGATCCGCAACCGTGACTCGGACTCGGCACGCGCAGCCATGCGCACCCATCTCAGTAACAGCCGCGAACGGTTGCGGCGCACGCAAACGCCCGAACAACTGGCAGCCACTCCAGCACCCTGACACGGCTGCTAGACGGGTTCACACCACCGCTCAGTTGTACGACAACTGATGAATTATCACTAATCACTGTTATTGAATCGGAACCGCTTCCATGCCGCCCTCCCAAACCGCGATCACCGTCGACTCCCCAAGCGCAACCCCCCGTGTCACCCAGTTGCGCGTCATACCCATCGCGGGTCGCGACGGCATGCTGCTCAATCTGAGCGGCGCGCACGCACCCTTTTTCACCCGCAACCTGGTGATCCTGACCGACGACGATGGCCATACCGGTGTCGGCGAGGTGCCCGGTGGCGAAAAAATCCGGCAGACACTGGAAGACGCACAGGCGCTGGTCGTCGGTTCGTCGGTCGGCGACTGGAACGGCACGCTGAATCGGTTGCGCCAGGCGTTCGCAGCGCGCGACAGCGGTGGTCGCGGCAACCAGACTTTTGATCTGCGCGTGGCCTTCCATGCAGTCACCGCGGTCGAAAGCGCCTTACTGGACCTGGTGGGGCAGCATCTCCAGGTACCGGTGGCGGCGCTGCTGGGTGAAGGCCGCCAACGCGATGCGGTCGACGTGCTGGGTTATCTGTTTTACGTCGGCGACCGCAACAAGACGGATCTGGCCTATCACAGCGAACCCGATGCGACAGACGACTGGTGCCGGTTGCGCCATGAGGCCGCGCTCGACCCACAAGCCATCGTGCGCTTGGCCGAAGCCAGTTTTGCCCGTTACGGGTTTCGTGACTTCAAGCTCAAGGGTGGCGTGTTGCGCGGCGAGGCGGAGATGGAAGCGATCCATGCATTGCACGAGCGTTTTCCGTTGGCCCGCATCACGCTCGACCCCAACGGCGGCTGGTTGCTGCAGGACGCAATCCGGCTGTGCCGTGACCAGCATGCCGTGCTGGCCTACGCCGAAGACCCGTGTGGGGCCGAAGGCGCTTTTTCAGGTCGCGAGGTAATGGCCGAATTCCGCCGCGCCACCGGACTACGCACCGCCACCAACATGATCGCGACCGACTGGCGTGAAATGGCGCATACGCTGGCGCTGCAGTCGGTCGACATTCCGCTGGCCGACCCGCATTTCTGGACCATGCAGGGTTCAGTGCGGGTGGCGCAGATGTGCCAGATGTGGGGACTGACCTGGGGTTCGCATTCGAACAACCACTTCGACGTGTCGCTGGCGATGTTCACGCATGTCGCGGCGGCCGCGCCGGGTAACGTGACCGCCATCGACAGCCACTGGATCTGGCAGGACGGGCAGCGCATCACCACCGATCCGCTGCAGATCTGCGGCGGCAGCATCAGCGTGCCGACCACCCCCGGCCTGGGTGTCACGCTGGACATGGTCGAAGTGGAGAAGGCACACCAGCTTTACCTCCAGCATGGCCTGGGGGCACGCGACGATGCAGGCGCGATGCAATACCTGATCCCGAACTGGACTTTCAACCCCAAGATGCCGGCGCTGGTGCGCTGATCGGCGGCCAGAGGGCTGACCGCCGCGCGGGTCAACGGCTGAACTTGAACACAGCGGTACCGGCCATCAGGTTGGGCAAGGTCCGCACCGTGCGGCCGTCCTGCAGGCCAAAGCTGTCCTGGATCCGCAGTCCGTTTCGCAGCGCGAGCAATTCGAAATCGGCGTAGGTGCCGACCCGGATATTCGGCGTGTCGTACCACTGGTAGGGCAGGCGGCGGGTCACCGGCATGCGCCCGCGCACGATGCTCAGCCGGTTCGGCCAATGCGCGAAATTGGGAAACGCGACAATACCGATTCGCCCCACACGCGCTGTTTCCTGCAACACCACCTCGGTGTTGCGCAGGTGTTGCAGGGTATCGATGTGCAACACGACATCGAAGCTGGCGTCCTCGAAGATCGCCAGCCCCTCGTCCAGATTGAGCTGGATCACGTTGACACCCCGACGCACGCAGGCCAGCACATTCGCGTCGTCGATCTCGATGCCGTAACCGCTGCAACCGCGATGCAACTGGAGAAACGCGAGCAACGCGCCATCACCACAACCGAGATCGAGCACACGCGCGCCTTGCGGCACCAGCCGGGCCACCGCCTCCATCGTTGCGAGATCACTCATGGGACACCCCGCTTGCACTGACGCCGACGCCGTCGATGGTGATGCGCTCGAAGTACGCGCGGATCAGGCCCGTATAACGCGGATCGTCGAGCAAAAACGCATCATGCCCGTGCGGCGCGTCGATCTCGGCGTAACTCACGTCGCGCCTGTTGTCGAGCAGGGCCTTGACCAGTTCGCGGCTGCGCCCCGGTGAAAACCGCCAATCAGTCGTGAAGCTTACGAGCAGGAAGCGCGCTGTGGCCCGAGCCAGGGCCTGGCTCAGGTTGCCGTCGAAGCTGCGCGCCGGGTCGAAATAGTCGAGCGCGCGGGTGATCAGCAAATAGGTATTGGCGTCGAAATATTCGGCGAATTTGTCGCCCTGGTAGCGCAGGTAGCTCTCGATCTGAAACTCCACCTCCTGCGTGCTGTAGCGGTAGTGCGGTGCCTCGACCGGTGCAGTGCCCTCAGCGACCGCCTGCGGCAACAGCGCAGTGCGCAACGCGCGCCCGAACTTGGCGTTCATCACGTCGTCGCTCAGGTAGGTGATGTGACCGATCATGCGCGCGATGCGCAGACCCCGCTTGGGCTTGGTCTCAACGCGGCCGTCTACGGCATAGAAATGGCCATTGTTGAAATCCGGATCCGTCACGATGGCGCGGCGCGCAACCTCGTTGAAGGCGATGTTCTCGGCCGTCAGGTTAGGTGCGCTGGCGATCACCACCGCATGGCGCACCCGTTGCGGATATTGCAACGCCCAGCTCAGGGCCTGCATGCCACCCAGGCTGCCACCCATCACAGCGGCCAGCGTCTCGATGCCCATGGCGTCAAGCAGCCGGGCCTGCGCGTCTACCCAGTCCTCAACCGTCACGACCGGGAAGTCAGCACCGTAGATCCGGCCAGTGTCCGGGTTCACATGCATCGGCCCGGTCGAGCCGAAACACGATCCCAGGTTATTGACCCCGATGACGAAAAAACGGTTGGTGTCCACCGGCTTGCCAGGCCCGATCATGTTGTCCCACCAACCGTCCGACTTCTCCTGGCCCGCGTACAGGCCGGCAAGATGGTGCGACGCATTCAGGGCATGCTCGACCAGCACCGCGTTCGAACGCTGGGCATTGAGCGTGCCGTAGGTCTCGAAACACAGGTCGTACGCGCGGATCGACCCTCCGCTGCGCAGTGGCAGCGGGTCGGCGAAGTGGCGTGTAGAAGGCGAAACAAGCATAAAAAATCCTGGCGACGCTAAAAGCGGGGCCAGGATAGGTGTGCCGTCTTTAGCTGTTTTTCGGGATTCCAGGACCCCGGTGCCCGCAAGCTGTAGCAAATCGGCACTTGCCCCAAGTATAGGCGTTGCGTCCGGCGCGCGCGTGCTTTGGCATGTTTGCCGCGCCGCACCTACGCGCACTGATGTGGCACCTCATTGCACCCTATTGCGTCATATCGCGCCATATTGGCTCGATTTTTGCTTTATTTTAGTGCAAAGGTGTCTGCGCAGCACGGCACGCACCAACCAAATGCAATATAACCAATGAGGACACTATGGAAGCACTAAAACAGGGCACTGACGCCCTGTTCATATTATTGGGCGGCATCATGGTGCTGGCCATGCACGCCGGATTCGCGTTCCTGGAACTGGGCACGGTGCGCAAGAAGAACCAGGTCAACGCGCTGGTCAAGATCCTGGTCGACTTTTCCGTGTCGACCGTCGTGTATTTTCTGGTTGGCTACACCATCGCCTATGGCACCGGCTTCCTGGTGGGCGCGGAGCAACTGGCTCAGCGCAATGGATACGACCTGGTCAAGTTCTTCTTCCTGCTCACGTTCGCCGCGGCGATCCCCGCCATCATCTCGGGCGGTATCGCTGAACGCGCCAAGTTCTGGCCACAGCTGATCGCCACGGCATGCATCGTTGGCGTGGTTTACCCGATTTTTGAAGGCATCGCCTGGAACCAGCTGTTCGGCATACAGGCCTGGATCAAGTCAACCACCGGCTTCGAATTCCATGACTTCGCTGGCTCGATCGTGGTGCATGCCGTCGGCGGATGGCTGGCGCTGCCGGCCGTGCTGTTGCTGGGCGCGCGCGCCAACCGCTATCGCAAGGACGGCTCGATCAGCGCGCACCCGCCATCGAACATTCCATTCCTGGCGCTGGGCGCCTGGATCCTGACGGTTGGCTGGTTCGGTTTCAACGTGATGAGCGCGCAGACGATCGACAAGATCTCCGGCCTGGTGGCGGTCAACTCACTGATGGCCATGGTCGGCGGAACCCTGGTCGCGCTGACGTTGGGAAAAAACGACCCTGGCTTCATCCACAACGGCCCGCTGGCCGGCCTGGTGGCCGTCTGTGCTGGCTCAGACCTGATGCACCCGATTGGTGCACTCTTTGTCGGCGGCGTTGCCGGCGCGATCTTCGTAACGATGTTCACGCTGACCCAGAACAAATGGAAAATCGACGACGTGCTGGGAGTGTGGCCGCTGCACGGACTGTGCGGTACCTGGGGCGGCCTGGCGGCTGGCATTTTCGGCAGCAAGGCACTGGGTGGCCTGGGCGGCGTATCGTTTTCGGCCCAACTGATAGGAACGCTGATGGGCGTCGGATGGGCAACGGTCTGCGGTTTCGTCGTGTACGGCGCGTTGAAGGTCACGATGGGGCTGCGTCTCAGTCAGGAAGAGGAGCATGACGGTGCGGACCTGTCGATCCACCGCATCGGCGCAACGCCTGACCGCGAGGTCAACTGGTAAGGCCCAAGAGGGGTCAGGTCTGCCGCGCCAGCCCCCGGTGACCGGCGGGCCTGCGCCGGCAACGCCATACCTACAATGCCCCATCCATGCCGGCGCAAATGTCCATTTCGTTCGAACAGCAACTGGTTGCGCACCGCGACTATTTGCTGAAGTTCGCGCGGCTGCAGTTGCGCAACGAGTCCTGGGCCGAAGACGCGGTTTCGGAAACCATCGTCGCGGCGCTGGGAAAACCGCAATCCTTCGGCAACCGCTCGCAGCTCAAGACGTGGTTGGTCGGCATCCTGAAGCACAAGGTCATCGACATCTTCCGGATGAACGCGCGCACCGTCGCGGTCGAATCGAACCCGGACACCGGCTACGCCGGGGACGACCTCGATGGGCTGGTGTTCAAGGCCAACGGCCACTTCGCGCAGCCGCCGGCCGATTGGGGCAATCCGGAGCAGGACCTGCAATCACAGCAGTTCTTTCTGATTCTGGAGGCCTGCACCGAAAAAATGCCTGCCGCCATGGGACGGGTGTTCCTGATGCGCGAGTGGCTCGAACTCTCCAGCAACGAGATCTGTAAGGAGCTGGGCCTGTCGCCGACAAACTTGTATGTGACTATGCACCGGGCACGCCTGCGGTTGCGCGAGTGCCTGGAACTGAACTGGTTTGGAACACGGCCAGGCCTCCCCTGATGTTGTTCATGCCCACCTGCAAGGAGGCGGCAGCCCTGCTGATCGCCAATGAAGACCGTGTGATCAGCCTGACGGATCGGACTCGCATGCGTCTGCATTTGCGCGCATGCAAGACCTGTCCGAACTTTGAGCGACAGTTGTTGATCATGCGCAATGCGATGCACCAGTGGCGAAATTACACAGAGGATGCCCCCCAAAATAGGGATGAAACCCTTGAAAGCCGCGCCCCATAAGGAATTGCCGGCAACACAACTACACACAATTAGTTTGCAAATTTTTTTAGTTAGCGCATAATTCGCCCGGTATCGCCAAAAATGGCGTTACGAGTTTGCGGTGATTAGTCAGTTTTCGCGTCTGCTTTAATTCTTCATTGGTTTGTTGATTGCGGTTATCGGACTCCATCGCGTTTTGAGTCATTTTGAGGAGTCCTTAATGGGCAACAAACTTTACGTGGGCAACCTGCCCTATTCTTTCCGCGACGAAGACCTGCAACAGGCCTTTTCGGCCCATGGTGCGGTTTCCAGCGCCAAGGTCATGATGGAGCGTGACACCGGCCGCTCAAAAGGTTTCGGCTTTGTCGAAATGGGCAGCGATGCGGAAGCGCAAGCAGCCATCGGCGCCATGAATGGTCAGCAATACGGCGGCCGCGGTCTGGTTGTCAACGAAGCACGCCCGATGGAGCCACGTCCACCCCGTAGTGGTGGATTCGGCGGCGGCGGTGGTGGTGGTTACGGTGGCGGCGGCGGCGGCGGTGGCCGTAGCGGCGGCGGTGGCGGTTACGGCGGCGGCGGCGGTGGCCGTAGCGGCGGCGGTGGCTACGGTGGCGGTGGCGGTGGCCGCAGCAGCTACTAAAATATCTTGCGCTTTGCGGTCAACGTGAAGCCAGAGACAAAAAGGGCCCAGCGGGCCCTTTTTTATTGTCTGCCAAGATCCCGTCCACCGCACACGGCGCCCACCCTCTTCAGGACAGGTCTGCACGGCCCTTGCGCGCTCGCCCTGCGAAAAAGGCGTCGAACATACGGTTAGGCAGCATGCGCAACAGTTTGGCAACAACACCCATCTGCCACGGTATGACCCGATAACTGGCACCCGACGTGATCGCTGTGAACGCCTTGTCCGCGAAACTGGCCGCAGACATCAGGAACGGCATGGAATACCGGTTTTTCCGGGTCAGCGGCGTATCGATATAACCTGGGCAGATTGTCACGACCTTTACACCACTGGCCCCCATTTCGCCCCTCAGCGACTCGCAATAACTGATCACGGCCGCCTTGCTGGCGCAATACGCGCCATGGCCGGGGAACCCGCGGATACCGTTAACGCTGCCTATGCCCACCAGCACCCCCCGGCGCCGCTGCCGCATGGCGTCGATGAACGGATGGAAGGTGGCCGCCATACCGACATTGTTGATGGCAAAAACCCGCGCCATGACATCGATGTCCGCACGCATGGAGGTGTCGATGCCGACACTGATACCGGCGTTGGCGACAACCACGTCCGGAATACCCTGCTGCTCCATGCAGGCGACCCCGGCCGCTACCGCGCTGTCGATAACGGACACATCGGCCGCGTAAACCTGGAACCGGCCGGGATCCAGGCTTTCGGATCGCGCCCACTGATGCATCTCTTCAGTGCGTCGTGCAACCAGTGCGAGCGTGTAGCCGCCCTGATAGAAACGCAGAGCCAAAGCCTGGCCGATCCCACTGGACGCGCCGGTAATAAAGATCAAACCCGCCACGCCGCGCCTATGGTTTGGTCTGTGCGGGTTTGTCGGGCGTGATCACACCCTTCACCCGGCCTTGCATCACCATGATCTGGTTGACATTGTCGAAGTCCATCGAGTCGCCCACAAAGACATCGTTGCCCCGGCGCAGCTCCACCGGCTTGTTCGAGCGCACGTGTTCGGTGTCGTTGTTGGCATGCAGGTACTCGCCCCGAAACTCGACGCGCGGGACCATTTTGCCCGCGTTGTCCCGTTGTGCTTCGCGCACCAGCAGAGCATTGCCGAACAGCTCCACCACCGAGGCATCGCTGTTGGTCAGGCCGCGGTTGGCCGTGGCCATGGTCAACCGGCCCTGTTCATCGAAGCTGCGAATCCGGATCTTGTCTATCTCAACGGTGTCACTATCCGGAAAATGGCGGGCAGCGGCGCCAAACACCTCGCTCTTGAGCCGTCCGGACTCGACAAACGTGGTCACGGAGAAGTTCTTCATGAAGTAGTCGGGATCGTGGCGCACCGGCTTCTGCACCACAGGCGCACCGGGCTTGGGCGAGTTCTGCACCAGCCAATAAGTACCCAGCGCCATCAGCCCCATGATGGCAATCGGTAGGTAGATCGATACGCGATCCCAGGCAGCGATCAACAAGCGCATCACGGGCAAGCGTCCCGCAGAAGCTGGGCATACCGGCCCGAAGCCATCAGCAACAGGTCGCAGAAGTCACGCGCCGCACCGTGGCCACCCGCGCGCTGGGTCACGAAATCGACAGCGGCGATCACTTCTGCATGGGCCTGTGCCGGGGCAACAGAAAGCCGGCAGCGCCGGATCAATGGCAGGTCAGGCCAGTCGTCACCGATCACGGCACATTGCTCCCAGGTCACGCCCATCTGCGTAAGGCAGGCCTGGGCAACGCCTAATTTGTCCTTGACGCCAAAGTGCGCCTGCGCGATGCCCAAGGCCTTCAGGCGTACCCGCAACGGTTTGGAATCACGCCCGGTGATCACCACCGGAACGACATCCGCCGCCTGCAGCAACCGAAATCCATAGCCATCGAGCACGTGAAAGCGCTTGATCGTCTCGCCCGTGTCCGAGAAGTACAGGCCACCGTCTGTCAGCACGCCATCGACGTCGAAAAAGGCGACCCGCACGCCCTGCGCCTTGAGCAGCAATGCAGCGGGATGCTTGGCGACAGCTTGCATCAGATCACCTTGGCCCGCATCAGGTCGTTGCTGTTGAGCGCACCACACAGGGTGCCAGCTTCGTCGACCACCAGCACACTGGTGATGCGATGGCGCTCCATCAACTGCGCAGCGTCGACCGCAAGCGCACTGGGCAAAACGGTCTTGGGCGATGCACTCATCACCTGGCGCGCGTTAGCCACGCGCAGGTCGACGCCTTTCTCGACCAGTCGGCGCAAATCGCCGTCGGTGAAGATGCCCAGCAGTGACTGTTGCGGGCCGTCGACAATCGCCACCGCACCCAGTCCCTTGTGACTCATCTCCCGCATGACCTCGGTGAGCCTTGCCTGCGACGCAACCCGCGGCACGGCATCACCAGTGCGCATCACGTCGCGCACATGGGTCAACAACCGCCGGCCCAGCGTGCCCGCGGGGTGGGAACGGGCGAAGTCCTCGGCCTTGAATCCCCGGGCATCAAGCAGGGCCACAGCCAACGCGTCACCCATCGCCATCTGCGCCACTGAACTGGCGGTGGGAGCCAGGTTAAGCGGACATGCCTCCTTCTCGACACCACAATCGAGCACCAGATCGGCGTGGCGGGCCAGCGTGGAGTCGAGCCTGCCGGTCATGGCTACCACCGGTGTGCCGAGGCGCTTGACTACGGGAAGGACCGCCGCCAGTTCATCGGATTCGCCGCTGTTGGAAATGGCCACCAGCAGGTCATCGCCCCTAACCATACCCAGATCGCCGTGGATAGCCTCCCCGCTGTGCACAAACAGGGCCGGCGTACCAGTGGAGGCCAGGGTGGCGGCCATCTTGCGCCCGATATGGCCACTCTTGCCCATGCCCATGACGACAACGCGGCCGCGAATATTCAGCATGGCCTGCACGGTCTGTGCAAACGACGGGCCGATCCGGCTCTTGAGCCCGAGGATGGCGCTGGCCTCGATATCGAATGCCTCCCTGGCCAGGCGCATGGACTGCTCCGCATCGAAAACGGCGGTGAGCGCGACGGGTTCTGTCATGGCATGATTTTATATATGGACCGGATGTTTCTCTTGCTAGTATCTCTATATGGGCGCACTGGAACTCACACTGGTTTACCTACTGGCAGCAGTGCTGGGGGTGGTGGCCTGCCGATCGCTCAAATTGCCGCCCATGCTGGGCTACCTCGCGGTGGGTGTGGTGATCGGGCCGAACGCGCTGGCACTGGCCGAAAACTCGCAAGGCGTGCGCCACCTGGGCGAATTCGGCGTGGTCTTCCTGATGTTCGTCATCGGGTTGGAGTTCAACCTCGCCAAACTGCGCTCTATGCGCAGCTATGTATTTGGCCTGGGCCTGTTCCAGGTCTCTCTGACGATGGTGCTCGGCACTCTGGCGGCGCTGGCAATGGCCTATGCGATGCCACGTTTCTGGGGCATGTCGTGGCAAACCGCGCTCGCCTTGTCTGGCGCACTGGCAATGAGCAGCACTGCCATCGTCGTCAAGCTGATGGTCGAACGGCTGGAAATGGAGTCCGAGCACGGCAAACGTGTCATGGGCGTGTTGCTGTTCCAGGATCTGGCCGTGGTGCCCCTGCTGGTACTGATCCCAGCGCTCGGCGCCGCAGGTGAAAACCTGGGGCTTGCGTTGGGACTGGCGGCCCTCAAGGCCATCGTCTTGATCACCGTGCTGCTGGTCGGGGGTCAGCATGTGATGCGCTGGTGGCTGACGCTGGTGGCGCGGCGCAAGAGCGAAGAACTTTTTGTGCTGAACCTGCTGCTGATTACTCTGGGGTTGGCCTGGATGACCGAATTGGCGGGGTTAAGCCTGGCGCTAGGCGCCTTCATCGCCGGCATGCTGATCTCCGAGACGGAGTACAAGCACCAGGTGGAGACCGACATCCGGCCGTTCCACGACGTATTGCTCGGCTTGTTTTTCATCAGTATCGGTATGTTGCTCGACTGGCGCCTGGTGCTCGAGCGCTGGCCATTGGTGCTGCTGCTGGTGACGGTCCCGGTATTGTTCAAGGCGGCGCTGGTGACCATGCTGGCCAAGGGGTTGGGGTCTTCCTGGGGCATCTCGCTGCGCACCGGCCTGTATCTGGCACAGGCCGGCGAGTTCGGATTCGTGCTGCTGACACTGGCGCAGCAAAACAACCTGGTGCCGCCGGCCTTGCTCAACCCCATCCTGGCCAGCATGGTGTTGTCGATGCTGGCGACACCCTTCATCATCATGTACAGCAACCGCATCGTGATGAAGCTGGTTTCGAGCGACTGGCTGCAGCAGTCGCTGCAGATGACGACTATCGCGCGCAAGTCGATCAACGCCAACAAGCACGTGATCATCTGCGGCTACGGCCGTTGCGGCCAGAACCTGGCCCGCATGCTCGAAGGGGAGAACATCCCGTATATGGCACTCGATCTCGATCCGGACCGGGTCCGCCAGGCCGCCGCTGCAGGCGACTCGGTGGTGTTTGGCGACGCGGCCAGGCTGCAGGCGCTGATGGCCGCGGGCCTGTCACGCGCCAGTGCGGTGGTCGTGACCTATGTCGAGGTTCAGGGCGCGCTCAAGGTGCTGGACCATGCCCGGGCCCATGCGCCCCAAGTCCCGGTCATCATCCGTACCCGTGACGATCATGACCTGGAGCGGCTACAGGAGGCCGGCGCAGCCGAGGTCGTACCCGAGGCGATCGAAGGTTCGCTGATGCTGGCGAGCCACGCATTGGCACTGGTGGGGGTTCCAATGCGCCGGGTCATCCGCGTGGTCCAGAACCAGCGCGACGCGCGCTACAACCTGCTGCGCGGCTATTTTCATGGCTCGGACGACGACACCGTCGACGACATGCACAACGAGCGGCTGGCCACGTTCACTTTGCCGCTGGGCGCAAAGTCGATCGGTAAACCGCTCGGACACCTCGCCTTGCATGCGCTTGGCGTGCGTGTCGTCAACCTGCGGCGCAACAACGGACGCTCGCTACAAGCGCAGGACGATACGCAACTCGAGGACGGCGACATCCTGGTGTTGTCCGGCATGCCCGAAAACCTGTCCATCGCCGAGCAGAAGCTGCTGCAGGCAAAATGATGCCTGCCGCCACCTCCCCCTCATCGGAAAACTCTCCCATGCACAGCCTGAGCATCAACCAGTATCTGCGCGACCACATCCGCACCGTGCCCAACTGGCCGGCGCCGGGCGTGCACTTTCGCGACATCACGCCGTTGCTGCAGGATGCAAAAGTGTTTCGCGTGTTGATCGACGCCTTCGTGCACCGCTACATGGATGCACACAGGCGACCCGACATGGTGGCCGGCCTTGACGCGCGCGGTTTCATTCTGGGAGCGGTCGTTGCCTACGAGCTCAATGTCGGATTCGTGCCGATCCGCAAGAAAGGCAAGTTGCCCTTCACAACGGTCGAGGAAACCTACGAGCTCGAATACGGCAGTGCAACGGTCGAACTGCACACCGACGCGGTGAGACATGGCGACCGGGTGCTGCTGATCGATGACCTGATCGCCACCGGCGGCACCATGATGGCAGGCAAGAAGCTGCTCGAGAAACTGGGCGCCACCGTAATGGAAGGTGCCGCCATCGTCGACCTGCCCGAACTCGGTGGTTCCGAAAAATTACGTGCCTCGGGACTTGAACTGTTCACGTTACTGGATTTCGCCGGGCATTGAGCCGGCCCGCAGCCGCGTTCAGGTCACGGCAATACGTCGGCGGTTGCTGACCAGTCGCCGCGCCATGATGGCGCCCAGTGCCATCGCCAGGGATAGCGCTACAGTGGGCTGACGGTTGGCCAATTCAGAAAACCGCATCGGGCTCAAAGTCCACAGACGGCAAGCGCTGCCGGCCTGCACCGTCGCGCTGCGCGCCATGCGCGAGAAAAACCCGCCTTCGCCAACAACGGTACCGGCGCCGACTGCGGCCAGGCGGATCTTGCCGGTGGCGTCCTCGAAATGCACCGTCAACATACCGGACTCGACGAAGTAGAGCGTACGGTCCTCGGCGCCCTGGGAAATCAGGATCCTGCCGGCTATGATGTCCATCGGCTGCATATACGCGGCCAGCACATCCCACTGCGGCGAAGTCAAAGCCTTCGCAAGAGTCGCGTCTGTCGTATCCCCGGCAATGGCCTTGAGCAGGATCCTGATATCGGACTTGGCGTTAGGAGCTGGAGCTGTACTCATTTCGCACCCGTATTGAATCTGCCTCGTTTTTCAGCTCACATGTGTGCGCGGCAGATGGCCTTTACGACCACCTATTTGCCGATGCAAAAACGTGAAAATATGACACCCAGTAAATCGTCGGCGCCGAAGGCTCCGGTGATTTCACCTAGTGCATTTTGCGCCAAGCGCAGTTCTTCCGCCACCAGGTCGAGCGCCGGCGCGGCATCGGCAACATGGGCGGTTGCGGCAGCCATATGCGCGCCAACACGCTGCAGCGCCTGAACATGGCGTTCGCGTGCCATGAAAACACCTTCCGGCACGGCGCTCCAACCAGCGATACGGAGCAGTTGCCGGCGCAGTTGTTCCAGCCCCTCGCCCGTACGCGCGGACAGGCATACCGCCCGCTCCGGGTCAATCGCAGGCGTGTGTGTGCTCAGATCGGTCTTGTTCCAGACATCGACCACCGGCGTGTGCGCCGGTAGGCGTGCGGCCAGGTCGACGGCGATCACGGCGTCGGCTTGCGCATATTGCGCCTGCGCCGAACCCGGCAGCGCCAGGGTACCCGCCACCGACATCCGGGTCAGGTCATGCAGGAACAGCACCACATCGGCACCCTCGATTTCCCGCCAGGCACGGGCGACTCCCATTTGTTCGACCTCATCACTGCTGTCGCGCAACCCGGCCGTGTCGATCACATGCAGCGGCACGCCCTCGATCTGGATGGTTTGGGCAATCTTGTCACGCGTCGTGCCGGCAACGGACGACACGATCGCCAATTCGGCTCCGGCCAGCGCATTGAGCAGTGACGACTTGCCGGCATTGGGCTGGCCGGCGATGACCACTGTGATGCCTTCGCGTAGCAACGCGCCCTGACGCGCATTACGTCCGATCGTGCCCAGTGCTGTCTCCACCTTGGCCAGCCGGCCCCGCACATCTGCACGCTGCAGGATGTCGATTTCTTCCTCCGGGAAGTCGAGCGTCGCCTCGATCAGCATGCGCAGATCGATCAATACATCGAGTACGCCGTGAATAGCGGCGGAAAAATCGCCAGACAGGGACCGTACCGCGCTGCGCGCCGCGGTCTCGGTACTGGCGTCAATCAGGTCGGCCACCGCTTCTGCTTGCGCCAGATCCATCTTGTCGTTAAAAAAGGCGCGCTGGGTGAACTCGCCCGGTTGTGCCAGACGCAGGCCTGTCGCCTGGCCCGCCTGCAGACACCGCGCCAGCAGCATCTGCAGCACCACGGTGCCCCCGTGCGCCTGCAGTTCGAGCACATGCTCTCCGGTGAAAGAGTGTGGTGCCGGGAAATAAAGGGCCAGGCCATGGTCGATGGTGGCCCCGGATGCGTCGAGAAACGGCAGGTAGGTCGCTTCGCGCGGACGCAGTGTGCGCCCGCACAGGGCAGCCACGATCGGCGCGACATCCGGCCCGGACACACGCACGATACCGACGGCCCCTCGACCAGGAGCGGTCGCTATCGCAACGATGGGATCCGGTCGGTGCGGCAACATGACAGGTCAACCCGCGCCAGGGCAGGTCGGGCAGATTAGAACTTCGGCAAGTTGAACTGCGGCGGCACACCCATGCGCGTATTGATGATCCATTGCTGGGTGATCGACAACACGTTGTTGGTGATCCAGTACAGCACCAGACCGGCCGGGAAGAAGAAGAACATGACCGAGAAGATCAGTGGCATGAACCACATCAACTTGGCCTGCATCGGGTCCGGCGGAGCAGGGTTCAGCGCTGTCTGCAACAACGTGGTCAGGGTCATGAAAATTGGCAGGATGAAATATGGATCGGGTGATGACAGGTCGTGGATCCACAGGGCCCAGGGCGCATGGCGCATTTCAACGCTGGACAACAACACCCAGTACAGGGCAATGAACACCGGGATCTGGACCATGATGGGGAAACATCCGCCCATCGGGTTGACCTTTTCCTCGCGGTAGATCCTCATCATCTCCTGCTGCATCTGCTGCGGGTTGTCCTTCAGACGCGCACGCATCTCCGTGATCTTGGGGTTGATGGCCTTCATCTTGGCCATGCTGCTGTAGGCCTTTGCGTTGAGCCAGTAGAACGCGATCTTGAGCAACAGCACCAGTCCCATAATGGACCATCCCCAGTTGCCCAGGAAGCTGTGGATCTTGTCAAGCAGCCAGTACAACGGCTTGGCCAGGATCGTGAGCCAGCCATAGTCCTTGACCAGTTCCAGGCCCGGAGCGAGCTTCTCGAGCACTTTCTCGAGTTGCGGTCCGACAAACAACGTGGCGTCCATCGACTGGGTTGCACCGGCTGCGATCGGCTCGAGCGGGGTGATCATGGTTGCGCGGTAGCAGCAGTCCGGCACCGGCGAGCCGATGTCGACGGCGTCCATCGAGATGGTGCGGTTCACACCGTCGGGCAACAGCCATGCGCTTGCGAAGTAGTGCTGGACCATCGCGACGTAACCATTGGACGCCGTATGTTCGAAGTCGGTTTTCTTCTTCTTGATGTCGCTGAAGTCGACCTTCTGGAACTTCTTGGCTTCGGTGTAGACGGCCGGTCCGGTGAAAGTGAAGTAGAACGACGATTCGCCCGCAGGCTTGTTGCCGTCACGCACCAGCTGCAGGTACAGCTGGGGCGTTACCGGCTCGCTGCCGTTATTGGTGATCGAGTGCCGCACAGCCATGTCGTAGGCACCCCGGCGCAACGTGTAAGACTTGACCAGCGACGTTCCATCCACCGGCGGCGAGGTGAAGGTAACGACCATTTCATCCTCACGAGGCTTGAGGTCACGCGCTCCACTGACGCTCATCACCGTCTTGTGGGTCGGGTAGTTGACGCCCGCAACGCTGCCGATCAGACCTGATTGCGCAACATATTCACGATCCGCCGACTCCTGCAGTAAGACGAATGGCTTGGTGCGGTCGACGTTATCGGTGTGCTTGAGGAAAGCCGTACGGACGAGGGATCCGCCCTGGGTATCGAAGGTCAGCTCGAGCACATCGGTGCGAACCACCACCCGCTCCCCCTTTTGCCCGACATCGCCGGCCAACGGTGCTGCCGGCGCTACGCCCACGGTACCCGCGAGCGGGCTCGGCACGGTGGTATTGATGCCTGCAACCGGCGCCGGAATAGCGCTTGGAACGCCGGCGGAGCCAGGCGCGACCACCGTGGCGACCGGTTTGGGCGGCGTCGGAAGAAACGTGGCGGAATTGCCGTTGTGCAGCTGCCACTTGTCCCACAACAGGACCATCGAGAAGCCAAAGATCACCCACAAAATGGTGCGGCGGATATCGTTCATATGTTCTTTTTGTGAGAGTTCGAGGCAATCTGACCGCTGAAAAGCCGGGGTGCCTGCGCTGGCACCGGGTCACAACCACCTGCGCACCAGGGTTGGCAACGCACGATGCGCGCGACCATTAGATAGCTGCCGGCGGCCGCTCCATGTTGTTCGAGTGCCTGCATGGCATATGCCGAGCAACTCGGTTCGAAACGACAGGCGCCACCGATCCACGGGCTCAGCAACAGCCGATAGCCGCGCACAAGCCCTATCAGCATGGACTTGATCATGCGATGCGCCCCGCCGCCAAAGGCGCTACAACCCGCCTTGCGCGAGTATCGGACAACAGTTGGAACAGTTCCTGGCGAACCAGTTTCTTGAGTGCCGCCGAAGACGCACTGGTGAATTGCGCACGGTCGAAGCCGGACCGCAGACGCACAACATGCGCAGCGCTCGGAAGGGCCGCGGCGACTTCGCTACTGACACTGTAAATCTGGCGCTTGATCATGTTTCGTGTGACGGCCCGTTTTGCCCAGCGCTTGGGCACCATGGCACCCATGAGAATCGCCTGCGGCGGTTCGGCCAGCGCGGTTTCAGTGCCGTTCAATCGTGCCTCGGCATCTGCGTGATGCAGACGGATCGCGGTTAAACCACACTGGTGCAAAACAAAATGCGCCGTGCTGGCGATTCGCTTGCCACCGAGCACAGCCTGAAACTGGCTGCGCGTCTTGAGGCGCTGCACGACGCTGAAGACGTCTGGCAGGTGCAGTCTATCCGGCGTCGATCAGACTGCCAGGCGCTTGCGGCCTTTTGCGCGGCGTGCATTGATGACAGCGCGGCCGCCGCGTGTCTTCATGCGAACGAGGAAACCATGGGTGCGGGCCCGGCGGATTTTGGAGGGTTGGTACGTGCGTTTCATGACAATGGTCCTACTGAGATGACAGGCCTGCGTCACGGGCTGGCAGTTACGGGCAGATGTGCTTGACGCGTATCTGTCTGCAACCACAAAGCTTGTGCTGCGGGCGGTTTCGGCTGGTTGTTTCGGCTAGTCAAGCTTTTCGGCTAACTTGGCTTATTGTTCCGAGCCTGGGTTCTTCCTGATTCTCGCCGGCGCGCGGCTGACATTCAGCCCGGCATCCGGGGAACCCGTGATTATCACCATTTTTCGTAACGCCGGCAAGCGGTTGCGAAGGTTTCAGTGTGTAGTACAAGAAGACGCGCGTAGGACGTACGCAGCCATCGCCCAGCTTGTGGATAAATTCTTGATAATCTACAATTCCAGGTCACCGCACGCGGCAACTATCCACAGAGAACAACAACAACGATGACCGAGGGGCCAAACGCCGCGCGCACCAATGGCGAGCGCCATGAAGCCACACAGGATGTGTGGCAAACCTGCATTGAACAACTGGCCCAGGAATTGCCTGAACAGCAGTTCAACACCTGGATCAAACCATTGTCGGCTGTGGTCGCTGCAGACATGTCCAAGGTCACCATCTATGTCGGCAACCGGTTCAAACTAGACTGGATCCGTGCCCAATACAGTGCCCGTATTGCTGCCACGCTGGAACTTATTTTAGGGCAACCCGCGTCGCTTGAGTTAGCACTCGCTCCCCGGGAGCCGCAAGTTCGGAATGTTTTTGTGTCTTCTACACGCGGAAAGAGCGCGGTTGAAGAACCTGCAGACCTCGCCGAGGATCCACCGCCGTCAGGCCTGCGCAACCGGCTCAACGCAGTGCTGAGTTTCGAAACCCTGATCGAGGGTACGGCAAACCGCATGGCCCGTGCCGCCGCAATGCATGTATCAGACATGCCGGGGCATCTGTACAACCCGCTTTTCATCTATGGCGGCGTCGGCCTGGGCAAAACCCACCTGATGCATGCGATCGGCAATCGACTGCTTGTCAACAAGCCTTCAGCAAGAGTTCTCTACATCCATGCGGAGCAATTCGTGTCGGATGTGGTTAAGGCGTACCAGCGCAAGACTTTCGACGAGTTCAAGGACCATTACCACTCGCTCGATCTATTGCTGATCGATGACGTGCAGTTTTTCGCCAACAAGGAACGCACGCAGGAGGAGTTCTTCAACGCATTCGAAGCCCTGCTCGCCAAGAAGTCCCACATCGTGATGACCAGCGACACCTATCCAAAGGGCCTGGCAGACATCCACGAGCGGCTGGTGTCACGCTTCGATTCGGGCCTGACGGTGGCCATCGAGCCGCCGGAGCTCGAAATGCGGGTCGCGATCCTGATCAACAAGGCGCGCGCGGAGTCTTCCGAGATGCCTGAAGAAGTGGCCTTCTTCGTAGCCAAGAACGTTCGCTCGAACGTGCGCGAACTCGAAGGTGCGCTGCGCAAGATACTGGCATATTCACGCTTCAACCAGAAAGACATCTCCATTGCGCTGGCGCGCGAAGCGCTACGCGACCTGCTGTCGATCCAGAACCGCCAGATATCGGTTGAAAACATCCAGAAGACCGTCGCCGATTACTACAAGATCAAAGTCGCGGACATGTACTCCAAAAAACGGCCGGCCAGCATTGCCAGGCCGCGCCAGATCGCGATGTACCTGGCCAAGGAACTGACCCAGAAGAGCCTGCCCGAGATCGGCGAGCTGTTTGGCGGCCGGGACCACACCACAGTGCTGCATGCGGTCCGCAAGATTAACGCAGAGCGCCAGCAACTCACCGAACTCAATCAACAACTCCATGTCCTCGAACAGACACTCAAAGGCTAATCCGATGGTGCGTTTCCACGGTCAAGATGGCACCACGCAAAAGCTGGGGATAGTTTGCGCACAACTTGGCACTTATCCACAGGCCCCAGTGTTTCCGAAAAGTTATACCCAATCGGGGTACATCCGGGAAGCACACTTGCCCACACCGATCAACCTTGCCCAAGTGCTTGATAAAAAAGGGGAAAATGCCACTGTCCACAGATAGGTTCCTCCCTTACCTACTACTACTACTTTTATCTATATATAAATTAAAGAAGAGGTTGACATGATCGTATTGAAGACAACGCAGGAAAAGGTGCTTTCGGTGCTGCAATCGGTTGCGGGCATCGTCGAGCGCCGGCACACCTTGCCTATCCTGGCAAATGTGCTGATCCGCAAGACCGATGGCGCGTTGCAGTTCACCACCAGCGATCTGGAAATCCAGATCCGTACTTCGGCCGAACTCGGTGGCGACAACGGTAATTTCACAACCACCATTGGTGCGCGCAAGTTGATCGACATCCTGCGCACCATGCCGTCGGATCAGACCGTGGCGCTGGAGTCGAGCCAGAACAAGGTGATCCTCAAGGGTGGCAAGAGCAAGTTCACGTTGCAGACCATGCCGGCTGAAGACTTTCCGCTGGTGCAGGAAGCACCCGGTTTTGGACCGCTCTTCAGCGTGCCACAAAAGACGCTCAAGGATCTGCTCGGACAGGTGGCCTTTGCGATGGCCGTGCATGACATCCGGTACTACCTCAACGGCATCCTGTTCGTGGCAGAAGGCAAGCAATTGAGCCTGGTCGCCACCGACGGTCACCGACTGGCGTTCGCCTCGGTCACGCTGGAGATCGAGGTGCCACGCCAGGAAGTCATCCTGCCTCGCAAAACCGTGATCGAACTGCAGCGCCTGCTCAGCGATGCCGAAGTTGCAATCCAGATGCAATTCGCATCGAACCAGGCCAGGTTCGACTTTGGCGGCATGGAGTTCGTGACCAAGCTGGTCGAAGGCAAGTTCCCGGACTACAACCGTGTCATTCCGAAAAACCACAAGAACAGCATCACGCTGGGCCGGCAGGCTCTACTGTCGACGCTGCAACGCACGGCCATCCTGACCAGCGACAAGTTCAAGGGCGTGCGCCTGAACATCGATCCGGGAACACTGCGGGTGGCATCGAACAATGCTGAGCAGGAAGAAGCCATTGACGAACTCGATATCGACTATGGTGGTGACAGCATCGAAATCGGTTTCAACGTGACCTACCTGATCGATGCGCTGAGCAATATGACCCAGGAAATGGTCAAGCTGGAGTTGTTTGATGGCAACAGCTCGGCGTTATTCACGATCCCGGACAACGCCACATTCAAGTACGTCGTTATGCCGATGCGTATCTGAGGCGCGTCCGAGCGCAGCAAACCATGCACAAACCCGCCGCAAATGCGGGTTTGGTGTTTCAAGTGTGATAAGTACTGTTCAAAGATAGCCCGACATGACTGAAGAAAACAAGCCGGATCCCCAGGCCAACAACCACCCGGTGGCTGGTGACGGTACATCGGTCGAGAGTTCCAACTACCAGCCGACGATCGACAGCAACCAGGTGGGCGCGTCGGCCGCTTACGGCGAAGGAGCGATCCAGATTCTCGAAGGCCTGGAGGCGGTTCGCAAGCGCCCCGGCATGTATATCGGCGACACCTCGGACGGAACGGGTCTGCACCATCTGGTGTTCGAAGTGGTCGACAACTCCATCGACGAGTCGCTGGCCGGGCATTGCGACGATATTTTGGTCACCATCCACTCCGACAATTCGGTCAGCGTGGTTGATAACGGCCGAGGCATTCCCACGGGCGTTAAGATGGACGACAAGCATGAACCCAAGCGTTCCGCGTCTGAAATCGCTCTGACCGAGCTCCATGCCGGCGGCAAGTTCAACCAGAACAGCTACAAGGTGTCGGGTGGCCTGCACGGCGTGGGCGTCAGTTGTGTCAACGCGCTGAGCAAGATGCTGCGCCTGACGGTGCGTCGCGACAACAAGGTTCATGTGCTGGAGTTCTCCAAAGGATTCGTGCAGAACAGGATCATCGAGACGGTCAACGGTGTCGAGGTTTCCCCGATGAAGGTGATCGGCGAAACCGAGAAGCGTGGCACCGAGGTGCACTTCCTGCCGGATACAGAAATCTTCCAGACCAACACCGACTTCCATTACGAGATCCTGAGCAAGCGGCTGCGTGAACTGAGTTTCCTGAACAACGGCGTCAAGATTCGGCTCAAGGACGAACGGTCCGGCAAGGAAGACGATTTCTCGGGTGCCGGCGGTGTGCGTGGATTCGTCGACTTCATCAACAAGGGCAAGACCATCCTGAACCCGAATGTGTTTCATGCCACTGGCGACCGCCAAAGTGACCAGAACACCAATATCGGCGTGGAAGTAGCGATGCAGTGGAACAGCGGCTACAACGAGCAGGTGCTGTGTTTCACCAATAACATTCCGCAACGCGACGGTGGTACCCACTTGACGGGACTGCGCGCAGCGATGACCCGTGTCATCAACAAATACATCGATGACAGTGACATGGCCAAGAAGGCCAAAGTCGAGGTCACCGGTGACGACATGCGAGAAGGCCTGTGTTGCGTGTTGAGCGTGAAGGTGCCGGAGCCCAAGTTCAGCAGCCAGACCAAGGACAAGCTGGTCAGCAGCGAGGTTCGTGGACCGGTTGAAGACATCGTCAGCAAGCTGCTCAACGACTATCTGCAGGAGCGCCCTGCCGATGCCAAGATCATCGTGGGCAAGATCATTGAGGCAGCCCGTGCGCGGGAGGCCGCGCGCAAGGCACGCGACATGACGCGGCGCAAGGGTGTGCTCGACGGCATGGGACTACCGGGCAAACTGGCCGACTGCCAGGAAAAGGACCCGGCCCTGTGTGAGATATACATCGTTGAGGGTGACTCTGCCGGCGGCTCCGCCAAGCAGGGACGCGACCGCAAGTTCCAGGCGATCCTGCCGTTGCGCGGCAAGATCCTGAACGTCGAGAAGGCACGGTATGAAAAATTGCTGACCAGCAACGAGATCCTGACCTTGATCACGGCGCTCGGTACGGGTATCGGTAAGGCAGGGGGCAGTACGGGTAATGACGACTTTAACGTGGCCAAGCTGCGTTACCACCGCATCATCATCATGACCGACGCTGACGTGGACGGTGCCCACATCCGCACCCTGCTACTGACGTTCTTCTATCGCCAGATGCCGGAACTGGTGGAGCGTGGGCACATCTACATCGCTCAGCCGCCGCTGTACAAGGTCAAGGCTGGCAAGGAGGAGTTGTACCTCAAGGATGCGGGCGCACTCGACACGTTCCTGATGCGTATTGCCCTGGTCAACGCTTCGGTGTTTACCGGTGGTGAGGCCAACACCGAGATCACTGGTGAGACGCTGGCCACGCTGGCGCGCAAACACCAGGTGGCGCAGGCCGTGATTGCACGGTTGCAGAACTTCATGGATGCCGAGGCTTTGCGTGCGGTAGCCGATGGCGTGATGCTCAACCTCGAAACCGTGGCCGACGCCGAGTTGTCCGCCAAGGCATTGCAGGATCAACTGCCCGACGCCGAAGTGGCAGGTGAGTTCGATGTCCGCACCGACAAACCCATCCTGCGCATTAGTCGGCGCCACCATGGCAACGTCAAAAGCAGTGTATTGACACAGGACTTCGTGCACGGTGCCGACTACGCGGCTCTGGCAGAAGCTGCTAACACCTTCCGCGGCCTGCTCTCAGAGGGTGCTAAGGTTGTCCGGGGCGAAGGAGAGCGGCAGAAAGAAGCTGTCGTCGACGACTTCCGCGAAGCCATGGCCTGGCTCATCGGACAGGCCGAGAACACCACCTCACGCCAGCGCTACAAGGGTCTGGGTGAGATGAACCCGATGCAGCTGTGGGAAACCACCATGGACCCAACCGTACGCCGCTTGTTGCGGGTGCAGATCGACGACGCCATCGAGGCCGATCGGGTGTTCACCATGCTGATGGGTGATGATGTCGAACCGCGGCGGGAGTTTATTGAGGCGAATGCGTTGCGGGCGGGGAATATCGATATTTGAGGGTTGTGTGGCAGGAGGTGGTATTCGGGTACTTGTTGCGCGTGAACCCCTGGCCGATGCAACGAATTGGGCTGGTCGCCAGTGGCTCGCGGCCCTTGATGCGGTTACGTGACCGCTGCTCTGAGTGATTCTTTTGAGTCAGGTTGGGTCAAATTCTCAAGGGACCTCGGACGGATCAAAGTCCAGCTCGACCTTGGCTCCGTTGGGATCGTGACAAAACAATTGCCATGTCCCGGAGCCCGCCTGTTGCTGCAGCTTGTAGGGCGTGGCGTTCGAATCCAGCCGTGCCTTGACCGCGTGCAGGTCGCTAGCGGTGAAAGCCATGTGATCAATCACGCCCGTGCGCGGCTCGGGCATCGGACGGTCCCAGTAAATGTGAAGCAGCGCTGGCCCGCCACCAGGCGAATACAGCCAGCTGCCCGGAAACCCCAGCTCGGGTCGCAGTCCTTCTTGCAGGCCGAGCAGGCCCACATAAAAAGCCAGTGTCGCTTCGCGGTTGTCCGCCGTGATGGTGAAGTGATTCATGCCATTGATCATGGTTCTCTCCGGCGGGTTTTCGCAGGTTTTAAGGGCAGACAATCAGGGCAGCAGCACCAGGGACCCGATGGCGCCGCGGGACTCCATGCGCTGGTGTGCCTGGTCGGCGGCGTCCAGACTGAAGCGCTCGATCGTAGGGGTTGGGAGGGAGCCATCGACCAGAGCTTGCCAAACGCGGTCTGCCCGTTCAGCCAATGCCGATGGTGTGGCCACGTAGTCAAACACCACCGGGCGCGAAAATGTGGCGGACTTGGCCACTAGGGCGTCTGGTGACAGTGTCGGCAGGGGTCCGCTGGCCTGGCCCACGCTGATCCAATGTCCAGTGCGCGCCAGAGCTTCGAGGTTCTCGCTGGCAGCCGCGCCACCCAGCCCATCAACAATGACCTGGGCGCCCCCGAGGTGCTGGACTTCGCGCGCAAAGCGGTAATCAGAGGTGATCACGACGTGTTGGCAACCGGCTTGTCTTGCAGCCCGGGCTTTTGCTTCGCTCGACACGGTGCCGATCACGGTGGCGCCCATATGGCGCGCCCAGGCACAGACCAACAGACCCAGGCCGCCAGCCGCTCCATGCACCAGTAGGCGGGTTCCTGGGCCTACGTGCCCAAGATCGCGCAAAAGGAAATCGGCGGTGCAACCCTTGAGCAGTAGGGCTGCGGCCGTCGCGTCTTGCACCGTCGGCGGTAAACGAACCACCCAGTCGCTGGGAACGGTGCGCACGCTGGCATAGGCGCCCGGCTGGGGGCCCAGATACGCCACCCGGTCACCAGGCAGCCACTCAGTCACCCCAGGGCCAACATCGATGATGGCACCGGCAGCTTCCATGCCGGGGGTACCCGGCAAAGGCATCAGATCCGGCATCCAGCCGCGGCGCAAGTAGATATCAAAAAAATTCACACCAACGGCACGTTGTGCAATGCGCACTTCGCCAGGGCCGGGCGCCCTTGCCTCCGCGGTTTCGGTGGACATCACGGCGGGCTCGCCGTAGTGTTTCAACACTACGCGGCGCGACGGAAGTGGCGAGGCTTGCGCTTGGCCAGCGGCTTGTGAAGCGCTGGATATATGGCGATCAGCGCCAAGCGCGAGATGGCGCTGCAAATCGCCGAAGCCAGCCTGATACACCCCTTGGGCCACTAGCTCACTTAGCTCCCGCTCCATGCCAGGCGGGGTTTGAAAGCTGGACTCCCAATGCCAGAAGGTGCTCCGGCTGTCGGTAACTGGTCTGAGCGTGATGGTAGCGACATAGCGCTGCAAAGGCACGGTCGATTCAACGATGCAGTAGGTGCTGCGGTGTTCAGCGTCGTCCAAAGCGATCAGCTGCTCACGAATTCGATTGCCATCCTTCAAGGTGAAGCTGCGCACGCACCCAACTTGGTCTGAGCGATCTTGGCCTTCAATGTGACTGCTGGCAATGGCTGAATGCCACTGGTCGTGGCTGTTGAAGTCGCGCAGCACCGACCAAACCTGCTCAATCGGCGCATGGATGATGGTGCTGCGTGAAACCCGCTGCATGTCAGGCTGCTCCAAGCTCACAAATGCCGGCGATTGCCTCGCTGCCTAGCGTAGCTCGTCCGATGGTGACCATGCTATCGGGCAGAGGGAGGTTTCTGCACTGCATTCAGCGGTGTCCAAAATGCTTTTTCAAGGCGTCCATGCCGGCCTGGAAAACCCCGTCCCCAATCGAACGACTGAGTTCACGCTCACGCTCCACAGCACAATCGAACTCCGCACTCCATTCAACAAAGCAGCGGTTGCCGTCGGTCACGGGTGTGAGTTTGATCGTTGCAACGTAGTTGGAAACGCCCATAGGGCTTTCCAGAATCTCGTAAGTGCAGCTGTAATCGTAGTCACTCAGGCCCAGCAAACGCTCACGGATCAGGCTACCGTCGCTGGTGTGGAAATGGCGAATGCATCCCACGCGGTCACTTTGTTGACCGTCTTCTATGCGGCTGTCCACGATAGAAGGGTGCCAGTCGGGGAGGCCATTAAAGTCCCGAATCCGCGCCCACACATTTTCAGCAGCAGTGCCGATGACACTTGAGGCATAGATCTTGATCATCCAGTGCTACTCCTTGGCCCTGTCATGGGTGTTTGGCTTGGCCGGTGAGGAGGGCAGTTCGGCCTGCGATCCGCTAAGGCCGCCCACCAGGCGCTGGATGTCGCCGCCCTCGATGCCGATTTCGCGAAGCAGTTGGTCTACCAGTGGGGCCTGGGCACGAAAGCGCAGAGCCGAGTTGACCACGCCGTCCGTGAAGTTGCCGCCACCGTCGCCGCCCTTGCCGCTTCCGCCCAAACCACCCAGGCCATCGACCTGCAGGATTTTGATGCCATCGATCCGCTCCAGGGGGCGAACCGATTCCCGGATGATGTCTTGCGCCTTCTCGACCAGACGCATGCGCAAGGCTGACATGCGCGCCTCTGGCG